>Ga0164242_10000028_pt1 | contig 171304 bp, 142 predicted proteins | sample OricomgcompostMG_FD_108783 | JGI IMG/M metagenome (GOLD analysis project Ga0164242, IMG submission 108783) | Miracle-Growth compost microbial communities from Emeryville, California, USA - Original compost - Miracle growth compost (MG) ...
CCGTGGCGCAATTGAATCTGGTGGATTTAATCACGCCACGAAGCGAAAAGGCTCCGTGGCGCAATTGAATCTGGTGGATTTAATCACGCCACGAAGCGAAAAGGCTCCGTGGCGCAATTGAATAGCGCATCAGATTTCGGCTCTGAGGGTTGGGGGTTTGAATCCCTCCGGGGTCACAAAGGACGGTTTCAAAACCGTCCTTTTTTTGGTTTTAAACTTTTTCTTTTCCTAACTCTGGTGTTCTCATAGTATTCATTAATTTTCAACGGTATTATTTACCTATCTCAAATTTGGTTGAGTACAATAAATTCATAATTTATGAAAAGACCTTTGGTTATTAATTTTTATACGAAAATATACCAAAAATAAATCTTTACAACAGCGATTAGCATTGCTGGTGATTTACTAAAACAGATACTTCTTCTGTTAAGTCGTTTTAAATGTGTTCTTAAGCTTAGATTATTTCTTTCAATTTTATTGATTCCTCGAAATTTAGTACTATGAATCTCACTTGGAATAAGGCTTTTGTAAATATTGAGTTTATCTGTTGTGATTTTTACTGCTTCGGATAAGATTAAAGTATTGATTACTTTTTTTAAGATTAGTTTTATTTCTTCTTCCTACAACAAAATCGATCGTGTGTCCCGTCTCAACTTCTAAGGAATAAGCAATACAAACCTTGTTCTTTTTATGTTTCACAAACGTAAACATTTCATCTACTTGATAGCTTTTGCCTTTTATTATTGGGTAAGGACGGTTTATTTGTGAAGCAATTTGTAAAATACGTTTGATAATTGTAGTAGGAGAGATATCTAAAATCCTACTTATACTTCTGACACCACAGCCTTCTATTGTTAACAAAGCAATCTGATGGTCAGAAATTATGTATGATTGATAGCAATAGTATTCCCGCTGATATTTACTACAGCTTTTGCATTGATATTTTTGTGTGTTTCCAAATTTACCTTTCTTATTACAGCTACCCGAGCAGTGTTTACAAATCATTAAGTGACGTTTTGAAACACGTAGTACGAAAACAAGGGCTTAGCGTTATCTCTAAGCTCTTAAAAATCGAATAAGGATAGATATATCCAACTGAAAATCAACTATTTTCAACCAATAACTATTGTAAATCAATGATTTAACGTAAATTATTTATCGAAGTGATTGTTTGGAACATTACCGACTCTACCGTCATCAATATTGTCAGTATATAAAAAATTTCCAGTTAAATCATAGTAATCTCCCAAAGGCGCTCGCCCATCAGGATCCACAAAATGCACTGGATTATCAAAGCAAAAACTGTAGGTACTCCAAGCAGGAAATTTATGCGCTAATGGGTCAACAGCTTCAAAGCGAGCAATATCGGAATCAAAAAACCTTGCCCCAAAGTAATCCAACTCTGTTTCTTGATCACGTTCATATTGAGTAGTTAAATAGCGTTCTTGGTCGCCTACAACATACTCCCTTAGAATTTTCCCATAAGGATAAAAATCACTTGCAAAATGAATGTATTTAAAATATTGGTCTCTTGGTGAGAATACAATTCTTGTGTTACCTAAATGGTCTGTTTCGTAAAAGAAACGTTCACCATTAGAGATGCTGATAGAATCAATACTTGCATTGTATTTTGGTTGGTGCACGCTGTCAGGTTCTATACGCAAGAAACGCTCTGTACCCGAAACATAATAACTCCAGTTACCCGTCTTCATATCGAGTACTCCCAAGTCTTTTAGGTAATATTCCTCTAAAGTGGTATCTACGTTTTTGTACATTCGGTTGTCGTTTGCATCATAAAGGTAAGTAATATTTTCGCTATTCACCGTCATTTTTTCAGGAATTAATTGATAATGAAGGGGAATGAAAATAGGAGTTAAAGTGATACGCGACCTACCAAATCACTAACCAAAAAATAACATCTTTTGTTTTAGCATTAATTGCTACTCCTTCAGAAAAACCATGCATAATACTATCAGGCATTGAGGAAATATCAGGGTCAATTTTTTTTGAGAAATTACCTAATTTACTTTCTAAAACGTAAAATTTATATTCTTTTCTTAACTTAGTTTTTGTGGTGTTATCTTCATCTGAAATACCCCAAAAATTAGGGACTACCTTTTTCAAGTCTGTAGAAAGTACCTTGCTCTTTTTATTGTGAAAATCATCACTCAAAGTTTCAATGTTTACAAAGTCACTGATAACCAGCAAGGAATCATCATTGTTCAGCAAAACATGATTTTTGTACTTTTTTGATACTGTATCAAATAATCCTGCGGTGTTATTTTCAAATTTAACATAGAATAATTCTAAATTTAGAGTTCCAAAAGTATCTATTCCAGTCTCATATCTATTATTATACACATAATCACTTGATGGAAAATACTTAGTTAATTCAGGGCCAAAATAATCCAACATCTTTAAGTATTCTTTTCTACCCTTGCTATTATGGCAACTACAGATTAGCATTAAAAATATTAAATAAACAATTCTTTTCATTAATCCTTATTTTTAAAAAATTTTGAAACTGTAGGTATGAGTTTTTCAGCAAAATGATTAACAATTTCTTTCCATACGTCATTACTCTCTGTCTGATGCTTAACAGAACTGTTGTACGGAATTATTTGATCATAAATTTTGTTATTTACAGACAAAACTCCTTTAATAAGATTTTCTTCTTTGATAAATCTAGTGGTTTTCGTATTTAAAAATTGTGGTTTGACATAAGATATTTGACTGGATAAAATCTGTTTAGTAGGAATTGTTGTTGTGATTTTAAAATTAAAATCTTCTACTGAAACATCGGTATAAGTTGTTTCTTTGATTGTCTGTGTTTTAGCCTTAACAAACCCTAGGTAATCCATTAATATTTCAGTTGAATGAGCATCAACAACATTATAATCTCTATCAAGTTGATTAACGCCTTTAGTCCATCCCGGGAGTGTAATTGGCAGCTCTTTACCAAACATATCATCACTTCCCACTCTTTCGTAATCGGAAACATCGTATGGAGAACCAATTTTATCTAAATCACCTTGTGTTAGTTCAGACTTTCCTCTTGCATAAATTAAATTTCCTGTCTTTTTACTTAAGAACCAATCTTCCACAGCCATCCCCGTAGGGTCAACAAACTTAATAGGATTCCCCAAACAATACGCATAGTCGGAAAAACCAGGATATTTCGTAGCAAGTGGGTCAATCGCTAAAAATTTCCCTAATCCACTATCGTAATATCTCGCCCCAAAATAATCCAATTCTGTTTCCTCATCTCGTTGTTTACCAGTTAATTGGTATTTTTCCGGGGTGCTTACAAATTGCCGTAAGATTTTCCCATAAGGATAAAAATCACTTGCAAAATGAATGTATTTAAAATATTGGTCTCTTGGTGAGAATACAATTCTTGTATTACCTAAATGGTCTGTTTCGTAAAAGAAACGCTCACCATTAGAGATGCTGATAGAATCAATACTTGCATTGTATTTTGGTTGGTGTACGCTGTCAGGTTCTATACGCAAGAAACGCTCTGTACCCGAAGCATAATAACTCCAGTTACCCGTCTTCATATCAAGCACCCCCAAGTCTTTTAGGTAATATTCCTCTAAAGTGGTATCTACGTTTTTGTACATTCGGTTGTCGTTTGCATCATAAAGGTAAGTAATATTTTCGCTATTCACCGTCATTTTTTCAGGAAAACCTAATCATCTTCGGCGGGTTTCTAAAAAGAAAATTAACAAATTATCAAGGATGGGTTGGGGGATTACCGACCTATTGTCTTATAAAATTCCCTTTGTCAAATTTGTATAATATTTCAGTTCCATTCGCTTCATATGAGGTGATAATATAGTCTTGAAACTTATCCATATATGATATTTTAATACGTTCAAATGGTATTCTAATCAATTCCATGGTGCTTATTCCATGGTAAACAATGAAATCGACATCAGCTCCATAGGTTGACCCTTCAACATAAGAGTAAACTACATATTCGCTCAGTCCATCAGTATTGAAATCTAAAGTATCAATTTTTGGAAGTTCTTCTTTAATTACTGGTGAGACATTACTGTATCCGATTGAAGATAATACATCTTCATTTTGCCTTAATTCTAAATTTAGATATCTAGGATTTTTAGATTGAATAATATCTAAATAATATTTACCACTAGATTCGTTAAGCAAAAATACAGTGATTGTATCATTACTTAATTTTCTAGTGAAATTTGAAGTGTTACCTATGTTTGCATCTGAATCACATGCAAATAAGCAAGAGATAAATACAAGACCTAAAATTACTATAGTACTTTTCATGTTATTTATATCTAAATGCTCTTATATGTGAAGTTCTCACCCCATCTATTTCAACCTCTTCTAATAAATTAAAATTCCAACTAGGCATTGAACCAGAAGGCATCATAGACCTAGGACTATAATACAAAACAGCATCTTTGGCTATATCTCGTTTATCTCCATACATAACTTTATAAGCATTAGAAATTGATTTCAACCATGAAGAATAATTAGAACGAAGATTATTTGCTTGTTTTTGAGGGTCATCAAAGTATTTTTTATTTGGGTCACTACTCAACAAAGATGAAAATTGAGATTTTTGTCTTATTACCCCTTCTACAGTATTAGGGAATTTGTCGCTTTCAACTCTATTTAGAACTATTGCCATTCCTGCCTGTTGTTCAGCATCATAACTTCCTCTAAACTCGGCATAGCCAATACGTGCCAAAAGCCCTAAATCACTATTTAAGTCTACTTTTTCCGAACTTGACCTAATATTCAAATAATTTTCACTTTCTTCTTTAGACCAAGTTTCCTTCGAAGGCATATTAAGCTTACTTAATTTTCCAAAATCTTCATCACTTACAATAGAAATTTGGTCTTGTCCATCTTCCATGTGAAGCACTGTGCCAGTATTTTTATTGATAAAGTCAGTTAACGGCGCTCTTCCATCAGGATCCACAAATTTCAGCGGATTATCGAAGCAAAAACTATAGGTACTCCACGCAGGAAATTTATGTGCTAATGGGTCAATCGCTTCAAAACGAGCAATATCGGAATCAAAAAACCTCGCCCCAAAATAATCCAATTCTGTTTCCTCATCCCGTTGCTTACCGGTGAATTGGTATTTTTCAGGAACGCTAATATACTGACGGAGAGCCAGCCCATAAGGATAAAAATCACTTGCAAAATGAATGTATTTAAAATATTGGTCTCTTGGCGAGAATACAATTCTTGTGTTACCTAAATGGTCTGTTTCGTAATAAAAACGCTCATTGTTTATTCTCATCTCAAAAAGATTACCACACTACCTAATTATTTCATTTCATTTCTAAATGCCGACATTAATAACCATAATGGATATTTTTTCTCATAAAAAAAAGAGTTAGGTGTAACACAACATATTTCCATTTGTAAATTTTCATTTTCATTAATTATCTTAAAGAAATAGTTTATACCATGATCTGCTCCTTGTTTTTTTATTGTATATGTTCCATCAGCATTATGACTAATTGTATCTATTAAAATGTTTTTGGTACTTAAAACAGAGTTTATCTCACGATAATTTTTTTTATAAATATCACTAATAACGGACATCACTTCCTCACTAGTCACCTTATATAATCCATTTATTGAACGAATTTCAATTAAATAATGCTTATTATCTTGTTGGTAAGTGATTACCGTCTTTTGAACGATATTTTTAGAATATGTAAAATACTCGCCATATATAATAAACTCATTAACTCCGATGCTCTTCAAAGAATCTATTTTTTTCTCTATTATATCGGAGTGAGGATTAGCTAATGAAATAGAGTCAGAAAATGATACTAAAATAAATAATACAATATAATAAATTATTGACTTTTTCATTGGTCTGTGTGTTTTTCAGCTGTGCCTCCTAGAGGATTTCCATCGTACATATATATTTTTCTAATTTGTGTCTCCAACATTTCAACTAACCTATTTTGTAAAGCATCCCCTATTATTAAACCTCCTATTGTATTAATAAATGCATGACCTATTATTTCGTGCATTGAAATTAGCCCTCTATAGGCTCCATATTCTCGAGTGTAAACAGGTTCACCAAAAGCATTATTTTCAGAAGTTATTTTCATGGGAGTTCTAGCAAGATAAACATCTTGGGAAGTACTTAAATAATCATCTCCTATTTTACCTGTGGTTCTTGCTGTAAAATTAGTTGTTAATCCATTAGCGTTCCGATATGCTAAACTCTTTATTCTATTGTCTATGGACTGTTCATAATCAACTACAATAATATTTACATTGTCTTTGGAAGAAGTTACTAGTTGTGAAAATCTTTCTATTATATCTTTTTGGGTGGAATTATATGTATTATTTTGATATATTTCAGAATTAAACTTAAAAGTACCTCTTTCAATGTTGTATGCAAATGGATTTTTAGCCCCTAATGTTGCTATTAATCCTTCATTAACAATATTAAACCCTTCTTGCGTTGCGGTAATACTATCGCCACTTGGATCTATAAAATGAATCGGATTACCTGCAACATAAGTGTATGAAGTTAAACTTGGATATTTAACTTGGTATTTATCAGGCGATAAAAATTTCCCTAAACCACTATCGTAATATCTCGCCCCAAAATAATCGAGTTCTGTTTCCTCATCGCGTTGTTTGCTGGTAAAAAGATATTTTTCAGGAACGCTAACATACTCCCTTAGAATTTTCCCATAAGGATAAAAATCACTTGCAAAATGAATGTATTTAAAATATTGGTCTCTTGGCGAGAATACAATTCTTGTATTACCTAAATGGTCTGTTTCGTAATAAAAACGTTCGTTGTTAGAGATACTCACAGAATCAATACTTGCATTGTATTTTGGTTGGTGTACACTGTCAGGTTCTATACGCAAGAAACGCTCTGTACCAGAAAGATAATAACTCCAGTTACCCGTCTTCATATCGAGCACACCCAAGTCTTTTAGGTAATATTCCTCTAAAGTGGTATCTACGTTTTTGTACATCCTACTATCGTTAGCGTCATAAAGGTAAGTAATATTTTCGCTATTCACCGTCATTTTTTCAGGAAAACCTAACTATCTTCGGCGGGTTTCTAAAAAGAAATTTAACAAATTATCAAGGATTGTTAGGAACATTACCCGCTACCAAACTACTCCCCAATAAATTATCGTCTTATCTTTTTCACTAATTGCTATACCTCTAGAAAAACCGTTTTTCCAACCTTTAGGCATTTGAAAGTTCTTTTTTAAATCATATTCCTTAAAGTAATTTCCACTTTTAGCTTCCAATACATACAAATCAAAACCTTGTGGTAACCAAATACTGTTTTTTGATTCTGTTGGTTTTTCGTATTCGATGAAATTAGGAATTGGATACAGACCTATAAACGTTGTACTATCTATATAAATAGAATCTCTAATTTTTGGAATATTTCCGTTATCATCCGTTTGCAGGTTTTCAAAGCGATTGATAACGAACAAAAGTGTGTCGCTAGTACGATAATTTGCAATGGCATTCTTTTCTATTTTTGCTCGTATTTTTTTGAGTACGGATAAATTAACATCGTATTCATACAAATAAAACCCTATGTTCTGTTTCGTAACGTCCTTTAAACTAGAAAAACTACGGATTTCACTTGAGAAACCTTTCGGAAAGTGTTTTACCAAAGATGAATCGAATGCTTGTTTATAATTCAAGTAATTTTTTAAAGATTCTGATTCCAGATTACTTGGAGTCTTATGTATATAATTACATCCAAAAAACAAAGTAGCACTTAAAAACACAAAGTATATTAATTTTAATTTCATTTTTTTAGTAATATATTAATCCCGCTCCTCTGGATTTGCAATTCCAGACTGTAACCTAAACCCTTTTCGTATGATAAAATTACTCTTCACTTCTACGAATATACAAATATATTGAGTTAAAGATAAAATCTATTACAAGTGTATTTTAATCTTAGATTGTAAAATCCAGCGAAGCTGAATTGCTGGTTGTAAATTATCAAATTAAAATAATTTGCAATCTGTAATTTGCAATCAGCAATCAAAAAAAATTTGCAATCAGCAATCAAAAAAAATCTGCTAGTCACTAGATTTTTGCAACCCTTTTTTTGTGCTTTTTTATCTTTTTTTAATTTATTAACGTCTTTTCTCTAATTAGCAACAAGCTACATTCAGATATATTTATAAATTCGCAAGAACAATTGAGTAATCTAACAATATGAATTACAAAAAAATTAATCTTATCGGTGGTTGGGTAGTTTTCGCAATCGCTTCTGTCGTTTTTCTTTCGACCATTGAAGACACAGTAAGTCTCTGGGATTGTGGTGAGTACATCACTGCTGCATATAAATTAGAAGTAGGTCATCCTCCAGGTGCGCCCTTATTTATGTTACTCGGACGTTTATTTTCGTTTTTTGTAAGTCCAGAACATGTTGCTCAAATGATCAACTCTATGTCTGCGCTGAGTAGTTCGTTCACCATACTCTTTATGTATTGGTCAATTACACTTCTAGTTAAAAAAATCGCTTTAAAAGATGCTAACCGTTCGTTAACAGATGGACAAATCATTGCTATTCAAGGATCTGCATTAATAGGAGCTTTAGCCTATGCTGTTAGTGATTCTTTTTGGTTCTCTGCAGTTGAGGGTGAGGTTTATGCAATGTCTTCATTGTTTACAGCAATCATTTTCTGGGCCATTTTGAAATGGGATGAAGAAAGTACAGAGATAAAATTAGGTGAACTTGTTCATCATAAAAGTACACATCGTTGGATTATTTTAATCATGTTTTTGTTTGGATTAGCAATTGGAGTTCACCTTTTGGGCTTACTTGCAATTCCTGCAATAGCCTATGTAATCTATTTTAATAAATGGGAAGACTTTAATTGGAAAGGATTCTTCATTGCTGGTTTTATTGGAATTTTCGCTCTTGGATTTATTCAAGCAGGTGTAATTCCTGGAACTATTTCTTTAGCCTCTTCGATGGAGATTTTCTTTGTCAATAAATTAGGTTTTGCCTTTAACTCGGGTGCAATAGGATTTTTTGTTATTGTCATTTCCGTTTTAGTTGTTGGACTTATTTATACGCAACGAAAAGGACTTGTTATTTTTAATACAGCCATTTTATCGTTTATCGTTTTACTCATCGGTTACGGAGCTTTTGCAATTATCGTAATTCGCTCCAATGCAAATACTCCATTGGATGAAAATGACCCTGAAAATCTAGTTTCACTTCACTCTTATTTATTGCGTGAACAATATGGTACTTGGCCAATTGCTACAGGTCCTTATTGGAATTCTAAAACAATTGATGCGACAGATCGTTCTCCGAGTTACGAAAGAATGTTCGTTGTACAAAAAAACGGTGATGATGTAAAAGGATTTCTCAACGAAGAATTAGCTCAACAATATAAAATCAAAAATGGTGGAGAAATTGTAGAGAAATACTACATCACCAACGACGGGAAAGGACAAGTTCCTGTTTATGAACCTGAGCATACAACGATTTTACCACGTATGTTCTGGAATCAAGACGAACAAAAAATTGATGGCTATAAAAAATGGTCTGGATATACTGCTCACGGGCCTGATTACTCAGAAAAACCAACTGTGCCAACAACAGACGGGCAACGACTTCCAACTTTTGGAGAAAATATGCGCTATTTAGCAACCTATCAAGTTGGTTGGATGTATTTCAGATACTTCTTATGGAATTTCGTTGGAAGACAAAATGATATTCAAGGTCATGGAGATGCTATGCGTGGAAACTGGCAATCTGGAATTAGCTTTATAGATAGTCAACGAATTGGTGATCAATCAATAGCACCTTTATATACTAGAAATAATCCAACGCATAATTCATTTTATTTCCTTCCTTTAATTTTGGGATTGATTGGATTAATTTTCCATTTCTACAAAGCTCCAAAAGATGCATTTATAGTGTTATTACTCTTCCTGTTTACTGGTTTAGCAATTGTGATTTATTTGAATCAAAAACCTTACGAACCTCGTGAAAGAGATTACGCTTATGCAGCTTCGTTTTATGCCTTTGCTTTTTGGATAGGAATTAGCGTTTATGCGCTCTTCGATGTCATGCGCTCCATTCAATGGAAAGATCTAAAAACCGGATTAATAGGAATTGGAAGTATCTTAGTATTATTCTGGTTCTCAGATATGCTAGGAGGAGAATATTCTGGTTCATTGAGCTGGTTATTTATTTCTATAGTAGCCATAGTTATGGCTGGAATCATGTACCTATTAAAAGGCAAAGTAAGTGAGAAATCTGGAGCAATCGTTGCTATTTTATTAACTATCTCTGCGCCTGTAATAATGGGGATTCAAGGATGGGATGATCACGATAGAGGAACTAGAACAACAGCATTAGATTTAGCTAAAAACTACCTTGGTGCATGTGAGAAAAACTCTGTTTTATTCACGAATGGAGATAACGACACTTTCCCATTGTGGTACTTACAAGAGGTAGAAGAAAAAGGAACCTCTGTTCGCGTTTGTAATCTTTCTCTTCTTCAAACAGATTGGTACACAGAGCAAATGACGATGAAAGCGTATGACTCTGATCCATTGCCAATTAGCATGACGCCAGACCAAATGGTTGGAGTAAAAGGAAAAACAGATGCTATCTATTTCTCTACTTCGTACTATCAATTAGCAACTGATTTTTCTACGCAATTAGCTGACAGTATTTTTGATATGAAAATTAAAGCAAATCAAAATAACTTCAACTTAGGATATAGAAATGCTGCGTTTACATTAGCGCAAGTAATCTCTCAAACATCTGTTGCAAAATCAAATCCACAGATTATTCAAACGTTAATGACTCCTGTTGAAAATCCTGGAATTAAAGATTTTATCCAATTTTTCAATGTTTCATTACAACTTCTTCAAAATGGAAGTAAAATTGGATTAACAGAAGAAATTGGAGATAGAATACAAAAAAACATCACTAATCTGGAAGATTTAATTGATTTCTTGCCAATCAAATTCGTCATAGATTTTGCCTTGAATGACAAAAACATGGTAACAAAACAGAAAAATGATGGAAGTGAAGATCAAATCAGAATTTTCCCAGCTGCTGGATTTATCATTCCTGTAAACGATAAAAACGCTTTGGTGAAAAATCACGTTATTGAGCAAAAAATGTTAGGCCAAGCCTCTGATGAAGTTCGTTTCCGTTTTAACAATGGAGCGCTCTACAAAGATCAAATTGTTATGCTCGACATTCTTTCAAATTTTGATTGGAAACGCAATATCTATTTCTCAAGCCCTTATGCTTCCGAAGTTGGAAAAGCACTTCTTCAAGCTGGATTTATATCTATGGAAGGAACGGTATATAAATTGACTCCATTAAAAGGAGTTCAAATTAATAAAGACCGTATGTTTGAAAACTTAATGCATTTCTACAAATACGGAAAAATGGGAGAAAAAGGCATCTTGGTAGATTATTATACACGTCGCCATACTTCTCAATACAGACATTATTTCTATGTACTAGCTTCACAATACGCACAAGCATATATCCAAGCGAAAAACCAAGGAAGTATGTTACAAGCTGACAGCACATCAACTGCTCCAGCAAGAGATGACAAAGCGATGCAAGATGCGAAAGAAAAAACTATTCAAGTGATTGATAAAGCAATGTCGAGCATGCCACTTGAAAATGTGATTGATTATGGAGAACCTAATAGTCAAAAACAACAAGCACCTAATAATCCATCCGATTATACGTATGTATATTCTGACGGTAAAGTACATGAATATGTAGGCTTATTATACAGAGTAGATGCTCCACAAAAAGCAGCAGAACTTGGAAACCAAGTAGCAGATAGATTAGAATCTATAATGGATTTTGTACTGGATTCTCCTATCTCGATAAGTGCAACTTTATCCGTAGATTTCTTCTCTGCATTAGATGCTTATTCATCTATGTTTGCAGCGACTCCAGATGGAGAAAATGATCCATTTGAAAAACGAATGACAAGTTATATTTCAAGTATTCAAGGTCGTTTCAATACGATGTTGAAGAAAATGAAAGATGCTGATGTAGGTAAAGTTCGTGGAGAAAAAATATACGACACTGCATTAATGGATTATCAAGATAGAATGATGAAAATGCCTCTTTTTGGGCAAAAATAAAACATCATGAAATTTTTTAAGATGCCAACGCTTTTTAGGAGAATATTTCCTAGTAAGCGTTGGCATTTTTCGTCTTCAGAAAATAATATCTACCTAACTTTTGATGACGGACCAATTCCCGAAGTGACTCCATGGGTATTGGAACTTCTTAAAGAAAATAATCTAAAAGCTACTTTTTTTTGTATTGGAGATAATGTAAGGAAACACCCTCAAATCTTTCAACAAATCATCGATGCAGGTCACAGAGTTGGAAACCACACTATGCACCATCTAAATGGTTGGAAAACATCCACTGAAAATTATTTAGCAAACATAAAAGAAGCGAAAACTTATATTTCGTCCAGTCTCTTTCGTCCACCTTATGGAAAATTAAGTCGCTCGCAAACACGTAAAATCAATAAAGAGTTCAATATTATTATGTGGTCGCATTTAACCTATGATTTTGATGCAACTGCCGATATGGATGTTTCTTTTAAAAAGATAACTAACACGCTAAAACCAGGTTCTATTATTGTATTTCACGACAGTTTAAAAGCAGAAAAGCAACTAAAGATAATTTTGCCAAAAATGATAGACTGGATGAAGAATAATAACTTTAAATCAGCTCTTATTCCTTCGGACGCTTGTAAATAGGAACTGTTGAACAAGGCTCTCCATAAAGTATACTTTTTACAGAACCTTGCAGTTTTTTCATTAATTCAACAAATAAAAAAGTCGGATCTGAAACTTCCGAACAACCTTTTATGACAATTCTTGCATCTATAAATTCTGAAAGTTCTAGTGCTTGAACTTTTTCTTGAGCAAACTGCAATATAGCAGCATTTTTATCTCCAAAGTAAACCTTTGAAGCGATTCCATAAAGTTCTTTAGCAATAAGCATATATGCCCAAGTAGGAACAATGGCATCAACAGAACAAAAGATGGTGCAAATTTGTCCACGATACTTTTCCCAGTCGTTCTCTTTTAAAAACGCTCTAAAATCTTTCTCTTTTAATACAAGTCCTTGCCATAATTGTTCTTTTATATCAATAGCAATGATTTCAGTTGATGGAAGAAAATCACTCAACGCAATGGTTATTAACCCACTTTTTTGAACTTTGTTTACGATTTCATCCATTTTGTGTTGTTTTTTGGTAAAAATACTGAAGTTTTAGGAGAGAAACACATAAAATAAAAAAACGATTGTATCTTTTGGGACACAACCGTTTTTTTAACTTATCACTACTTGTTACTTGCTTGACTCAAAGATAAGTCAGATTTGTCTACACCCAATTTTAATTAACATCAATTAACACTTAAAAATTATCCTATCAATAAAAAGGCAATATTGTATCTAAAAGGTGTTTAATATAGAAGATAAACCAGTATAATTTGTATTTTTGAAATGTGAACTACTTAGATTTTATCATTATTATTCCTGCTATTTATGCCTGTTGGAAAGGGTTTAAAAAAGGTTTTATCGTAGAAATATTTACGTTGCTAGCTTTATTAGTCGGATTATATGCTGCGATACATTTTTCAGATTGGACAAGTCGAAAAATTCAGGAAAACGTTAGTTCCACATTAGAATATCTACCTGCCATATCTTTTACGATTACATTTTTAGCTGTTGGTGCGATGATCTATTTTTTAGGAAAAGCGATTGAGAAATTAATCGATTTCACGCATTTAAGTCTTTTAAATAAGTTTTTTGGAATACTTTTCTCTTTGATAAAAATGATTTACATCTTGAGTATTTTGATTGTGTTATTTGAATCATACGATAAAAATCAAAATTTCATCTCTAAAGAAGATAAAGACAACTCAACATTATATACTCCTGTAAAAAAACTCTCTATTAAAACGATGCCTTATATTGAAGATGCAAAATTTTATGTGAGCAATCGCTTTAATGATAGCACAGCAGTCATCAACCAATCCGATAGTTTAAATCAAAGACAACACGAGAGCTATGAAAATTGAAATATTTACAGATGGCGCAGCTCAAGGAAATCCTGGTCGCGGAGGTTATGGAGCTATTCTTCGATTTGGAAGTAAAGAAAAAGAATTGTCTGCTGGATTTCGTCACACGACAAACAATCGGATGGAATTATTGGCTGTCATTGTTGCATTAGAAAATATTAAAACAACACAATATCCTGTTGTTATCTGTTCCGACTCTAAATATGTTGTTGATACTGTAGAAAAAGGTTGGTTGTTTTCTTGGCAAAAGAAAAATTTTAAAGGTAAAAAGAATCCCGATTTATGGAAGCGCTACCTTCCACTCCATCAAAAATATTCTCCCACGTTTAAATGGATAAAAGGACATTCTGGCCATATTGAAAATGAACGATGCGACGTATTAGCCGTCAATGCTGCGAATAGTGGGAATTTATTGGTTGATGAATATTTTGAAAACGAAGTAGTAGAGAAAAACGATTAATCTGTATGTTTATACTTTTTCTGAACAAGCCTTAATGAATTGATTTATAAGAGGATGTGGCATTTCTCGAGTAGAAGATATTTGTGGACAAAACATACAAACTACACAAAAAGGATGTGGTAACATTTTAACAACCTCTGGATCATCAAAAGGGTTTAGCGCCAATACTTCAACTGAATTTTCTAATAAGGGCATTAATCTAGGATAAGTTGAAAAGCGACATGAACTCAATTCTATTTTGCTGTGATGAAAATAGAATTTTTTCATTTCATCTGTTGTCGGAGTAATTTCTACTGTTTCAAACACATCTCCTTTCACCATATTGTCACTTACAATCTTTTCACTTCCAATAGAAGCGTCTGATAATTTGGCGACAGACTCCATAAACTCTTTATAAGCTTCTCCAGTTATGAATATGGGCAATTTCAGCGTTAAAATAGTACGCAAAATGCCTTGAAGAAAAAATAAATTTGAAAAAGGACCTGGAGCAATCCAAATTCCGTCAAATTCTTCAAATTGACTTTTATTATAAGATGCCGCTTCTTGCGTTCTGATCCAATAATGATTAATATCAACTTCTAAAAAAAGCTGAGTATGCTCCAAAGAAAGATTTGTCGCATGATGTGCGTTGTACGTAAAATTGAAATCTCCTATGATTGCTATTTTGATCGTATTCTGCATTAAAATTTAGTAATAATCGATTGAATTTATGTAAAAAGAGCCCGATTTTTTAATCGAGCTCTTTATTTATATTAATTAATAGTATTAATTATTTTTAAAGTAGGATGTATATAATCCATTTTGGAAATAAACTGAATCAGTTCCACTGTTATTATATAAATAACAACTAAATGTTGCTTTAAATTTAAAATAATCACCTGTTTCATCTGATTCTTGCGTTACACTTGTAAAAGCAAACGTTCCAGGAACAGTTTGAATTGATGTATCTCTTGTCATCCAGAGTACTCCATTATCATCTTTCCAAATAATTTCAACTCCATGAGTACCACCTGCAGAATACACAGGAGGTACAGTAGTTGAAAGGAAAGAAGTAACTATGTCTAAAGGAGGAAAGTTTCCTGTAACCGCATCCCATTCAGCGCTACCTACACTAAATTTCACTTGCGCAATTTTACTATCCGATTTTAATGTGTTATAAAATATAATAGAAGACATTTGTGGAGAACCTTTAATCTCTCTATAATTATCTACAACAACAGCATAACCATCTGCTGCACTCGTATAAGAAATTGTAACCCCGTTTGTGTCTGCAGAAAAAGAAGATGATAAATCAACTTTTGGTTTTGGAGCAGGTATCACAACGTGTTTGATGCAGGAAGCTAATCCAAAACAAACTAATCCGAGCATCGTTAGTTGTACTTTCATGTGTTTAAATTTTAGTTATTATTGTATGTAGTTTCTTAATAGTAAAGCGAATTGTTCTACGAAATTTCAATAAAAAAGTTTCAGAACATAACGTTTTAGAAGCGAAATGTATGACAATAATAAATATAAACCAAAATATCAAGCATAAAATAACAAATCAATCCTATATAACAATGAAATTATGCTCTGATTTGTCTTACAGGATGATGAAAAGCAATTTCATCAAGCGTGAAATTATACTGCTCAATAACGGAAGGATTTGACTCGTAAACTTGTTTCTTTTCTCCAGAAGAAAATACATCAAAAAGTGTTGAATAATCAAACGAATCATTTTTATCTTGAAGCTTTGCTAACAATCTGTTTAAATCAGAAAAATCTACAACAATTGTTGTCTCAACTTCTGAAGAACCTTGTTTTAAAATACACGATAAAAGTGCATTGTTGTCTCCTTCTTCAAATTGAATACGTTTAATTTCAACATTTTCAAATAGTGTGATAATTGCGCTCATAATTCCTTTTATTTTAATTTGATGAAACAAAGGTAGATAGCTAGAACGTAAACTATTTATGTTGTAAAATAAAAGAAATAAAAAAGAATTTTTTCTTCTTCCAAGTATTTTTTTACCTTTATAATTCCATTGATAATAATGGATTTTTAAGTTAAACACATATGAAATACGATCAAATAAACGCATCACTTTTTGTAAAAAACAGAAAGAAATTTGTAAAAAAAATGGCGCCAAAGTCATTAGCAGTTTTTAATTCGAATGATATTTATCCAGTTAGTGCAGATAGCACAATAGCATTTCAGCAACATAGAGATATTTTTTATCTTTCTGGAGTTGACCAAGAAGAAAGTATTTTAGTCTTATTTCCAGACGCAATTGATGAAAAAAATAGAGAAATTCTTTTCTTAAAAGAAACGAGTGAATTAATTGCTATTTGGGAAGGAGCAAAACTAACAAAAAAAGAAGCATTTGAGGTTTCTGGAATTAAAACAGTTTATTGGCTTGGTGAATTTGATGTTGTTTTTAAAGCATTGATGTCTGAAGCAGAAAGTATCTATTTCAATACAAATGAACATTTGCGCGCAAACACAATTGTTCAAACAAGAGAAGATCGCTTTATTATCGATTGCAAACAAAAGTATCCTGCACATATTTCAAGAAAAAGCGCACCTATTCTTCACCATATTCGTTCGATAAAAGAAAAAGAAGAGCTAGAGTTAATGCAACAAGCTTGCAACATTACTGAAAAAGGTTTACGAAGAGTATTAGATTTTGTTCACCCAGGTATTTATGAATATGAGATTGAAGCTGAAATAATGCATGAATTTCTTCGTAATAAATCGAAAGGATTTGCTTACGGACCAATTATAGCCTCTGGCGCAGGAAGTTGTGTTTTACATTATGTAGAAAATAATAAGCAATGTATAGATGGTGACATTATCTTAATGGACTTTGCAGCAGAATATGCCAATTATGCTTCCGATTTAACGCGTTCTATTCCTGTTAATGGCAAATATTCTCCACGACAAAAAGCAGTTTACAACGCTGTATTAAATGTAAAAAAGAAAGCAGAAAAATTACTTGTTCCTGGGACAATTATGGCAGAATATCAAGCAGAAGTTGGTTTATACATGCAAGATGAATTATTGCAACTTGGATTAATCGACAAAACAGATATTAAAAATCAAAATCCAAATTGGCCAGCATACAAAACTTATTTTATGCATGGAACTTCACATTTTATAGGTCTTGACACGCATGATGTTGGTATTTGGAATGAACCCATAAAAGCTGGAATGGTTTTCACCTGCGAACCTGGAATTTATATTCCAAAAGAAAAATTAGGCATTCGTATAGAGGATAACCTTGTGGTTCAAGAAAAAGGAGAGCCATTTAATTTAATGAGAAACATTCCTATCGAAATAGATGAAATCGAATCACTAATGAATAAATAATGGAAAGTGATGATGGCATCCAGCTCTCCAAATCTGGTCGTCCCGTTTTATTCTTACATGGATTTTTAGAAAGTAGTACTATGTGGCGAGAACTTATGTTTTCGTCACTTGATATTCAACCCATTTATATCGATTTAACTGGACATGGAGAATTATCAAAACAACCCTACAAACAAATTCATTCCATCCAGCATCTTGCTGAAGAAGTTTTTGAAAAATTAAAACTACTAAATTTAGAATCATACGATTGTGTAGGACATAGTTTAGGTGGATACGTCGCATTGGAATTAGCAAAATTAGATAGTAGATTAGAAAAATTAGTGCTTTTTCATTCAAATCATTGGAGTGACACAGAAGAAAAAAAGATTAATCGCAACAGAGTTGCAAAAATAGTCAATAGTAATTTCAACTTGTTTCTAAATGAAGCAATCCCAAACTTATTTAACAATCCAAAACCATATTCCAAAGAAATAAAATCAATCATAAAAGAAGCACAATCTATTATGCCTCAAACTGTGATTGAATGTTCTTATGCGATGAGAGATAGATTAGACAATGGGGATTTTATCCTTGAAAATAGCGAGCGTTGTTATCTTGTCCAAGGGGCATTAGATAAAACCATGCAAATTGACATCGCAAGAAAAGAATGGAAAGGGAAGAAAGCACATTTCTATGAAATAGAAAATTGCAGTCACATGGGCCATTTTGAACAAAAAGAAATGATTGAAAATTTAATTTCAAAAATCATTACAAAATAAAATGACAACAGGAATTAATTCCCATTGTCATTAAAGATCCAAACAAAATTGATTTCTTCTTGTTGATTTTTAAGTAATATTAGTGTCATAATTGTATGTATTAAATTAGTATATCTTCATTAAGACTTTACTAAAATTACAACATAAACTAACTCGACATTTAATTTTCCCTTAAAGTGATTTTTCGATTTATTAAACGGTGTAAAATGATTTGTTAACGGATGTTAATACAATAAAAATAAAAAATATTTACATTATTAAAAATGAAATGACTAGATTAGTACAAAATACAATGCTATGAACCTAAGAGCCATAATAGTTGATGACGAAGAAAATGCACGTAAAAATTTAGCATTATTACTGGATGAATTTTGTCCAGAAGTGGAAGTTATCGGAGATGCAAGTAATATAGACGATGCGCAAGTCATTATAGAATCAAGTCACCCAGATGTTGTTTTTTTAGACATAAGAATGCCTTCAGGAGCAGAGGGATTTGAACTTTTAGACCGTATCGAAGAACAAAATTTCTTTGTAGTATTTATTACTGCATTTAAGGATTATGCGATTCGAGCTTTTAATGCAAATGCTGTTCACTACGTTTTAAAACCTGTAGATATTGATGATTTACAAGAAGCGGTAGCGAAACTAATAGAAGCAAAAAAAATCTTTACAGAAAATCCTGGAAATTATTCGACTTATTTTCAATCCATGAAAAATCTTTCGGATAATTTAGTTCGAAATAAACCTTCAAACCGAATTGCCATTTCTCATACAAAAGGCATGAAAATTATTGAAGATGATACTATCGTGCATTTAGAGGCAAGCGGAAACTGTACAACGATATATTTTAAAGATGGAACAAGGTATCTTGATACGAGAACATTAAAAATATACGAAAATCTATTGGATGAAACCAAATTCTTTAGAACACATAAATCACACATTATCAATCTAAAATTACTTACAGACTATGTTAATGAAGATGGGCATTTTGCTGTATTAAATGGCACTTTGAAAATTCCCGTTGCCAGAAACAGAGTTTCAACCTTTGTGAGAATGCTCAAAGCAGTTTGATAAAATGAAAAAAAGACTTCTTTTTTTTACCCTTTGTCTCTCATTTTGGGCACAAAGTCAACGGTATTCATTTCTTACCTATTCACTTGAACAAGGCTTGCCTCAATCTCAAGTAACACAAATTACGCAAGATAAAAATGGGTTTCTTTGGATTGGAACGCTTGGAGGTCTCTCTAGATTTTCAGGAAAAGAATTTGACAACTATTCAGTAGAAAATGGTCTTTTAAATAACCGGATTTCATTTTTAGGATTTATTCGTGATACACTTTGGGTTGGTCATGAAAAAGGAATATCTATTCAATCAGGAAATAAATTTATTCCAATTGCTACTCCCTATATTGATGAAGATGTTAAAGTAGTTGATATTATCGAATACAAAGGGAAAAAAATAATTGCCACTAACGGAAATGGACTCTTAATTTACACGAATAAAAAACTAGAAAAAATTGAACCTAAATTTTCTAATAACTATAATGGATTTGAGGATTTTTTAAGAGTTAGAGATTTAGTAATAAAAAATAATACGCTTTATATCGGGACGAGAATGGGGTTATTTTCATCAAATGATTTAATTCATTTCTCATTAGTAAAAGGTTCTGAGTTTTTAAGCATCAGTAAATTAGGTGTAGATCAACAAGGAGATTTGTATTTTTCAACTTTTGGAGACGGTGTACAGCGTTGGAACGGGAAAAAAATCACAAAAATAAAACTAGGTGACACGCTGATTTCAAGTAGATCGAAAGCATTGTATATCGACCATAGCAATAACGTTTGGGTTTCAGCAAAAAACAATGGAGTTATACAATTTGAGAAAAATAAGGCGCTTCATCTCAACATAAGTTCTGGACTGCCAATTGATAATATTTCTTGTGTATTTGAAGACCGAGAAAACAATATTTGGTTTGGAACAGAAGGAAAAGGATTAGTGCGATTTTCTGGTGAAGCTTTTGTTCATTTTTCTCAAGAAACTGGATTATCAAGTGATTTAATAATGTCAGTCGTAGAAGATAATCAAAAAAATTATTGGATTTCGTCCTATGCAAAAGGTATTACAAAATGGAATGCAAATGGTAAAATAGAATATTTTGATACCGGCGATTCTCTTTCTAATATAACTGTTTGGTGCTCTTTAAAAGATAGAAAAGGAAATTTGTGGTTTGGAACTTCCGCTGGAATTATTTTATTTACAGGTTCAAAAAAACAAACCTTTACCACAGAAAACACACCTCAACTTCCTGGGAATAAAATTTCTGCTCTGTATCAAGATAAAAAAGGTCGCATTTGGATAGGAGGAAAAGACGGAATTTCATATTATTATCAAGATCAATTTCATTCATTTCCAACGCAAACAAAACTTGAAAATGTACGATCTTTTACAGAATGGAATCAAACAATTTATTTCGCAGGACAATTGGGCCTCTACACAATATCTCCCGATAATAAAATTAGCCTCATTACTGTTTCAAGCAATCGTCCAGCAACTTTTAGTGTCGCTGCTGATTATACAGGAAGAATTTGGGTAGGAACTGAAGAGGGTTTATATTATTTAGAGAAAAACAAACTGAATAGTTATAGTTTTAATAAAGAAAACAGCTCCAATTTCATCAACTTCATCACTCCACAGAACAAAGACCTTTGGATAGGAACTAATAATGGCGTATTTAAGCTGTTTAATTTAAATGATATAACAAAAATACAACTAAAGGAATACGGCATTCAAGACGGATTAGTGAGTTTGGAAACGAATCTAAATTCTGGTTATGTAGACAAAATTGGTGACTTCTGGTTTGGGACATCCAGCGGGTTAATGCGTTATGATCAGAAAAAAGAAACCCCGATTCCAAATGTCCTTCCGAGTATATTATTCAAAGGTCTAAAAGTAAATTTTGAAGAAATAAACTTATTGTTATTCTCTCAGAAATTAGATTCGAATGGAATTCCGATAAACTTAGAACTTCCTTACTCTAAAAAGCACCTCGTTTTTCAGTTTACAGGAATTACACTAACAAATCCTGAAATGGTTTTCTACAGTTACAAGCTAGAAGGCTTCGATGAAAAATGGTCTCCAGAAATACAAAGCTCAGAAATAATTTATTCCAATTTACCCGCAGGTAAATATGTTGTATGCGCAAAGGTTCGTAACAAAAATGACTTTACTTCTAAAACAATTCGTATTCCATTTACTATTAGCCCACCCTATTATGCAACTTGGTGGTTCATTGCAATTTGTTCAATTTTAGCTATTCTACTAATTTTCGGTTTATTCTCATTAAGAATTAAACAAATTCATCGACGACAAGAAACAGAACGATTGGTATACACTTCAAAACTACGTTCACTAGAGCAGCAGTCTTTAAATGCTTCCATGAATAGGCATTTTATTTTTAACGCGTTAAATTCGATACAATACTTTATAAATACAAAAGATAGACTTTCGGCAAATAGATATCTAAGTCAATTTGCTAAATTAATTCGTAAAAATTTGGATAGCTCAACCAATGACAACAATTCTGTTTCATTAGCAGAAGAGCTAGAACGACTAGATTTATACCTATCGTTAGAATCAATGCGTTTTCCAGATAAATTTAGCTACGTGTTAGATTTAGACCCTGAAATAGATGTAGAGAATATTCATGTCCCTTCTATGATTTTTCAGCCTTTCATTGAAAATAGTATAATCCACGGTATTTTACCGCAAACACAAAAGAAAGGATTAATTACTTTTCATGCAAAATATATATCGGATGAACTCATAGAGTTCACAATTGATGATAATGGTATCGGCTACAAAAATAGTATTCAGAAAAAGCAAAATTCAGGTGATCATCAGTCTCAAGGGATGCTAATAACTAGTTCAAGAATAGAATTATTGCGAAAAATATCTGGAAAAGTATTCAAACTAATTGGTCCTGAGGATATATTGAATAATGAAGGTGAATCAATAGGAACTACCGTTAAAATAATAATTTCCATAAATATGTTGGATTATTAAAATTAATTTCTTACATTTGTTCAAATCACTTCTTAATAAAGTGTAAAATGAGCAAAAAATTTATTTACATATCGCTTTTTAGTTTGGTGTTATTAGCTTGTAAAAAAGAAATAATGACTCCTAATAGTGCTCGTGTTAAAGATATGGATTGTTGTATTAAGCCAAATCAAAACAACACTAATAGTAATAGCAATCAAGGTGGTTATCACGATGATGGTTTTGGTGGAGGCGCAAACGCAATTGGCGGAGGTAATTCTAATGGAAATGTAAATTCTGGCATTCCAGGTGATACTAATAATATCACTGACCCAAATGATGACGATGATGAATCAGGTCGTGTTATTATCGGCAGTCATGTTGTTATTGGTGGTGGAGATAGTAACTCTGGAAATAACGGTGGAAAAACAAATAATAACACCAATTCTAATCAAAACGGAAATTAATATCTATTAATTTCATCTCTATTTTCTTTTTTGATTAACACATTGCTTTTTCAAGTAACACAGTTTTTTTATTTCTTAAACTCTAAAATTTAGCCATTAAAAAAGGTCAGAAACTAAGTTGCCACCTTTCTTTAAGCAATTAACAAATACTATTTAGGTATTAGAGAAACATGTCTAATTTAGAAAAGTCTTTAGTCTTTAGAAGAATAGAACTGACTATACCATTTTCTCATTTTCATGATTGGCCCGTCTTCCTTAATTAATAAGGGTTTTTTAGCATATCCTTTGCTTTCCCAAATCAATATATCGTCAAGAAATTGCTCCGATGCTTCTGAAAGTACATATTTTAGTGCAAATCGATTCGTTCCTTTAGGTGCAAAGATATGGTCTTCCATTCTTAATTCAAGTGGCCCAACAGGTGTAAAAGATTTAATGATAGTCACATTCTCGGCTAACTTTGATGAGATTCTAAATATTAGAAAACCAGGGCCAAAATAACGTACTAAGGCTAGTCCACCTGCATCTTTAATCTCTTCTCCAGATTTTTTCCAATGTAAATTAGCCGCATCTGTAAAAGAAGCCAAATGTTTATCATCCCCTTCTCCAAACTTGATTTCTACTTCATGCTTAATGTCCACAAACTTATGTGCGAAAGGAATCGTCAACAAATTATGTACAAAATTAAAATGTGCATAATCAGCTCCATTTTCTGCAAAATCTTGTAAATGTATGTGTAAAGTATCTTTTTTAATGCCATGTGGTTTGTATTCAGCTATTTCTGGTAAATAGAATTCAGGATTCCATTCAGACGTCTTCCCTTCGGCATGGAACCAAACCAATATTAATCCCCATGCTTCAATTGTTTCCCATGTTTTTAATTTGGCTTGAGTAGGTGGTTCACCATCTGAATAAGGAATGTGTGAACATTTTCCATCTTGCTGAAATTGCCATCCGTGAAATGGACAGACTAAATTATTCCCTTCAACTCGTCCATGCGCTAAATTGGCATTTAAATGAGGGCAAAAAACATCCACAACTGATATTTTTCCGTTTTCACCCCTAAATACAGCTAATTTTTGACCAAATGCTTCTACTTCAACAACCTTACCGGGCTTAACTTCAACAGAATTACATACATTAAACCAACCATTCGGAAATGCATCTGGATAATCTATAGCTCGTTTAGCTTTATCCTCTTTCGTAGGAACTCTTCTTGGCTTGACTTTTTTAAACTTACCTAAAAAGGTAAAAAAGATAGAAACAAAGGTTATTATAAATTTCATGTTAAAGGTTTAGTGCGTGAAATCTACTGAAATAATTCACATTCGCCTAATAAAGATGTTATAAATATAAGTATACATGTTAATTAACCTGTTATTTTGTGAGATTTTCAGGAGAAAAATGCCACTCAAATATTACAGTCTTCGGTAAAAAACTAAATAAATGATTATTTTTGAAGTAGTGCATGATGTAAAAGAATAACAAATTTAATATGTATAGTTTAAAATGAAAAGTCTACTTACAATATTCTTACTCTTAACAATTTTAAGCTGCAATAGAACTGTTGAATCTTCTGCTTTAGATAAAATTCAACCTTTGGATTGCACTCAGAAGATAGATAATGAATCTCTTGACTTTCATGTCATAAAGTTTGATAGTTCATATCAACATCTATTCTCAAAATCTTTTAGTCCGAAAGAATTAACCAATAATCAAATAATAGAGTGCGAAAGTCTACTAAAATTATTTGTCAAAGACTATAATTTAGAGGCAACAAAGAAATTTGATGAAATGACTAAAAAATACCCAAACATAAAATTTAACCTTTTAGATTTCACTATTGAGTTGGATGATTATGGAAGACAATATATGTCAGTTGTTTCGAACAAAGGAGAGATATTGGTTTTTGTTAATTGTTTCTGCTCCCCAAAAAACTTTAATTATCGTGACAAGATGCTAGTGCAAGTTGATGACGGTGGAAATTGTTTCTTTCACTTTAAAGTTAATCTAACTGAAAAGAAGGTTTTTGACTTCATAGAAAATGGAGTGGGTTAAAGACATCTCAACCATAATCTGAAATTAACAACTCTTAACTTCATTTATTTACTTTTATCTTGTCTATTATTGACTTCTTTTTAACTTTACTTTTCTTAAAACAAAAATTCAATGTCAATAAATACAAAGCTATTAGCAAAAATATGTAAAACTCCAGGCACATCTGGTTTTGAGCAAAGAGTAAGAGAAGTAGTTCTTGAAGAAATTAAAGGTTTAGTAGACGAAATTCAGACAGATAATCTGGGTAATGTCTATGCTATCAAAAAAGGAACTGGCGATAAAAAAATCATGATTGGTGCTCACATGGATGAAATTGGCTTCATGGTTACGCATATTGACGATAGAGGTTTTATTCGTTTTCATACCTTGGGTGGATTTGATCCAAAAACATTGACTGCTCAACGTGTTTTAATTCATGGTAAAAAAGACATCATTGGCGTGATGGCAAGCAAACCGATTCACGTTATGACACCTGAAGAAAAAACTAAAATTGCCAAACTATCTGATTATTTTATTGACACAGGTCTTTCTAAAAAAGAAGTAGAAAAATATATCTCTATTGGCGATCCAATAACACGTGAACGCGAATTTATCGAAATGGGAAATTGCGTTAACTCAAAATCACTTGACAATAGATTAGCCGTTTTCATTTTGATTGAAATGTTGCGCGAATTAAAAGGGAAAAAAGTGCCTTACGATATTTACGGTGTTTTTACGGTTCAAGAAGAGGTTGGTATCAGAGGAGCTAGTGTAGCTGCATTGAAAATTAATCCTGATTTTGGATTTGGTTTAGACACAACAATTGCTTTTGACTTACCAGGAGCTGCTGCACACGAAATGATTACAAAATTAGGTGAAGGAACGGCTATCAAAATTATGGATGCTTCAACAATTTGCGATTATCGAATGGTCGATTTCATGAAGAAAACAGCAGACAAACATAAAATTAAATGGCAACCTGAAATATTAACCGCAGGTGGAACAGACACCGCAGGGATTCAACGAATGACTGAAGGTGGTTCTATCGCAGGAGCTGTTTCAATTCCAACACGTCATTTGCACCAAGTTATCGAAATGGCTGACAAAGATGATATCAAAAGCTCTATCGATTTATTGGTGGCTTGTTGTACTGATATAGACAAATACGACTGGAAATTAAAGTAATTGTTGTATCTTTAGACAGAAAATTGTGTTGATTGAAAAGTAAGTTGCTAATTGTGTTTTTTATGGGAATGATGTCATTTTTGGTGTCAAACCAATGTCTGCAATATCATTTTCAACAAGAAGATATTTCCCTTAATGATGATAGTCACTCAAAAAGACCACCATCTAACAATTTAATTGAAGAAGAAATTCATCATTGTATTTATTTCTCATCTTCTTTCCATTTTCCTGTCTTATCACAATACCATCTTGCTATCTTTGGACAAGACGTTTCCCATTTGGAACAACCTCTTTTTGAAGTGGTCGCGCCTCCTCCAGAGTTAATTTAATTTTATAATAAAACGATTTTATTTTCTGCTTTCTAGTAGATTTTCAAGTTGTTTTAACAAACCGATTTTTCAATTCTAATGTCTTAGATTGAAATGATAATCGGGTTTTTATTATTCATAAAATTAAATTAAACATGAAAAAATCATCATTTTTTTCAGAGTGGAGAGATAATCTTCCCTCTGGTTTAGCGGTATATTTAGTCGCCTTGCCTCTTTGTTTGGGAATTGGGCTTGCGTCAACAAGTATTCCAGGAGTAATTGATACTCCAAATTTATTCGCCGGTGTCATTTCTGGTATTATTGGCGGAATTGTAGTTGGATCGTTTAGCGGTTCAAGACTCGGAGTTTCTGGTCCAGCAGCAGGATTAATTACAATTGTAATTGCAGCAATCATTACATTGGGTTCCTATCAAGCGTTTTTAGCTACCGTAGTTCTTGCGGGAATCATTCAATTGCTCGGAGGGGTTTTTAAAGCTGGAGCAATCAGTAATTATTTTCCTTCTTCTGTTATTAAAGGAATGTTGGCAGGTATTGGTATAACACTCATTCTTAAAGAAATTCCGCATCTTTTTGGTTGGGATGCTAACCCTTTTGGTGCAGAAGCCTTTCAGCAAATAGATGGACAAAACACGTTCAGTGAAATAGCTAACTTTGTAAATTATATCAGTCCAGGAGCAACAATAATCGGTATCGTTTCTATTTTGATTTTATTTATATTTGAACTAAAGGTCATTAAAAAAATGGCTGCTATAAAGTTCATTCCAGGTTCTTTAATTGTTGTTGTTATTGGAATAGCACTAAATGGATTGTTTTTAACGTGGTTTCCTAATTTGATGGTAAGTAAAAAGCATTTGGTAGATATTCCTGTTGCGCAAAACATTGGAGAATTTTTTCACTTCTTTACTTTTCCTGATTTTAGCATCCTATCTAATCCTAATAGTTACGTTATCGCTTTTACAATTGCAATTGTTGCAAGTTTAGAAACGTTGTTGAGTGTGGAAGCAACAGATAAATTAGATCCACAGAAACAAGTTACACCAACAAATAAAGAGCTAAAAGCTCAAGGAGTTGGAAATATAATTTCTGGCTTAATTGGAGGTTTACCGATTACTCAAGTAATTGTGAGAAGTTCTGCCAATATAAACTCTGGTGCAAGCTCAAGATGGTCAACTATATTTCATGGTTTCATCTTGTTATTATCAATTGTATTTATTCCCCAATTGTTAAATTATATTCCATTAGCGGCTTTAGCAGCAGTGTTATTATTCGTGGGGTATAAACTTTCTAGTTTCAAATTATACAAATCGATGTATAAAGCTGGATACGAACAATTTCTCCCGTTTATCGTCACGATTACCGGAGTTCTTCTTGCCGATTTACTAAAAGGAATTGTAATGGGAATGGCTGTTTGTTTATTTTTTGTGTTGCGCAAAAGTTATAAAAACAACATTGAAAAAAAAGAAAATAACGAAGGTGATATTCTAGAAACAAAGCTCATTTTATCAGACAAAATAAGTTTTCTAAATAAAGGGAAATTGATTAAAATCCTCTCGTTACTCCCTGAAAATACAGTAGTTATAATTGACGGAACAAAATGTATCCATGTAGATAATGATATCTTAGATTTGATCGTTCACTTCAAATCTTTCACAGCAAAAAAGAAAGGAATTGATCTTCAAACAATCAATTTACCCATTAAATAAAAACTTTAGAAAGAGACGATAAGGGGAATCAGCTAACGTTGATTTCTTTTATCGTTTATTTTTTATCCGTTTTTTTACGACGAAATTCTCTGTATAAATTGGCTATTTGTTTGTGAAAAAAGATGAAGATAATGATGTATGGAATAACCATTATGAAAATAATACCATAATTGATATTGTATCCAAACTCAAGTTCATCAGCAGAGCCTTGCTCCGCCAAAACTTTACACATTGCGCATTGAGAAAATGTCTGTTGAACCGTTACAAATACAGCTAAAAATAATAAACTCCACTTTTTCATGGTACAAAATTACTTGTTTTTGATCGGATTCAAAGCTAAATTGTAAAAAACTAGCTTGATTCTATCAATAAATCCCGATATTTGTATAAAATTATTTTTCTAATGCAAGATGTTGTAACTTTAAGTGAGTTTATTCTCAATAAACAAGCTGATTTTCCTTATGCTTCTGGTGAGCTTTCAAGACTATTAAGTGATATTTCTATTGCTTCTAAAATTGTTCATAGAGAAGTGAATCGCGCAGGGCTCGTTGATATTTTGGGCGAACAAGGAAATATTAATGTTCAAGGAGAAAGTCAACAAAAACTAGACGTAATGGCTGACGAGCAGTTTATTGCTGCTTTTCGTTCTGGTGGAGAAGTTTGCGGAATTGCATCTGAAGAAAATGATGACTTTTTAGCTTTCGACTCAGAATTATCTAAAAAAGGAAAATATGTAGTGCTTTTTGATCCATTGGACGGTTCTTCAAATATTGATGTGAATGTTTCAATTGGAACTATTTTTTCCATTTACAGACGCATTTCGAAAGTGGGAGAATTAGCAACTTTAGAAGATATGTTGCAAAAAGGGACCGAACAAGTTGCCGCAGGTTACGTTATTTATGGCTCATCTACCATGTTGGTTTACACAACAGGAAATGGCGTAAATGGATTTACACTTGATCCATCTATTGGTGAATTTTGTCTTTCACATCCCAACATAAAAACACCAGAAACGGGTCGACTTTATTCTATAAATGAAGGAAATAGAAAAATTTGCGAAGAAGGCGTTAGAAAATACATCGATTATTGTCAAGAAGAAGATAAATCAACAGGAAGACCTTATTCTAGTCGTTATATTGGCTCATTTGTGGCTGATTTCCATCGAAATCTAATAAAGGGTGGGATTTATATTTATCCAAGTGTACGTTTTGCTCCTGAAGGAAAACTTCGCTTAATTTATGAATGTAATCCTTTAGCTTTTATTATTGAACAAGCAGGTGGAAAAGCAAGTAACGGGAAAGACCGAATTCTAGATATTCAACCAACAAAACTTCATCAACGTTCACCCCTATTTATTGGGTCATTAAAAATGATGGAACGAGTAGAAAATTATATGAAAGAAAGCGTAGCGAGCGTAAATGCTTAGAAGAAGTAAGGTATGGATTTAAAACTTTTAAAGAAAAAATTTGAACAACTTCCTCAAATAAACAATACCGCTAACCAGCTTCAATACGCAAACACAAAAATTCATTGGAAAGGATTAGTTGGTTCTTCAAAAGCAATTTGCTCAACAACGCTTGCACAACAAATTCCAGGGAATCATTTGTTTTTACTTTCAGACAAAGAAAGTGCCGCCTATTTCTTTAACGATTTAGAAAACTTATTCCCAGACAGCAAACAAATCCTATTTTATCCAGCTTCATATAGAAGTGCGTACGAAATAGAATCTACAGACAATGCGAATATTGTTACAAGAGCCGAAGCATTAGAACGTATAAATAACCAACAAAATACGTGGATTGTTACTTATCCAAAAGCACTTTTCGAAAAAGTTCCAACACAAAAACAACTTGTTCAGAATACCTTTAAACTCGAAGTTGGAAAAGAATATGCTTTAGATTTTTTAAATGAATTATTACTCGAATATCATTTTGACCGAGTTGAGTTTGTTTATGAGCCTGGACAATATTCAATCAGAGGTGGAATTTTAGATGTCTTTTCTTATTCAAATGACCATCCATTTCGAGTGGAGTTTTTTGGAAATGAAGTAGATTCTATCCGAAATTTTGATCCTGTCAATCAATTAAGTTTTAAAAAACATCAGTTTTTTACGATTATTCCAAATATTCAGGAGAAGGTTGTTCAAAAGATTAACTCTTCGATACTTTCATTTTTAGGTTCAAACACATTAGTTTGGCTTGATTCATTTGACTTAGTTGAAAGTAAATTAAAAACTGAATACGAAAAAGCCGTTACAAAACATGCTTCTATTTCTGACGGAATAGTAAAACATCTTCCTCCAAATGAGTTGTTTTTTCATCCTACTGATTGGAAAAGTGAAATTACTAACTTCTCTGTAATTGAATGGGATAATCAGACTCATTTTAAAGCTGATTTAGTGGAAACATTCTCGTTTAAACCACAAACCACTTTCAATAAAAATTTTGATTTACTTGCACAAGATTTAGAAAGTTATGCAACTTTAAAATACGATACGGTTATTTTATCGAATCAACCAAAACAAATTGAACGATTGTATGCAATTTTTGAGGATAAAGGTGCTGGAATAAATTTTACTCCTATCAACATATCGCTTCAAGAAGGTTTTATTTGTGACGAGCTCAAATTGATTTGCTATACAGATCATCAAATTTTTGAGCGTTTTCATCGCTTTCATCTAAAAGAAAATTTTGTTCAAGCTAAACAAGCACTGACATTAAAAGAAATTTACAACCTTCAAAAAGGAGATTATGTAACGCACATAGATCATGGAATAGGTCAATTTTCTGGTTTAGAAATGATTGATGTAAACGGGAAACCTCAAGAAGCTGTTCGCCTCATTTATAGAGATAAAGATGTACTTTATGTTTCTATCCATTCTTTACACAGAATTTCAAAATTTACTGGTAAAGACGGAATAGTTCCAACTATGAATAAGTTGGGTTCTCAAGCGTGGACAAATCTTAAAAATAAAACGAAGAAAAAAATCAAAGAAATTGCCTTTGATTTAATTCAATTATATGCTAAACGCAAAAGTCAACCTGGATTTAGTTTTACTCCAGATACCTATTTGCAAAATGAGCTAGAAGCATCTTTTATGTACGAAGATACGCCCGATCAGCTTAAAGCAACTATTGCTGTAAAGGAAGATATGGAATCTGAAACTCCCATGGATCGATTAATTTGTGGAGATGTTGGTTTCGGAAAAACAGAAATTGCTATCCGTGCTGCGTTTAAAGCCGTTGCAGATAACAAACAAGTCGCCATTTTAGTTCCAACTACGATTCTTTCCATGCAACATTATCGTAGCTTTAAAGAACGTTTAAAGGATTTCCCCTGTAATGTAGACTTCATTAATCGTTTCAAGTCACAGAAAAGCGTTACAGAAACACTCAAAAATCTAAGTGAAGGTAAAATTGACATCTTAATCGGCACGCATAAAATTGTTGGATCTAGTATTAAATTCAAAGATTTAGGGTTGATTATTATTGATGAAGAGCAGAAATTTGGTGTAGCTGTCAAAGACAAACTAAAATTATTAAGAACAACGGTAGATACATTAACACTTACGGCTACTCCCATTCCAAGAACCTTACAATTTTCTTTGATGGGAGCACGTGATTTAAGTATTATCAATACTCCACCTCCCAACAGACAGCCTGTTTTGACACAAATTATTCCTTTTGATGAAGAAGCTATTCGCGATGCAATTTCATACGAAGTAACACGTGGTGGACAAGTATATTTTGTTCATAATCGCTTACAAAATATCAAAGAAGTCGCTGGAATGATATCGCGATTGTGTCCTGGAGTTCGTGTTGCTATTGGACATGGACAAATGGATGGAACTCAGTTAGAGAAAATTATGATTGGATTCATTGAAGGTGAATTTGATGTATTACTTGCTACAACCATTATAGAATCTGGAATTGATATTTCAAACGCAAACACCATCATCATTAATAATGCACAAAACTTTGGATTGAGTGATTTGCATCAACTACGTGGACGTGTTGGTCGATCCAATAAAAAAGGCTTTTGTTATTTAGTTGCTCCAAAATCGAGTGATTTAACTTCAGAAGCAAGAAAACGATTAGACGCGCTATTACAGTTTTCTGATTTAGGTTCTGGATTTAACATTGCCATGAAAGACTTAGACATTAGAGGTGCCGGAAATATGCTTGGAGGTGAACAAAGTGGATTCATTGCAGATATAGGGTTTGAGATGTATCAAAAGATATTAAATGAAGCGATTGAGGAACTACAAGAAAATGAATTTAAGGAGCTTTTCAAAGATTTGAATTCTGACAAATTTGTTGGTCAACATGCTTTTGTAAAAGAGTGTATTCTTGAAACTGATTTAGAAATTCGCATTCCAGATGATTACGTTAATAATGTTGCGGAGCGCCTAAGTTTATATCAAGAAATGGATAGCTTAGAGAACAAAGCTGCTTTAGACTTATTTTCTAAAAACTTAGTAGATCGATTTGGTCCATTACCTAAACAAGTAGTGGAGTTGTTTTTATCACTCGAATTACGTTGGTTAGCTAAAGAAATTGGTTTTGAAAAACTTGTCTTTAAAATGGGAAAACTAATCGGATATTTCATCGCTGATGAAACATCTCTGTATTTTCAATCTGCAGATTTTACACGCATTTTAAAATACATGCAAACACGACCTTCTGGGTGTGAAATGAGTGAAAAAAATAATAAACTTCGTTTAATTTATTCGAATGTTAAAACAGTACAAGAAGCGCTTTCACGACTAACAGAAATCGTTGATTTATTTAAAGAAACTGAAGCTCAGAACTAGAACTCCGTAGCGCAAGAATTTACCGACAGACATCCATAAATAGCTCTGGTAACGTTTGGCTCGAAAATAACCTAATGCAAGAGAAATAACATCTCCAATAAAGGGAATCCAAGCTACTAACCCCATCCAGTGTCCGTATTGTTTCACTTTCAGTTGCCATGCGTTAAGTTTGGCTTCTTTAACTCCAAATTTTTTAAACCAACTAGGATTTCCTAGACGTCCTATTTCATAATTTGCAATAGAACCTATACTGTTTCCAACACTTGCAATTAAGCACACTGATAAAGCGTTAAATCCAGCCATTAGAAAAGCAATCACTACAACTTCAGAAGAGAACGGTAAAATTGTTGCTGCTAAAAATGTGACTAGAAAAAGTCCAAGATAACCCCAAGAAATAAAATCCATGTGTACAAATAAAAAAGTCCGCCTGCCAAAAGGCAGACGGACTCTCAATTAATTTATAATTAATTATTTAATGAAAACTTTTCCTTGGTAAGAATTTGAATTATTGCTAATAGCATAGAAATAAATTCCTGTTGGAACGTTTACTTTAATTGTATTCATTTGGTTTGTAGTTAATGCTTGTTTAGCAACTACTTTTCCATCCATGCTTACAACTTGAATTGTAGCACCTTTAAGTTCTGTAGAAGATAAATCAACATTTAAACCATTTTCAACACTGTAAACAGCGAAAGATGGAGCAGCATTTTCTTCGATTCCAGTTGTATTAGGAGTAACTATGATTTTAACTTCATTTGAAGTAACCACGTCTGGACCTGGGAAAGTAGACTCACATACTACGTAGTAAGTACCAACTGTAGCAAAATTAGGAGTATAGCTAGAACTAGTTTGAGCAGGGCTGAATGAACCGTATCCTGAACCAGAAGTTGTGCTAAATTTCCACTCTCTAGAAGTTGCTGGAGCTGGACCTTCAGTTACTGTTAATGTAGTTCCATTTATTGTAGCCATAATCGTTTGATCTGGAGTTGGAGCGATAGAAACTGTATTGTATACACCAAAGTTAATACGAACGATTGGAGCTTCAACTTTTAAACTGTCATCAGAAAGTAACCCTGTGATAGTGCTTCCATTAACACCAATAGTTTGACCGTCTGGAATGTAACCAGCAAATGCGATTGGAACAGGTGCTCCATCATAAAAACCAGCAACAACCATAAACACGTCACCTGCAACAGCAGCAACTGGAGTAGTAAATGGAACATCAACTAAATTTCCGAAGTCAGCATTTGAAATTTGAACATCTTGTGAAACTGCATAAGGATTGAACTGAGTTCCATCGTATTTATATACAGATACATTTAAAATATTCAAATATTGAGCTTGGCTACCAGCAGAGATATTACCAATACCTACTTGTACGTGTTGAAAAGATCCTGCTTGGAACATTTCATAATAAGTTCCAATACCAGCATCTCCTGTACCACCTTGCCATCCTGTAAATGTACCAGTAATAGAACCAGTAGTTCCATCATAGCTATCTACGGCCATAACATCAGTTGTTACTTCAAAAGGTTTAGTAGCAACATCATCAGACGTAAGAGATAAAGTATGATTAGTAGAAGTTACAGAATAGTTGAATGTATATGTGCCAACTGTAGCAGGAATAGTATAACCATTAGCTAAAAGAACTTTCATTGTGTCAACGTTTCCAGCAGCTACCGTTACTGCAGGTGTTGATGTTGCTGAAAAAGAAACAGATGGCTCTGTAACAGTTACAACTAAATCTTGACTGTTTGTTCCTACATTTTTAGCAATTGCATTAAATGCAGTTTTAGCAGTTGCAGCAACTTGAGAAGCCGGGAACATTGAATAATGTAAAGCTTGAGCTCCAGTTACATTTGAAGCATAAGTAGTTGTAATATTGTCTGGATACCCTTCCATGATTCTAATATTATCAACATACCAACCATACTCAACATAACTCATTGAACCACCGTTCATATCTCCATCCCAAAATAGACGAATTTTTACAGCTGATGGATCAGCAGCAATAAGATTTCCTATAAAGAATCTTCTTGTTTGTGGTTTAGGATATACAGATCCACCACCTTGTGTTAATGGAGCGATATCTTGATTAGTAGATGCTGTTAACCATGTTGTACCACCATCAATTGAAACTTGAACTTGTTGTTTTGTAATAAAACGAGCTCCATATTGCTCAAACTCTAAAAAAGGAGCAACTTTACCTGTTAAGTTAATTGTGTTATTAAACTCAAGTGTAAATGGTCCAGGGATATCTGTTTCCGGATTTGCAGTTGGGTCACCATTAACAAATCTTGCGAATTTTCCTGAAGTACCCATGTTTCCTGCTGCAGGGAAATACCATCCATTTGTAGTTGTTCCAATTGACCAGCCATTAACGGTGAAATCAGTACTTGTACCACCTTGAGTCCACTCTGATGGTGTTTCGAAATGATTCACCCAAGCAGTATCGCCTGAAGCTTTTTCTAAGCCACCGTTTACAGTTGTTTTAACTTGTGAAGAAGAAAACTCTGTTGCAAACTTTTGTGGCGTTAATTTTGATTTGGGAAGCGACTGATTTATAGCGCTTTGACCAAATGCGATTCCACCAGTTAAGGCTAAAATCGACAATAAAGTAACTTGTTTTTTCATATTTAATAAATTTAAGTGAGCTAAAGGTATGAAATTTTAATTACCTAACAATACACATATAACTAAATAATTCATACCGTTAAAATAAAATGACTATTTTCTGTCTGCTAAAAAATTCATTTTTTCACGTATATTTTGAATAGACTCTTTGTCAATTGTTCCATATAATATTCCTTCTTGGGAATCTTGTAATTCAGCTAAAGTGTCGCCCGTTGGACTATAAAGGCAACTTTTTCCGTTATATTCATGTTGGTTTCCATCCATTCCTACTCGGTTAATTCCCAAAACATAAACTTGATTTTCTATAGCTCGTGCGGGTAATAATTTCTCCCAATGCAGAATGCGTTTTTTTGGCCAATTTGCGACATAAATAACGAAATCGTATTTTGCCGTATCGTTTTTAACTATTTCGTTTCGAGCATTTTCTGGAAATCTTAAGTCAAAACAAACTTGCAATAAAATATTCCACCCTTTATATTGAATGATCTTTTCATTTTCTCCTGCCGAAAAAACTTTATCTTCTCCTGCGAAAGAAAATAAGCAGCGTTTATCGTAATGTTCTATCGTTCCATTCGGATAAACAGCGACCATTCTGTTGAAATATTTTTCGTTTTCCATTATAATTAGCGAAGCGATTGTCAAACAATCATATTGATTCGATTTTTGCTTCAACCAATCGATTCCAATTGAATTATCCATTTCTTCATACAAAGAAGATGCATTCATGCTAAATCCTGTATGGAACATTTCTGGAAAAACGAGTACATCAACTTCCGATAAATTTGATTTGATCAATAGCTCATCAAAATGCGCTAAATTTTTTGCTTTATCTTCCCAAAACTGATGGGTTTGAACGCCTGCAATTTTTAAATCTGACATAATAATTCCCCCGCTTTATTAATGGTTATTTCATCTTTCGCAAAACAAAGTCGCAGATAGTTAGTTTTTGGATTTTCAGCGTAAAAAACAGACAGAGGAATAGTCGCTAGTCCTACGTTTTTAGTTAGCCAAATTGCATATTCTACATCTTTCATATCTGTTACATCCGATATATCTATCGTTTGAAAATAGGTTCCGTTACATGGAATTAAATCAAATTTAGATTGTTGAATCCATTTTTGTAAATTATTTCTCTTTTCTAGATAAAAGGCTGATAAAGTTTGCACATCAAATGTCTGTAGATAATCGTTAATCGCTGCCTGAGCAAAATGACTGACCGAGAAGACTAAAAACTGGTGTACTTTCTTAATTTCTGTGATTAACGCATCGTTTGCTGTCAAATAGCCTACTTTCCACCCAGTAATATGTAAGGATTTTCCAAAAGAAGAAACAGTAATCAACTGATTAAAAAGCGATGGATAATTATTCAAACTAACATTTTCATCTGTATAATTGATAAATTCATACACCTCATCCGACAAAACAATACAATTAGGATGCTTCTCTAACAAACGCACCAAAACGTCCAATTGTTTTTTAGGAAAAACAGCTCCAGTTGGATTATGCGGATTATTAATAATAAACATCCGTGTTTTACCGTTCAATTTTTGTTCGATTTGATTTAAATCCAATTCAAATTTATCCGTAAGGTGAATATGATGTGTTTTTGCTTGAACCAAATCCAACGCTGGACGATAACAATCATAGGCAGGATCAATTACAATCACCTCATCATTGGGATGAACAAATGCTTGAATAATGGTGAAAATAGCTTGCGTTGCACCTGCTGTAATCAATATGTTGTCTGGTGAAAGCCTACGGTTATATGATTTTTGGATTAATGTCGAAAGTGTTTCACGCAAACTTATTATTCCCATCATTGGTGCATATTGGTGGACGTTTTCACTTAAGTTTTTCTCAAAAGAATGTCTTAATCCTTCAGCTAAGGGAAAGTTTGGGAATCCTTGCGAAAGATTAATTGCGCCAACTTCATTTGCCAAAGCACTCATTTGCGTAAAAATAGTTGTGCCGATATGTGGTAACTTTGATGTAATCATTTCTTGTGTATATTTGAAAAATATATATGCAAATATCAAAAAAATGAGAAATCAAGTGTTGTTTTTAGCAAGTTTATTCATCGTATTAAGTTCTTGCTCTTCTAGTGACAACAAATTATGTCTATGTGTTGAAAAAGGGGAAGTTTTAAACAAATTATCTCAAGAAGCATTACAAACACCTGTTGTATCAAAAGAACAACAAGCTAAAATTGAAACATTGCGCAAAGAGATGCACAAAGCATGTGATGAATTTAAAATGATGCCTACAGCAGAATTACAAGAAAAGAAATCAGCGTGTCCTTCTCTTGAAATAAAAGCAGAATAAAGTTGACTAGCTACTTTTTTGATAAAACACACGAAGTATTATGTTCCGGATATACTAAATTACCCGAATCACATTGATTTTTAGCAATCTTTTTGGAACCGGTCATTTGTACTGGATATGTATTCTTGCTTATTTGAACTCCATGGTCAATAGAAGTACATGTACAATAATACCTAACACATGAATTCAAACATAATATTATAAAAACAAAAAAGGATATTCTCAAATATTTATTAAACGAGAAAAAGCTCATTTAGTGCTCTGATTTAACGCTTGCTGAAAGATATTCTCTATTCATGCGTGCAATACTTTCTAGTGAAATTTCTTTCGGACATTCAGCTTCGCAAGCACCTGTATTTGTACAGTTACCGAAACCTTCTTCTTCCATTTGTTTTACCATATTGAGAACACGGTGTTCTTTTTCTACTTTACCTTGCGGCAATAAAGAAAGTTGAGAAACCTTAGCCGAAACAAATAACATGGCAGAAGCATTTTTACACGCCGCAACACAAGCTCCACATCCAATGCAAGTTGCTACATCAAATGCTTTGTCTGCATCTAATTTTGGAACTGGAATAGCATTAGCGTCTTGTGTATTTCCAGAAGTATTTACTGAAACATAACCACCTGCAGCGATGATTCTATCAAAAGCACTTCTATCTACAATTAAATCTTTTATAACTGGGAATGCATTTGCTCTCCAAGGTTCGATGTAAATAGTTTCACCATCTTTGAACTTACGCATGTGTAATTGACAAGTTGTAATAGCTTTGTCTGGGCCATGTGGTTCTCCATTGATGTAAAGTGAACACATCCCGCATATTCCTTCACGACAGTCGTGATCAAAAGCTACAGGGACTTCTCCTTTACTAACCAAGTCTTCGTTTAATACATCTAACATTTCTAAAAAAGACATGTCATCTGATATACCATCTATTGGATAGGTAACTAATTGACCTTTATCTGCTGCGTCTTTTTGTCTCCAGATTTTTAATGTTAATTTCATAGTATATGCTTTTTAGTGCTTTTATTGATAATATTAGCTACTATTTATAACTTCTTTGTTTTAATTCAATGTGCTCGTATACTAAAGGCTCTTTGTTTAGTATCGGTTCAGATGGATTTCCAGTCCATTCCCAAGCAGCAACATACGCATAATCATCATCGTTACGTAGTGCTTCACCTTCTTCGGTTTGGTATTCTTCACGGAAATGCCCACCACACGATTCATTTCTATTTAAAGCGTCGATTGCCATCAATTCTGCTAATTCAAGGAAATCGGCAACACGACTAGCTTTATCTAGTTCATTGTTCATTTCTTCGATTTTTCCAGGGATACGCAAATCTTTATAAAATTCTTCACGCAATGTTTTGATTTCTTCGATTGCTGTTTTCAAACCTTCTGCATTACGTGCCATTCCAACTTTTTCCCACATGATGTGTCCAAGTTTTTTGTGGAAGCTATCTACAGATTGTTTCCCACGAATATTCATGAATTTCTCGTAACGTGCTTTTACTTCGTTTTCTGCGATTGTAAATTCAGCGTGATCAGTAGAAATTTTTCCTGTTCTGATATCATCGGCTAAATAATCAGCAATAGTATAAGGTAAAACGAAATAACCATCAGCCAAACCTTGCATCAATGCAGAAGCACCTAATCTGTTTGCTCCATGGTCAGAGAAATTTGCTTCTCCAGCCGCATAACAACCAGGAATAGTAGTCATTAAGTTATAATCTACCCAAATTCCACCCATTGTATAATGCACAGCAGGATAAATCATCATCGGTGTGTAATATGGGTTTTGATCTACAATTTTCTCATACATTTGGAAAAGATTTCCATATTTCGATTTAATCACTTCTCGACCTAATTCCAAAATTTGATCTTGTGTAGGCGTATGGATTCCATCGATATTCGCTTGTGTTTTTCCATAACGCTCAATTGCTGAACCAAAATCAAGGTAAACTGCTTGTCCTGTTGCGTTAACACCAAAACCAGCATCACATCTTTCTTTCGCAGCACGAGAGGCTACATCACGAGGAACTAAGTTTCCAAAAGCAGGATACCTTCTTTCTAAGTAATAATCTCTATCGTCTGGTTTAATATCTGTCGGTTTTAATTTTCCTTCGCGAATTGCTTTTGCATCTTCAATTCTTTTAGGAACCCAAATTCTTCCATCATTTCTTAAAGACTCAGACATCAAAGTTAATTTTGACTGATGATCTCCTGAAACAGGAATACATGTTGGGTGAATTTGCGTGTAGCAGGGATTTGCAAAACAAGCACCTTTTTTGTGAATTTTCCAAGCTGCTGTAACGTTAGATCCCATTGCGTTTGTAGACAAGAAGAATACATTTCCATATCCTCCAGAAGCTACAATAACAGCATGTGCAGCATATCGTTCCAATTTACCAGTTACTAAATCTCTACAAATAATTCCGCGTGCTTTTCCTTCAATTACAACCAACTCAACCATTTCATGTCGAGTGTACGATTTTACTTTACCCTTTCCAATTTGTCTGGATAAAGCAGAATAAGCTCCTAATAATAATTGTTGTCCTGTTTGTCCTTTAGCATAAAAAGTACGTGAAACTTGTGCTCCACCAAAAGATCGGTTGTCTAATAAGCCACCATAATCTCTTGCGAATGGAACTCCTTGAGACACACATTGATCAATAATATTTCCTGATAATTCAGCCAAGCGATAAGAATTACTTTCTCTTGAACGATAATCTCCACCTTTTACTGTATCATAAAATAAACGATAAATAGAGTCTCCGTCTCCTGGATAGTTCTTTGCTGCGTTAATTCCTCCTTGAGCCGCAATTGAATGTGCTCTACGTGGAGAATCTTGAAAACAAAACGTTTTTACATTATAACCTTGTTCTGCAAGCGAAGCTGCAACTGATGAGCCTGCCAATCCAGTCCCTACAACAATGACATCAATGCCTCGTTTGTTCGCTGGGTTAACAAGACGAATGTGATTTTTATATTCCGTCCATTGATTTGCAATTGGACCTTTGGGTGCTTTTGAGTCTAAAACCGCCATTTGTTATAAGTTGTGTTGTGAAACAAAATAATGAAAAAGAGCTATAAAGATGAATCCCGCAGGAACGATTATAGCGAAAAGATTACCTAATTTTTTAATCATCGGTGTGTATTTCGTATGACGAAATCCAACTGATTGAAAAGATGATTGAAAACCGTGTAGTAAGTGAAGTGCAAGAAAAATAAATGCTAAGCAATAAATCCCAACTCTTGTTGGATCAGCAAATTTCTCTACTAATTCAGGATAATAATGATATACACCATTTGTCATACCTGTCATATTTCCTTGAATATATTTCAAATCAATTTCTGGTAACCAAAAATCATAAAAATGCAATCCTAAGAACAACAAAATCATAATTCCTGTAATAAGCATATTACGGGACATCCAAGTAGAATTTGCACTTGCATTTACTTTAGCATATTTAATTGATCTTGCTGAATGATTTTTATACTCAAGTACCATTCCCATGATGAGGTGAAAAACAACACCAAAAATCAAAACTGGTTGAAGTAAAAATTGGATAATACCATTTGTGCCATAAAATTGTGAAACATCATTAAACGAGTCTGGACTAATCACAGAAAGCATATTAATAATAAGATGTTGCAATAAAAAAACTAATAAGAAAAGACCCGATAGAGCCATTAAAAATTTTCTTCCAATTGATGTTTTCATAAATAATGAATTGTTGAATCAGTATTGTGCTGAATTAATTCTTTTGAAACATTTTCGTTTCATTGAATTCGACAAATTTAACTCAGGAAATAAAAATTAACAAATCATTTTGTTATTTAGAATGGTTTTTAATTGTCTCCAGCCGTTAAACATAAAAAGGCGTCTAACAGTTTGTAGATGCCTTCATTAGATTCTTATGCTATTTGAACTTAATTCTTAATTACTTTTTTAACAATATTGCCTTGATTTGTTTGAATATGTATGAAGTAAATTCCACTTTCCATTGTAGAGAGTTCCATTGTCAACGTCATTTCTTTGGTAGATTTTTCCATTAACAATTGTCCTGAAGCAGAAATAACTTGAATCGTTTTTTCTCCATCGACTGAAATATTGATTGTTACATCGCCATTTGTTGGATTTGGATATACTTTTAAAACATCATCTAAATTATTTGTTGGCAAGCCTAAAGATGCGGCTGTTACACAAAAAGGGATTTGTAATGAATCTCCAAATGCTGCTTGTGAAGTTGTTAGTTTACATAATGTATCTCCGTGCATATCTAATAGCTCGAAAGATCCTTTTTGTTGAGAACAACCAGAACTTGTATTACTCATTCCGTCTCCGTATGCATCTTTGATTGTAAAATAATAACATCCAATTGGTAAACATCTAGATTCAATAATATCTGTTGGAGTTGAATTGTCAGAATAAGTTCCTCCTTGAGCGATTAGCGCATTGGTTCCTTGAACTCTGATTGTCCAACTCGTTTCACTTGCATAGCAGTCTGGACGGAGTGTTAACGTTGCATCCGTTGAATTTGAAACTATTGTACAGCTAGACGTGGTTACATCATTCGATGTGTTTTCATCCGTTCCACTATTTGGATTTGAAACGGTTGCTGTTAATACATTATTCCCGTCTGGAAGCGCAACCATTGGAAGCGTAATATAATCAATTTGGTACGTAGCTAAATTTCCTGTCCAATTATATACTTGGTTAGCTCCACCATTAAAATTATAAGTAATGGTTGCTTGCGTTAAATTAGTTGAGCCCAAATTACGAATAGAAATAACTGGCGTAACAAAAGCGCCACAAATTGTACCATGAACACCAGTAATACCAAGTAAATTAGCATCTAAAGTATTGGTTGCGCCTGCTGGGTCAACTCCATCAATTACTGTTGCCCCTGTATTTCCTGGGTCTAACCAATGTTTTAATTGTGTTGCATTTGTTCCTTCTCCTAACCATGAACGCGAAAATTTTCCGTATTCATCTGACAAATCTGAACCTCCACAAGCAGAGTTTCCACCGTGTAATTGACCAATTGTTCTGTGATTTTGATCAAACAATGGAGAGCCAGATGAACCGCCTTCTGTAACGCCATCATCCCAATAATTTACTAACCAATGACTTCCTGGAGGTGTTGCTCCATACCAATCATCAGAAGATAAAGGGTCGTGTTCAAAAGAAATCTTTTTAATATCTCCAGCAGGGTGATGAATACCGCAGGCCGATGAAACAGGACTTTCTGTGTTGTCCCAACCATTGTAAAAAATTGACCATGTTGGATCTGGTGGTGTATTTAATTCTACCAAGCAAAAATCTGATGCAGCACTATTCGCACGTAGAACAGCTCCGTTTACATTCATCGTTTCAGGTCCATTTACTGAAGGCGCAGAAGTTGCGCAATCCGCTTGTCCCGCTGGACTTTCCCAACGAAAACGAAACACCCAAGCACCTGGAGAAGTTCCGCAGTGATTTGCTGTTAAAAAATAAGGAATAATCGCTCCAGAAGTATTATTTACCAATGAACCCGTACAAAATCCTCCTCCATTCATCATCATTGCAACCGCATTTCGTTGTAATTCCCAACCTGCACCAATAGGACAATTTACATCATATTCACAATTTCCAGAAGAATTAAGCGCTTTAGCAACTACATCGTCCACATTTAGATAACCATGAACGACAACCCCAATATTTAATACCGATTGTCCAATTTCACTTTTTGGTTCAACTACTTCAACAATAGACTGATTTCCATGAATAATTTCTGTTCCCAACATTTTTGCAGCATTATTGTTCTTTGCTGTATATGCCCCTATATATTCTGAATGATCTACATTATAAAAATAAAGCGTAGTATTTGGCGATAATTGAAATTTTTCAAAAACAAGGTTAATCGAAAGTGCATTTGGGCAATTAATTCCTAAACGCGTTACTTTTTTCCCATTTGGTGTATAAAAAACTTCTCCTTCAGAAAAAACAGAAATATCTGTAGAATGTTCAAACCCAAAACGCAACATTTTAATACCACTTGCTTTGTTTTGCGCATCAATATTCAACTGTTCTTGCACATCTACAAAAGGCATTTTTATGCTTTTTTTCAAGTCTGGCATTTTTCCATTCCACGATAAAGGCTCGCCTAAATCAGTAACTTGTGCATAATTAAATCTCCCTACACTTACTGAGAATATAAGAAGTATTAATGGTATTAAGTTTTTCATTTTTAGCTTGAATTATAAAATAATGTTTACTTTTAAACAAAAAGTTTCTTGTTAAGGGACTAATTTCGTACATTTTTTTGAATAAATCATGAAAAATCTTTTATCTGTAGTTATTTTCTTCTCATTGAGCATTTTTGTTCAATTATCCGCTCAAGATATTACTGTTGAAATGCAAAAATTTCCATTTTCGGATGTTGCGGAATGGCCTGAGCACGGTTTAATACTTTTTGCAAAAGATCCTGCTAAAAACACGTTTCAACAAGAACTCTCTTTTGTCAATCAAAAAGGCGAGCTTATTTGGCAAGAACATTATTTGCCTTCTGTGGAAAATCCATCCATGATTACTTCTGGAGAATCTGACTACATCTATTTTTTAGATCAAATAAAACCAGATGCAGAAGGTAAAATTTATTTTAATCAAGTTAGTATAAGTGGCTATGTGAAAAAAGGGTCTATCTTTTTTCCACCACTTTTTAGGGCTTTAGAAAATGTTGATTTTACCAATTCTAAACTCATCAACATTATCAATGCAAACAGTGATTTAATTTTTCATTTCAGGGAAATGGACAAAAAGAATAATATGTATAAAGATGTACTTATTTTCTTCAATCATACTATGTTAAAAGCTTATCCTGTATTAGCTCCTGGTGTTTATTTATTCTCTGAAATAGAAAATAATTCGAAGAGTTTATTACAATATGTTGGAAGCAAAAGAGGCGACAACTATTTTGCAAATTATACGACTAAAAATAAGCAAAAAGGGTACGATTTAGTTACATATAGCGAGAAAGGTGAATTAAAGGCAACGCCATTTATGAATGCTCCAAAAGAAAAAGTGACTTCAATAAAACTAGCTTCTAACCAATTAAATGGGGCTTATTATTTAAACGAAGATCAACCCGCAGTTTTAGGTCAACTACTGTATTATAAAGACGCTTTTTATCTAGCAGGTGGAAATGAAACAGGCGGAGTTTCTGTATGGAAATATACCGATGGGAATCCTACTCTTTTGGTGAAAGATCTTGCTGTTGCACACAAAAAATCTACTGAATATGCGATTGGAGTTAGCTTTTTAGATAATCGTTTTATCGTTTTTGCAAAAAGTGATCAAACAACACAATCATCTGTTTTTGATTTAAGTGGGAAACCCTTGACAACAGGAGGAGATTATGATAAAGACTATGAAAGAAACCCTTCACAGTTGTTTTTTGCGAAAAAACCTCTTAATTTTGTTATCAAACTAGGTGATGCCGTATACGAAATTAACAAGCAAAACTGGTCAACAACTGACAAATCTGCCATTTTCAAAAGGCAATAACATTGTTGTTGGACTTTGCGGAGGAAGTGGCTCTGGTAAAACCACTATTCTTCGAAAATTACGCGCAGAATTTGCTCATATTGAGCCTACTGTTGTTTCATTAGATAATTATTATCTTCCGTTTGATCAACAACAAAAGGATGCTGAAGGAAAAGTTAACTTCGATTTGCCTACTGCACTAGACAAAGATCGTTTGATCGCAGATATTCAAAAATTAATGAGCGGACATTCTATTACGCTGAAAGAATATGCATTTAATCACCGCAATGGTGAAAACGTATCTTACATCACACTACATCCTTCTCCTCTCTTATTCATTGAAGGTTTATTTGTATTGCATTACGATGAAATAAGGTCGCTACTTGATTTTTCTATTTTTGTAGACGTAGACTTATCCATACAATTTGACAGAAGATTAAAACGCGATCAAAAATCTCGTAACTATTCTTTTGAACAGATTCATTATCAATGGAATAATCACGTTTTACCTTGCTACGAGCAATTTTTATTGCCCTATCGAGAAACTTCTTCTAAAATTGTTTACAACGAAGGAGACATCCAACTAACCATGCTAGACTTAGTGGGTGCAATTAGAGAATTGGTGGAGTAAATTTTATTTCTACTTTTTTATTTGCAAAGCAGGTATTTTGATAATTGTTTCGTCTTTCAATATGTATTCAGGGAGTTCGCCATTTTCAAAAACAACAATTTTACACCCTCTTTTTTTCAATCTTTGAATAATTTCAACCGTAGGAATAACAGAGTATGCAGCCTTAATATTGTTAAAGAACATCAATGGAACTTCATTGAATTCTCCAGAATTAAAAATAACATATTCTTTTGAATTTTCTAATCGATTGGATAAGCTTTTTATAAAATTAGTTGTTCTTATTCTCTGCTCAAAAAATGAATTTTCATCTTTCTTCCACATAGTATGATTTTCTTGAATTTTTTCTATATTAAGATTTAGTATAGATATGATACTTAAAACGATTGTTGTATATATAATTGTATATTTCTTTTTTGTGAAATACACAGGATTTAGAATAAGTACATTTAAAAATCTTTCAATAATTACAGCCAACGCAATAAAAATTAGAACAGAAATACAATATGTAAAGGCAATCATCTTAGTTGCCGCTATTGTAAAAAAGAGATAAATAATAATTATATATGAGAATAAAGAAATCTTTAAAATCTTATTTTTTATTAACCTGAATAAAATAACTAATGCTAAAAGTATCAATAAAAAGCCAACACCGTAAATTTCATTTGTGGCATTCAAATGCCACAAATAGTCGCCGCCATGACCTTCTAAAACTTCAAAAAAGTGTCGAGCATTAAATGTGAACTCATAATTACTAATTTTAGGAAAAGTATAAAATATATAAATCTGCCAAGGTAAAAATACAAATAATGATATAAAAAAACTAACCAGTAGATTTCGATAGTGAACCCAGTTTTTTCTTCTTTCTTTCAACATAATAATTGAAAGTCCCCACCCTGAAAAAATCAACAATCCTGTTAACCATTTTACTAAAACTGCGCAGCCAGAAAAGATACCTATTAATATTAAAAAATATCTCTTCCTTTTTGATGTAGATAACTCATATTCTACCCAAGCCCAAATACTAGCAGAAACATAGAATAAAAATGCAACATCATTGTGGTCTGTAGGATAAGACCCCGCTGTCAATTCCAGTGAGAAGTTTGATAACGTATAAAGTAAAGCGGCTATATATCCAGTTGTTTGATTAACCGATAATTTACCAATTCGATAAATAAAAACAACAACAAAAGACGACATGATAAGACTTGGTAGTCTCAATGCAAATAAATTAACCCCAAATAATTTCATGCTCATCGCCATCTGCCATAAAAAAAGTGGCTGTTTATGAAGCCAAATATGGTTTGCTGTCCAGTTTTTAAAATCATAAGGTAAAAGGGCATTTTCATACAACATTGGTTGAAAAGGGTTTGTCATCATATTTTTTGCAACAAGAGCATGAATTTGTTCATCCCATAAATTGAGGTAAGGAATTAAAAGCGAAACAAATAATCTTAAAAAGAATGCTCCAAAAACCAGTGTTGTTAAACTGATTCTTTTATTTACTTTCACCTGAAAAGTAATTAGGCTAATAAAAACTAATACAAGTCCAATTATTAGTGGAATTAATTGATTTAATGTAAAATAAGTGAACGTTTTTTGAGGTGATTGATAAATGTTAAATAGAAAAGCATCTTCAATATTATCTCCTGAAGCCTTTAATACTTGGTTAGTATCTATCTTAATAAATTTGTCGCGATAATCTTTCAAAACAAAAGAATTTTCCCCAACATCTATTTTCTTAAAAATAGCATTCTTTTCAACTGTATTTTTTCTTGCGCCTAGCAAGCCGTTTTGAAATTTATCAGAAGAGATAAATAAGAAATTTGAAGTTCTTATTGAAATTTTATTTGCTGATCTATAATTTATCGAAAATTTCTCCCAATCTCCAATTACTTTTCTATTTACCTTAATAATGTTATTACTACTCTGTTCTACACATAAATATAGTCCATTATTACCATAAAAAGACACTTCTTTTCTTTGCTGATCGCACCCATAAAAAAAGATAAGCATACAAAATATAAGTGCGAAAGCACAAAATTTATACACAAGTCTATAATTCTTTATCACTAAGTCAAAAATAAAAAATATTTTAACAAGACTGGTTACGTTTCATAACGTAAATACGTAAAAAAAACTAACCTTCAAAACTATTCGTAACAAGGATTTACATCTATATAAAGCTCCGAGCCTATTGAAGTAGTAAAATCTCCATTTATCAAAACTCCTTCGGATGCTCTCAAAAATACGTTTTGTCCTGTAAAAATAGTATTTGTACAAGTTCCATTACCAATTGTTATACTTTTTTTAACACGATTATCATGGGTGCTGAAATCATAATTACAAACATTCATATCTGTATTACAATCATTTTTTAATTTATAGACTTTGATATAATCTATCAACATTTCTTTAGGAAAATGTGTAGGAATTGTTGGGTTGATATTATCTTTCAATGCTAAATTAAATATAACTCTGGCTTGACTAATAACTCCAGGGTTATCAGAAATTCTTATAGGAATACCATCTAGATACCATATTAATTTACTTGAACTCCATTCAATGCCATATAAATGATAATCGGTATAATTATAATTTATTGGAGATAGTAATTGAAATCTTGAATCAGGATAATTTATATGTATATTAGTAGTATATAAATTCGTGTTTAATGCGCCTATCATTTCAAAAATATCAATTTCCGTCTCATTAATAGTTGATACATTGTTTCCTCTCCAAGTCCAAAATGCTGGAAACATATCGTCATTACATTCTGGCAATTTTATTCTTGCCTCAATGTAGCCAAATTGTATGTTGTTTAGCGTATTTGTCTCTACCCAGCCAGAATTATACGGATATGTCTGTCCAGGAGTAGCTAAACCACAAGCCCAAGTTGTTTGTATGGGATTTGGAGGACAAGTAACAATGTTATTATTTGCTTTTAAAATCAAATTACCATTTAGACAAAAAACATTTGAGGTTAAATAGATTTGAGGTTCATTTCCATGTATCCCATAATTCGCTTTTATCCATCTTGTTGCATCATAAAAATCAAAATTATCCTCCCATAGAGTTTCCCAATGAGGGTCATTGGAAGGAGTCTGTCCTAAAGAAACGTAACTACTTAGAAAGACTATAATTAAAATTATATTTTTCATGTGTCTTGTAATATTATTGTGTCAAAAACAAACTTAATTTAAAAGAATCATTCTTTTTGAATCAATCTCTCTTTCATTTACAATTAGCGTGTAGATATACATCCCTGCTTTAAGCTCGTTTGCATTAATTTCTATTGAGCTATTGCCAGACTTTTGTATCTCATACTGTTTTATTAAAACCCCATTCATATCAAAAATAACAATTGATGCTTTTCTGAAATTTTGATCATTTATTAAAAATTTAATTTCTGTGTTTTGATTAAACGGATTTGGAACATTTTGGCTAAGTGTACTTTGGGGTTTCTCTTCACTATTAAAAGTTAAATTATTCCTCAAATCCAACGTATTTTTTATCTGGATTTTCAATTCATTTAATTCGTTTTTTAATGAATCAATCATCTTTTGTTGTTCTTGGATTGCCGCAACAGTAATGGGAATTATCTGATCATAATCCATTAATTTTAATCCCTTAGCATCTTGTGTGATTTTTACCTCTGGTAAAGTTTTTTCAATCTCTTGAGATATAAATCCATACTGTTGTATTTTTCTTTCTACAACAGAGCCAGAACTATCTAAATCATGTTCTTTTATAGAATAAAAAACTGGTCTAATTTTCATGATTTTTGCTAACCCTAATTCTATTGTTGTAATGTTTGATTTAAGTGTTATATCAGATGTTGTATAATAATTTGCAGCATATAAATTGTTAAAGTTAGTGCTCCAAAACGCTATATTACCCGCATTACTCCCAATTTCTGTTCCTGGCCAACCATTGTTTACCTTCATTCTTATTTCATAATAAGGATTTGATGGGTAGCTAGTAAGCAAAAGATTACCAGCAATGTGGCATTTAAATTCAGGATTTGGATAATTTGTACCCATACCTATACGACCATATTGATCCACTTTTAACTGAGCGAAAGTCGGTAAAGCAAAAGTTAGAGATATAATAATAACTAGTTTTTTCATGATTAAAATATATTTTAGAATTGTATAAAAACAAAGGTCTATTAAATAATTCAAAATAAATTGCCTAATTTATTCTAATGTAAGAACAAATTGTTCTATCTTTGAATAATTAATACGCCTAATTATGATAAAACAACCAGAGGTAAAAATTCGTAAAATCAGAGAGCTAAAGAGTTATTCTCAAGAATATATTGCTGATAAACTTGGGCTTTCTACACGTGCCTATTCAAAAATTGAATCTGGAGAAACACAATTAACAATTCATCGGCTCAATGAAATTAGTGAAATCTTGGAAATAGACCCGCTAGAAATCATCGGTTTTGACGATAAACAGGTTTTTAATCATTGTAATCAACATGGAAACATTGGCATCAACCATGTTAGCATTCCTGATGATTTAATAGCGTTATACAAGCATCAAATTCAAGAATTAAAAGACAGTATTGCCTTCTTACGTGCTCAACTTGATAAAAAATCCTAGTTTCGTTCAGGCCTGCAAAATTTTGATTACTTTCAAACCCAAACCGTTCGTTTGTGTATTTATTTTTAAAGAAAAATAAAATTCATTTGTTGTGTCTGGTGTTTTTTATCCCAGCAGTGCTTTTGTATGTCTATTTCTTTCAACCTTCCAAACAAGAATCGGTAAAGGTTTTTCAAGAAAAATTTCTTAAAAAAACACACGTATTAGAGCAAGAAATCAATGCTTTTTCAACAGAGATTCCTCTTTCTAGTAATGGAAATGATGCTTGGAACAGTAAAAAATTAGATTTTCGATACACACAGCCTGTTTTTGTATATCATCATGATAGTTTGATTTTTTGGACCAACAACAGCATGCCTGTTCCACAAAAATTAAATGCTTCTCTTGCAAATGTTCCGGTTGTTCAACTAAAAAATGGCTGGTATTATCAATATAGACAACAAAAAGGAGAATATACAATAATTGGCTTATTACTTATTCAGAATGCGTTTCCTTACGAAAATGAAAGTCTAAAAAATACTTTCAATCCTGACTTTAATCTTCGATTTGACGCCACTATTTCGCTCGAAAAAAAAGGAGATTTACTCGTTCATAATTCATCCAATAAATTTTTATTCTCGCTACAAGCAACAGATGATTTTAATGCAGGAAGATCCATTCAACTCTGGATTTTTAGTTTATGTCTAATCGGTTTATGTCTTTTCAGTTATTCGCTCTTTGTTCTACTCTTGCGTTGGTGGAATCATCCAAAAACAATACTCGTTCTTGCTACTTTTTTTCTTGCACTTTTCCCGTGGCTTGGTTTTCATTTCTACTGGTTTTCTCTTTTTAGTTCTTTTGAACTTTTTCAACCACAACTCTATGCATCTGTTATTCTACTGCCAACTTTAGGTAGCTTGTTCATTTCCATAGCATTATTGGCAACGTATAGTTTGTTGTTGATTTCACATTTTTCATTCCCATTAAAATCCAATAACAATCCGTTATTTTTAAAAATAAGTCACTATAGCTCGCCGATTATTTATTTCTCAATTGCATTTGTTATTGGAGAATGCATAAAAAGTATTGTAGAAGATTCATCTATCCCCTTATATATTCATGATTTACTGAAATTATCTGCTTACTCTTATTTTGTTCTATTTGCTTTATGCGTTCTGTTCGCTGCATTTTTTGTTTTGGCATTTATCTTAATAAAAGCTGCATTTTCAGATTCAACTTATAAAAAGAAACAGCTTTTATGGTTTGTCTATTCTGTAATCTATTTCATTCTCGCTGTTATTTTGATGAAATCAATTTGGATAATTGGCGTGTTTCCTATTCTACTTGTCGGCATCATTTTATATATTCAAGAAAAGAAAAACGACATCTTCCCATTCGGAATTAGTTTATTGATTATTGCGCTTTTTGTCGGTTTTACAGGAATTACTATTTATCATTATCTTGGACAAAAAGAGCAGAAAGCAAGGGAGGTTTACGCTAAAAAATTGATCTCTGAACAAGATCCTAGTACAGAAATTGAATATATTCAAATTGCGAATAAAATTGCAACATCTGATTACTTAGAGAACATCATTATAAAAAATCAGAACTATAATATCTCCGATCTAAAAAATGAATTAGAAAATCGTTATTTTAATCATTATTGGGAACGCTACGAAATAGATTTTTTCCTTTACAATAAAGATTCTGTTGCGCTGGTAAATTTTGCGACATCTAACGAAGGAAATTTTGATTATTTCACGAATATCATTTCAAAATATTGTGAAAAATCTGAGATTGCGCCTTCAGTTTACTTTGTAAAAAACTATGTCGATAAAATGAGTTATCTCATTCGACAACCTATTTATTCGAAGGATAGCATTTGTGGTTATCTCATTTGTTCGCTTAAATCAAAAAAAATACCAAAAGAAATTGGTTTTCCACGATTATTACTCAATAATCAAGCGAAAGTATTTTTGCAGCTAGAAGATTATTCGATGGCAAAATACATCGACGGCAATTTGGTTTTCCGATATGGAGATTGCAATTATCCATTAAATGATTTTGCTTTTTACAAAGAGATCGGAAATAATAAAGGGTTTGTTGATTATCGAGAATACAGTCATTATTTACTTTCTGATGATGCAAATCGAGTTATTATTTTGAGTAAACTTCAACTTACCTACTCTAATTATTTAACCACTTTTTCTTTCCTATTTGCTTTTTTCGGACTCTGTTTAGTTGGGTTTTTGATTGTATTTAGACCTAATTCCATTCAATTAAAACAAATCAACTTAGCGTTTAAAATTCAACTTATTTTGATTGCTTTGGTATTTTTCACCTTATTACTTTTTAGTTGGGGTGCAGGTTCTTTTGTGAGTTCACAATACAACAACTACACTTCTGGACTCATTCGCGAAAAGATAAACTCCGTAAATAAAGATTTACAACAAAAAAGTGGGTTTGAGCAAGAACTTCGTGCCGCTAAATCATCCAATTACTTGGATTATACCTTACAACATTTCTCTACTATTTTTGTAACCGACATCAATATTTACACACTAAAAGGTGAGTTGTTATCTTCTTCTCGTCCTGCTATTTACAATGCTGGACTTATCTCGCGCAACATGAATTCGTGGGCGTTGAGAATGCTCAAATACCGCAATAAAAGTGAAATCATTCACGAGGAAAAAATTGGTGATTTAAGTTATTTATCAGCCTATATTCCCATCGTAACAAAAAAGAATAAAGTACTTGGTTACCTTAATTTGCAATACTTTGCGCATCAAAATCAGTTTGAAGAAGAGCTTGCGTCTTTCTTAACCGCTATTATTACGGTTTTTGTATTTCTTCTTGCCATTACTGTTATTATCACCATTTTTGTTACGAATTGGATAACTGCTCCGCTTAAACTAATTCAAAATAGTGTGGCGTCATTTACACTTGGTGGTGTTTACAAACCTATAAACTATACTGGAAAAGACGAAATTGGTTCTTTAGTTGCAGAATACAACAAAAAACTCAAGGAATTAGAAGAAAAAGCATTGGAATTAGCAAAAAGTGAACGTGAATCTGCTTGGCGAGAAATGGCGAAACAAGTGGCGCATGAAATTAAGAATCCACTTACGCCAATGAAGTTAAGCATTCAGCATTTACAACGTTCTTTTAATCCTAACGATCCAAAATCTGCAGAAAAATTAAACCGAATTTCAGATTCTATCATTGAACAAATAGATGCTTTGACAAAAATTGCAAATGAATTTTCAACTTTTGCCAAATTGCCAACACCCAATGAAACTCGACTTGATTTGATTCCATTATTGAGTAATGTCGTTTCTGTTTTTATCCATAAAGAAAGTCACTACACAATTTCGATTAAACAAGAAGTAGAAAATTGTTTTGTAATGGTTGATAAGGATTTGATGATACGCGTGTTTAATAATCTCATCAAAAATGCCATACAGTCTATTCCCGAAACGCGTGAAGGAAAAATAGACATCAGCATTAAAGAAATAGGCGAAAAATATAGAATTGCGATAAAAGATAATGGCTCAGGAATTCCAGATGAAATGATTTCAAAAATGTTTGTGCCCAACTTCACTACAAAATCTACTGGAACAGGATTAGGACTTGCTATGGTAAAACAAATTATGGAAACCCATCACGGCTCTATAAAATTTGAAACAGAAATAGATAAGGAAACTATCTTTTACTTAGAATTGAACAAGGCTGAAAAATAATTCAACATCATCTCACAAAAAAAAGGAAGACCATTCGATCTTCCTTTTTTAATTATTTTAAACATGTATTATGCTTTTGCAAAACGTCTTGCAACCTCATCCCAATTTACTACATTAAAAAATGCATTGATATAATCTGGTCTACGGTTTTGGTAATTTAAATAATAAGCATGTTCCCAAACATCTAATCCTAAAATAGGTGTCCCAGTACATTCTGCACCTCCCATTAATGGATTGTCTTGATTTGGAGTAGAGCAAACTACTAATTTTCCTCCGCTTACACAAAGCCAAGCCCAACCAGAACCAAATCTTGTTGCTGCTGCTTTAGCGAATGTATCTTTAAAAGCATCGAATGAACCAAAAGCGCTATCAATAGCTTTAGCAAGATCTCCTGTTGGATTTCCACCACCTTTTGGTGACATTATTTCCCAAAACAATGAATGGTTGTAAAAACCTCCACCGTTATTTCTTACTGCTGGTTTGTCCATACAAGTACGCAATATTTCTTCGATTGATTTTCCAGCATCTGCTGTTCCTTCAATTGCTGCATTAAGATTGTTTGTATAACCTGCATGATGCTTATCGTGGTGAATTTCCATCGTTCTTGCATCAATATGTGGTTCTAATGCGTCGAACGCATATGGTAATTTTGGCAATTCAAATGACATAATATATTTGTTTTTATTGTTCCTTCAAATTTAACACTAATGTATGATTATAACCAATTTTCAATCATAAATTTTGCTAAAAAGCTATTTTCTATGGATAAAGAAGATAGTTTTCTCGCATTGCTTTAAACGTATCTAAACCGTCTTTCCAAGAAGCACGAATAGTCTCTTCATCGTCACATCGCATAATTTGTTGACGCAAACTATCTGTTCCGGCAAGCAATTCAAAAAAGCCATTATTCAAGAAAAAATTAACGGTATCAGGAAAAGCTTGGTAAAAATCGAGCAAGGGTTTTATCACTAATTTACGTTCAGGCATCTCGTTTCTAAAATCCATTCCGTAACAAACTTGTCCGTTCAATAATGGATTTTTAGAGCCTTCGTCAGGAAGCGGTGTGAACATAAAATCATGATTTGGATAAAGTGGATGTCCAACTACCTCGAAAGGTGTAGGCGTTCCTCTACCAACGCTTGCAACCGTTCCTTCAAAGAAACATAAACTTGGGTACCAAGCAATTGCCTTATCAGAACGTAAATTTGGACTTGGATTAACAGGAAGGTGATAACTTGATTCATGCGTATAATTTACACATGGAATTACCGTTAACTCACATTCTGTAGAAATCCATTTTTCGCCATTAACCATTAAGGCATATTCGCCAATCGTCATTCCATAAACAACCGGAACAGGATGTAAGCCAATAAAAGAACGATTTTTTGGTTGCAAAATAGGTCCGTCAATATAATCACCATTTGGATTGGGGCAATCTAACACAATAAGCGGAATATTATTTTCTGCACAAGCTTCCATAACGTATGTCAACGTAGAAATATAGGTATAGAAACGAACTCCAACATCTTGTAAATAAAATACCATCACGTCTATTCCTGCTAATTGTTCAACACTGGGTTTTCTATTTTTTCCGTATAAAGAAATGATTTCAATTCCTGTTTTTTTATCTACTCCATGCTCAATAATCTCTCCTGCATCTGCTTTTCCTCTAAACCCATGTTCAGGAGAATAAATTTTCTGAATGTCAATAGAACGTTCAAGCAATGTATCAACTATATGTGTTCCTTTTACTAAACTACCTGGATTGGCAACTATACCAACTCGTTTGTTTCTCAGTGATGGCAAATATTTTCTCATGGCATAAGCACCAGGTGAAACAATTTCAACGCGCTTTTCTTTTACCTCAATAGAGACGGAATCATTTTCGATATTTTCAGAAGATGAATCGTCTGTAGAGTGCGTTTTTACAGAACAAGAGCTAATAAAAATCGAAAAAAACAAGACACAACTGCAAATTGTGTATTTTCGTAAAAATCTTTGTATAAAATTGAATACAGCATATTTCATAGCCCGAAAGATACTAAAAGGAGGAGAAAATAAAAGAAAAATTTCTCGTCCTGTTGTACGTATTTCAATTTTAAGCATCATTTTAAGTATGATTGTCATGATTGTTACCCTTGCAATTGTGAAAGGATTTCAAAATGAAGTACGTGAAAAGATCATTGGTTTTGGTTCACATATTCAAATAATGAATTCAGGAGGAGCGTCTTTGATAGAGTCGGATCCCATGGTAATTGATTCAGAAATTACGAATCAAGTACTCTCTATTAAAGGTGTTTCTAGAATTCAACCTATTGCCTATAAAACAGCCATTTTTCAGTCAAAAAAAGATTCTGTATTTTATCAAAATAAAAGTGGTTTAGATACTTTTCAGGTTCAGCAAGAGATAAAAGGAGTTCTATTTAAAGGAGTAGATGCTCAATATGATTGGCATTTCTTTAAATCCTCTTTAATTGAAGGTCGTTTACCCGATTATTCAAAAACAGAAAGTGATGAAATCATCATTTCTAAGAAAATCGCAAATCAGTTACATTTTAAAGTTAATGATCGTGTAGGCGCATTTTTTGTGCAAAAAAGTCCAATTAAACGTGCGTTTCTAATTGTTGGAATCTTTGAAACAGGATTAGATGATTTTGATGACGACATAGTTTTGGCAGATATTCGTATGGTTCAAGACTATAGCGCTTGGGGAATCAAAGCATCATTAAGGCTACAAGATACATTGGTAAAAGGAGGAGTTGTTATCAACGCGGAAGCATTTGGTGGAAATGATAATTATAAATTTGATTGGGGAACAGGTTATGGAATGTACTCTAAGTACTTATTTTATCCTAGCAAAGACACAGTAATTCGCATGATTGCATCCGATTATTTTGCGAATCCATATAGTGATGAAGAAAATTCAGTAATTCCAGATACAGCTTATTTACAAATTTCTGTAACGGAGTTAACACAAAAAGACAGTTTGATTCCTCCATCAAAAAACACACTTCATCGCTTCTTTTTAAATGATGAAGGAACTTATTATGCCTTCAACTATGAAGGAAAAAAGGTTAAAATAAGATTAGTAGATGGAAAAGGAAGTTCGCAACACTACATCAGTGGTTATGAAGTTTCCGTAAACAATTGGGAGCAATTAAAAAATATTGATAAAACAGTAAAAAAAGCTTTGTTTTATTGGAGTATGGAGAAAGAAAAGCCAATCGAAATACGTAGTATCACTCAAATTTATGGAAGTATCTTCTCTTGGCTTAGCTTTCTAGATATCAATTTCATGATTATTATCTGCATGATGATTATTATATCTATCATCACTATGGGTGCTGCGCTTTTAGTTTTGATTTTAGAGCAAACAGCAGCAATTGGCGTATTGAAATCATTAGGTTCATCCAATTGGCTTATACGAAAAGTATTTTTGATTCAAGCTGGATATCTAATTTTAAAAGGATTAATCTGGGGAAATATTATTGGTGTTGGACTTTGTCTTTTACAAGCTCAATTTCACATTATTCCTTTAGATTCTGCCGTATATTATCTAAATGCTGTGCCAATAGAATTAGATTTCATGCAACTACTTTTATTAAATTTAGGAACCTTATTAGTTTGTGTTATTTCACTTTTACTTCCAACGTATTTTATCACGCGAATTTCTCCAGTGAAAGCCTTGAAATTTAGTTAGTTTAGTGAACAACTGTTTTAGCTAACTTTTTGATAGCCGATTTTGAATAGTTACTAGGACTTTATAAGAACATCCTAATGCAAATCATCGTAATAAAAAGACATGACCGTTTCCTTGAAAAGGAGTTGGTAATTAGATTGATACAATTTAGAGGTAGCATTATACAGTTTGTTTTTAGCCTCTACGAGTTGCGTAAATGTAACATCTGAATTTTCGTAGCGTGTTTGAAAATTAGTATAATTGATAAGAGCAGATTCATACACCGATTTAAGCGCGTTGTATTGCTCACTTTCATTGATAATATCCATGGAAATTTGTTCCAATTTTTGCTTGAGCGTATTTGCTTGATTTTGCTTATCCAAGTAAAGCGATTGAAGTTGATATTCAGCAATTTTAACTTGGTTTCGATTGGCGTTTTTGTTGAAGATTGGTACGCTTAAAATAAGTTGAGCAGACTGATAAAAATTTTCTCCTAATTGACGACCAAAAGGTTTAGGAACATAACTACCGTTAGTTTCTAACATCTTGTTATTTCCAGAATACCCACTTCCCATAGAACCACTTACAAGCAAAGAAGGATAATATCTGCCTTTTTGAGATTTTATAAGCATCATTTGTTTTTTTACCCCTAATTCTAAAGAGATTATTTCAGGTAGTTTATTAATGGTGGAATCGGTTAATATAAGATGATTAAATTGGGAACTATCTAACATCGAACTATTTATTTCAAAACTATCTGCGTATGGAATATTAAGTATTTGTTGCAAGATTAATTTTGAATAACTCAAATCATTACCTGATTTTGTTAGTTGATAATTATCTAAATTTAGCTGTGCTTCAATTTCTGACAAGTCAAATGTGGTAGCTTGTTTCACAGCCAATAACTCTTGCATTCTTTGCAATTGTTCTTGGGTTTTGTGCTGATTATCCTTGGATAGATTTAAAATTTCTTCATTCAAGAGTACTTGTAGATAAGCACTGGAAACATCTATTTTTAGATTTCTTTCAGCAATTTGTTGATTTACTTCACTTTGTTGACTGGCGAAAGAATTCGCTTTAATTGTATGGTAATTTTGCAGTCCTGAAAATAAGGTAAAACTACTCGATAGAGATAGATTATCGTATTGAACACGGTTAGTTGCAAACTGATTCGTAAATGGATCAATAGTCTGCCCCCAATTATAACCATGTGTACCACCAGCATTTACAGAAGGCAATAAGTTCTGTTTAGAATTTCGTAAGGTAACATTAGCAATTTGAGTTGTTACAGCACTTTTTTGGAGCGTTAAATTATTTTGAATAGCCGTATCAATACATTGTTCTAAAGTCCAAACTTGCGCATTTGAATTGAAAATTGACAATGTTAAAATTAACAATGGCAATAGCTTCACTATTCTTAATCTATTAAAGTATCTCATTACACATTATCAATTATTCATTGTTCATTCTCAATTGTAAATTATTCATTGCCCATTTTCAATTATCAAATATCTTCCTAAATTGGTTAAATATTCTGTCTGTAATACGTAAATCTTCTGTGATGATTTCTGCGGTGCCGCTCATTTCGGGTGTATAATTCAACTCCTTGTTATAAGTCGTTTTTAATCCCTTGGTTAGTTCTACTTTAACTAGATAATTTTCTTCATTGGCAATCAAAGAAACAGATTTTACTTTTCCGATTAATTGACCGTATTCATGAGCAGGAAAATTATCAATTTTCAACATTACTTTTTGCCCTGTTTTTACTTTTCCGTAGCCGCTTTTAGGAATTTTTAATTGAGCAATATACGATTGATTGGAAGGAATAATGGCAAATAATTCCTTTCCCGATTCAATATACTTGTTTTTGGAAATAGTTTGTAAATAACTCAGTTTCCCATTAATAGGCGCAATTAATTGATAGGCTCTGGTCCAGTTCAGTAAACTGTTTTCAATAGCAGAAAGTTGGGTTTCGATTTCTAATAAGATTGTTTTCCGCTTTTGTTCAAAAGCAAATTTCAAATCATTGAGTTGCTTATCCAAATCTGTTAAGGTTATCGCTATTTGAATTTTTGTTTTTTCTATGGATTGAAATTCGCTGATGCTAGAATTATACGCTTTTTCTCGTTCAAATAAATCCGATTGTGAAATGACCCCTTTTTTAAATAAAACCTTGTCAGCAGTTATTTTGTTTTCTGCATTTTCAACTAGTTTTTCAACATTAGAAAGCTGTTTTAAGGTTAGCTTGTAGAGTGCTTTTTGATTCTCAATTTGTTTAGATGTATTTTGGATATTAAAAGCAGTATTATTCTCATTGATTAGGGTTGCATATTTTTTTAGCGAAGCAATTAGCGAAGAATAGTTGGTTTGAAGTTCACCAAAAACATACGTCGTTGGTTGAGGTATGTATTCTTCTATTTTTGCTGTATCCCATTTTTTACGTACAATAGCAATTTCATGCACTAAAAAATTATGTGCTTCAGAAGAAAGTGTATTGCGAACAAGTGCAATTGATTGTCCTGCTTTGATATTCGTATTGTCTTTGATGTAAATTTTGTCGATTTCTCCAGTAGATTTTACAACTAACCTAATCGGAGGTTTAGATGTTGTTAATGTCGCTGTTCCAGAAATAATATCAGGATATTTTATCAGCCAAGATAAAAACAGGAATAACATTAATAGAACAAAAATGAGCGTAATTCCCCAGCGAACCATCCAACTAGGAGGATGAGACATGATTTCTTGAACCTCATCCGAACGAAGTGTCAATGTGTCAATGGATGATTGAGAATTAGTATCTTCGTTATTATTTTCTGTTTCGCTCATTATTCAATTAATTACCCAATTCCAACTGGTTTCTTACCAAATCAAAATAGCGACCATGTAGTTTTACCAATTCCTCGTGCGTGCCTAATTCTACTATCTTTCCGTGTTCTAATACGACTATTTGGTCTGCGTTTTTTACTGTACTTAAACGATGTGCAATAACAACAGCGGTTTTACCTTTAAAAAAGGTATTCAGATTTTCCATGATTGTTCTTTCATTGTTAGCATCCAAAGCGCTTGTTGCTTCATCAAAGAAGATGAATTGCGGATTTTTATATACTGCTCTTGCAATGAGTAGTCGTTGTTTTTGCCCTGTACTCATACCAACTCCCTCCATACCAATTTTGGTGTTATATCCTAACGGAAGCTGCTCAATAAATTCACTAATATTTGCAATCTTAACAGCTTGTTGTAAACGACTAATATCAACAATATCTTCACCTATAGCTATATTATTGGCAATAGTATCATTGAAGATATAACCTTCTTGCATAACAACACCACTTTGTGCTCTCCATGTTTTTTGAGCAATCGCATTCAAATTAATATTCCCAATTTTTATTTCACCTTCGTTTGGTTCATAAAATTTGAGAAGTAATTTCATCAAAGTTGTTTTACCACTTCCACTTGAGCCAACAATGGCTGTTATTTTTTTAGCTGGAATAGTCAAATCCAACCCTTTAATAACTTCTTCAATACTTCCTGTATAACGAAAATGGACATCTTTTAACTCAAAATCACTATTGGTAGGAATATCGTGTATTTTTTGTTCATTCTCATCTTCCTCATCATCTCTATTGTGAATTTCAGATAATCGCTCTAAGGCTATTTTCGCATCTTGTACGGAATATACAAAGCCTATTAATTGTTGAATAGGACCATTTAACTGACCGATAATGTAAGAAATTGCCATCATCATCCCAAGTGTGATCTGTCCGTCAATAACGAGTTTAGCTGAAAATACAGTAATCAAAATATTCTTCAGCTCATTGATAAAACTAGAACCTATTGATTGTGTTTGTTCTAACACCAAACTTTTCATCGAAATTTTGAAGAGCCTCACTTGCAAAAATTCCCAACTCCATCGTTTTTGTTTTTCTGCATTGTGAAGTTTGATTTCTTGCATACCATTGATGAGTTCTATCACCTTACTTTGCTCACTACTCATTTGAGAAAAACGTTTGTAATCAAGGTCTTTTCGTCTTTTTAGAAAAAGAACTATCCATATAAAATAAAGTGCGCTTCCTACAAAGAAAATTGCGAAAATTTTAAGGTCGTACCATGCCAATACACCACCAAAAACGATTAAATTAAAAAAGGAGAACAAGGTATTGAGCGAAGTAGAAGTGAGCAAAGTTTCGATACGGTGATGATCGTTGATGCGCTGCATAATGTCGCCTGTCATTTTGCTGTCAAAAAAAGCAATGGGGAGGTTCATTAGTTTGATGAAAAAATCAGAAATCAACGAAATATTAATGCGTGTGCTTAAATGCAATAAAATCCAACCACGGATAAGTTCTATACTTGTACGACCGAGAAATAAGAATATCTGTGCAATGAGGATAAGGTAAATAAAATGAATATCCCTGCTTTGAATACCAATATCTACAATACTCTGTGTTAAAAATGGAAAAATAAGTTGCAATAAAGAACCTGCTAACAAGCCTAAAGCGAGTTGAACAAGTAATTTTTTGTGGCGATATACATAACGGTATAAAAAGGCAAATCCTTTTCTATCCGTAATATCATCTTGTTCGGGTTGCTCCAATCGAGGTGTAGGTTCGAGTAGCAAAGCGATGCCTTCTTCTGTAGATTCGTTGGCGCTTTTACCTATCCAGTTATCTATAAAATCGCGAACGTTATACGTCAATAAACCGTGACCGGGGTCGGCTACTTTAATTGTCAATTGAGAATTGTTAATTGACCATTTCTTTTTCTCAATTGCATACACTACGACAAAATGCTTTTGTTGCCAATGCACAATACAAGGTAGTGGCGCTTCTTCTTGCAGCTTGTTAAAATCTATTTTTACGCCAAGTGTGCGAAAACCAATATTTTCTGCTGCATCAGCTAAGTTATGTAAAGATGAACCCGAACGGGTAGTTTCTGAAATACTGCGTAATTTTTGAAGCGATATAGAACGCCCATAATGTTTTGCCACCATGCGCAAGCAAGTTGGACCACAGTCCATGGCATCAGGTTGTTTGTAGAAGGGAAATGAACTCATTTTTATTTAACAGCCATTTTTTTTGAGCTTAGAATCTCGTTTTTAGCATTGCGCATGATGATGATATATTTTTCACGAGAAAAAAAAGCCAAATAAGCATTGCGTTCTACGTCTATATAGGTTGTTTGGTCAGTTGGAATTCGTGTGCTAAAATCAGATGGTTGATTAATCTCACTTGCTAAATATTGTTGAACGATTATTGTTTCTGTATCTTTAACTTGAATTGGTTTAAGTTCTCTTTCTCCATCTAAGAGTATGTCTGTAGAGCGGTTATGCTCAAACTTTGTTTTTGGATGGCAAATATAAATATCGCAAATTGGAGGAAATACAAAGTTACTTCCATCAATAAATTTTGAAATTGTATCTACAAAAAATTGATGAAGTGTTCTCAGATATGCGCTTTTTGAGAATTCTGCCATTTCTACTTGGTCAATAGTCAATGGGTTAACTCCTGATATTTCTTTAAAATAAGAACCCATTAATTTGTCTTTTGGATTGCTACACCATTCTGTAAGGTGACCGTAACCACAAATAACTAGTGTTTTATGAATCTCTGTCGAATCGTTTATTGCTTTCCACAAGTTAACAGCTTGTATGGAATCTCGGTTCTTTTCAGTATTATCATAGGCAATAAATTTAAACCCAAGTTTTACTGCTCTTCGATAAAGTAATCCCATCGTGGGTTCACTCGTGTAGATTCCCGTTTTATACGTTAATTCCTTATTTGCTTTCTCAGTAATTGTTTCCATAGCTAAATGTGTAAATCCTGCCTTTTTAAATAATGGGAGCAAATCATAAATAAATGCTCTTGGCTTAATTCTATCATGCGCTTCATTAATCATCACTACTTGTTCATTTTTAATCCGTTCGATTACTTGCTCAAAACTAAAATAGGTAGCGGGGTATTGAGCTAATAATTTATACAAAGAAGAGTCTGTTGATAAATCATTTACACAAGTAAATACTGCTTTTAGGTCGCCGACAAAACAGAGTGATTGTGTATTTGGTAAAACATCCTCTTTGTAATTCCCTTCTTGAATGGATTTAGATAAAAGTGCTGGTTTCGCATAATTTAAACCAGTATATTCTTCTTTACTTCTTGTTTGAGAAGCTGCTGGAAAACAAATTAAAAAACTGAAAACACACAATAGTTTATTCATAATTCATGGTTTTAGGGTTATATGTACACTTCGTTGGTTTACTAAAGTTAGAATCCATAAAAGCTCTGCAATCTCCACAAATATATCTAAATTCACATGTTTTACATGTTTCTATTTCATCTTTTTTAATGTTCCATACTTCTTGAAATTTTTCTTGTTTTAAAATATTCAGGACATCATCACTAAGATAATTTCCAAACAGCGTATTCATACTTGGGCAGTTTTTAATGTTTCCATTTTTATCAATTGAAAACTTTTTATTCAAACAAGGGTTAAACTTATTGCTTTCTATAAAATGACGTAAATTTACGGTGAAATCCATTCCTACATTACCACAACAATTTTGACCATCAATATGTTTTTCATAAAACAGAAGTCTTTTATCACTTTCCTGCATGCTAATTTCTTTTTCTGAATTATGGATAATCATTTGTCCAATTATTGGTAAGTCACACAAAAATGATAAATATTTATTTTTATCTTTCTCGTTGTATTGAACATAAAGTATGCAATTTCTGATTTTGGTGTATTTTAAATTCTCGATAGCTTTCTTTATCGCTTCTAATTTTGGTGAATCATAACATCTTATTTCAAGTTGATTACAACCTGTTTGCAATAAAATAGCCACAATAGCAGGAAAATTAATTTCATTTAATTCTGACCATTCCAAAATACAATCATGGATTAAGTAAGGACTATCTAGAATCATTGGGATTTCGGGAAATGAATTTGGATTATCCGTATAATGTCCCATCTCATTTTCTTCAAAAAACTGAATGTACTCTTCTAAAAGCTCTTTTGTTAAACCATCTTTATGATACTTTTGAATAATTTTTTCCAAAGTATATTTCTTCATGTCTTCGACTAAATCAACTAATGAATTTGGAATAAAAATATAAGTCCCTAATTGTAAATCACAAATTATTGATCTGCTAATTCCTTTTACTGCTTTACAATTTTCAAAAAGTAAAAAATAGTTTTCTGATTTCATTTTTCTACTTGAATTAATTGACTGATTTTCCTATGTGAATAAATACAGTATGTTTGTCCTTTATATATCGGGCTATAAAATCCTTTAATTGATACTCCTCTTTTTGCGTTATTCGAAAATTCTATTTTATCAATTTGCCAAAACTTCACAGACAATTCCTCTCTAACTATTTTTGAAAGTAATTCTTGATTTTTTTTCATATTTTATTCATTAAATAAGTAGTCTGCTACTTTTTGTTCAAGATTATAATTACACGGGGAAGAAACCATACCAAATTGACCTACTGGATTTATTTCTAAAAAATAATATTCTCCACAAATACCTTTTATTAAATCAACTGAACCTGTTGAAAGACCAATTTTACTCATTAATTTAAGTATCTTTTTTTCAATTTGGAGGGGGAGTTTGTAAGGAACCGTTCGATTTGGCATAATATAATTATATCTTCTGAAATCTTCTTTTGTTTGGTTGTCATTTTGAGAAAAAATTGCCATAGAAAAAAATTGCTTATTTAATATAAATGTTCTTATTTCATACTTTTTTTCTATCCTTTCTTGAAAAAAAGATACTGCAAATTGATTTGGTAGTTGCTTAATGACTTTATTGCTTAATGGATTTACGTAAATAGAATATCCCTCTCTGTTTTTAGATATGTAATTGAATGGAACCGAAATGTCTTTTGTTATTATACCTGTCTTTATAGTGTTAAAAAAACAAAATAGCTTTTTTTTTGATGATGTTAATATAAATTTAGGTACCTTTAACTCACAATTAACAGCTTCTTTAAGAACAATTAATTTATTGACTGACAATTGACTGCTATTTGAAAGTTGTTTTTTTGCATTGAAAGAATGTAATAATGTTTTGTGTATTGTATTGTAATCTGCTTGAAGTGTTTTTCCTAATTGATATAGAAGTTTCCCTGATAAATTATTGTGATTCTTATCAACAAAACGGTCATTCATTTCTTGTTGTTTCCACCTTCTAAACCAAACAGAATGATAATTAATTGAAAAATCTACAGTCATACAACTACATTTGAATGCTCCATTTTCATCTAATTCTAATTGAAAATCTACATTGTCAAAATCTTCAGAGTTTATTCGAAATACCCTAGCCCCATAAAACTCTAACCAATCCATAACAATTTCTGTAGTATATTCATTTAATTTTGTCGTTACAATAGCAATATTTTTCACTTGTGATAATAATAATTAAAAATGAGATTGTTATTATTTTAACAACCTCATTTTATTTATAATTGAAAACCATAACTAGCCTTAGTCCTGTGACCAAGTATCAGTATAAGTGTCATTAACTAAAGTCATTGTTCCATCAATATGCCACAATTTCGTTGCTTCATTAGTGCTCACAGGAACTAATGTAGGTAAATACCCTCCAAAATACGATTGACTTTTACCTTCAGTCTTCATTAATTTGTACTTTTCTAATGATTCAAATTTTTTCATAATTTTAAATTTAACATTTCCCCTAACTATTTAGGATTAGTCAAATCTATACCCTTTATTTTGAATATTTTGTAAACAAAAGTGAATTTTTAGTACACTTTTGTTACCTTTGGAACATAGAAGTAGTAATTTCACATCAAAAAATGACATTAGGGCAAAAACTGAATAAATTAAGAATCGCTAAAGGAATTTCTCTTGAGCTGCTTTCTCTTGAGTTGGATATTTCTAAAACAGCTATTCGTAAGTGGGAAATTGATGAATCAAAGCCGAATATAGACAGTTTATTGAAAGTTTGTGATTATTATGAAGTAGATGTGTATTCTTTGTTTGATGATGTTTCAAATGTTAATTTTTCACATGCACAATTCAAGGGCGAAAATTACGTAGTCAACCCTAACAACAGCACAATTACGTTCAATAATTCCCCAGAGTTACTTAAATTAATTGTTGAAAATCAAAATCGAATCAATGAGTTAGTTAAAGAGCAAACAAAGTTATTAGACGATTTAAGAAAAAAATAGTTACACATTATCAATTTCATAAACTACGACAAAATGCTTTTGTTGCCAATGCCAAGACAAGGTCGTGGCGCTATCCGCCAGTGGACAGTCAAAGCTCTTATTGTTTTTATACCATTAGCTAATATATTTTAGTTAAACCGTATAATGCCGGTATAGTTTGAAAATAGTCCAGTTCATTGGACTATATTGAAAACACCATCGGTATTAGTGAACAACTGTTTTATCCAATTTTTCTTTTAATGGCTGTATAGTTTTTAAGAATAATGGTAGAAGTTCTGCTTTCAAAGGCATAGAAGTGGGGAATTTTTCGTTTCTATGATCAATTTGTTGTCCATTTTTCCAAAAACGATAGCAAACATGGGGTCCAGTTGCCAATCCAGTCATTCCAACATAACCAATCACTTGTCCTTGTTTTACATGAACTCCAGGATGCATTCCATCTGCAATTCTACTCATGTGTAAATATTGCGTTGTGTATGTAGCGTTGTGTTCCACTTTCACATAATTTCCATTAAATTGACTTCTTGTTGCGGCAATTACAGTTCCATCTGCTGTGCTAAAAATTGGCGTTCCACTTGGTGCGGCATAATCTGTTCCTAAATGTGATTTAAAGCGTTTTTGAACAGGATGAAAACGATTCATTGAATAACCTGAACTAATTCTCGAAAACTCTACAGGAGCCATTAAAAACATGCGTTTCATTTCTTTCCCTTTCTCATCATAGTAACCAGAAATTGTTCCAGTAGAATCTTCAAAATAAAAGGCATAATGAGGCTCTCCCTGATGATTGAACCAAATAGCTTGTATTCTTCCAATTCCATAAGGTTGATCTTCCACAAATTTTTCGTCGTAAATAACCTTAAATTTGTCATTTGCTTGTAATTTAAAGAAGTCAATACTCCAAGCAAAAACACCTGCGATAGATTCTGCTAATTCTCCTGTTATATTGATATTTTTTGTCTTTTTGTTGATGACAGAAGTTAGGTTGGAATTCTGAACAATATTTCCTGTTAGCACTTTTGATTTCGTAGAAAGAGGTCGCGTTACTTTTTTAACCGAAACAGAATCTCTAAAATCAAATATGATATAATCTAAAATGGAAGATTGATAAACCAATAATTGAACTTTATTGGATGTATCATTTTTATGGGTGAAAAGAGCAAATGGTTTTCCAGCTACGATATATTTCATGCCAACCGTACTGTCTCTAGCTAATTCATCAGCGCAGAAGACATTTCCCATATCTATTCCGTACTTTGTCATCATTTGAGAAAGCGTCCAACCTTGCTGTACAGTATCGTGAACTACATTAAACTCTTTTAAAGAAAAACCGTATTCATATTCAATTACATGATGTTTTGCAGGTTTATGCTCTGCTTTTTGTTTTTTTTCTGATTGACAAGAAAATAAAACACTTACTAATAAAACAACCACTAATTTACTTTGATAACAACTCATCTAAAAATTCTTGCACTAATTAATTTTAACCCATTTACAGAGTTTACAAAACTAATCAAGAATTAGAGTTCTCAGAAAAAGACGAATAATTGTTACCAACGAAAAATTAACAATGGAAACTACTGGCTTACAACCTTAAACGCAGTTCTTCTGTTGCGTTGATGATATTCTTCTTGTGTATCTTTAGAAGGAATGCTTTTAATATAATCTTCTGTAAGAATGATTTCTTTACCATCTTTATCAAGCGCATGTTTCTTGTTTTCATCGATTAGATAATTCGGCATAGATTCACCATATCCAATTGGGATTAGGCGTTCTACAGCGACACCTTTGCCAACTAAATAATCAACACAAGATTGAGCACGACGTTGAGATAATGCCTGATTATACACGTCAGAACCCCTAGCATCTGTATGCGAATTGATTTGAATTGTCATATTGTCATTCAACTGAATAAAGTCATACAACTTATCCAATACTTCTTTAGATTCTGGGCGTAGAGTAGCCGAATTAAAGTCGTACTCAATACCATCAATTTGAATCTCACCAACTGGAATTGGTTCTAGATAGAAATCATGTGTTATTAATGTTGTTTCCGTTATTGAACGTGTATCAATATTCGTTGCGTCAGCAAAATAATCCTTTTTCTGTGCTTTGATGAAAAGCTCCCATTGTTGTTGTAACTCCAATGAGTAATATCCATTTTCGTCTGATTTTAGAACGAAATCAGCAAATTGGGATCTAACATCTTTAAAGGTTATTTGCGCATTTGGAATAATCTCTTCTGTTGTTTTATCGTAAACATATCCTTCCATGTTGATGTGAATAGGCTCATTAACAACTGTATAGATATCATAACAATGACCTGTTTCACATGGCTCTCTATCACTTGAAAAGAATCCTGATTTTAATTCACCGTCCCAAATTAAATATGCGTCATCTTTACTTGAATTGATCGGCAATCCTAAGTTTTTAGGAATATCATAAGCATAATTATCAATATCGTAACGACTTTTGTAAATATCTAATCCGCCTATAGAATTATGTCCTGTAGAACTAAAAAATAAGGTAGATGTTTCCTTATGGAAAAACGGTGTTACTTCGTCGAACTCAGTATTAACAGGATAACCTAAATTCTCAGGTTCTCCAATTGTATTTCCTGCAGCGTCAATTTTTACTTTCCAAATATCAAGTCCACCTTTTCCTCCTGGTCGATCACTCGAGAAAAACAACGTTTCATTATCTTTTGCAACAAATGGATTGATATTTCTAGAGTTAGGGAAATTGATTACTTCACCTAATTTATACGATTCGAAGAATTTAAAATCAACCATTCTGGCTAAATACATAGATTGATCGTTTGGATTTTCATCGTTCCAACGATTATAAAAAATTACGTTGTTTTGATTAAAACTTCCCGACGCATCGTGTTGTGCACTGTTTAATGGACGACCAAAATTATGAGCAGGGCTCCAAGTTGTGTCATTCATTCTTTCTGTCCAATACAAATCACATAGGAATTTTGAATCTTGTTTATCTGGATCTAAAATAATTCCTCCTTCACGTGCACTTGTAAAAAGCACTCTACTTTCAAAGCCAAAATACATAGCTGCAAAAGCAGAAGTTCCCTTATTAAAAACAGCTGTATCAGCCATTTCAACAATAACTTCTTTCTTGAAATTTCCTTCGTCAAGCGCATAATTACAAGCAATCATTTGTTGAACCGCTCTTTCGTCTAATGAATCTGTTTTATTTTCTGATCTTGTATATGCATCAAAAGTGCTTAATGCTTCTTCATAATTTTTAACTTTCATCAAGGCATCACCCAAAAAATACTTATCGTCAGAGTAATAAGGACTAGTAGAAGATAGTTTAAATTGATCAACAGCATGATTATAATCTTTTGTTTTTTCTAAACAAACTGCTATTTGATGATTGATATAATCATTCGCAGGAACCGCTGTAGAATCTGAAGATTTGTTTTTATTTTTTAATTTTTGATTAGAAATAACCACTTCATACGGAAGCACATCTGTTGAAAGCGCAAGAGAGTCATTTAAAGTAAGTTGATAGTATTTCAATGCGCTACTATAATCACCTTTATCAAAATACTCGTTTGCGTTTTCAAGCCAAACTTTCTTTGATTGCCCAAAGGAGTTTGCTGCTAACAATAAAAAGCAAAGAAATATAAGTTTATTCATCATCAATTAGCAATTAATTTTTTATTCAATAGTCAACTTTTAATTAAAGTCGAGGACAAATTTTCTCTTCGCGTGGTTTTTTGTTTTGATGCACATAAGTTAATGAAATCTCAAATGCTCCTCTACCAGACGATGTTTTGGTTAAACTAGATGCGTTAACATCATAAGCGATTTTAGCCGTAATATTGCTCTTTTTAATCCCTAATGAAATTACAAAAGCATCTTTTGTTCTATAAATTAATCCTCCTAACAAATACAATTCAGCAGATTTAAGGTAATAACCAAAATCTACTGCAAATGTTTGTTCATTAAAGTTTTTTTGATTCATTATCAATACTTTAGGAATCATATAAAACAACTCTGTGATATTAATTCTAACTCCAGCATGTGCGTAAAAGCGCATTGGCAAACGATCACTTGTTCCAAAAAATGATTCTTTTGGCATTAATAAGTTAAATACAGAAACTCCTAAAAACGGGTTTAATCTACTTTGTTGTTTTGAGAAGTAATATAACGCTCCAAAATTGGCTACGGGTGTAAATCTAGATTGAGTTTGGAAATTTTCTCCACTAAGTATACCTGTATTAAATCCACCACCATTAGCTGTTGTATATTGATTGTCGTATGTCAACAACTGATATTGAACAGACTTGTTGGTAACACCTCCTTGAACACCAAAAGATAAATTATGATATTTCTTAGCTCCCAAAGGAATTGTGTATGCAGCAGATAAAACTGCTTGGAACACGTTATAATTACCCGCACCAGCCCTGTAATTAGCAATTTGAGCTCCAAAACCCCACTTTTTATAAGGTAAGTCGAAGCTAACCAATGCTGAGCTATATGGTTTATAATTAATCGCTTTCCATTGATTTCTATATTGAGCGTGAACACGCCAGTTTCCATCAAAAAGACCCGTCATTGCTGGATTAATATATAATGGCGCAGCATCATACATTGACAAATGAAAGTCTTGAGCTTTTACCTTAACGGAAAAAATAAATAGAGTAAGTATAATAAGTATTTTTCTAATCATCATTATCGCATTAAAGTAACGTCACCCGATTGTTTAATTACCCTTCCTCCGTATATTTCAACTACGAAGGTCCAAGAATAAACTCCTAATGGAGAAGGTTTTCCATTGAAAGTTCCATCCCATCCTTGAGTCTCATCATTTGTTTGGAAAATCAATTGTCCCCAACTATTATATACATTAAATTGTACGCTATTAAATGGCCCTCCACGAATAATAAACACATCGTTTTGTCCATCTCCATTTGGCGTAAATCCAGAAGGTAAAGCGGGTAATAATCCGATAGAAATATTAGTAGATGTACTATCTGTACATCCATTTATGTCTGTTACAACTAAAGAAACATTATACACACCACCATCACTATAATTGTGAACTGTGTTTTGAGCGTTATCTCCCTCACCATCACCAAAGCTCCAGAACCATCCAGAAATAGTATTTCCGGTAGATTGATCTGTATAATTTACGTTTTCTAGTGCTAATGCAGGATTTGGATTCATCGTGAAATCAGCGTTAGGAGAAGGATTAACCGTAATAATCTTCGTGGTATCATCCGTACAACCTAAGTCTGAAGTTACTGTTAAAGTTACAGGATAACCAATTGGATCAGAAAATGTTGTCATTGGATTTTGATCTGTACTTGTATTACCTCCCGATAAATCATAACTCCAAGAAACAACAGATCCAGACGAGATAAATGATTTGTCGATAATTTGCAATGAAACATCCTCACAAGGTGTTCCAAAATCAAAATTAGCTACAGGACGTGGGTTAACTGTAATTACTTTCTGTAAAGTATCATAACAGCCATTACTTCCGCCCGCAATAAGAGTTGCATTATAAGTTCCACTTCCAGGATAGTTATGAATTGGATTTTGAGCAATAGAAGAATCTGAATCACCAAATTGCCACATCCAGTTACTTACTGAACCATCTGTTGTAGTGGATAAATCTTGGAAAGATGTATTATTTCCAGCACATGCGGTAGTAAATGAAAAATCTACAGTTGGTGCAGGTTTGAATGTAACATTCAAAGTGTCTTTATCTGGAGCACAACCAAAATCACCTAGAGAAAATAGAATTAATTTTATATTTCCACTACTAATGTCTGAAGCAGACGGGATATAGAATGTATTCAATAAATTATTACTTGGATTAAATGTCCCCGTTCCTGTTGTAACCCAAGTTCCTCCAGAATTTGGACCTGATATTGTTCCGTTTAAAGGAATGGGTTGGTTTAAGCAAAAAGCTTGATCTACTCCAGCATTTACAATAGGAGGATTAATAAATTGTATTCTTAATGAATCTTTCTCTATTGGACAAATTGTTGCGTCTGTTTGAAGATAAATATCTATATAATTCGTATCTAAATCTAACAAACTTATAGTATAGAATGTATTTAAAGAAGAAGGGTCAATAATACTTCCATCTCCGTCTACAACCCAAGTTGAATTAAATCCTGTAGAAACATTTCCTATCAAATTAATTGCAGAAATATTTGAACAAATAGAATCTACTGTAGCAATTTCAATCAAAGGCTTGTCTAAAATCGTAATAATCAAACTGTCTTGAACTGCTGCACAATTACCATTAAGAGTAGATGATAATGTTAATACAACTTGACCAACTGCTGTATCTGAAGTCGTAATTAAATAATTGGTAGACAAATCATTTTCAGAAAGGTTAAAAGCTCCTGAACCTGAAGTTGTCCATGTTCCTGTTGAAGATGCTCCAGTAACTGTTCCATTAATAGCTGCGCTTAAATTACTAGAACAAAGTACTTGATCAGGACCTGCAACAACGACTGGAGGATCTGTAAAATAGATTACTAATGTGTCTTTATCGTCTGGACAAGAATATAAACTTCCTTGAGAAGTTAAAAATAACGCTACACTATCCACACCTATGTCTGCAGGAGAAGGCGTATATGTTGTATTTAAATTCCCGCTATTTCCAAATGAACCGCCATTTCCACCAGACCAAAATGAGCCAACAGCATAATTTAGCGTACCAGTAATTGGAATTGGACCGAGATTATTTTTACAATAAGAATTGTCGGTTCCAGCATTTACAGCAGGTGATTGAATAAAGCTAACTCTCATTGTATCTGTAACCGGCGTACAATTTCCAGTAGAAGTAAGCACAAAAGTTAAAGAACCTTGCGTATAATCATTTGGAGATGGCGTGTAAGTTGTACTTAATGAAGTAGGCGTATTTAAAGTTCCTGTTCCATCTAGAATTTCCCAAAGACCTGTTATTGTTCCTCCTTTAACTGTTCCATTCAAACTAATAGTGGATTCTCCATTACAAAGAGTAGTGTCGTTTCCAGCATCTGTATAAACTCTTCTTAAGAAAGAAGAGATATAGTGATACAAACAACCTGTTGAAGATCCTCCATTGATAATTCCTAAAGAGAAATTATCCATAGATTTCGTTAGAAGATTCGCTGAATTAACAGGAATATCAGTAATATTATAAGAAATTTGTGCCCCCATCCATGCTCCTCCAGTTCCAGGAACTGGATTAAATGCAGATGCAGGAACAAGTGTTGAACTTCCATTCAAAATAAATGCTCCTTCAGTTCCTGCTTTACATAAAATATTTAATAAAAAACTTTGGTCATTCGAACGAGGAAAACTTACTTGATCTGACCCAGAACAGTTTAATGGAGGTAAAATTGCTGCACCTAATTCACAACCATAACCTGACATGTGGTATACATATACTGGTTTATCAGACTGAATATGCGTTAAAGGATTCGTTATATTATAAGGATATGAATCTCCCTGATTTAAAATAACCGTTGTAACTCCTCCATCATTTATAGTAACAGTTGTAAAATTTTCTGTAGCAACAACAAAAAATGACTCTGTAACAGCTGCATTTAAAAACCCTTTGTTAACAATATATTCATTGCCAATTACATCCGTTGGAACAATTTGATCTCCCAGTTCATCAGCACAACCGCCAGTAGGTTGAACAGAATCTTCTGATACAGTGACTGATACCGGCTTATCTGCAACAACAATTGTTCCCGACATATTATTTCCTGGAATATCTATTGCTTGCGTTACATTTTGACCTGTATATACATTTCCTTTTAATGGTAGAACCACACTATAAGTAACACCAGCAGGATGTCCTACAATAGCACATTTTGGCGTAATATAAATGGTTGTATTATCTTCTGTAGCAACAACTGAGAATTGTTGATAGGGTTGAGTCGTAAAACCGTCTCCATTAAGATCTCCTGTTTGAAGTCGATTGTGCCATAAAGTTTGAAAAGGCAAAACAAACTCTTTTCCTATACCATTTTGTCCTTTCAGCGAATACGTTTCTGGATTATAAAATGTAGGAGCTGCCGTTATAATATCGTAAACAATAGTTATTGGACTGCTTGCTGTTATTTTAAATCCTGTATTTAATACTTGATCTGCTGGCTTACTTTCAACAAGGTTGAGCATAAAATCAACATATTTAGAATAAAGCGAATTTGCAGCAACTGTAAATGTTGTATCATAGGATGATGCTGGTTGTTGCATTCTTATCGTTGTGGCTGTTCCAAAAGTAGAAAAGTGAAATGCTACTGGAGCAATTCCTGTATGATCTGGAGTCGTCCATGGCGCAGAAAACCAAAAGACAGTGTCAATTTGCGCTTTTGCTTGATTTGCTCCGAGAAGCAAAAACAAAGAGAAAATAAATAATATAATTCGTTTCATAGCAATGAGTATTTCTTTAATTAGTCTCTTTCATTCCTTTTTTATTGTCTTCCATAATGCTGTTATTCAACTCTTCATCTTCTTGAGATATTGAACGTTTTTTACTGGTAAGAATGTAAGAAAGTACCACTTCATGGGAACCAAATTGGTAATGTTGTAGTTTATTTATTGTATAATCATATCCATAAGCAATACTGAATCTTTCTTTAATAGTCGCTCCTAAAGAAATACCGACAGCATCATTTGTACGGAAAACTAAACCAACCCAATATTTATTATCATACGTTGCTTTTAACATAACAGAAACTTGAATAGGTGCTGGTTTAGCGTATTTTATCATGAAGCTAGGTTGAAGCTCAATTTTCTTTTTAGGAAAAGCAAAGTTATAACCTGCAATGAAATCAAAGTGCTTTGTAATATTTGCATTATAAGGTGCAAATCGAAGAGATTTACCCAGAACGTGATTCAAAGAAGCCATCACGAAAAATTTAGCAGAATATAAATTAAACCCGACATTCAAATCAAAAGCGCCACCAGAATAAGTATTTCCAGTTAAGGTTGCATCTCCTTGATCAGCCAATTGGGCTTTATATAATTTTGCACTATACTGAACAAATCCAGGTTGAACACCCAAACCTAATTTAATGCTTTTAGATAATTTAAAATGTTGCGCATAATTTACATAAACCCCAAAGCGATTGGTGATTCCCATACTTTCTGAAATAAAGGAAGCTCCATAACCTACTTTTCCTCTGTTTTTATATGAACCTTGAAAATTTGCATTAACCAACAAAGGCGCACCTTGAAAACCTGCCCATTGTTTGCGTATTCCTAAATTAATAATATGATATGATTCACTTCCTGCAATTGCAGGGTTATAGTAATATTTATTCAACAAAAAGTTTGTGTAAACCCCTTGTTGTTGAGCAAAACTATAGCTCAATACAAAAACGAAAAGAAGAGTATGTATTAATTTTCTCATATTAATTTCCTTTTTTCAACACAAGAAGTGTCCCTTTAAACACACTCTTATCAGAACCGTCATTCAAGTTAATTACATAATAATATGTTCCATCTGGTACAGGCTCATTGTGATAGGTTCCATCCCATGGCGTTGTATAACCTGTTGAATTAAATAGTAATTGCGCCCATTGGTTAAATATCTGCACAGTTGTATTCGGATACAACAATTGAATAAATTCTAATTTCCATACATCATTTTTTCCGTCACCATTTGGCGAAATTGCATTTGGGATAAGTGTACTAATCTCAGTTGTAACCGTTTTAATATTAACCATTTGGCTCGTGCTATCAACACATCCCAGTGCTCCATATACATATTGAGTAACTAAATATTGTCCGTTCGCAAAGAATGTATTAGAAGGGTCTTGTAAATTAGACGAATGTCCGTCTCCAAATGTCCATGAATAAGCAACTGCATTAGAAGAAGTATCTATAAAATTAAATACTGCTCCAATATTAAGTCCGTTAGAAGAATTATAGTAGAACCCAGCTTTAGGCATAGGTGGAACATTTATTATTTTTACGATAGTGTCTGAACAACCATTTGTTGTTTTAACAATGTGTGTAATATTAAACCCACCACTTGCTACAAATTGTTGACTTGGATTTTGAGCAGAAACAGAACCTTGTCCTCCAAAATCATAAAACCAAAAATTAATCGGATCAGAAACTGTTGTTGAATTATCAGTAAAATTAATCACTATATTATTGTTCGTACAACTTGCTGAATATGAAAAATCAGCAACTGGTAATTCGTATGATTTTATTGTTTTTACTACTGTGTCAAAACATCCAGCATTCGTTCCAACTATAAGTTGTACAGAATAACTTCCAGCAGAAGTATATTGATGAGATGGATTCTGAGTGGATGAATTTGAAGCATCTCCAAAAGTCCAATTCCAACTGTTAAGCGTTCCATATCCAGGTAAGGAGAAATCTGTAAATACTGTTGATTGATCAAGACATTTTTCTGCCGCTGTAAAGTTTGCAAAAGGAGGCGCTACAAAATTGACAACTACATTGTCTACAACGGCATTACAACCACCGTTATTCGTAGACGTAAGGGTTAACAAAACACTTCCGTTAGACACTTCTGTTGAAGTTGGCGTATATTCTGCATTTAAATCTGTACTATCAACGGAATAAGTTCCCAATCCCGTTGACCAAACACCTGTTGTAGTGGGTCCAGAAACTATTCCTGATAAATCAATTTTTGAATCATTTGTACAAGCAATAATATTCGCCCCTGCATTAACAACAGGTGATGGAGTATAAATAACATGAATACTATCTTTTACTTGTAAGCAATTTCCATTAGAAGTAGAACTTAAATAAAGCCAAACATTTCCAGCTGATACATCATTTCCACTTGATTGATAATCCGTAATTAACGTAATGTTATTTGGATTGAAAAGTCCATTTCCTGTCGTAGTCCATTTTCCTGTTGTAGAAGAACCTGTAACTGAACCCGATAAACTAACAACACTATTGTTTGAGCAAACAGAAACAGACGGCGGACCTGCATCCACAACTGCAGCGGAAGTAAATGTAATGTGCATTGAATCCAACACGTCTACACATGTTCCAGAATTAGTGGATGTAAGTACTAATTTTATCACACCATTCGTTATGTCAATGGCAGTAGGCGTATATGTTGCATTTAATGTCGTATTATTTGGAGAAAATGATCCTGTTCCTGTGGTTGTCCATTTCCCCATTGTTGCACCACCTTGAACACTTCCATTCAAAATTACACTTGCATTATTTGCACATACGGTTTGATCAACACCTGCGTTTACAATTGGAGCGGGTTTTACATATAGAACTAAAGTGTCTTTTCTTACGGAGCAAGATCCCGTAGAAGTTAAAATAAGATTAATAGGGCTGATTAAGGTATCTAAAGCACTGGGAATATATGTATTAACAATGTTTGAACTTGGATTTTGAAAAGTTCCGAATCCAGTTCCTGTCCAATTACCAGTGATAGAACCTCCGCCGACAATACCGTTCAAAGGGAAATTCACATTGGCACAAGTTGTATCGTTTATGCCAGCATCTACAAATGGATATGATCTAAAATCTGAAAAATAAGCATAACTACTTCCGTTAGAAGAACCGCCAGAAATAACGCCTAAACCAAAAATGTCTCCTGAATTGGTTATTTCATTGTAGCTATTAATTGGAACATTTGCTAGAGATAAATAAATGATGGCTGCTTTGTATGCACCAGATGTTCCTGGAACTATATTAAATGCAGAAGAAGGTATAAGAGATGCATTTCCATTTATGGCAAAATCACCTTCAAAACCTGTACGTGTATAAAGCATTAAACCAATTGAATCACTTGTTGTTCTTGTAAACGCTGTAGAATATGTTCCTGCACATAAAACACCTGGAACCTGAGCTCCACTTAAATTACAGCCATATCCTGAAGCGTGCCACACATAAACTGGTTTTGTAGTATGGATATGATTAAGTCCATCCGTTAAAGGATATTCATAGGTTTCTCCCCAGTTGATAAGACTTGAAATAGTTCCAGTATTTGAGATTGTTAAACTTGTTGCGTTTTGAATCGCCATTATATAAACTCGGTCTGTTGAAGCTGTTCCTTTTTGAATAATAAAGTCTGTACCCGCAAAATCGGTATTTGTAATTTGATCTCCCATTGAACTTGTGCAACCTCCATTCTTCAAAGCTCCACTAAAAAGTGTTAATGCAATTGGTTTGTTAGAAGAAACTATTGATCCTGCCAAAGAAGTTGCTGCGCTTATTGCCGTATCTCTTGCGCTATAAGTTTCTCCAGCGTTAAGTGTAACACTAAAACTACTATTAGCAACATGACCAACAATTGCTGTTCGAGGTGTAATTAATACTGTAGTTCCATTTTGAGTTGCTACTATGTCAATAGAAGAAAATGATTTTGGAGCTGTTACAGCATTGTTCCAAAATTTCTGAAATGGAGTGTAGTAATTTATTCCAAGTGCTTTTTGTCCCTTTAAGGAAAATATTTCTTTATTGGTAGTTGATCTCAACTCATAAAGTGCACTTATTTCAGCAGTAGATATTATCTTGAATCCATTAGAGCCAACAACATTTGCAGCTGGACTTTCAACGCTTGCTAAAAATGGAGTTAGGTTTATACTATCAATATTATTTGCAGGAATAGTTAAGACTATTGGCGAAAACCCTACATTAGCTGGCTGTGAAACAGTAACAGTTGCAGGATTATCATACGTTAAAAAACGAAGAAAAATAGGCGCCTCTCCTTGTGAAGCTGAAACTTCAGGAGCAGCAAACCAAAAAATAGTATCAATTTGTGAAAAACAAAAATGACTAAATAAAATTGCAAAAACGCAAAGTAATGACTTTATGCAGCTTTTCATAGGAAAGTAGCGTAGTTTAAATAATATAATTCCTTATAAAAGAATCTTTTGTGCGCAAATTTACACTTTTTTAATTACGCACCAATATTTTGTCGATAAATTACGTTGTTTTGTCGAGTTAGGCTTCCGGTTAGCTAAATTTTGAACAAAAATAAAATCTATTTATAACAGCTCATTCGCTAAATTTGCAAGCTCTGAGCGCTCTCCTTTTTCAAGTTTAATGTGTGCAAATAATTTTTGTCCTTTTAATCTATCAATCAAATAAGTGAGTCCATTACTGTGTTCATCCAAGTAAGGCGAGTCAATTTGATGAATATCTCCAGTGAAAATAATCTTTGTGCCTTCTCCTGCTCTAGTAATAATTGTTTTTACTTCGTGAGGAGTTAAATTCTGAGCCTCATCCACAATAAAAATAATGTTTGATAAACTTCGTCCACGAATAAATGCTAAAGGTGTAATGATGATTTTTTCTTCTGCTAACATTTCTACAATGTTTCTATGTTTTTTCTCATTTTCACCAAATTGAGATTTAATAAATTTAAGATTATCCCAAAGAGGCTCCATATAAGGACTGATTTTTTCATTAGCATCTCCAGGTAAATAGCCTATTTCTTTATTACTTAGTGGAACAATTGGTCTCGCCAAGATAATTTGTTGGTACATTTTACATTGCTCTAATGCAGAAGCAAGTGCTAATAATGTTTTTCCTGTTCCAGCAACTCCTTGAAGCGTAACCAATTTTATTTCTGGATTCATCAAGGCGTTGACTGCAAATGCTTGTTCTGCATTTTTTGGTTTAATTCCATATATAAATTCTTTTTCTACGCGTTCAATTCTATCTATAAAAGGATTATAATAAGCCAAAGAAGAAGATTTCCCGTTTTTCAGAATATAATATCCATTAGGAGTTTTTGCATTACCTAAAATAGAGGTGTCATCCAAATGTCCTTTAGTAAAAAGCTCGCGTATACTTTCAGATTCTAAGTTCTCGATTGTTATTAAACTTTCGTCTATTGGTTTCATGTCCGAAACTTTCCCAGCTTCAAAATCTTCTGCAGTTAGTCCTAAAGACTTTGCTTTTATACGTAGGTTAATGTCTTTAGAAACTAAAACAACTTCTTTTTTAGGTTCTTGATGTTGAAGTGTAAGTCCTGCATTGATGATTTTGTGATCATTTTTCCCTTCAGAAAAAACTTTTTCCGCATCTAATCCTGAACTAATATTATCGAGTACAATCTTAAAAAAACCTCGTTCTTTTCCAAGCGGAATCCATTCTTGTAAACTAGCATTCGTAGAAAGTTTATCTATAAAACGAATAACCTCTCGAGCAGAAAAATTCTTTGTGTCGTTTCCAACTTTAAACTTATCTAATTCTTCTAAAACTGTGATTGGAATAGCCACCCAATGGTTAGCGAAACTTGTTATTGCTTGATGGTCGTGTAAAAGTACAGACGTGTCTAGTACAAAAATCTTTTGTTTTTTTGCCATGTTGATTAGATTTACGTGTAGGTCAATGTCGGAATAAAAATAAGGTATTTTAACTTTTAAAAAATGATTCATTAACATCAAAATGTTAAAACTAAAACCTATTTTAATTATTTCTATTGTATGAATTATTTTTGTACATTTAAAGATTATTTTAATCTAAATTTAAGATTTATGAAAACATCTATTATATACTTTACTGCATTAACTTTAATGTTTGTGTCTTGTAAAGGCGGAACTGACGAAGCGGATCAAAATCAAGACGAAGCTGTAGAATCTTGCACATATAGTTACGATCCTACTTCTAGTGTATTAGAATGGACAGCGTTTAAAACAACCGAAAAAGTGGCTGTTAAAGGATCTTTTAACACACTAACTGTTTCTGGATACAACTCTTCTGATGATGCCTTGAAAATTTTAAAAGGCGTTTCTTTTGAAATTCCTGTTGCAACTGTGAATTCACAAAATCCTGAAAGAGATAAAAAAATAACCGAAAACTTTTTTGGCGCAATGACAAATACTCCTTTAATTTCTGGAGAATTAAAATCATTTGACAATGGAACCGTTTTTCTTAATGTAAAACTAAACGATGTTGTTCGTGAAGTTAAGGGTAAATATACTTTAAATGAAAATGGATTTTTCTCTATCGATGCAACTATAGACTTAGCTAACTTTAATGGGAAAGACGCAATTGCATCATTAAATAAAATTTGTGGCAAGCTTCATGCTGGTTCAGACGGCATTTCTAAATTGTGGGAAAACGTTGACTTACATTTCGAAACTACCTTTAAAAAGGAATGTAAATAAAGCTCACTCAAAACATTTTTATTCATATTTAATTACAATAGCTTAACAGTTTTTAAGTATTTGTAGCGTAAAGTTGATAAAATAAAATATTTTTGTTGGTTTACAGTTATACTGGCATACAATATTGAATGGTAAACCGTCGATTTTTACATACATCTGGACTCATTTTTGTTTTATTAATGATTGTTATCGCGTGCTCAACAGAGAAAGACGCAGCAATAAATCGTTGGTATCATCAAACTACCACCAAATACAATGGCTATTTCAATGCGAATGAACTTATCAAAGAAGCTTTAAATGGCTACTACGATATTCGTAAAGAAGATTATACTACCCTTTTGCCTATTGAGCCACTTCCTAGTGAAGAAGAAGCTATAGCGCTTTATTCCGCTTTAGACACGGCTGTAAGTAAATGCACGAAGGTAATTGCAAAACACAGCATGCCTTCCATTGAGACGGGGAGAAAAACAGAAGAATTTAATAAGTGGATGGATGATGTTTGGATTACCATTGGTAGATCTAAATACTTAAAACGCGACTACGAAGAAGCTTTTAAAAACTTTAAATACATCACGAAGTTTTTCAAAAAAGGTCCTGCCAAATTTTGGGGAAATTTATGGATAGTTAGAACCCACCTTCAAGTTGGAGAATACCGACAAGCTGAAATGCTCTTGAAAATTATTGATCGAGACATGGAGGAGATTCAAACTCAAGAAAAAGAAAAGAAAGATACTCCCAAAAAATCAAAGTCTAAAATTATTCGTAAAAAAAATAAAAAGAAATCAAGTAAAGAATCTACAAAGCCTGTAAAACTTGATAAAACATTTGAATACGAATTACTTAAAACGAAAGCTAGCTTAGCTATTATCAATGAAAAATATGAAGATGCACAAAAGTTTCTTTCGGATGCACTCGACAAAGCACATTTTAAAAATCGTAAAGAAAAAGGACGCTTATACTTTATTTTAGCTCAGCTTTCTATACAAAATGGCGATTTAAAGAAAGGAATTGATAGCTATACTAAAGTAATAAAAAGCGATGCAAAATACGATATGGTTTTTACCGCTAAGCTTAATCGCGCAATGGCAAACGGCGCTAATGGAAATTTAAAAATTCGTAAAGAGCTCAATAAAATGCTTCGAGATCAGAAGAATTTTGAATTTAAAGATCAAATTTATTATGCACTTGGTGATATTGAAATGAGCGCTGGTAATAAAGATGTTGCTCTTGAAGATTTTACTAAATCTGCTTTTTATTCTATCACGAATGAACGACAAAAAGGAATGAGTTATGAGCGTATGGGAGATATCTTCTTTACCGATAAAAACTACCTAAAAGCTCAAAAATATTATGACAGCTGTGTTACTGTAGTTCCAGAAAACTACAAACATTATGGGTTGGTAAAGAATAAAGCAGACAAACTAAAGGATTTAGTAGTTGCTCTTGAAACTGTTTCAAGAGAAGATAGTTTGCAACGAATTGCAAAATTATCTCCTGAAGATCAAGAAAAGTTTGCGAAAAAAGTTAAAAAACAAATCGAAGAAGAAGAACAACGCCAAAGAGAAGCCGCCGCCGTTCGTATGGCACAATTACAAGAAATTCAAAACCGCTCCAAAGGAAATACAGGTGGTGGAAAATGGTATTTTTACGATGCAGATCAACGCAACAAAGGATTTGATGCATTTAAATCTGTTTGGGGACAACGCACATTGGAAGACAACTGGAGAAGATCAAATAAAATAATGTACGCTACTTTTGTAGAACAAGATACAGACTCGGTTGTTGTCGTAGCAGAAGCGCCTGTTGAAGATTCACTCACAATAGAATCACTTTTAGCGGATATCCCTAATTCAGATAGTGCAATTACGGCTTCGCAAACACGATTGATGGATGCTTTATATGCTTCCGGAAGAATCTATTACTCTGAATTAAATGAAACTGATTTAGCAATCAAGCAATTACAGGATTTATTAGCTAGAAAATTAGAAAGTCCAAATAACTTGTTATCAATGTATGAATTGTACAAAATCTACATGCCTATTGATCAAACAAAATCAGATTATTACAAGGATATGATTCTTAATAATTATCCAAACAGTGATTTTGCCAATTATATACGCGATCCTGACTATTTCATCAAACGAAAAGAACGAGAGAAAATTGACCTTGAAGATTTTGAGAAATCATTAGATAGATATCGTTCAGGATTATATGGATTGGTTCAAGCAAAATCAAATATGATTATTACTACAGAACCTAATAATGCATATCGTTCAAAATACATGCTTTTACATGTTATGGCTAGAGGTCAAAACACGGAAGATAAAGAAGAACTACTTCCAGAATTAAGAACAATTATTGAAGAATATCCAAATACAGACGAAGCGAAAAGAGCTACTTTAATGATTAACATTATTAAAACTGGTTACTCAAAAGACATTGAATTAAATTTCGGAAAATCTTCTACATATGATTACGATGCAACTGCTCCCGTTTTCTTGATAATCGTTCTCAATTCTGTAGATAAAAGCAACGAGATGAAAACAAATCTTTCTAACTTTAACCGAGAATTTTTTAGTCAAGAACAAATTAAAACACAAGTTTCACAATTATCTAATAACACGCCTATTATCTTAATTAGAGAATTCGATAATGACATAAAAGCTAAAAAATATTTAGCCGCATTAGATAAAACAAAAAAATACAGTATTGATGAATTAACATCACTTCAACACTTTTTAATCACAAGCACAAACTACGCTAAATTAATAACAACCAACGACTTAAAAGGATACTTAGATTTTTATAAGGACTTTTATAAATAGAAGGTAAAATGGGAATAATGAATAAGGATAAAAAAACAAAAAGCGAAGGGCCTGATCAATTAAATCGATTAGTTCAAGGAACAGAACTTACAGGAAATATTACTACTTCCAATAGTATTCGTATAGACGGAATTGTTAAGGGTAACGTTAACTGCGGAGGGAAGTTAGTGCTTGGACTTATGGGAGAAATTATTGGCGAAGTAGTTTGTTCAGAAGCAGAAATAGAAGGGCGTATTGAGGGAAATCTTACTGTATCAGAACTTCTATATCTAAGAGCTTCATCTCGTATTCATGGAAATATATCTACTTCAAAGCTAATTATTGAAAATGGTGCAGATTTTAATGGACTCTGCTCAATGATAAAAACTAAAGTAACTGAAGTACAACCAAAAATAGAAGAAAAATTAGCGGGAGAATTGGGTGAAAAATCTGATATCGTTTATTAATGGAAGAAAAAACCAATAAGGAAAAGTTTAAAACGTATGCTCGTTTTTCTACAATGGTTATTCAAATGGGAGTAACCATAGGACTTGGAGCTTGGTTTGGAAAATGGCTGGATGAAAAATATGCTAATAAAACTCCTGTTTGGACAATTGTATTTTCACTTTTAGCTATTGGAATTTCACTTTATTTGGTCATTCGAGAAGTAACACAAAAGAAATGAATTTTAAACAACTTATTATTTGCATTCTATTTTTCTACGCTGGGTTGCTCGGTATTCACTTTGGCGTAAATAAACTTTTTAGTCTTAGCTATTGGAATGGATTCACTCCTTGGGTATATCTTTCAATTGCTGTTTTGTCCTTGTTTTGTATTCCGCTTCTTATTGGTTTTAAAAGAAAAGACGGACAACTTTTTGTTCAAGGATTCTTATCTTATACGGTCATACAAATGCTTACGGTTATTACAATAACTTTGATTTTGATTAAAAAATATCCTGATAATGCTCGAAATTACGCTGCGCAATTATTGCTACTCATTTTTGCAACCTTGATTTTTCAAAGCGTCTTACTTTTAAAAGACAAAGGACTACATTCCGAGAAAAAAGCAGATTAAAACACTTCTATTTCTCATTTTCTATCTCGTTTTCACGAAAGGCAGAAGGAATTAAATCAGGAATAATCTTAAGCACTATTGGAAGCAACAACGCTCCTCCAGGTAACATAAAAATAGCGAGAGCAGGCATTGATTTTATGACATCCAAAAATTGTGTTTTTACCTTTTCTTTTTCTTCGGCAGTAAGTTCGGTTGTTGCCGATTTTTTTATTAAAATTACCAATTCCTTACTTTCTCGAAGCTCTGTGGCAAGTTTGTCTTTATTTCTATCTAAAATTTTAATCCATCGTTTTGAGAAACTACTGAAAACCTTTTCATACGATTTTTTTGAATTTAAAAACGGTATAGTTTGGTGATTTTGCAAGATAAATGTTTCTACCAAAGTCATACATTCGTTCTGCTCTTCTTGGCTTATTCCTAAATGTGTAGAAATCTTTTTAATGAATTTTTTATCCCATTCGTTTTCTTCCGTTTCCGCCCAAACGGTTATCATGGCAAGATCTAACAAATAGCGTTTAAAAAGGCCTTTCAGGTAATTTCCAAGATGAATTTCTTTAATTGAAATTCCTGTTTTAAATTGCTTTGCCACCTCATCGCGATCTTTCTCTTCTAAATCAGAAGAAGCCAAAAATATGTCAAAAATAGCTTGACCTTTTTGTTCAATTCTATTGTCTTCGTGAACAGCATACGTAATCATTTGCATGGCGTTAATGGCCATTTCTTTCTGTTTTTCTGCAATACTGCTCGATTCATCATCTAGATATAAACGAAACAGAATAACATCCAAAAATACAAGGCTATTGTTCAAATAATTCACCCAGAGATTATTCTCTATTTTCTTTCGAATTTTTATGCGTTCATTTATAATCTCTTCTAATTTTGCATTACCAGAAGCGCCAAATAAATGTTTTAGCCAATTAGTTGTTTGGCTATTTCCTCCCGACTCATAAAACAAATTCAGTTTTTCAATAAACTCGGGGAAATAATCGTCTTTGTCTATGTATTTTAGTTTAAAAACCATCAATAAAGACTCAAAATAAACTACTTTTAATCGTTCGCTTTCTGTCCAAGTTTCTTCTCCAACATTTTTCGCAAACAATAGTTTTGAGGGAACTCCAAATAGCAATCCGGTATTACCTAAGGCAAAATGTAAATATTCATCAACAGGAATATCTTTCGGTAAAGAAATATTCATTTCTATTTCCCCTTCTTGAAGGAGATTTAGATATTTTTCTATCCAAGACTTTGACCCAGGACTTAACATTGTTCCATTTTTTGTACAAATTTACACAATCAACCCATTCAATCACTAACTATCTATGGTAAAGACAATATCTTTTCAGGAAAACCAAAACCAAATATTTCAATGTTCACAATATCTGTAATTAAAATAACGCAATCTGCATTTTTCAATTGTTGTTTGATTCTTTTATAATCGATTGCTTTTTCCGTATAATCTTTATCGTACGTCCTTCTAAAATAATAATGATAATCAGAACTATCCGTAAAAATTAAGTTGCGTATCCCCGTATTTTGAACAGTTAGAAAATAACTATCTCCAACAATAACTGCATTTATTTTCTTATGAGTATTATCTGAATGAACAACCACATCACGAAGATTGGTGTCTTTTGGTTTCGTAAATAAATTCCGAAGCAATGCAATGTCTAAATCATCTACATTAAAACCATTGTTTTTCTTCGTCTTGTATTCAAATTGGTTGTATTGTGTGTGTTTTAGTGCTGAAATATATCGAACTACGCTATCCATTGCTACAGCAGTTGCATAATGTGTCCAATGCGTTCCTCCATTTCCAAAAATAGCAGGAGAAACAGATGTGTGCTTTTGAAAATAATTATTGAAATCAATACAATATAAATTAGCTGCTTTTAAGTCCTCAAGTAGATAATCGTAATTCGTTTCCTTTGTTTTTGTATGGTGTCTTTCAGGTAGCATGTTTTCATAATAACGAACCTTACTTGGTGCAATAATGGTAATAATAGGAATGCTGTCTCCTAAGAAATCTTGAAGTTTTTTCAACTCATCAACTTTTAGTTGTATGATTTCTTTTCCTAAAAAATTATTGTCTTCGTTAAAATTATAGGAATAAAATCGAAAGAAATAATCGCCAAACTGGTATATATTATGCGCATTTATTTTTCCAAATATTGAATATTGATATTGATTTCTTAATCGCAATAAATATGTTCGAACAAGCGATTGGCTAATTAAATTCGATTCAAATTGAACTTGTGCTGTGCCATCATACCACGAAACTGTATCTTGCTTTATCGGTTCTTCTACTCCAAAAACAGTTGCTTTATACTTAGCTGGAAGTTGATTCATCAATAAAGGAATCCAAAGACCTAGCATCAAAAGCAAAAACAAAACGGTATTTATTTTTAGTTTCTGCATTAGAATTTAAAATAAATAAATGGATTAAAACTTCCGGTTACAACGTGAGCTAGACATAGTAAAAATAAAACCCCAACTATTGAAAAAGTAGCCGTTTTGGAAAATGGGTTCTTAATCCCACTTAGCGAAAATCTATATAATTTATTCAACTGAGAAGAGAAACCAAGTAAACAAATAATTGCTGCGATTGCTAAATGAATTTCATAATAGGAAATATTTCTATTATCGATATAGCTCATGTTCTCAAACGAATACATATCTGAAAAATGCTGTAACGCTTCGTTAAACGAACTTGCATCAAATAGTACCCATCCATTTAGGACAATGAAGAAGGTGATTATAATTCGAATGAAAACAAATGAACTTATTTGAATCTTATTTTTAACTACTCTTTCAAAAATCAACCAAAAACCATGAAAAGCACCCCAAATCACAAAATTCCAAGAAGCTCCATGCCACAATCCGCTTAAAATAAATACTGTAGCTAAATTGGCAAACATTCTATTCTTGCTTCTTCTATTTCCACCAAGTGGAATATAAAGATAGTTTTTCATGAAATTACCAAGCGTAATGTGCCAACGCTGCCAAAATTCTGTCACCGATTTCGATAAATAAGGCCTATCGAAATTTTCTGGAAATTTGAATCCGAACATTTTTGCTAAACCTATCGCCATATCGGAATATCCAGAAAAATCGAAATAAATCTCAAAGGTATAAGCAAGTATAATTAGCCAAGCTACAAGAGAAGAATGTGATAGAAAAATAGCTTCATGTTCTGAAAGCAAATTACCATATTCTGCTAAAACGTTTGCAATGAGTACTTTCTTGGCTAACCCAATCGTAAAACGAACAAAGCCATCTAACACGTTATTTGTAGAAGTTTCTCTTTTAATAAGTTGGTTCGCAATGCTTTTATAGGTAACAATTGGGCCTGCAATCAATTGAGGAAAGAACAAAATATACAACCAATAATTGATTATATTCTTTTGTGGTGCGGCATCTTTTCGATACACATCTACTCCATACGTAATGGAATGAAATGTAAAAAATGAAATCCCTAATGGCAAAGCTACTGCCGTCCACTCCACCTTTGAGAAACCAAAATCCCTCAAAAACACATTTACATTCTCTATAAAGAAATTATAGTATTTAAAATAAATGAGAAGCGATAGATTAACACAGATATAGAGAAACAACAATCCTTTTTTTCTTGTACTTGTTTCAATTTTCTGGGCAATGAAAAAATTTAGTGAGCTCGTTCCCAAAACTACCCATAGAAAAGATGGTGCTCCCCACCAATAAAAAAACAAACTCGCAACTAATAAATAAGCATTCTTTACTTTTTCTGGGATGAAAAAATAACATGTGATTACTATGGGTAAAAAATAAATTAAAAATAAGCCGCTAGAAAAAACCATGTATCAATAACTTGAACCAAATATAGTAAACAAGTATAAACGAAACCTGCATTTTGCCTTTGAAGTAAGGAAAAAATAAATTTACCTCAAAAATGGTATTGCCCAAAATTTATTCTTGCCGTTATTTTGCGCTATCATTATTTAGATTAAATATAAACAACATATCATGAAAAAAACATTTATCTTTTTCACAATAGCTACAATAAGTCTTGTTAGCTGTAAAAAAGAAGATCCAAAACCAATGGATTTGTCTGCTCCGTTTAAAGCACAAGCAAAAGAAACATATACAAAAATTGCTTGGGCTGTTTATGAAGATTCTTATTTAACAGCGGTTACATTAAAAAGTAAAGTGGATGCTTTTGTTGCAAACCCAACTGCACAAGGTTTAGAAGAAGCAAAACAAGCATGGTTAGATGCGCGTGAGCCTTATGGACAATCAGAAGTTTTTCGTTTTACAGACGGACCTATTGATGTAGACCCAGGATATGAAGGTTATATCAATTCTTGGCCATTAGATGAATCATTTATTGATTATGTTCAAGGAAATCCAACTTCAGGAATAATAAATGACCTTGTAAATTTTCCTGTAATTGACAAAGCAACGCTCATAAACCAAAATCAAAATGGTTCTGAGACAAATATAGCAACTGGTTATCATGCGATTGAATTTTTATTGTGGGGACAAGATTTTAGCGCTTCGGGTCCCGGTAATCGTAATTTCTTAGATTTTAAAGATGGCGGCGGTACAGCAACAAATGAAGATCGCAGAAGAGCATATTTGAGTGTTTGTACAGAATTATTAGTAGACATGTTGGAAGCGGTTAAAGATCAATGGGATCCTAATGGTTCTGGTAACTATCGTGCTAATTTCTTAACTCTTTCTGACGATGCTTTTCTACAAAAAATCTTTGGACAAACAGCCGTTTTAAGTCACAACGAATTGGCTGGAGAACGTCTTTATGTTGCTTATGAAAATGGAAATCAAGAAGATGAACAATCATGTTTTAGTGATAATACACATCGAGATATAATTTTAGATGCGCAAGGAATCCAAAATTTAATTGAAGGGAACTACAAGCGCGTTGATGGATCTATCGTTAGCGGAACAAGTCTTTATCATGTAATCGCTCTTTCTTTTTCAGATGACGCAACGTCAATAAAAACAATGATAGACGGAAGTGTTACTTTGGCTGAATCTATTCCTGCTCCTTTTGATCAGGCAATTATTAACCAAGATGCTTCTATCTTAAGTACTGTTCATAATTTGCAGGATCAAGGCGAAAAATTAGTTACTATTGCTGCGAAATTTAATATTACAATTACTCTTTAAAACATAATCGAATGCGTCGTAGCATCATTTTATATTTATTTTCGATATCTTTCTTGTGCGTTCAGTGCAAGAAAGATTCGTTTGTTATAAGTCCATACAAAGCACAGTCTATCTATTCGGGTGGACAAAATGGAACGGTAATAGATGAATCTGGAAATGCTTTTGGATTACAAGTTAACGGGCTCGGTGCGCAAGAGAAACTTGATTTTTTTGTTGGGAACTCCTTTTTTAACCAAAACTGGGTGCAATCTCCTTCAAGTACTACAGCAAGAGATGGTTTAGGTCCAATGTACAATGCTCGCTCATGTTCTGGTTGCCATTTTAAAGATGGAAGAGGAAGACCACCACAATATGATGGAGAAAAAGGAACTGGACTTTTACTACGATTAAGTATTTCAGGGCAAAATGCTGTTGGCGGTCCAAATCCATCTTTTAATTATGGAGATCAATTAGAAGATCAAGGAATTTTAGGCGTTCCAAGAGAAGGTGATTATACGATACAATATGCCGAAATGCCGGGTCAATATCCTGACGGAACCCCATACAGTCTTAGAAAACCAATTTATACCGTTTCAAACTTAAGTTATGGTGCTTTTGAATCTGATATTATGATTTCTCCTCGAGTTGCTCCTCAAATGATTGGTTTAGGTCTACTTGAAGCAATCTCTAAATCTGATATTTTAGCGCATGTAGATGAAAATGATGGTGACGGAGATGGAATTTCTGGAAGAGCAAATTACGTCTGGGATCCTAAAAATCAAACTACAGATTTAGGGCGTTTTGGATGGAAAGCAAATGTACCGGGAATATATCAACAAGTTTGTGGGGCGTTTTTGGGAGATATGGGTATAACAACTTGGCTTTTCCCAGATGAAAATTGTACGGGAATTCAATCGGATTGTAGCATGGCTGCAAATGGAGGTGTTCCAGAAATAGAACTATCTAATTTAGAACCTGTTGTTTTATACTCACAAACTCTTGGTGTTCCAGCAAAAAGAAATGCAGATGATCCAGATGTGATTTTTGGAGAAAGTTTGTTGACAACGTTACAATGTACAAAATGTCATGTTGCTCAATACACAACAGGAATTCATAGCGTAAGTGCGTTATCCAATCAAGTTATTTTCCCATATACTGATTTACTTCTTCACGACATGGGAAATGAATTAGCAGATAATCGTCCTGACTTTTTAGCGAATGGAAATGAGTGGAGAACTGCTCCATTGTGGGGAATTGGTTTAATACCAACCGTAAACAACCATAGCTTTTTATTGCATGATGGAAGAGCACGAAGCATTGAAGAAGCCATTTTATGGCACGGCGGCGAAGCAGAAAATTCTAGAAATTTATTCATGAAATTGAATGCTAAAGAAAGAAATCAAGTCTTAAAATTTCTACGTTCTTTCTAATTTCTGAAAAAGAAGCAAAAAAAGCACAAAATTCTCTACCGTGGCTTCTTTCCTAAAAGGAAAACAATATCTTTGTTTGATTATTTCGTAAAAAATAAAAACACATGAGTTTATTGACGGTTGGAAGCGTTGCATTTGACGCTATTGAAACGCCTTTTGGAAAAACAGATAAAATTGTAGGTGGAGCAGGAACATACATTGCTATTGCATCTTCTTTCTTTGAAAAAAATCAACAATTGGTTTCAGTTGTAGGAGAAGACTTTCCTACAGCAACATTAGAAGATTTAAAAAAACGTGGTGTTAACGTAGATGGTGTTCAAATCAAAAAAGGTGAAAAAACATTTTTTTGGTCTGGAAAGTACAAAAACGATATGAACTCACGTGATACATTGGTTACTGAACTAAATGTATTAGGAGATTTTGATCCTATTATTCCAGAAGCATATCAAAAAAATTCTGACTACTTAATGCTAGGAAATTTAAGTCCAGATGTTCAAAGAAAAGTGATTGAGCGTTTAGATACACGTCCAAAGTTTATCGCTATGGATACCATGAATTTTTGGATGGATATCGCTATGGATGAATTAAAAAAAACCTTGAAATTAGTTGATATGCTTATCATCAATGATGAAGAAGCAAGACAATTATCAGAAGAATATTCGCTCGTAAAAGCAGCAAAAGTTATTCGTGCAATGGGACCTCGTTTTCTAATTATAAAAAAGGGAGAGCACGGCGCATTGTTGTTTCATGAAAACAGCGTATTTTTTGCTCCGGCCTTGCCTTTAGAGTCTGTATTCGATCCAACAGGTGCGGGCGACACATTTGCAGGTGGTTTTATGGGCTATATTGCAAGTACACAAGACACTTCTTTTGAAAACATGAAAAGAGCCATTATTGCTGGTTCTGCTCTTGCTTCGTTTTGTGTAGAACAATTTGGAACAAAAAGATTAGAGACGATTACCCAAGAAGACATAGAAACCAGAATTTCAAAGTTCGTTACACTGGTTGATTTTAATATGGCATAAATCTGTTGGCTAATTATATAGCTAAAAAATACCTTATGGAAAAAATAGAATTTATTACCGCACTAAAAGCTCATTTGGAAGCAGAAAATCTTCACGCTGTAGATAGTGAAGTAAAAGAGCTTAAAGTAAAATTTAATGATTTTATCATTGAAGAAGAGCGATTGCATCAAATTGCGCAATTAGAAGCTGCTGAAAAAGGTGAAAAAACAAGTCCCTATTTTGATCCATTAAACGATGACTTTTTTGAGTTATATACGCAATTTCGCGAAAAACGAAAAGCACAACAAGAATTACTTAAAACAACTGAAAACGAATGTTTAAAGCAAAAGCTGATTCTAATTGATCGACTTAAAAAAGTAATTGAAGAAGAAGAACAAATTAGTACAGCATATTCTGCGCAAAAAGAAATTCAAGAAAAATGGAAAAATATTGGCGATATTCCTAGAGATAAACGTCAAGATGTTCAACAAACGTATTCGCGTTTAACTGAACAATTTTTCTATAACATAAAGATTTACAAAGAGTTAAAAGACCACGATTTACATCGAAATAAACAATTAAAAGAAACCATTATCGAGAAACTGGAAGCGCTTGCTTCTGAGAAAAAACTCAAAGAAATTGAAAATAGTTTAAAACTTCTTCAAAATGAATGGGAAGAAATCGGACCAACATTTCAAGCGGAATGGGATACATTGAAAGAAGCCTATTGGTCTAAAGTAAAAGTGCTTTACGACAAAATTAAAGATGCATACGAGAAAAAACGCATAGACATGGCGCAAAATATCGTACGCAAAAATGAATTAATTGAAAAAGTAAAAGAACTTGTTACAGAATCTGCTAACGCAGACTCGCATGGTGCTTGGCAACAATTTACAGAAAAGCTAATTGCCATTCAAGAAGAATGGAAAAAAATAGGATACGGAGCACGCAAAGAAAATGAAACCGTTTGGGCAGAATTTAGAAAAGAATGCGACGTGTTTTTTGCCAATAAGAAAGTTTTTTACGAGTCTAGAAAAACAGATTTTGATGACATCAAACTGAAAAAAGAAGCGCTCATAGAAGAAGCATCTAAATTTGCAGATTCAACAGATTGGAAAGTGAGTACAGAAAAAATTCTTAAGCTTCAAGAGCGTTGGAAAAAAGCTGGAAATGCTGGTCCAAAAAACGAACAAAAATTGTGGAAGGCTTTCCGCACTGCTTGTGATGCGTTTTTTCAAAACAAACAAGCTCATTTTCAAACATTAGATGCTGAAAATGAAACGAATTTAACGCAAAAAAATGCAGTAATTGAAGCAATAAAAGCATATCAAAAGAAAGAGTCTAAAAAAGATACTTTAGCTGACTTAAAAGCTTTTGCAACAGAATTTAACGCGATTGGAAATGTTCCATTTAAAGAAAAAGACAGGGTGTATGATGCGTTTAAAAAAGCGTTAGACGCACAATATGCTTCGTTAGATTTGAAAGAAGGTGAAAAGGAAAATGTACTCTTCCAAGTTAAAATTGACACATTAAAATCAAGTCCAAATGCAGGAAAACTTTTCGATCAAGAAAAGAGAAGCATTATGCATGAGATTCAAAAAATTAAAACAGAAACAATTCAATTGGAAAACAATATTGGATTCTTCGCGCGCTCTATAGGAGCAGATGCTTTGAAAAAAGAAATTGAACAAAAGATTGAAACGGCAAAAGCAACACAAAAATCACTAGAAGCAAAATTGAGATTAATTCCAAATGAATAAAAATATCAATGTTATATTAATTTTCTTACTAATTGTATTATTTCTTTATTCTACAATTCCAGGATTTGACGTCAATTTATTTGGAGATTTTCGCGGACTTGAAACTCCTTATTTAACAGAAACATTTTTTATAGGAACAGCAGTTGTTGCTTTACTTTTCATCTTTAGAGCTTTTCAACGATGGATGGCAATTCGTTTAGTAAAAGATGAGAAAAAATTTGTGTGGATTTCTCCAATTTCAAAATCGCGATTGAGTAGGGTAAAACTTTATCTTATACTAGAAAACAGTCACTTACCTTTTTTTGGAATTTATTTTATACTAATTCATCCTGCAACATTTCTTCTTGGAATCGTTTGTTTTGCTAGCTTTTTAGAAACGCTTATTTTTCTTTTCGTAAATGCGAATCAACGCAAAATGAAAAGTGGAATTACAACACAAGCCGTTGTTCTTTGTGATAGAGAAGCTAAAGTGTTCTATTTTTCTGGACTACGAAAAGTGAGTCTAATACAAGATGCCGTGTACATGGAATACAAAGATGATTTAACCATGGATTTTCCTGCAAATTGTGTAGAAGACGATAAACGAGCAGACTTTGTAAAACATTTTATCGAACAAATAAATCCTGATAAAGTCTTTATCTCCGAAACCTTCAAATACATGAAGTAATTTTTTAACCTTTTCTTTTTTCTATTTTGTTTATCTTTGGTTGAAACCTATTCAACTATTTTAAATTTTAAGAGATATGCTTGATAAAATCAAATTAGAGAAAATACTGTTTCTTGACATAGAAACTGTTCCTGAAACATATCGTTTTGATGAGTTAGACGAAAAAACAGCAGAGCTTTATTCTCTCAAAACACGCTTTTTTCAAAAAGATGGTGTTACAGCAGAAGACACCTACGAAAGAGCTGGGGTTTATGCTGAATTTGGGAAGATTGTATGCATTTCATGTGGATTAATTACAGATAATACGGTAACAGGCAAAAAAATTCGCTTAAAATCATTTTATGGCGATGATGAAGAAAAGATTTTACTTGATTTTGCAAAGTTATTAAACGAAAACTACCAATCTGCAGACAGTATTCTTTGTGGACATAATGCAAAAGAATTTGATTTTCCTTTTATAGCGAGAAGAATGTTGATCAATGGAATAAAATTACCACTTTGCTTAGATTTAGCAGGTAAAAAACCATGGGAAATACCTCATCTCGATACAATGGAACTCTGGAAATTTGGTGACTATAAGCATTATACTTCATTGAGTTTACTTTGTCATATTTTTCATATTCCAACGCCAAAAGATGATATTTCTGGAGCAGATGTGGCACGTGTTTATTACGAGGAAAATGATGTGAAACGCATTAAAACTTATTGTGAAAAAGATGTTGTTGCACTCATTCAATTATTTTTGCGTTTTCGAGGAAATCCGCTTGTAAAAGAAGAAAGTATCGTGTATTCTGAAGAATAATTATGCTCAGAAAAACACATTTTTATACTAGAAAAAACCCGGCCTTATGTTGGATTATCATCTCGATATTGCTTTCTGCGTGTAGTGTAAATCGTTATGGAGATGGATATACCATTCCCGAACAAAAAAAGGTGCCTACTACTATAAAATTCAATGAAATTCCACTTGAATATGTGTTTTATTATCCCGATACTTTACAAACTAATGTTTATTTTACAGTAGATCCAGGATTTCTTCTGTTTAGTAAAGATCCTTTAACAAATGATGAACTATCTGCAAAAGCAACGATTACATGCTCATTTTATGAGTCACCATCAAAAAGAGATGCGATCGAAAAACAATCCAAAACACTTGAATCATTTACACGAGAAGCAATACATGATTCACTTTTGTTGCCTCACGGAAATAAAGATGTGTTTTATGAATTGACCATTACAGATTTGAATAATCAAACTACGGATACAAGAACAGGATGGCTCAAAAAACAATCTGAACCTGCAACAAATCAATTTTTATTTTATTCGGATAACACTGAATATCCTTTAGATAGAAATAAAATGCATGAATTTGTTCGTTATGTAAGAAGTGATTATTATAAAAACAATTCGTTACAAGTTGCTTTATACAGCTCTGTTCAACAACCCGCTCCTCCTCCATTTTCAACACGATTATCTGCTGATTTTAGTGTTCCAGATACCACTTTTGAATTATCAAAAACAGGTATTTTCAGAAAATTAACTATAAAAAATAGCAGTTTAATTGTGGTTGGACCTAAGCAAATAAATACGCCAAAAACAGGTATTTGTCAAGCTTATCTTCATGCAAATAATATTCAAGAGCTCATTCCAACTATGCTTTATATTTCTACACGAGACGAGTTTCAGCAACTTCAAGATACAGCACAAATACGCATAGAATTTGAGCATTTTTGGCTAGCCAGAGCACAGAAAGATCAGAAAGTGGCTCAAAAATTAATTGCTCGCTATTTCGGAAGAGTAAGCTATGCAAATCAACATTTTAGTTCTTTTAAACCCGGTTGGCAAACCGATAGAGGAATCATTTATATTGTTTTTGGTGCTCCAGATTTCGTTGATATTCAAGAAAATACAGTTGTTTGGAAATATGGTAATCAAGATGACAATAATGGATTGATGTTTAAATTTTACAAGGAACCCATCTTCTTCTTGGAAAACAATTATACACTTGAACGAACTCCCTACTTTAAACCATATTGGTATCAAGCTGTTGAAAATTGGCGAGCAGGAAATATAGGTAGATAGGAGTTTTTACTACAAATGAATGACAATGTCTTCGATAGATCGTCTCACTTTTGGGTAATGTTGGAAAAAATCATCTTCATGGCGAAACCCAACTGGGCAAACAAGCACAGGAGAAAGTCCCAAGGTATCTAAATGCAAAATTTCTTCATATTTTTCAACACTAAAACCTTCCATGGGACATGAATCAATTTGCATGACGGCACATGTTGTCGTCAAAGTACCAAGTGCTATATAAGCTTGATTTTTCATCCAATTTTTAAGGTCTTCTTCTTTCATATCAAGCGTTGCGTGCAATCCTCTTGAAAAACCTTGAATATTTTTAGCTGATTTATCCAAATTTCGCATACCAACAACTTGTTCGAAATAATTATTAATGAATGTTGGATCTATATTTTTTTCTTGACAAATGATGATAAGGTGCGAACAGTCAACCACTTGCTTTTGAAAATTAGTTGCTTCTAAAAGACTTTCTTTTGTTTCAGCATTTTCGATTACAATAAACTTAAAAGGCTGTAATCCTTGAGAAGTTGGTGTTAAATTTAACGATTGGATAAGTGTGCCCAGTTGCTCAGCGCTAAGCTTTTTTTCAGGATTAAATTTTTTACAGGCATACCGCCACTTCAACGCATCTATTACAGTCATTAACAAACAAAATTTTTACAAAGATAAGGGATTAAAATTAATTTTTAATGTTGTCCTTTTTCTTGTCGTACGCAATCTTAAATTGGTTATATTTGTTCCTTTCCAAAAATACAATCTTATTATTCACCTTTTAGAATTGAAAAATGGCTACAGAAAAAACAAGATATTCAGATGAAGATTTAATTGAGTTTAGAGAACTTATTCAAGCGAAATTAATTGAAGCAAAAGAAGATTTAGAATTGTTAAAAGGTTCTTTATCGCATAGTGACGATCACGGAACAGATGATACTGGTCGTACTTTCAATATGATGGAAGATGGCTCTGATACACTTTCACGTGAAGAAATGTCACAACTTGCACTTCGTCAAGAAAAATTTGTAACCAGTTTGCTAAATGCCATGATGCGTATTGAAAATAAAACTTATGGTATCTGCAGAAAAACTGGTAAACTTATTCAGAAAGAACGTCTTCGACTTGTGCCTCACGCTACTTTAAGTATTGAAGCTAAGAATGAGATGGACGCATAATGACCATTCGTAAAAAATCTTGGATTTGTTTTATAATCGTTTTTGCCATTTTGGTTTTAGATCAAGTGGTGAAAATTTGGGTGAAAACATCTTTCGTCCCTGACCAACCTGTGCCTCTTTTTGGCGATTGGTTTAGAATGTTATATGTAGAAAACCAAGGAATGGCGTTTGGAACAACCTTGGGATCTGGCTGGATTCCAAAACTATGTTTAAGCTTATTTCGCCTTGTGGCAATTTGTGCAATCATCTATTACATAATCAAACAGATAAAAACGGGTGTTAAAACAGAATACCTCATCGCATTAAGTTTAATTTTAGCAGGTGCAACAGGAAACTTGATTGATAGCGCTTTATATGATCTTATTTTTCAATTTGACCCAACTTCTCGTTTCAATTGGTTGGTAAGTAATGGGTCTTATGTCTTCAATCAAGCTGGACAACCTTCTCTACGTCACCACGGCTTTCTTTTTGGCAATGTAGTAGATATGTTCCAATTTAATCTAACATGGCCTTCTTGGGTGCCTTATTTAGGTGGAAGCGATGTTTTCAGTGCCATTTGGAATTTAGCTGACGGCGCAATTTCTTTAGGTGTTATTATGTTGTTAGTTCGCCAACGCACTTATTTTGGTAAAAAGACCGAACAAGATGCTACAATCGAAGAAAATAAATTATAGCTACGAGGGTCTTAACTGTTACAGTTACCGTTATGGATTCCAAGGACAAGAGAAAGACGGTGAGCTTTCGGGTGAGGGAAATAGCCTAAACTACAAATACAGAATGCATGACCCTCGTATTGGTAGGTTCTTTGCGACTGACCCGTTAGAGAAAAAATACCCGTTCAATTCTCCATATGCTTTTAGTGAGAATAGAGTACTAGACAGCAAGGAGCTTGAGGGATGTGAAGATATGAATATTCATGTTTGGGAATTACAGAATAATGATGGCTCAATGCAATATATAAATATTCCAAGTTATGAAACAGGTAGCTTAGGTCATGGAGAGAATGGTATTGCTATTTATTTTCATGGCGCAGACGGTGTAGATAAAAAACCAATTTACATTCCTGCTGTGACAGTTGTAAATTCTGGAACTGTTAGTAAACCAGTTGAGGAAGTAGTCGTGCCGACAGAAAAAGAAGTATCTATTTGGGGTCCTGGAGGTGATGGACCTTTTGGATTTGTTTTTGGACATAAATTTGCGGAATGGCTAAGAGGTGTTGAAGCTAAAACAAATATTGCTTTAGGTTCAGGTGATGACGAGCCTGAATATCAAGGAGTAAAAGGTATGTATAATGCTGCAGACGGTATTGATTTCGTAGGTGACAAACTTTCTTATAGTCGAAATCCACTTTTCCAAAAATTAGGAGCAATTTTATCAGGTGAAGCTGATTTGTTAAGGACAGTAGCAGATTATAATACTATGAATGCAAAAGATGCAATGAAAAATGCTGGAAAGAGAGTTATTGCATTTGGAGTTGAGTTTTTATTCGGAAAAGTGACTAAAAAAAACACTAGTGAAGGAAAAAAATATATTGAAAATCAAGCTGTAAGAAAAACTGTGGATAAAGTAAAAGATGTAAATACTAAAAAACCTGATTAAAAATTATGGAATATTTTTTATTTGAAACATGTTGGGGAGGGTTATTATTTTTATTTTTAGGAATAGGTGTTTTATTTTATGTAATAAAATATACTGAAAAGGATACAGATTCATCTCCTTTACAACCATATATAAAAGGTATTCTAGCAGGTATATTTCTCATTATGGGTGTTACTTCTTTATATAATACTATTTTTGGGTAATGTTCCAAACCATCACTTTTCCAAATAGTTTTTGCTAAAATATTGATTTACAATGGTTTTTAATTAAAAATAGTTGCTTTTCAGTTGGATATATCTATCCTAAATCGATTTTTAAGAGCTTAGAGATAACCCTAAGTCCATGTTTTGGTAATGTTCCAAACCATCACTTTTCTAAATAGTTTTTACTAAAATATTGATTTACAATGGTTTTTAATTAAAAATAGTTGCTTTTCAGTTGGATATATCTATCCTAAATCAATTTTTAAGAGCTTAGAGATAACTCTAAGTCCATGTTTTAAAACGTCACTTACTATTAATGATGTTGATTAAATCTATGGATATATAAAATAAAAACAAAATAATCTGAACCACTCTGTGCGTTGGCATGAAAAAATCGCGGCGAGAGCAGGACTGTGCGCTGGAGGATATTTTTTCTTGATTTTTTGTTTACTTTTTTATCATAGAAAAAAGTAAAGAAATGTAAATGTTAACCAACTCATTCTCAACATCTATCGTTTTTCACCGCAACATCTATCGTTTTTCAAATGCTAAAGACTCCGTTCGGTAATGTTCCAAACAATCACTTTTAGAAGTTGTTTATTGTATTTATAGATAGAAATACAGCAAACGCTCAAAAAATTAACATTTAGGTCAAAAACGGTGTTTTAGGTGTTATTTAGAAAACTTTACCACTATTGATGTAAAACCAAATAAATACTACTAAATTATTGACCGTTGAAAAGTCAAGAGCTTCCGTTATTATCTTTTCAGATTCTGTCCGCAATTTATCCGTTAAGACCTCGGATATTGCGGTCATGGATAAAGAACTTTCAGAACATACATTCAAGCTCAATGACGAGGAAGCCCCCGCTCCCGCACGAATCCTTTCGTGTGGTAAAAGGTAAATTAAAAACAACTCAATATTTTATAATGCCGTCGCTTTCGACATGTTCTTGCAGAACACTCAATCGTCTCTATTTGTTTTCATTATCATATTCCGTTAGGTGACTGAGTTTTTGCTTAACAATATTGGTTTAATTCGCAATCTGAAATCAGCAATCAGCAATTTGTAATTAAAGAAAAAGTATCGAAGACACCGTTTTAATTAGAAATCCAAAGAGAAGGATTTAAGCGAACAACTCCATCTTCTGTTACTTCGTGAATTTCAAAATGAGCAACAGATATATTTCCATTATTCAATAAAGAACCAATCACTTGTTTTGTAGAGACTTTTGTTCCTTTATCTACATATACATTTTGCAAATTAGAATATACCGTTCTGAAATTTCCGTGTTTAATGATAATTACTCTTCCCGCTCCCGGAATAGATAATACAGAAGAAACTTCTCCATTAAAAACGGCTCTAACATTGGCTCCTTTTGGCGTGCTTATGTCTATTCCATAATTATTGGTATACACATTTGCTACAGTTGGATGCGCATTTTTACCATAACCTTCGGTAATTGTCCCTTTTTCAACAGGCCAAGGCAATCTACCTTTGTTTGTTAAGAAATCTACGCCTATAATTTTAGCTTCTGCTGTTAATCCAAATTTCTCTTCTGGCGTTTTTGGCGGCTCGTTAGCAACTGTTGGAACTCCTTTTTTAGCATCCGCTTTTGCTTTAGCAAGACGTTCTGCTTCCGCTTTTTTACGCTCTGCTTCTAACTCAATTTCAATAGCGCGACGAATTTCTACTTTAATCTGTTGTCTTTTACGCTCGTCTTCTTGCAATTGTGCAACAAGTACATCTTCTTGAACTTTGTATTTTTTATAAATCTCTTGTTGTTCAACTTTATCATTCGAAAGTTGTTCTTTCTCTTTGATCTTATCGCTCGCTAAAGCTTCGTTTTTTAGTTTTTCAATTTTAAGTGCTTCCACTTCTTTTAATAAAAGACTTTGATTTTGTTTAATTAAAAACACTTGTCGCAATCGAATTTCCTTTATTTTTTCAAGATACTTTAATCGTTTGAATGCTTGATTGAAATTTTCACTGGAGAAAATAAACATCATACGATTGTATTTACTGCGCTTCTTGTAAGCAGATAATACCATTGCTTTGTATTGTGCTTTAAGGTCTTCTACAATTTTATTGAGTGAAGCAACTTGAGCAGTAATTTCTTTCGTTTTTAATTCAGAAACACGTATTTGCTGATCTATGTTTATCAATAAACGCTCACGAAATTGGATGTTTTGATCAATTAATTTTATTTCTTGTAAGCTAGACTCTGTTCCCTTTTGCGCTGCAGACAAAAGAGATTTTGTAGCGCTAATTTTCTCTTCCAATTTACGCTGTTCTTGTTTAAGTCGATCACTTTTCTCTTGTGAAAAAAGCGTATTCGACAAAAGAAGAATACTAAATAATATGAGTCCTTTACTTACAGCGTTCATATTGATCTGGAATGATAAAAACAATTTCTTTTTCATTACCAAACTCAGCTTTTTGGTATTTTAATTCAACAAAAAGACTGTCTTTCGGCGTATAAATATAAACTTCTACACTTTGCGGTATTTTCATTTTTTCGGTCATCATCCAATCAGAATAATTGAGAACAATGGATGTAGAATCTTCTGGGCTATTAATGACAATTTTCTTTATGTCTAATTCGCCTGGAGATAAGTAATAATTCAACTCAATATCTCCTTCTTCTTTGTCCTTACTAGCAAAACGTCTTTTACTTGTTTTAAGTATATAATAATCTGGATTGTCCACCTGATGAAAACGATCGTTTTTATTCCAAGCAAGAGGTTTACCTAAAAGCAATTCTTCTACTTGTTTATACCCAAATGGAAAATCAAATTCTTTTTTCAAAAAATCTACCGTTTCAATTGTATAGCATTTATCTTTTTTATTCACCACTTTCAAAGTATCTGGAGAAAGTAGTACGTGAATAATGGGAATTGCAGCAAAAGTTATCGTAGCGTTTACTACGCTATCTTTCTGCATTTTAAGAATCGTTTTAAAACTAACTTTTGTAGTATTAGAACTGTATTTTGTGGCAATTCGTGTATAGAAAAACGACCAATCTGTTTTAGAAAGCGAATCTAAATGATCTACAATACGAGACGTTTTAATTTTTGCTAACTTTTGATTATAAACGGAGCTATTCTTCTCAGAACAGGCTGTAAACAAAATAGTTACAACCAAAATATATATACCTTTAATTAGGCGTAGTTTCATAATATTGCTCGTTATTAATCTTATTGTCTAAAACAATGTCTTTTTTGCCTGCTAATTTAGCTTTTTTCCAAGATTCGACCGCTTTTTGTTTATCTCCTAAAAAGAAAAGTACATCTCCATAATGATCTAAAAAATCTTTATTTCCAGGTGAAACTTGAAGAGACTTTTCTATCCAAATTTTTGCTTCTGAATAATTTTTCATCTCAAACAAAACCCAAGCATACGTATCCATAAAATTAGCGTCCGATGGTTTAATTTCCGTTGCTTTTTGAATTAACGAAAGCGCTTTATCCAATTGCGTTTTATTCACTGAAAGACGATATGCATAATTATTCAAATACATTGCATTACTAGAATCTAGAGCAATTGCTTTGTCAAAATATTCCCATGCTTGTTTCAACTTCTTTTGTTTGACGTATGTTTCTGCCAATTGAAACTGAAACTCAGCAGTCATTCTTCTATCTTTTAAAGCGTAGTTTTTTCCTTGCGTAAATATGGATTCTGCATCGTCATAATGTTTCGATTGAAATGCTCCAATACCCGTTAATAAATAAAGATTGGCAAAAGAAGGAAAAAGTTCGAGTGCTTTTTCTCCATAAGCAAACAAACTATCGTATTGTTGGGTTTGATATTGTAAAATCAATACTTCATTCCACACAGAAAATTTTGATTGATCATATTTCAAGGCTTTTTTGAAAGCTTGAAGCGCCAACATATCTTCTTTGTTTTTTAAGAATAAATCACCTTGAATTGCGTATGTTTTTGCGCTTTCTGGATATTTTTCTTCTAAAATTCTTGCCAAAGCAAACACATTCGAATCAATCACATTTTGATTGTCGTGCATGTCAATTAACAATTTCACTTTTGTATCTAAATCAACTTGATCGTTTGCAAAAGCTTGTTTTAAATATTTATAGGTGTTCTTTTCATCGCCAATATTATTGTAGTAATCTGACAGTCCAAGTTGGTATGAACCATTAGTTGGGTTATTGACAATAAGTTTTTCTAATAAATCTTTTGCAGCAGCTTTATCTCCTTTTCGTTGGTAATAATCAACTAACATACTCGCATATTCGGGAGCTTCAGGAAATTCTTCGATGAGTGAATTGAGTTCTTTTATCATCAGCTCATCTTGCTTTTGATCAATCATTAAGTCCATTTTGCGACTCACCAATTCGGGAACTGGACCTACTTCATCAATCATTTTATCGTATGTACCAATAGCTTCTTTGATTTTTCCGTTGTACAATTGCGCTTGAGAATATCCATATAACCAGTCAATATTATGAGATTCCGACTGAATTAATTTAGCAAAATGTTTTTCTGCAGCTTCATAGTTTCCAGCGCTTTGTTGAACAAAAGCGAGCATTTCTAAATACCAAATATTATTCGGATCAATATCATATGCTTGCTGAATATTTTTAAGTGCCTTAGCCAATTGATGCTTTTCAGAATAATATTCAGCCAAAACATAATATGCAGCATCTTCTTTAGGATTCTGAATAACACATTCTTCAAACAAAGGAACCGCCGAATCTATTGCGCCAACTGTTTTTAAGCGCATCGCTTCGTAAAACAACATTTTATAGGGCAAAGAAACACCTGATTGAAGCTGTTTATGGTCGTCTTTTCCTTGGTGAATAAGTTCTTTCTCTTTAGCCGATTTTTCTTTGGGCTTTTTTTGAGCAAAAACAGATAATTGGCAAATAAAGATGCAAATCACGACCAGTCTATATTTACCTAAATAATTCATTCGCTTATCGTTGTATAATCTCCAACACTCAAATCCTGTGCCTTTCCGCTAATAGCGCTATGATTTCCTATCATGCTATTTTTAAGGTTAACAAAACTAACTTGAGTTGATTCTTGAATAATGGTATTTTTAATTACCGAACAACAAATTGTTGAGTTTTTTCCAATACTTACGTGTGGGCCAACAACAGAGTTTTCAATGACAACGTTTTCACCAATAAAACATGGTTGAATAATAGTGCTATTGTTTAATTTTACCGATGAATGAACTGTGTTTAACCCTTTTTCAGCATCAAACTCCAATACACGTTGGTTAGCATGTACAGTAACTTCTTTATTTCCGCAATCTAACCATTCATTTACTTCTCCTGGAATAAATTTCACTCCATTATTCGTAAGTCGTCTAAGCGCATCAGGCAATTGATATTCGTTGCTTTTAATTACTTTGTTATCAATTAAATACTGAATTTCTGTTTTTAAATTTTCGCCTTTTTTAAAGTAATAAATTCCAATCATCGCTAAATCAGAAACAAAAGTCTGAGGTTTTTCTACAAAATCAATGATCTCGCCTTTATCGTTCATTTTAATAACGCCAAAAGCACTTGGGTCTTCAATTTGTTTTACCCAAAGAACACCTTCTGTTTTGTCTTCAATTTTAAAATCTGCTCGAAACAAGGTATCTGCAAATGCAACAACTACTTTTCCATTTAACAATGGCTGAGCGCACATAACGGCGTGAGCTGTTCCTAAGGGTTCTTTTTGATAAAATATATGTCCTTTGGCCCCTAATTTTTCTGCTACTTGAATTAATTCTTTTTCAACTTCAGAACCAAAATCTCCAATAACGAAGCCGATTTCTTCAATAGGCTCAGAGCAAAGTTGAGCAATATCTTCCACTAAACGGTGAACAATAGGCTTGCCACCAACTGGAATCAATGGTTTTGGTGTTGTTAATGTATGTGGTCTTAGGCGGCTTCCTCTTCCCGCCATAGGTATAATAATTTTCATGCTTTAATTCTTAGTGTTTTCCAGTGCTTCCAAATCCTCCTTCTCCTCTTTCAGTTTCGCTCAAAGCTTCGGCTTCTACCCATTTTGCTTGTTTCACTTTGCTGAAAACCAATTGAGCAATTCGCTCGCCATCATTTATAACAAATGCTTCGTTGGACAAGTTAATCAAAATTACGCCAACTTCACCACGATAATCTGCATCAATTGTTCCTGGAGAATTTAAAACAGTAATTCCATGTTTTATCGCCATTCCGCTTCTTGGACGAACTTGAGCTTCATATTTTTCTGGGATCTCTAAAAAAAGTCCCGTTTTTACTAACATTCGCTCCATTGGCTTAAGTGTAATAGATTCCTCTAAATTCGCTCTTAAGTCAAGTCCTGCTGAGAATTTTGTTTCATAAGCAGGAAGTTCATTCTTTGATTTATTGATTATTTTAACTTTCATCTGTGTATCTTTTATAAAAAATATAAGTGGCTTTTTCTGGTTCAAATAACAACCATACAAAGCTAAAAAATTTATTTACGCATTGGCTTTTCTATCATCCAAACTAATGCTACAAAAATTAAAATCAAGGCATTATTAAATACGTATTTTGTTGTGTTTGATTCAAAATGAATTATTTGAGCAACAAAATAGAGCAATAAGCTGAGTATAAAATAAAATCCTGTTTTTCTTAAGTTATAATGAATTGGGTAATATTTTTTCCCAAGAAGATAAGAAGCGACCATTTGGCCAGCATAAACGGACATTGTTGTCCAAGCAGCAGCGATATATCCAAATTTTGGAATAAGAACGTACAATAAAGTAACTGTACACATTGCGCCAACAATAGAAATATATGCGCCAAATTTTGTTTGTCCAGATAATTTATACCAAATCGATTGATTCATGTAAACTCCCAAGAATATATTTCCTAAAAGTAAAATAGGAACTACTTTCAGCCCTTCGTAATAGACTGAATTGCTAATAAAATGCTTGAAAAAATCAATGTTGAGTGTTACCGTTAAAAAACATAAAGCAAGAGCTGCGACAAGATAATTCATTACTCTACCGTATATTTTTCGGTCAGAATCCGTTTTTGCATGTGCAAAAAAGAATGGTTCAGCTGCATAACGAAAAGCTTGTAGAAATATGGTTACCAGCATAGCCAGTTTATAACTTGCACTATAAATTCCAACCTGCGATTCGGCATAACGCAGCGGACTTCCATGAAAACTTGAAGGAACTAGGGTTGCATTGTTCAACAGCTGTTTTAACAAAATTCTGTCTAAAACTTCATTAATAATTCCTGCAAATCCTGCTATAACTATCGGCAAAGCATAAACGAGCATTTCTTTCACTAATTCTACATCAAATTTGAAATAGATCTTTGTAAATGATTTCCATAATAACAAAGGCTTAACAAGTGAAGAAATTAAGTTAGCAACAAAAATATATAAAACCCCTTTTGAAGCATCGTCTACTGCTGGGTCAAAAAATACAAAGAGGAAAAGTAAATTGAGGAAAATATTTGTAAAAATGGACGACAACTGTACCAATGCAAATTTCTTTGCTTTATCTTCTGCTCTTAATTTAGCCAGAGGAAGTGAAGTAACGGCATCAATAACTACAATACATCCCAATAAAATAACATATTCTGGATGATCTGCATACAGCATTGCAGAAGAAATACTCGAATGAAAGATAAACAACACTAAAAGAAAAAGGACATTCAGTGAAGCGATACTTAAAAAAGCATTGTTGTAAACAGATTCTTTATCTTCTTTTAAATGAATGAATCGAAAGAAGGTAGTTTCCATTCCAAACGTAAGGAAAACAATAAAAAATGCTACATACGCATAGAGTTCGGAAACAACTCCATAATCAGCAGTATTAACAAAAATAGCCGTATAAATTGGAACCAATAAATAATTCAACAGTCGACCCACGATACTCGAAAGTCCGTAAATAGCTGTTTGTCCGGCTAGTTTTTTTAATCCACTCAACTATCTAAAATTGGGCTTTCTTTTTTCTAAAAAAGCAGTTGTTCCTTCTTTGAATTCTGGTGTTCCAAAACAATTTCCAAATTGTTCTATTTCAACAGCATAACCATCTACACCGTCTTCATAATTTGCGTTGATTGATTTTATAGCAGCTTTAATTGCTGATGGAGAATTGTTTAGAATTTTTTGAGCGATTTTTTGAGCGAAAGGAAGTAATTCTTCTAAAGTAACTACGTGATTCACAAGGCCCCATTTCAATGCTTCTTCTGCTGAAATCATTCCAGCTGTTGCAACCATTTCCATTGCTTTTCCTCTGCCAACAAGTTGCGCCAAACGCTGCGTTCCTCCATAACCTGGAATTACTCCTAAAGATACTTCAGGAAGTCCCATTTTTGCATTTTCAGAAGCAATTCTAATATGAGAAGCCATTGCCAGTTCTAGTCCACCACCCAATGCAAAACCATTAATAGCTGCAATAACGGGCGTTCCCATGTTTTCAATATGAGAAAATAATAGTTCGTGTCCTTTTGCGCTTAATTCTTTTCCAAGTTGCGCGTCAAAATGAGCAAATTCTTTAATGTCAGCGCCTGCAACAAAAGCTTTTTCTCCTGATCCAGTTATAATAATTACACCCACATTTTTATCTTTTTCCGCGTCCGTTAATACCGAGCTAAGCTCTTCAATCGTAGCTTTATTTAAAGCATTAAGTTGATCTGTACGATTTATGGTAATGGTTAATAAAAAACCCTCTTGATGTTTAATGATATTTGATTGTGACATTTTGTTTTTTGGATAAATTTACAATTTTTCAGAGCTCAAAAAGCGATATTAAGAGAATAAATTATTCCTCTTAACAAGAATTCTTTTTTATGAATCGCTTCTTTCTTGACACAACTCTACCAACAATCCCTCTGTTGATTTTGGGTGTAAGAAAGCAATGCGCTTATTATCAGCTCCATTTTTAGGAGAAGCCGAAATCAACATAAAACCTTCTTGTGTTAATCTTGAAATTTCTTCTTCAATATTATCTACATCAAAAGCTATGTGGTGCATTCCTTTTCCTCTTTTTTCAATAAATTTTGCAATCGGGCTCTCTGGATTAGACGCTTCTAAAAGCTCTATTTTTGATTCGCCAATTTTAAAAAAAGCTGTTTTAACGCCCTCAGAAACAACCTCTTCTGTTTTATAACATGTTGTATTTAAGAGTTTCTCGTAAATTGGAATTGCAATCGATAAATTTTCTACGGCTATTCCGATATGTTCAATTTTATTCATGGTATAAAAATAAAAAAGGTCGACTAATGCCGACCCTTTAATCATAAATATTTTTTAATTAGCTACGAATAAACTTCTCGTTTTTATTATCGTAATTAATATAATATGCTCCTTTTTTAAGGTTCGTACAATCTACAACTGAACCAACTCCTTTTTTAACAATGTTACCATAAGCATCGTAAATTTCATATTTCGTTTCTACCGGTTTTCCTGCAGACGTGAATGAAATAGTAGTACGCACTTTCTTCGGTGCAAAATCTACAACTCCAATAGCTGGATTTGTAAATGTTACTTCTGGTGATGCTTTTTTCTTTCCTGAGTGATCAATTTGAACTACACGCACTTTATTTTCTCCACTATGAGGAGTAATTTGAAATTCGTATTTATTTTCTTGTGGTGTTCCTACGCCATCAACTTCTCCTGCGTTCACCCATTTATTCCATCTGTATTGTTCAACAACATAAGGTAATTTCCCTTGTTCGCTTTTAGTTGTCCAAGATAAAGTTCCAGTAGGTGTGCAAGAAATATTAAGTACTTCGTATGTACTTCTAGGTAAAAGAACTTCAGGATTTAGAATTTTAGGTTTACATCCTGGGTTACTTTCTATTACAATAAAGACTGGATCCCCAATTTTTAATCCAAATACAGCAAAATTGATTTCAAAAGCACTCTGGTTAACCCCGCCTGGCATTACATCACCATTAACAGTAACTTTTGTAGCACAAAAACCAAATCCATCTTCGTCTTCGGGATTTTGTACATATAAGTTTTTTCCTTGATAACTACCTTCAATAGACAGGTTTGCTAACGCAGAACCCGCTATTAATGCGGTTATTAGAGTGAGGAGTAAGTTCTTCATAAAAACAAATTGAACATTTTTTTCTAAAATTCTTGACAATAATACATTCTATTTCTGTAAAAACAAAATTACTTCACTTTATTTTTTCTTTTAATGTCTTAAAAAAAACTACCAATGTTAAAATTTATGCGACAAACATAATCTTTCTGTCTTTTTATTGGTTTTAAATTATTTTTATTCTTATTCTTGTCGTGCTTAAACTTTACTCGAATGAAACACTGGAAGTTTTTACTTTTTTTTATTATTCCTCTTTTTGTAGGTTGTAATTCACAAAACGATGGTGGAGACAACAATAATCCTGAAAAAACATCTTTTCGCTTTGTGCTTGAAAATGCTCCTCAAACGTATTTATTAAGAGAAGTTAATGATTATTATTCTTCTGTTGTTTTAGGGCAAATTTCTGAAGGACTCGTTAAATTAGATCCAAAAACACTTGATGTCCAACCTGCTTTAGCTACTTCGTGGGAAACTTCTAATGACGGTTCCGTATATACTTTCCATCTAAGAAAAGGTGTGAAATTTCATGATCATCCAGACTTTCCAAACGGTAAGGGAAGAGAATTCAATAGTTCAGATGTGCTATTTACTTATACGCTTGCTTCCAGAAAAAATGAAAAAGAAACAGGATCACATGCGTACAACTCGTTTTTAAAAGGAACTATAGTAGGGTCAGAAGCTTTCCATAACGAAGAAGCATCTACAATAGCTGGTATTAAAATAATAGACAACTATACGATTTCATTTACACTAATACATCCTGATTTAAATTTCGTAAACAAACTAGCTTCTATTTATCTTGCAATTGTTGCAAAAGAAATCGTAGAAAAAAATCATGAAACCGATTTAATTGGTACTGGCCCTTTTATGTATGATAAAGAGATTAGTTCTCCAATTCCACATGTTATATTAAAGAGAAATCCAAATTATTATCTTAAAGATGAAAACGGAAGACAATTACCTTATTTAGATTCTGTTATTATATATTACGATAATAATCAATTAGAGCAATTAACCATGTTCGAAGAAGGTAAATTAGATTTTATTCAAGACATACCGCCGAGCAAAATTACAGAAGTATTACAAGAGCGCATTAAAGATTTTAGTGGAGAGCCACCTTTAATGAAACTTTCTAATGATCCTTTAATGAGTACGCAATACTATGCTTTAAACATGAATTCGCCTGCTTTAAAAGATGTGCGCGTAAGACAAGCGCTTAATTTTGCTTTCGATCGCGATAAAATGATTGCTCATGCAGTAAATGGGCGATATACGGGCGCAACGTATGGACTTGTTCCTCCCTTACCAAAAGAGTTTCCTGGATATGACTTTAAAGCAGTTGAAAAAAACGCATATTCTTATAATCCAACAAAAGCTAGAGAACTAATGGCTCAAGCCGGTTATCCAGGCGGAAAAGGCTTCCCTTCTCTTACTTTAAAATTCAATGTAGGAACTATTCATTCTGCTGTTGCAGATGAATTTAGAAAACAAATGGAAAAAGAACTTCATATAAATGTGAATCTAGAAGGTCTTTCGTTTGAAGATAAAATAAGCGACGAACAATTAGGAAAAGGAGATGTCTTTAGAACTTCTTGGTTTGCAGACTATAAAAGTCCTGAAACATTTTTACTTAATTTTTACGGAAAGCTTATCCCTTTGGACAAAAGCGAGGCATCTGGTGTAAACTCTACACGATATAACAACCCTAAGTTTGATGCTTTATTTGAGAAAGCAAAAATTGAAAAAAACATTGAGAAAAGTAACAAATTATTCTCAGAAGCTGGAGTGATACTAATGAAAGATGCTCCAGTAATAGTTCTTTGGTATGGAGAACAATACATCATTCAATATTTTAATGTGAGAAATTTGGAAACCAATGCTATTCTTTATCTTGATTTAACACGTGTGCGTGTTCAAGATTGGACAAAAGAAGAATATGAAGCTGCTACTCATAAAAAATAGACTTTCGGGTTTCTAAACGACAACCCCTTTCTCTTCTATCAAACCCTATGAAAAAACTAAACCTCCTTTTTTCGTTTGTATTGATTTGTTTTGTTCATCATGCACAGATTGTACAAATTGTTCGTGGTACTATTGTTGATAATGAGACAAACACACCTTTAATTGGTGCACAAGTTCGTATTATCACTGATGATACAACTTTATTTTTAGGTGCGGCAACTGATATAAATGGTGAATTTATTATAAAAAATGTTCCTATAGGAAAACCTGAAATTCAAGCTTTCTATATAGGATATAATCAATATGTTTCCTCCATCATTGTAAATTCTGGGAAAGAAACTGTACTACAGATAAAAATGCTCGAAAGAGCGATCATGTCGAAAGAGGTAACCGTTTCAAGTGGAAGAAATGGGCAAACGATCAATGAAATGGCTACTGTTTCTGCTCAGCAATTCTCCGTTGAAGAAACGAGTAGATATGCGGGTTCTCGAAGGGATCCTGCGAGAATGGTAGCAAACTTTGCCGGTGTACAAGGAACGGATGATTCAAGAAATGATATTGTTATTCGAGGAAACTCACCTTTAGGTTTGCTTTGGAGAGTTGAAGGAATCGACATTCCTAACCCTTCTCACTTTGCGGTTTCTGGTTCAACTGGTGGGCCTGTAACCATGATAAACAATAAAGTATTGGGTAATTCAGACTTTTTTATGTCTGCTTTTCCTGCTGAATATGGGAATAGTACATCCGGTGTTTTTGATCTTCGTTTAAGAAACGGAAACAACCAACAACATGAGTTTACGGGACAATTTGGAATTCTAGGAACACAAGTTATGATGGAGGGGCCTTTTTCTTCTAAAAGTAAAGCTAGTTATCTTTTTGCTGGAACTTATTCAACGCTATCTCTTTTTAAAGCAATTGGAATTAAAATTGGAACTGATGCTGTTCCAACGTACGGCGATTTATCGTTTAAAATGAACTTTCCATTAAAAAAAGGTGGTAGTTTATCTTGGTGGGGAATTGGCGGAGCAAGTTCCATAGATATTCTCGTAAGTGATCAAAAAGAAGTGACAAAAGAATTATATGGTGAAGGAGATAGAGATCAGCATTTTGCAACATCCATGGCTGTTTCTGCTCTAACCTACAAAAAACCTGTCAATGAAAAAACATTTATCCAAGCGTCTATTGGAGGTTCATTTGAAAGACAAAGTTCTCATCACGAATATGTTGTGCGTCATCTCGATACAACATACTCAGGTGGTAATCAGAAAGTATCTATCTCTGTAGATTCTCTTTATCCTCTAATGGGATATCAATTTCAAACATTTAAAGCGATTGGACAATTTTCATTTAATCATAAAATCAATAGAAGACATTTAATTAAAGTGGGAACAAACTTTGAATTGCCTTTTTATAATATGCTAGATTCTGTTCTAAATGTTTCGCATACTTCTTTTATCAATAGATGGAATACGAAAACAAATGCATTACTCGCACAAATTTATATCGAATGGAAATATCGTATTTCTGAGAAAATGAATTTAATGGTTGGTGTTCACTCTCAATATTTTAGCTTGAGTAATAGTTGGTCGTATGCTGAACCTCGTATTGGTTGGGATTGGAACTTAAAAAAAGGACAAAAACTTAAATTTGGAGCAGGAATGCACAGTCAAACACAAGCAAACTACCTGTATACCTATCATACGCTTAATGCCGCTGGTGATTATGTAGAGCAAAATAGAAAAATGGGCTTTACAAAAAGTATACACATCGCTGGAGGATATCAAAAATCATTTTCTGGAAAATTGCGTATAAATACAGAAATCTATTATCAATATCTATACAATATTCCTGTTGATAATTTCCCAAGTGCTTTCTCTTTAATCAACAAAGGTTCTGGTTTCCAACGATTCTTTCCAAATGCTTTATTAAACAAAGGTATTGGTAGAAATTATGGAATTGAATTAACCGTAGAAAAATCATTTGACAAAACTTATTATGTTTTATTTTCTGCCATGTTGTATAACTCTCAATATCAAGGAAGTGACAAAATTTGGAGAAGCACAGATTACAACTCTACTTTTGGATTAAATTTATTAGGTGGAAAAGACTTTATTATTAATGCCAAAAACACCATTTCTTTAGGCGCTAAGGTAACTTATGCTGGTGGAAAGGTGTATGGTTATGTCAATGTTCCTGAGTCCGAAAAACAACGCGAATTGGTTTATCAAGATTCTGCATATAACACAAGACATTTTCAAAATTATTTTCGTTTAGATCTTCAATTAACCTATAAACTCAACACGAAAAAAATAACACATGAAATTGGCGTGAGTCTAGTAAACGTTTTAAATACAAAAAATTTACTTGCTTTATCTTATTCTCCCAACTTAGCTGATCCAAGTGCAGAACCAATTTCTGCCAAAACTCAACTCGGATTTTTGCCTTTGTTCTATTACAGAATTGATTTCAAAGTTCAACGAAGAAAAAAAGAATAATTCAAACGTGAAATAGATTACTTTTGTAACGAATGAAAACAGTACTTATAACAGGTGGAACGAATGGAATTGGTTTGAGCGCATTAAAAGCACTTGATGAAAACCTCTATTTCCCAATTCTTATTTGTAGGTCTGAAGAAAAAGCAAAGAAAACACTTGCAGAATTAGGGCGCGGTCGCTATTATATTTGCGATTTAGGTAACCTTACAGAACTTAAAAAAGTATGCAATCAAATCTTAGAAAATGAAACGCAAATAGATTTTTTTGTTGGAAACGCAGGAGTGATCGGTTTTGATAAAGAAACATACTCTGATTTGGGTGTTGAAATGACTATTCAAACCAATTTTTTATCTCATTTTTTAATCTGCGAGACTTTATCGCCACTTTTCGAAAAATCTAAAACAACTCTTATTTTTACAAGTTCCGTTATGCATCGTTCGCGTCATCATGCAAACTATGACTTTTCCAAAGATATTAATATTCCTTCGTACACTCCATTTAAAGCATATGCTCGTTCAAAAGCGTGCTTAGTTTCTTATGCAGATTATTTAGCAAAATTAAGACCAGAAATTCACGTTTATCTAGCTGACCCAGGAGTTGTAGGTTCGGGAATTATGCGTTCACGTGGTAAATTCATGAATCTTCTTTTTGCGCTTGCAAAACCTCTTTTCGCGTCAACAGAAAAAGGTGCGAAGCCGATTATTCATTGTATTACTCAAATTCCAAATGGAAAACCATTTCCATTGTACTACAAAGGGACAAAAGAAGTTGGATTTTATAAACGCGCCAAAGATAAAGAGGGTCAACTTCAATTGGTTTCTCACGCATTAACCCTTATAAAAATGGTATAAAAAAAGAGCTTGTTAAAAAACAAACTCTTTTCCTTTATCTAATAAGATTTATTATAATCCAAATGCTGATTTTACTTTATCAACGTAATCCAATTTCTCCCAAGTAAATGTTTCCACTTCTCTTGAAATTGTTTTACCTGCATTATTGAATGTAAGTGTTTTAATTTCAGATTTTCTACCCATGTGACCATAAGCAGCTGTTTCCAAATAAATTGGTGCTCTTAATTTTAAACGTTTTTCAATTGCTGCTGGACGCATATCGAAAATAGCAGAAACTTTATCAGCAATTTCTCCATCTGTCCAACTTCCTTTTGCTGTTCCATAAGTATTTACATAAATCCCCATTGGTTCAACAACTCCAATTGCATACGATACTTGAACTAAAATTTCATCACAAACTCCTGCTGCAACCATATTTTTAGCAATATGACGTGTTGCATAAGCTGCAGAACGGTCCACTTTTGAAGGATCTTTACCAGAAAACGCTCCACCACCGTGTGCTCCTTTTCCTCCGTATGTATCAACGATAATTTTACGACCTGTTAATCCTGTATCTCCGTGAGGTCCACCAATAACAAATTTACCAGTTGGATTAATGTGATAAATAATTTTGTCGTTAAACAACGCTTGAATTTCAGGTTTTAATTGAGCTTTCACACGTGGAATCAAGATATTGATAATATCCGATTTAATTTTTTCCAATACTTTAACCTCATCTTCATGAAAATCATCGTGTTGAGTAGAAACAACAATCGCAACTATTCGTTGAGGAACATTATTGTCATCGTATTCAATTGTAACCTGAGATTTTGCATCAGGACGTAAATATGAAATTTCTTTATCTTCTCTTCTTAATGCAGCAAGTTCAGTTAGGATTTTATGTGATAAATCAAGTGCCAAAGGCATATAGTTTTCAGTTTCCTTCGTTGCATAACCAAACATCATTCCTTGATCACCTGCTCCTTGCTCTTCAGGATTAGCGCGATCTACACCACGATTAATATCTTCAGATTGTTCGTGAATAGCAGAAATTACAGCACATGAACGTCCATCAAATTGATACTCACTTTTTGTGTAACCAATGTTGTTAATCACATCTCTAGCAATCTGTTGCACATCTAAATATGCAGTAGATTTAACTTCACCAGCAAGGACAACTAATCCTGTTGTTACTAAAGTTTCACAAGCAACCTTTGAATGCGGGTCGAATGCAAGAAAATTATCAATCAAAGCATCTGAGATTTGGTCAGCAACCTTATCAGGATGCCCTTCAGAAACAGACTCAGAGGTGAATAAATATGGCATTTTATTTTGTTTAAGAATTTTTGCGAAGTTATATAAATATATTTAACTAGATTTTATGAAATCAATAAAATAATTAAAGATTGATTGATTTTCTATTCAACAAAAACTATCTTTGCGCCCAGTTCTTTTTTATAAATGCTTATGAAGAAAGGTGGAGGGATAGGCCCTTTGAAACCTTGGCAACCTTTTCCCTAGGGAATTCCGGTGCCAAATCCGATTCTGAGTTCTCCTCAGAAAAAGATAAGTGTAGAATTATTGATATATCCATTAATTTCCCTCTTTTTCATATTGCTTTTATTAAAAAAATAAAAAAGCAAAAATGGAATCTATAAAAGACATATTAAAAAAACGGATTTTAATCTTAGACGGCGCAATGGGAACCATGATTCAGCGTCATCCACTCACAGAAGATGATTTCCGTAAAGGTTGGTTTGAAAACCACACAAAATCTCTTAAAGGAAATAACGACCTTCTTTCGCTAACACGTCCAGATATTATAAAAGATATTCACCGAGCATACTTTGAAGCAGGTGCAGATATTTGCGAAACAAACTCTTTTTCAGGAACAACTATCGCTCAATCTGATTATGAACTTGCTCATATTGTGTATGATTTGAATTATCATTCAGCGAAAATAGCACGTGAAGTAGCCGATGAATTTACAGCAAAAAACCCTGATAAACCTAGATTTGTCGCTGGATCAATCGGACCAACGAATCGAACAGCTTCACTTTCTCCAGATGTGAATGATCCTGGATTTCGTGCAGTTACTTTTGAAGAACTGGTAGCCGCTTACCGAGAACAAACTATTGCTCTTTTAGATGGAGGCGTAGATATTTTACTCGTAGAAACCATATTCGATACACTTAATGCTAAAGCTGCATTGTATGCAATTGACGAAGTGCTTTCTGAGAAAAATTTAACCACTCCAATAATGGTTTCTGGGACAATTACGGATGCAAGTGGAAGAACTTTATCTGGACAAACCACAGAAGCTTTTTTGATTTCTATCGAACATATTCCTTTGCTTTCTGTTGGATTAAATTGTGCTTTAGGTGCAGAAACAATGCGTCCATATCTACAAATTTTAGATAAAAACACAACTTTTGGAGTTAGTGCACATCCAAATGCAGGATTGCCAAATGAATTTGGAGAATACGATGAAACTCCTGAATTAATGGCAGAGCAAATCAAAACTTATCTAGATGAAGGTTTAGTAAATATCATCGGTGGTTGCTGTGGAACAACTCCTGAGCACATTAAGTTAATCGCTGATTTAGCGAAAAATTACTCGCCTAGAATAATAAAAGAACTCGTATAATGAACAATAAAATAATTTCACCATTAAAACTATCTGGATTAGAACCTTTGGTTGTTTTTCCTGAAAGCAACTTTATAAATATTGGCGAACGTACAAATGTAATGGGTTCGCGTTTGTTTTTAAGACTAATCAAAGAAGGTAATTTTGAGGATGCATTAGCAATTGCTCGAAACCAAGTTGAAGGTGGCGCACAAATCATCGACATCAACATGGACGAAGGAATGTTGGACGGAAAAGAAGCAATGGTGAAATTTTTGCATCTTATTGTTTCTGAACCAGATATTTCTAGAGTTCCGATTATGATCGATAGCTCTAAATGGGAAATAATCGAGGCTGGACTTCAATGTGTTCAAGGAAAATGTGTTGTAAACTCTATTTCTTTAAAAGAAGGTGAAGAAAAATTCATCGAACAAGCAAAAAAAATAAAACGCTACGGAGCAGCAACAGTTGTTATGGCTTTTGACGAAATTGGACAAGCAGATTCTCTCGAAAGAAGAATTGAAATTTGTGCACGTTCGTATAAAATCTTAACCGAAATAGCTCATTTTCCTTGCCAAGACATCATTTTTGATCCAAATATTTTCCCTGTAGCAACAGGGCTAGAAGAACATAATAACAACGCACTTGATTTTTTTCAAGCAACAAAATGGATTAAAGAAAATTTACCCGGAGCAAAAGTGAGTGGAGGTGTTTCCAATGTTTCCTTTTCATTTAGAGGAAATAATGCTGTTAGAGAAGCGATGCACTCCGCATTTTTATATCACGCCATTCAACACGGTATGGACATGGGAATTGTAAATCCAGAAATGCTAGAAATCTACGACACCATTGACAAAACTTTGTTAAAATACGTAGAAGATGTATTGCTGAATCGAAGAGAAGATGCTACAGAGCGACTCCTAGAATTTGCGAATACAGTAAAAGGCGTTGACAAAATAAAAGAGCAAGATTTAAGCTGGAGAGAAAATTCCGTTGAAGAAAGACTTTCTCATGCCTTAGTAAAAGGTTTAGTAGAATTTATTGAAGTAGATGTAGAAGAATGTCGTCTTAAATTTTCTCACGCAATAGAAGTTATTGAGGGTCCGCTCATGGATGGAATGAACATCGTTGGCGATTTGTTTGGAAGTGGTAAAATGTTTCTTCCACAAGTAGTGAAATCTGCCCGAGTAATGAAAAAAGCCGTGAGTTATCTTCTTCCATACATTGAAGCAGAGAAAGCAGATGGCAAAAAATCTGCTGGAAAAGTTTTACTCGCAACTGTAAAAGGAGATGTGCATGACATTGGTAAAAATATCGTTGGTGTTGTTTTAGGTTGTAATAATTACGAAGTTATAGATTTAGGTGTGATGGTTCCTTGTGAAAAAATCATTGAAACGGCCATCAAAGAAAACGTTGACGTAATAGGTTTGAGCGGACTTATCACACCTTCTTTAGAAGAAATGGTTCACATTGCCAAAGAAATGGAACGTGTTAATATGAAAATTCCACTTCTTATTGGTGGGGCAACCACTTCAAAAGTGCATACGGCAGTAAAAATTGAAGAATTTTATACAGGAGGACAAACCGTTCACGTGTTAGACGCTTCTCGCTCAGTTACTGTGGTAGAAAGTTTGCTCGGAAATAAAAAAGACGACTTTGTTGCATCTATTAAAACGGAATATTTGCGTATGCGTGAGCACCACAAAAATAACCGAGCTCAAAAAACCTATCTTTCTTTAGATGAAGCGAGAAAAAATAAACGAAAAATTGATTTCGAAGGAAAAATTTGTGCCCCAAAAATACTTGGTATTCAGCAGTTTATCGATTATGATATTGCCGTATTGCGCAACTATATCGACTGGACACCCTTTTTCCAGGCTTGGGAATTAGCAGGGAAATATCCAGCGATATTAAAAGATGAAGTTGTGGGCGAAACTGCGGCAAAATTATTTGCTGATGCTGAAAAAATGCTCGATAAAATCATTGAAGAGAAATGGCTAAGTGCAAATGCTGTAATTGGAATTTGGCCTGCCAACAGCGTTGACGATGATATTGAAATTTATAGCGATGAAACACGCACTTGTGTAATCGGAAAACAGCACACGATGCGCCAACAATTAAAGAAATCTGCATTAGCGGACAATGTGGCTTTATCGGATTACATCGCACCTAAATCTTCTGGAATTAAAGATTATGTTGGTGGATTCGTTGTAACAGCAGGACTGGGAATTGACGAAAAAATTGCTGAATTTCAAAAAGATTTTGATGATTATTCGGTAATCATGCTCAAAGCATTGGCAGATCGATTGGCGGAAGCTTTTGCAGAATTTATGCACGAAAAAGTTCGAAAAGAAATTTGGGCGTATGCTACTGATGAGGAACTGGATAACAACGAATTAATAAAAGAATCTTATGTAGGAATTCGCCCAGCGCCAGGATATCCTGCCTGTCCAGATCATACCGATAAAATAGGACTTTTCGAACTTTTAGATGCTACACAATTAACGGGCGTGACTTTGACTGAATCATTAGCTATGGTTCCAACAGCTGCAGTAAGCGGTTGGTATTTTGCACATCCAGATTCAAAATATTTTGGTGTAGGCAAAATTACGGAAGAGCAAGTGCTTGATATTGCAAAACGAAAAAAGATGGATGCTGATAAAATGAAATATTGGCTCGCTTCTTCTATGGCTGACTAAGCTTTTCTTTTAAGAGAAAGTAGCCAAGCTTTTGCCGACTCATAGTCATCAAACATTTGAACATTAATTCCTTTTGCTCTTAGTATTCTCGTATAATGTTTAACCAACAAACGTTGTGCTAAATTTGTCACAATATAAGCCTCAGCAATAAATGGAGATACTTCTCTTTGTGAAGCAATTTCTCTAGTTTCATTGTCAACACTTGAATATTTGCCAAACTCAAAAATGGCGAGTTCCAGTTTAATCTGCGGATTATTTAGTCTAAATTCTTGTGAGGATTTGTATGCTACTAATGAATAAACAGCATTGTCATGAACTTGAATATGATAGATCCCGTGTTTTTTAAATAAGAAAGTGGCTTGATTATTGGGAGAAACCATTTTTACTAAAACATCGGTATTTTTTTTTGCAATCATATTAAATCGAAACAAACAATCCAACGAAAGTACATTATCTTTTTAGTAAAAACAAATTTAATCGTTCTTTTTTGTCAATGAACTACTATTTATCATCGACAAAACGCTATTTTTTAACAACTAAGCTAAAACTTTCAATATTCAAAATACTATGGTAAATTTGTGCTTTAAATAAATCGACATGCAACAATTTCAAAATTATATTTTAGGAAAATGGGTTAGTGGAAATGGTTCTGAATTAGAATTATTTAACGCTATAAATGGAACAAAAATTGGCGATGTTTCTAGTGCAGGATTGGACTACGAAGCAATCCTAAATTATGGTAGAACAACAGGCTCCAAGGTTATCCGCAAAATGACTTTTCAAGAAAGAGGAAGAATGCTAAAAACATTAGCACTTTTTTTAATGGAGAAGAAAGAAAAATATTATCAAGTAAGTGCTTGGACAGGAGCCACTAGAATAGATTCTTGGATAGATATTGAAGGCGGAATTGGAAATTTATTTGCCAATGCTTCTTTGAGAAAACAATTTCCAGATTTACCTTATTATGTGGACGGCATTGCTGCTCCGCTTTCAAAAAATGGAACTTTTATTGGACATCACATTATGGTTCCAAAAGAGGGAATTGCTATTCATATCAATGCATTCAATTTCCCAATTTGGGGAATGTTAGAAAAAATAGCTGTGAATCTTATGGCAGGTGTTCCTGCAATTGTAAAACCATCTGAAACGACTTGTTATTTAACAGAAGTAATGGTTCGTGACATTATTGATTCTAAAATTTTACCTGAAGGTTCACTACAGTTAATTTGCGGGTTAGGAAGAGGAATTATCGATCATACTACTTCTCAAGATGTCATTACATTTACAGGTTCTGCTTCAACAGGACATAAATTAAAAGGGTTGCCTCATATTATCCATGAATCCATTCCTTTTAATCTCGAGGCAGATTCACTAAACGCATGTGTTTTAGGAAAAGATGCTGTTCCAGGAACGCCAGAATTTGATATTTTCATCAAAGAAGTTGCAAGAGAAATCACTGTTAAAACTGGACAAAAATGTACTGCTGTTCGTAGAATTATTGTTCCTGAAAATTTAGTAGATGACGTTCAAAAAGCACTTGCTGACAAATTAAAGAAAACAGTAATCGGCGATCCTTCTGTTGAAGGTGTTCGTATGGGCGCACTTGCTTCTCTTCTACAAGTTGAACGTGTTCGCGCAAATGTGGACATTCTTGCAAAATCTCAATCGATTGTTTTTGGTAACATGGACGATTTTGAAGTGCAAGGTGCAGACAAAAATAAAGGCGCATTTTTTAGTCCAATTTTGTTCTTAAATGACAGTCCGTTTAAAAAATTAGACGTTCACAATATAGAGGCTTTTGGTCCAGTTTCGACTATTATGCCATACAAAACACTTGATGAAGCAATAGAAATTACCAAACTTGGAAAAGGATCATTGGTTACGTCAATCGTTACAGCTGACAATAAAATTGCTAGAGAATTTGTGATTGGCGCAGCATGTGTAAATGGACGTATTCTTGTATTAAATGAATCGTGTGCGAAAGAAAGTACTGGACACGGTTCTCCAATGCCTTTGTTAACGCATGGTGGACCAGGTCGTGCAGGTGGTGGTGAAGAAATGGGTGGAAAAAGAGGAGTTCTACACTATTTACAACGAACTGCTATTCAAGGACATCCAGATACGATAACTGAAATTACACAACAATTTCAAGTGGGTGCAGCCACTCCAGAAGCGAATCCACATCTATTCAGACAATATTTTGAAGATTTAAAAGTCGGAGATACGGTTTTTACACATAAACATACGGTTACAGAAGCGGACATTGCCAATTTTGCCAACGTTAGTGGTGATAATTTCTATGCACACATGGACGCAACTTCTTTAGAAGGAACTATCTTCGAACAACGTGTTGCTCACGGATATTTTATCCTTTCAAAAGCAGCAGGTTTATTTGTTGACCCGAAAAAAGGACCTGTACTATTAAATTATGGAATTGATGAAGCGCGTTTTGTAAAACCTGTTTATCCAGGAGCAACAATTGGTGTTCGTTTTACTGTAAAAGAAAAAGTAGATCAAGAAAAACGTTCTGAAGACGATATTGCAAAAGGAATTGTGAAATTTCTTGTAGACGTTTACGATGAAACTGGCGAAACGGTAGCCTTAACAACCATTCTTACAATGGTGAAAAAACGCGATCAATCGAAATAAGTCTTTAGAGAATTGGGATTAAAGAAGGTTGTGGAGAAGATGGGAATCGAACCCACGACCTCTTGCATGCCATGCAAGCGCTCTAGCCAACTGAGCTACTCCCCCATTTTTACTCTTGTAAAAGTAACTAAATAATTGATGTAGCTAAAAAGGGTTGTGCTATTACTTTTTATCTGGAACGAACTCCAAAACAATGGAATTCATGCAATATCTTTTTCCTGTTGGTTGTGGTCCATCGTCAAAAATGTGTCCTAAATGTCCCCCACAACGCCCACAAAGTACTTCAATTCTACTCATTCCATACGAATTATCTGTATGGTATTTTACGCTTGTTGCACGCGATGTTTCAAAAAAGCTTGGCCAACCACAAGTACTTGCAAATTTTGCATCGGAACGGAATAATTTATTTCCACAAGCGGCGCAATAGTAAGTTCCTTTTCCTTCATAATTCCAATATTTTCCGGTGAAGGCTCTTTCTGTAGATTTATTTCTAGCCACATCATACACTTCCGAAGAAAGTACTTTTCGCCAAATTTCATCAGAAAGATGTAACGTAGTAGTATCTGTATGAGAAAAATATGGATTTTTAACAGAAGAAGTTTCTTCTTGAGCAGATGCGTTTTTACTCTGACAACTTGTAAAAAAGCAGAGTAAAGCTATAAAATAAAATGGAGTGCGTTTTTGTAACATCTTTTTCGTTTTTACTAATTTACGAAAAATTGACTGATTTAGATTTATTCGATCCAAACTCTTTTTACACGTGGAGAAATTGCAGTTAAAACCTCATACGTTATCGTGTCAAGCCATTTTGCCCATTGAGAAACAAGAATGTTTTCACCAAATAGTTCCACCTCATCTCCCACTTTTACATTTAACGTACTGACATTTACAAAACACATATCCATGCAAACATTTCCGACTATCGTTGCTTTTTTTCCATTGATTAAAACGTATCCTTTCCCGTTTCCAAGCATTCTTCGAAGTCCATCCGCATAACCAACAGGTAAAACAGCAATTCTTTCTTCGTTTTGAGCGATATAACTTCGATTATAACCTACACTTTCTCCTTTTTTCAAATCATTAATAGAGGAAACGTGTGTTTTAAACGAAATTACAGGCTGTAAGTGTTTTGAATCTTCAACACCAAATAAACCAATTCCCAAACGAACCATTTCAAAATGTGCTTCTGGATAATTTTCAATTCCAGCGGTATTACAAATATGTCGCTTGATTTTATAATTGAATGCATCCGATATTTTATCCGATTCCAACTTAAATTTTTCAATTTGTTGAAGTGTAAAAGTTCTATCCGAGCTATCTGCATCCGCCAAATGTGAATAAACGCTTTCTATTTTTAATTCGGGTTGAGCTTTGACAAAACTGATTAATTCATCTATTTTTTCTGCATCAAAACCCAAACGTTTCATGCCCGTTTCTATCTTAATATGAATCGGATAATTCATTTTTCCTTGGCCGATAAGTGCTTTTGTAAATTCATCCAATTGTTCCAAGGAAAAAATAGCCGGCTGTAAATTATTTAAAATAATATCATCAAATGCCTCTTGCTCAGCATTCATAACAAGAATAGGAACTTCAATCCCCGCTTTTCTTAATTCAATTCCTTCATCAGCATAAGCAACACCTAAATAATGAACGCCTTCTTGAATTAAAAATCTTGCCATTTCTACGCTTCCAGAACCATAAGAAGCAGCTTTTACCATAACCAGAAGAAGCGTATCTCGCTTTAGTTTTTTGTCGTAATACGATAAATTATGGCGAATTGCTTGTCGATCTATCTGTAAATAAGTCGTGTGATGTTTCAACGATTGTTGTCGAACAATTTGTTCTAATCCAGATTGGTGACTTCCTTTAAAAAGAATAACGCTATTTTCTGTTTTCTCCAGTATTTCTTCCACTTTTTCAAAAGAAAGTAAACTATTTTCTCCTTTAGCTTGACAAAATAAAATAGTAGAAATAGATGCATTTTTAATAATTTGCTCTAGTTCATTTTTAAGCGTAAAATCATCTTTAGAAAGTGCAATTACAGCAATTTTAGTTTTATCTTTTCCTAAAGAATGAAGATAATAAACCGCTTGTTTTAGTCCTTCTATATCGATATTATAACTGTCGTTTATAAGTGTATTCTTGTTTTTTCCTTCCAAAAACTCCATTCTTAAAGCAAGCTGAGGCAATGTTTTTGTTCTATTTAGAACTTTTAGCGCATTTGCTTTTAATTTTTCTGCTGCAAAAAGAACATGCGTTGCATTTTCTAACCCTATTTTATTGTTAAATGGAACTTCTGCCGATTGTTGATTTATTTTTATAACAGCATGAATCTCTTTTAGTTGATAGGAGACATCTTTTCCTTCTTCCCAGCCAATTCCATTTCTTAAATTTTCAACATCAATCTTGCGACCAATTACCCATTCTGCATTTTTAAACAAGCTCGTTTTTTCTTTCCATTGAATTTCTTTTGTCAACATTCCTCTGGATCGTTCGGACATATTGGTTAAAATACCATAATCTGGACGAATAATTTCTTCTAAACGAGCCATTTCTCCCTCTTTAGAAATTCCCGCTTCAATAATTGCTAGATTATTTTTTTCCCCGAGTTCCAATAAAGAAAGCGCAACCCCGAGTTGTGAATTATAACTTTTTGGACTACGAACTATATTGAAAGAATCTTGCAAAACGTGATACAGCCATTCTTTGACAGTTGTTTTACCAACGCCTCCAGCGATAGCGATAATTTTACCTTTCCACTGATTTCTATAGGTTTTGGCTAATTCATGAAGAGAAAACAAAACATCTTTCACCTCATAAACAAGCGCATCTTTTGGAAGCGCAATTTTTTCTCCTGCGGGAATGACAAAGTTTCTGCAACCCAGATCATAAGCTTGTTGAACGAAAGTAACGCCTTTTCTTTTTCCATTAAATGCAAAGAAAAGAACCGAAGAGCCGTCAATCATAGTCCGCGTGTCAGTAGAAACTGAGTTGATACTACGTTTTTCTTCACCAAGAATTCTTGGTGTATTAAAAATTGTTGCTAATTGTTGATGTGTGAAATTTAACTTCACTTATTTTTTATTTTTATTAAAACAATCTCTACAAAATGGCTCATATTCATCTACTGCTCCCAACATTACTTGTTCTGAGTTATTCGTTTTTCTATGAGAAAACTGTGCTAAATTACCACAAGATAAGCAAATAGCGTGAACTTTTGTAACATATTCGGCAACAGCTAATAAATTGGGAATTGGTCCAAAAGGTTTTCCTGTATAATCCATATCCAAACCAGCGACAATAACACGAACTCCTTTTGAGGAAAGTGTTGTACAAACATCTACTAAATTTTGGTCAAAAAATTGTGCTTCGTCTATTCCAACAACTAATTCATCCGACCAATTAGTTAGAATTTCATTGGCAGAATTTACTTGCATAGCTGGAATACTTTCGCCTTTATGACTCACTACTTCCTCTTCTGCAAAACGTTTGTCTAGACCAGGTTTAAAAATCACCAATTTCTGCTTCGCAAACTGTGCTCTTCGCATTCTACGAATGAGTTCTTCCGTTTTTCCAGAAAACATAGATCCACAAATAACTTCTATCCAACCTATTTTTTGTCCACTCTCAGGAAACTGTTCTAAAAACATACAATATCTTTTTAACAATGAAATAAGGACAAATTGTTCATTTCCCTTGTTTCAACATAATTTATTTGTCTAAATTGGTTAAAAATAATTCCTTAAAAGCATTTCATTGAATTTTTATGCGAATTGTTGAAAATTAATTACGAAAAGAAAAGAGAATTATGGCTGTTTTTGGAACAAATGAGGAATTAGTAAGTTCTATTGGTGAAGGATTAAAAAAATGCAAAACAACATCATTAGAGCTAGCAGAATATGAAACTTTGCTCAATCAAGCACGTGAATTACACGAGCGTGTTTTGCTCATTCGCCATAAAGCATTCGAAATTCTTTCTAAAAAAGAAGACATTTCGCAAAAACCATTAGAAAAAATCGAAGAAAAAAAAGAATCTGAACCTGAAGAGGTCAATTTTGCATTTTCACTTTTCGAAGAACCTAAACAAGAGGAAGAAAAACAGGCTCCAACTCCTGAGCCAATTTCAATACCTGAACCAATCGTAGAAAAACCAATTGAAACAAAAGCTGAAATAACGGAAATAAAAATACCTGAGATAAAACCAGTAGACTCCTTCACGATTCAAGATAAAAAGGACACGCTGGCAGATTCATATTCGCAAACAAACGAAGAAAAAAATCTTGCTTCTAGCTTACAACAAAATGCAATCGCTTCATTGTCCAATGCATTTTCGCTGAATGACAGAATTCGTTTTGTGAAAAATTTATTTGAAGGAGATAGCGATACGTTTAATCTTACAGTTAAAGAAATAGACGCTCTAGGCAATAAAGAAGAAGCGGATCATAAATTACAACAACTCATTGAAACATATAATTGGGAAAAAGAAAACGAAGACTTTATTTTATTTTCGAGCTTCATTGATAGACGTTTTTTATAATTTATCGTTCATTTGAGGTAACTTTATCACATGAAAAAGATTTTAGTCATTCGCTTTAGCTCTATTGGCGACATCGTTCTTACATCTCCTGTAGTTCGTTGCCTAAAAAAGCAAACGAATGCTGAAATTCATTTCTTAACAAAAGAAAAATATGCTTCTCTTGTTCGCTCAAATCCAAATATCGATAAAGTAATTACTATTGAAAAAGATATTCATGAAGTAGCAGATTTGTTAAAAAAAGAACACTATGACTTCATTGTGGATTTACACCATAATTTACGGACACTTCGAACGAAAAGAAAACTTAAAATTCCTTCGCAAAGCTTCCCAAAACTAAACGTTCAAAAATGGTTGTTGGTAAATCTGAAAATGAATCGTTTACCAAAAAAACACGTTGTAGATCGTTATTTTGAAGCGACAACAAAACTTTTCATAAAAAATGATGGCCTAGGATTGGATTATTTTATTGCCGAAAAAGATGAGGTTGATATCGTTTCTTTTTTACCTAAATCTTTTCAAAAATACGCTACAATTGCGCTAGGTGCTCAGTTTGCAACAAAACGTTTGCCGAAGAGTCAACTTGAAAAATTGATTGCTGGACTTCCATTTCCTATCGTCTTATTAGGAGGAAAAGAAGATCAAGAACTTGGAGATGAATTAGCAAAGAAATTTCCAGAAACCGTCTTTAATACTGCTGGAATTTGTTCTTTAAACCAAAGTGCATCTATTGTTAAACAAAGTAAATTTATCATAACGCACGACACAGGTTTAATGCATATTGCAAGTGCTTTTAAAATTCCAATTTTATCTGTTTGGGGAAATACCGTTCCCGATTTTGGCATGTCGCCCTATCTTCCAGTTGAAGGAAGTCAATTATTTGAAGTCGCTAATTTATCGTGCAGACCTTGCAGTAAAATTGGTTTTCAAAAATGCCCAAAAAAACATTTTAATTGTATGATGCAACAAGACATTCCCGCAATTATTACTGCTGCTAAAAAATTATTTTTATAACCACATTTTGAGACAATGGTTTGTGTCGCTTTTAGGACTCATATTCTCTCAAAATATCTTAGAATTTCCTTAACTTTGCACGTTTTAAAATAGATAAGTCGCATAATGAGTACAAAATATCAAGAATACAAAGGTTTGAATTTGCCCGAAATGGCAAAAGAAGTAATGGATAAATGGGAAAAAGAGAACATCTTTGAAAAATCCATTTCTACCAGAGAAGGAAATCCTCCTTTTGTGTTTTTTGAAGGTCCGCCATCGGCAAATGGACTTCCTGGAATTCATCACGTTATGGCGCGCTCGATAAAAGATATTTTTTGTCGCTATAAAACATTAAAAGGATTTCAAGTAAAACGTAAAGCAGGTTGGGACACACACGGACTTCCTGTAGAATTAGGCGTTGAGAAAGAATTAGGCATTACTAAAGAAGATATCGGAAAGAAAATTTCCGTTGAAGAATACAACAAAGCGTGTAGAGAAGCAGTAATGCGCTACACCGATATTTGGAATAATTTGACCAAAGAAATGGGTTATTGGGTAGATATGGAAGATCCGTATGTTACTTACCAACCAAAATACATGGAATCTGTTTGGTGGTTGCTTGGTCAACTCAACGAAAAGAATTTATTGTACAAGGGCTATACGATTCAACCGTATTCTCCGGCAGCTGGAACAGGTTTGTCTTCGCATGAAATCAATCAACCGGGTTGTTATCGCGATGTGAAAGATACGACTGTTGTCGCACAATTTAAAATGCTTGAAGGTCAAAAATTGCCGTTCAATGCTGTAGGTACACCATGCGCGCTAGTAGGTACACCATGCATGGTGTACCTACTAGCATGGACGACAACACCGTGGACATTGCCTTCAAACACCGCATTGTGCGTTGGACCGAAAATAGAATACGTTGTTGTTCAATCGTTTAATCAATATACTTTTGAACCAATTACGGTTATTTTAGCTAAAAATTTGGTTGGAAAACAATTCTCAAAAGGTTTTGAAGAAGTAAAAAATGTTAACGATTTAAAAAATTATAAAGCAGGCGATAAAACAATTCCTTTTTTCGTTGGAGGATCGTGTTTAGGAAAAGATTTAGTTGGAATCAAATACGAACAACTTTTGCCTTATACTTTGCCTTACGAAAATGCAGAAAATGCTTTTCAAGTAATTGCTGGAGATTTTGTGACAACAGAAGACGGAACGGGAATCGTACACATTGCGCCCACTTTTGGTGCAGATGATGCAAAAGTTGCAAAAGATGCTAACGTTCCTGCAATGTTGGTACTTGACGAAAATGGAAATCCTGCTCCTTTGGTGAATTTACAAGGGAAATTTAGACCAGAAATGGGAGAATTTGCAGGAATGTACGTCAAAAACGAATATTACAAAGACGGCGAAGCTCCTGAAAAATCGGCTGATGTTCAAATTTCCATTAAACTAAAAACAGAAAATCGCGCATTTAAAGTTGAGAAATACGAACACTCTTATCCGCATTGTTGGAGAACAGACAAGCCCGTTTTATACTATCCGTTGGATTCTTGGTTTATCAAATCTACTGCGAAAAAAGATCAAATGATTGCCTTGAATAAAACGATTAACTGGAAACCTGCTTCAACAGGAACAGGTCGTTTTGGAAATTGGTTAGAAAACTTAAACGATTGGAATTTATCGCGTTCACGTTATTGGGGAATTCCAATTCCGATTTGGTCAACCCTTGAAAATGACGAAAGAATCTGTATTTCTTCTGTTGAACAATTGAAAAACGAATGTGATAAAGCCGTTGCCGCAGGATTGATGCAAAAAAATCCATTGGAAGCTTTTGTAATTGGCGATATGTCGGAAGAAAACTATGCGAAAATCGATTTACATAAAAATTATGTGGATGAAATTACGCTTGTTTCTCCTTCTGGAAAACCGATGAAACGTGAATCAGATTTGATTGATGTTTGGTTTGATTCGGGCTCTATGCCTTATGCACAATGGCATTATCCTTTTGAAAATAGAGATTTAATCGAAAAACATAAAGCTTATCCAGCTGATTTTATTGCTGAAGGAGTTGATCAAACACGTGGTTGGTTTTTTACGCTTCACGCTATTTCTACCATGGTTTTTGATTCTGTAGCGTATAAAAATGTTATCTCTAATGGTTTAGTATTGGATAAAAACGGTCAAAAAATGTCTAAACGACTTGGAAATACCGTTGAACCTTTTGAAACATTGGCAAAATATGGTCCTGATGCAACGCGTTGGTACATGATTACCAATGCGCAACCTTGGGATAATTTGAAATTTGATTTAGAAGGAATTACTGAAGTGCAACGTCGCTTTTTTGGAACACTTTACAACACGTATAATTTCTTTGCATTGTATGCAAATATTGATGGTTTCAACTATGCTGAAAAAGATATTGAATTAAAAAATCGTCCAGAAATTGACCGTTGGGTACTTTCAAAATTAAATTCTTTAATCAAAGAAGTGGAAGAAGCTTTTGAGCAATATGAACCCACCAAAGCAGGTCGATTGATTCAAGATTTTGTGAACGATCAACTTTCAAATTGGTATGTTCGTTTGTGCAGAAGACGTTTTTGGAAAGGCGATTATTCGGAAGATAAAATTTCGGCTTACCAAACGCTTTACACTTGTTTGGAAACTATTACGGTACTCTCTTCGCCAATTGCGCCATTTTTTATGGATAAATTATTTGGTGACCTCAACAAAGTTTCTGGAAAACAAACGGTAGAATCTGTTCATTTAGCGGATTTCCCTAAAGTGGATGAAAAAGCAATTGATTTAGAATTGGAAGGTCAAATGGACATTGCGCAACGCGTTTCTTCACTTGTGTTGAGTTTGCGTAAAAAAGAGAAAATAAAAGTACGTCAGCCACTTCAAAAAATCATGATTCCTGTGTTGGACGCTACTTTCTCGAAACGTATTGCAAATGTTGAAGAATTGATTTTATCTGAAGTAAATGTAAAAGAATTACAATTGTTGGAAGATACAGCGGGCGTTTTGGTCAAAAAAATCAAGCCAAATTTCAAAACAATTGGTCCAAAGTATGGTCAGAAAATGAAAGCAATTAGCGCTTTGGTTGGAACTTGGAAACAAGATGATATTACAAAAATCGAAGCAAATTCAGGTTGGAAAGGCGAATTAGAAGGCCAACAAATTGAATTAATTTTAGAAGATTTTGAAATTTTAGCCGAAGATATTCCCGGTTGGATAGTTGCTTCCGAAGGTGGAATTACTGTCGCTTTAGATATTACCATCAGCGAATCGCTAAAAAACGAAGGAATTGCGCGTGAAATTGTTAATCGCATACAAAATTTTAGAAAAGAAAGCGGTTTAGATGTTACCGATAAAATCAAACTGACAATTGACTCAACAGAATCGATTCAATCGGCTATTGCATCTAATCGAGATTACATTTGCGCAGAAGTTTTGGCAACGGAAATTGCGTTTAATTCCATTTCAGAAGGTTTCTCTACCGACATCGAAGAAGAGGGGGACACGAAAATTATTGTGGAAAAAAATTAAATTAAAATGACTTGCTTCGTGATTTAATCGATGAAATAAGAAAAGTTCAAAATCCCTATCTACTTGAACGTTAGTTTTTTTTTATATTTGCCTAATTTAGTAAAATTAGAAATTATGAATACTATTAAAAAATCAGTCTTTTTACCTCTAGTTATAGCGCTTATAACGGTTTCTTGTAAAAAGAATTTACCGCCTGTTATTTCTCTTAATGGCGAACACTCCATTGAAAACACGTTGAATGCTCCCTATCAAGAAGCAGGAGCAAAAGCAACAGATGCAAATAAAAAAGATGTTTCTGATAAAATTTTGACCACTGGAGTTGTAAATACTAACAAAACGGGGACTTATCAGGTTTTTTATGATGTAACAGACAAAAATGGAAACAAAGCAGTTACAGCAACTCGTTTTGTTAAAGTGGTTAATTCTATTGACAATCTTCAAGGGTATTATAACATTTCATATAATTTGTCAGGAACATCTACTTATAGCGGAACTGTGATAGATGAAATTAACGTTTCTAATACTGTCAACAAAAGGTTTTATTTACAAACTCCTTTTTCTTTTTATGCAGAAGTAGGTAACAATGGAGAAATTACTGTTCCTATACAAGGTGCGTATAACAATCAATTACAAGGAGCGGGACAACTACAAAACAATGGAAATGGAGTATTGAATCTACAGTCTCAAGCGTATGGTTCTGTTTATATTCAGTTTCAACCGCAATAGATTGAGTAGAAAATAGAACTCAACAATAATGACATTTTTAAAATCAAGGTACAGTAGAATTATCTATATCTTGATTTTTTTTTGTACCTCTTTGGTCTTTTCAGATTACTTTATTGACTATAACTTTCTACCTCGATTTGGTCTGTTTCTGATACTCGTTTTACTTTGGCTTCCGGTTCTTAAAAACAATAAAATTTATGTGGATGAAGCTCTGTTACTTCTATTCTATCTCTACAATTATATAGCTTGTTTTTGGGCAGATCAGTTTGATTTTGCTTTCATAGAAACCCAACGCGTAGGACTTTACTTCATCAGTTATTTTATTGCAAAGAGAGTAATAGAATTATGGGGGCTCAACTGGTTGATTCGCTTGGTCGTGATCGTATCAATAGTTGTCGTTTTAGTTAATTTTGGTTTGTTGGCTGTTATAGGAATGGATACTTCAACCACATCTGCGCATCCTAATTTATTGTCTTCTTTTTTATTGCTGGCTTTGCCTTTTTCCATTCATCAAATATACCAAAAGGAGAATGAAAAAAAATGGCGGATTTTCGGTATAATTGGATTCGTTTTAATACTAATTATCATTGGTCTTTTACATACTCGATCCGTTTGGTTGGGATTGTTTTTGTTTTCCGCGCTTTTGATATACCATTATTTACGTAGAAAAAAGTCCAAGAAATGGCTGATTTTTTATCTTATTTCGTTGTTTTTGATGATTACAGCAATTATAATGACGGTATTTTTAACCGATTTTTTTGATTTAACTTCTTTTCAAGAACGGTTTTTTGTTTGGGGAAAAACAATGGGACTCATATTTGAATCTCCTTGGTTGGGCGTTGGACCTGGAAATTGGATGTTTCACTATACTAAATTTGGTGTTTCAGAATTTGAGACTTTTAAATATTATGGACTTTTAATGCAAAGACCGCATAATGATATTCTTTGGTTGTTTTCTGAATTAGGTATTCTTGGAGCAACTATTTTAAGTGTCTTTTTTTGGAAAACCCTACGTGCAGGATTTAAAGCACCTTCTTCTCGAACAAAAATTATTTTTACATCGGCGCTTATTTCTTTTTTACCCGTTATACTTTTAAGTTTCCCTAAAGAAAGAGTCGAACATATATTTTTGTTTTTTACCTTATTAGCTGTTATTACTTCTCTTTCTTCAAAAAACAATGCTATTGTCTTCAAAAAAGGCGGAAAATATATTGTCGGTCTTCTTTTGATTCCAGCATTTACAATGGTTTACTATCAAGCAGTTGGAAATTATTACACCAAAAAAATAACAGTCGCTTCAGATAAAGGAGAATATAAAAATGTAATTCATAACGCAAAAAAAGCAGCGTCTCCTTTTTATCTTCACACTCCTGAAGGATTACCAATTGCTTCTTATGAGGCCTTAGGCTATTATAAATTAAACGAGACTAATCCATTTTATTACTATAGCAGAAGGGCTTATTTCCGAGCGCCTTTTAATTATGAAGTACTTACAAATTTTGGCGCAGCGTTGAATGCTGTGAAAAACTTCGATATTGCTGAACGTGTATTGTTGGAGGCTCATCGCATTAATAATTCGTATGATGGCGCCATTTTTAATTTAGCGTTTGTCTACTACAACAAAGGAGAATATAAAAAAGCTAAACTGTGGATTGATCGTGTGGATTACGAGTCTGAGAAAACAGAATATTTTAGTGGTCTTATTCACGAAAAATTAAATCATACAGAAGAGAAATGATTTGATTCGCTGAAAATAACTTAGAAAACCATTTGAAGTGCAAGTTAAAACCGCATGAACCCCTAAATTATATCTAGAAAAATTAATTTTATTCTTTTTTAGCGATTAATAAAGTGTACTTTAGTAGCAATACTTCAATTTTTATATGTCCAAAAGAAATAAGCAACAAAAGAGTTCACAAAAGAACGATCATGCTACCTTAAAATCAGAAATTTTACGACTTTTTAATAGTAATCCTTCAGCTGTTTTTAACTACAAATCTATTGCTAAGCAATTAGGACTAAACGATGTGGTTTCTAGAAAATCTATTCACACTATTTTAACCTCTTTTGGTAGAGAAGGTGTTTTGAATGAATTTGTACGCGGAAAATTTCGTTTGGCAAAAAATAATGTAAACATAACTAAAGGAAAACACAAAGGCAAGACCTCATCATATACAGGCGTAACCGTAGAAGGAATTCTCGATTTTACAAGTAGAGGTTCTGCTTATTTAGTTGTTGAAGGAGAAGAAAAAGATATTTATATCAATCCTAGAAATACAAATTTCGCTTTAGATGGAGATCGAGTAACAGTTGCTGTTATCAAACAAGGAACAACACGTGACGAAGGAAAAGTAATTGATGTAATTGAACGCGGAACCAAATTCTTTGTGGGCGTGCTGCATGTTAGCGAAAACTTTGCGTTTTTAAAACCAGATAATGCAAAAATGGATGTCGATATTTTCATTCCAAAACATGCATTAAACGGCGCTTCTCATGGTCAAAAAGCATTGGTTAAAATGACCGATTGGCCAAAAGACGCAAAAAGTCCGATGGGAGAAGTTGTAGAAATTCTTGGAATGCCCGGCACAAATGACGCTGAGATGATTTCTATTCTTGTTGAAAATGGAATAGAATACAAATTTCCGCAAGAAGTTATTGAGCAAGCAGAAAAAACGGCTTTAGAACTAGATCCGCAAGAAATTGCAAAAAGAAGAGATTTTAGAGATGTTTTAACATTCACAATTGACCCAAAAGACGCAAAAGATTTTGATGATGCGCTTTCAATTCAACGATTAGACAATGGAAACCATGAGATTGGAATTCATATTGCCGATGTGAGTCATTATGTTCAAATGGGAACAGCAATGGACGAAGAAGCGCTTAAACGTTCTAACTCCGTTTACCTCGTTGACAGAGTTGTTCCTATGCTTCCCGAACAATTATCCAATATTGCGTGTTCGCTTCGTCCTAACGAAGATAAATACAGTTTTTCAGCCGTTTTTGAAATAGATGATAAAGGCGAAATAAAGAATGAATGGTTTGGCAAAACTGCAATTCACTCTAATCGCCGATATACCTACGAAGAAGCGCAAGAAGTTATTGAAGGAAAAGACGATGAGTATAAAAACGATATTCTGTATCTAGATAAACTTGCTAAAAAATACAGAGAACATCGCATGAAGTCTGGTGCCTTGAGCATAGAATCAGAAGAAATTCGATTTAAATTAAATGATTTAGGTCAACCTGAAGAAATTATTATAAAAGTATCTAAAGATGCGCATAAATTAGTAGAAGAATTTATGTTGCTAGCCAATAGAAAAGTAGCTGAGTTTATTGGAAAGACAACCAAAGACAAAGATGGTGTTCCTTTACTTTATCGCGTTCATGATAAGCCAGATTTAGGTAAAATAGAAACCTTCAAAATGTTTATAGATAAGTTTGGTTATGAAATCGATTATAAGAACGATTCGGACATCTCTAAAAGCATAAACAAACTGTTAAACGATATTCGATACAAAAACGAATATGCCATTATACAAACAATGGCAATTCGATCTATGGCAAAAGCGAGTTATGAAACCACTAACCTTGGACATTACGGCTTAGCTTTTGAATATTACGCACACTTTACTTCGCCCATTCGTCGTTATGCTGATTTGGTTGTTCATCGTATATTAAATGCTGTTTTAACAAAAGAAAAACAGCCATATCTCTTAAATGCACTTAACGAAATTGCAAAAACTGTTTCCAGAATGGAGCGCAAAGCCGTTGAAGCTGAGCGTAGTTCAACAAAATATTTTCAAGTACAATTTGTTAAGGATAAAATTGGAGAAACTTTTGAAGCCACTGTTTCTGGAATTACCGATTTTGGAATGTTTGCCGAGATGAAAGAAAACCGTTGTGAAGGATTAATACCAATGGATTCAATGAAAGACGATCGCTATTATTTCGAAGTGCAAAAATACCGAATTGTGGGTGCAAAAAATGGAAAAAGCTTCACTGTTGGCGATACCATTTTTGTTAAAATAAAAGATGTTGATGCCCGAAAACGAACAATAGACTTAGAATTGGTAAACTAAACCAATTTTATTCTACTGGTCAAATCATCTCTATAAAGTCCACCAATAGGAATCATTTTTTTGTTTTTTTCCAATTGTAGATTCGGATACTCTATTGCAGCAATTTTGTCTAATCGAACAATGAATGAACGGTGAACACGAATAAATTGTTCTGCGCCCATTTTTCTTTCTATTTCCTTCATTGTAGAATGAATGGTATAACGACTTTCTAATGTATTAATAACAACGTAATCTTTAAGCGCTTCAATAAAATAAATATCTTTTGTATTTAATTTTACTAAGCGGCTATTTGACTTAACAAATATAAAACCTTGAGAATCTTTATTTTCCACTAAAGAATAAAGTAAATCACGTTCTTTGATGACTTCTTTTTCCTTTTTGTGTTTATACAAAGCCATTTCAATAGTTGTGTGTAAATCAACTTCTTTGAATGGTTTTATAATATAACCATAAGGCTCTGTAATTTTTGCTTTAGAAAGTGTCGATTCATCCGCATAAGCAGTTAAGAAAATCAATGGAATACCATACGTTCTTTTGATGATTTCAGCGGCTTCTACGCCGTTCATTTCGCCTTTCAACATAATGTCCATCAAAACAATATCTGGGGTTTCTGAAGCCACTAATTCAATTGCGCGCTCTCCAGTGGAAGCTGCTCCCGCAATAAAATATCCTAATTTTTTTAGGCTTTGTTGAATGTCTTTCGAAACGATAGACTCATCTTCAACCACCAATACATTTATCTTTGGCATAACTCTATTCCTCTTTCTTTAGCTTTCAAATATAATTAAATATCTCGTACCTTTTTCGTCTTTTAATTTCAAGGTTCCATTAATTTGTTCTACCAAGGAACAAACTAGTTGTAACCCCAGTGTTTCAGTGTTTTCTATATCAATATCCTTAGGCAAACCTATTCCATCATCACCAATCTCGAGATAGAACGTATGTTTTTCTTTTTTTATCGAAAGAAAAATAGTTCCTTCCGTTCTGCCTGCAAAAGCGTATTTCAATGTGTTTGAAACAATTTCATTCACAATCAATCCACAAGGAATTGCGTGATCTAAATCTAACTTAATATCTTTAAAATCAAACAGAAAATTAATTTTAATATCATAAACTTGATAAGAATGAATTAAGTTTTTAATCAAATTCTTAATATATTCTGAAAAGTTTACCGAGGCAAAATCATTTGTTTGGTATAGGTTTTCGTGAATTAAAGACATTGATTTTATACGATTTTGACTTTCATCTAAAACACTTAATATCTTTTCATCTGTAATATGTGATGTTTGTAAATTTAAAATACTGGAAACTACTTGTAAATTATTTTTAACGCGATGATGCACCTCTTTTAACAAAACTTCTTTTTCTCTTAACGAGTTCAAAATCTCTTTATTGTTTTCTTTTTTCTCGGTTATGTTGTGAGAAACACACGAAATTTCAATAATATTTCCTTCCGTATCTGGAATTGGGTTTAAAAATGTTTCAAACCAATAATTATAATTTTTTATGTTTAATGCGCCTTCAATAACTTGAGATTTTCCTTTAAATACTTTTTTAAACACTTCTGTTGTCTCTTTAATACCCTCCGGTTTCATAGCGTGTTTTAAAACATTAACAAAACTCATTCCTAATTCAATCTCATAAGGCATAAAAAGCATCATTTGCTTTTTAAACTGAGAATTAAAAGAAACTAAGTTAAATTCTTTGTCTACTGTCCAAATCAAGGTATTAGAAGAATTTTCAATAATCGCTCTCATGCGAATAGATTGTTCTTCGAGTTTTTGTTCTACCTTTTTTCGTTCTATTATTTCTTCTTGTAATTCTTTACTACTTTGTTCGGCAAGTTCTGCCCTAACTCGCTCCGTTTCAAAACGGTGAATATGTGTAATGTCTTTTAAAATTAAAACCGAATGTAATTCTCCATTAAAAGGCGTTGAAACAATCGAATATTCAACAATTATATCTTCATTTAAAGACAGCTGACCTGAAGCGTCTTCTCCTGTTTCATAATAAGTTTGGATAGCTTTTTGGAAAATTTGGTTGCTAGCTCCTTGAAACACCTCTTTAATCTGAATTTTATCTATTTTATTTTCATGGATATTAAGTAAACGAAACGATTCAGAATTAGCAAAAATTACTCTTTCTTTATCAAACACAATAATACCTTCTGGTATATTTTCAAGAATATTGCTAAGCATTTTCTGATTGTTTTTAATGCTTTCTTCTCTTGCTTTGCGCTCGGTTACGTCTCTTATAATTGTTTGTTCAATCGCTTGGTTTTCTTTAAAAAATATACTTGTAGACAACTCTGCCTGAATCTGTTTTCCATCTTTTCGAAGCAACTCCCAATCAAAAAAGAATTTTTGAGGCTTTTCGTTATTTTGAGTATATTTCAGCTTTAATTCCTCTTTATCTTTTTTGGAAGAGGTATAGTCCCAAATGTTTTTTCCAATAATTTCTGTATCTTTAAAAAGATCAATTCCGGTTTTATTCGTCTCTTTAATCTCTCCTTTTTGAGAAATTACAATTGCATCATTGCTTTCTTCAAACAAACGTAAATATTGCTGTTCGTTCTCTTTTTTTAGTTGATTCGCTTTTTCTATAGCCGTAATGTCTATTGCTGTTCCTTCATACAATTCTGTTTCATCATCAAAATACATTCTCATAGAAAGTGTAACCGTCATTTTTGGTAAAATAAAATCTAATTTAAATGCAGAGGTTTCATTAATTAGAAGCACTTCTTTTTTAATTTCTTCCCATGATTTTTTAGAAAAACTAAATAACTTTTCTAATTGATTGCTAACTAATCCTGCATTGATAAAAATAGAAGAAAGTCCTTCGTTTATTTCAATAATTTCGCCTTCTTTTGTTACGCTAAAAACGCCCGCAACATTTTTTTCAAGTAAATTTCTATATTTCCTTTCTCGTTGAATTGAAATTTTTTCTTGCTTACGCTCTTCGGTAACATCATAAATCCGAACCAAATAATAATCAAATGGCTTAATTTCTATGTCATCTATATGAATTTCATATAACTGTTTATCTTTTTCAATTAAATAGGTTTGTTTTTGGCGTTGTTTTAATAGGTTTATCATTCTATTATCAAGTCCTTTTTCGAGTAATTCTTTTAGTTCTTCATTCTTCTTTATTCCTAATAATTGATATATACTTTCGTTGTTGTCTTTAATTATCAATTCGTTTTTTTCGATAGTAACTAAAGCATATCCAATCCCTGGGTGATTTATTACCTTACTCAGATAAGTTGAATAGTTTTTATGTTTATCTATAATATTATTTCTTAAATAAAGCATTATCATATTACCTATACTACAATATAGAATAGACAATAACATAAATAAAATATACTCTGCTTGTTCTGGGTGATAAATAACACTAAATCCTAATAAGGTTATACTTATCAAAGCATAAATTATATAAAATTGATGCTTTTGAAAAAAGGTATTACATATAAAAAAAAATACTAAAAATGATAAAAAATCGGTTGTTTGAAAACTTGAATTATTAAAACTATTCCAAACTATTATAGTAATAAATGTGAAGTAACTAAAGTAATAAATGTGAGAATATTTCTTTATTTTAGTTGAATAATTAGTTCCTAAAACAATTCCTCCTAAAACAAAAATACTTAAATCAGATGTGAATATATATATTGGATCAACACTAATTACTGATGCAATTATTCTTAAAAAAACAGAACTTAAGGGCGCTATTATTAAGCCAATATTGGTATAATAATGAGGTGCTTTAAACTTATCTTTCGATTGGTTTTTAAATAAATTTCGCTCTATTTTATTTCGTTGAGTAGTCATATTTTATTTCATTGGTTGACTGTCCACCATTACCAATTTACCTGATTTATAAAAGTATGTATGAAGTAATTCACCTGTTGATGTATATTTCTTCCAAATTTTTATTTTATTTCCTCTACTATATTTTCCTGTTTCATCTAAAAAACCATTTTCATAATACGTTTTATGTCTTCCATCAGGTTCTCCATCCTTAAACTCTCCTGTAAAGGCTATTTTACCATTTTCAAAATAATATGTCCATAAACCTGTCCTTTTTCCATACGAAAATTGACCTACTTCTTTATGGTCTCCAACATGATAAAACCAATCTCCTTCTTGTTTATCATTTTGATAGCTACCTTTCGTTAATTCATTTCCTAATGAATCATATTCAAGAACCTCTCCATTCAATCTCCCTTTGTAATAATATTCAGTCCTTCTAATTTGTTTGTTTTTATAATACCAAGTCCAAAGTCCATCCACTAAATCTTTTTTATAAATACCTGTCTGTGCTTTTTTACCATCTTTATAATAAAAAATCCATTTTCCATTTTTAGCTCCATTATCATACATTCCATCTGATTTTTTTTCTCCTGTTGGATAATAAAAAACCCAAGAACTATCATACATTCCAGAAGGTAAAACTGTTCCTTCTGCTAATAAGGTATCTTTTTTATATACAGATGAATACAAATAATTTCCCAACGAATCATAATGAGAAAATACCCCAATTTTATAATTATTTTTATATCCTCCAGATTCTTTAACTTTTCCATTTGGATAATATGTCTTTCTTATTTCAAGGACAGATTTTAATGATTCTCCTGGAACTATTTGATCAAATAAATAAGTATCTATGGAAGATAAATTATTGAAACGATCATACTTTCGATAATAACCATTTTTCTTTCCATTCAAATATTCTCCTTCTCCAACTAGTTTTCCATTTTCATAATCTTTCCAATAACCTGTTTTTAATCCATTTTTATCCAATAAATTAACTGGATCTGATTGCGTAACAGAATCTTTTTCATATTTTTCAACTAATATTATTCGATGATCATCTTCTGCATATTGTGTTAACGTTCCCTGTAATTTCCCTTTTATATAAGTAAATTCAGTTTCAATTTCTCCGGATGGATAATACGTAAAACCTTTACCATTTAAAGTATCATTTTCGTAGTTTACTTTTCTTTTTATATGCGCTAATGAATCATAAAAACAGCTGTATCCATTTTTTAAATTATTTTTATATTCAATCGATTTATTCAATAATCCATCGCTCGAAAAAAATTGAGTTGTTCCATCTAATTTTCCATTTTTCCATGATGCTAAACTTTTCTTTTTTCCGCTTTCAAAATAACTAATCCAAACACCATTTGGTACACCATTTTTTAACTCTCCTTTACTTGCTATAAGACCTTTAGAAGTATAGAAAACAGTATCTTTATTCAAACTATTTTCTTGAGAAAAACAGAAGTTAGCAATTAAAAAAACAAAAACCAAATTCAACTTTTGCATTGTAGTATATAATAGAATAAATAAAAGATTTTTAAATAAAAGATTTATTATTCTTTATTAAGGGTGTTCATATGTTTATATCTAATTTAATTTTGTTGTTATTTATAAGTTATCATTGTTTTATACTTAGTTCTTAACAAAATATTAGAAGCAAAAGTAACTAAAAATCAGGTAAGAACAATGTTTATAAACAATCGTGCAGTTTTTCAAAAAATGAATAACTATTTTAATTTTTAATTTATTAATCATAGCATAACTTGTTTAAAAGTCTCTTCAAAGTTTTTCTAATTATTAAGTGCTTTTATTTTTACTTGTATATACAATTGAATAAATGAAATAACCTAGAAATACTTATTGATTTTTATCAGCCCTTATTAACAAATTAATAAATTATATTGTGAATTACTTTCTTTATAAAGAACCTGTTTTACAGTAAAAAAACTAATTCATTTTTATTAATTGTAGATAAGTTTAGTTAATTGTTAATTTACTTTTTAATTTTGATTAAAATTGAATGAATATAGAAATGAAAAATACAAAAATTATTCCAATTGGCTGTGATCATGCTGGATTTGAGTGTAAAGAAGCAGTAAAACAGATGCTTGAAGAAAATGGGTATGAAGTAAAAGATTACGGTGCTTATTCAAACGAACGAGTAGATTATCCAGATTTTGGTCATGCAGTTGCAAATCATGTTTTGAAAAATGAAGGCACGTTAGGAATTGTTATTTGTGGAAGCGGAAATGGAATTAATATGACTGCAAATAAGCACCAAGGAATAAGAAGTGCGCTTTGTTGGACGGTTGAAATAGCAGAACTTGCTCGTGCACATAATGATGCTAATATGATTGCTTTACCCGCAAGATTTGTTTCTATAGATTTAGCAAAGGAAATGGTTTTAGCTTTTTTAAAGACTAATTTTGAAGGAGAAAGACACGCTTTAAGAGTTGATAAAATTAACTGCTAAAATGAAAATTAAGTTTTTCTTTCTGTTTTTTCCATTCATTGGATTTTCTCAAAACACTTGTAATACGATAAATTCTATTACAAAAGATGATTTACAAAATCATCTATCCATTATTGCTTCTGATTATATGCAAGGAAGAGAAACAGGGGAATTAGGACAAAAACGTGCGGCACAATATATAGATTCTGTTTTTACATCACTTCATTTGAGTTTTGCTCCAGGGTTTCATGGTTTTCAACAAGAATTTCAATGTTTAAAATCTATTCCAAAAGGAAAAATTACGATTAATGAAAATGAATATTTGTTAGGAAGAGAATTTTTCTATTTAAATGTAGATAAACCGGTTCATATTCACGCTCAACTTGTGTTTCAACATGCAAATGGATTAGACACGATAAATAGATTGCCAGAAAACACCGCTGTTGTAATTGAGGAATCAACACCCAGTACAATTGCAGATTTATTTCAAAAAGCACAAAGTATTGCTAAAACAAATCCAGCTGCTATTATTTTTGCGCTTTCAAATTACGGTCAGTTTGCAGATTTTTATGGTCAATATTTAGGAAGAGAAAATATGCGTCTTTATATAGACGAAGGACTTTATTCTATTCCAATTATTTTTATTCAAAATGAAAAAATAAACGCTCTTCTAAGTTCAAAAACTGATAAAAAGTGGCTTAAAAAAACAAAGAATACTTCAGTTGTTTTAGTACAGAAGGAGATTGAGATTAATTTAGGAGAAGACAATGAAATTGTTACTTCGTCTAATCTTTTAGGCGTAATTTATGGATCAGATTCTACGTTAAAAAATGAAATTTTAGTCGTTTCTGCTCATTATGATCACTTGGGAGTTCATAATGGAGAAATTTATAATGGCGCAGACGATAATGGTTCAGGAACTTCAGCTATCTTGGAAATTGCACAAGCTTTTGCACAAGCGAAAGAACAAGGTGAAGGTCCAAAAAGAACAGTGCTTATTTTACTCGTTTCTGGAGAAGAAAAAGGACTTTTAGGTTCAGAGTATTACACAGAAAACCCAGCTTTTCCATTAGAAAATACAATTACTGATTTGAACGTGGATATGATAGGTAGAACAGACGAGTTTCACGAAAATCCTGATTACATCTATATTATTGGCTCTGATATGTTGAGTGACGATCTTCAAAAGACAAGCGAAGAAGCAGGGAAAGAGCTTGGTAATCTTTTGCTAGATCATAAATACAATACCAAAGACGATCCAAATCGTTTTTATTATCGTTCAGATCACTATAATTTTGCTAAAAATGGAATACCAAGTATCTTTTATTTTAGTGGGGTTCACGATGATTATCATCAACCAACTGATACGATTGAAAAGATAAATTTTGATAAAATGGAAAAGATTGCGAGGCTTATCTATTTAACTGCTTGCAAACTAACAAACTCAACTACTCGACCTGCTGTTAATAAACCAATTGATTAAGTATATTTATATGAAAAACGTTGTCGTATTATGTTTGTTGTTTTTGGTCTCTTGTAGTAAAGATAAAAGAGTTTTTACCTTAAAAGAAGTAAAACTAAATACCTATGAAAAGGAAAATCTACCTATACAAAAGTTATTTATTAAGTTTTATCAAATAGATGGAGATAAAACTCTTTTGGGACAAACAGATACTTATCCAAGCGATCAAACTTTACCTGCGGTTTTTGGAATTGAACCAAATGCTAAATTACAATTGTATAAAAACCATTATTCTTTTGAACTATGGGGAGATTCCACAGGACTTATTGGTTATAGTAATATTGACATGAAGAAATACAAAATTACCTATCAATTAGAAATGGAAACCAAAAACGAAGGCACAAGCTTTACCTTAATCGGAGATTGGAAGTAATAGACGCTTATTTATCTAATAATTCCTTAATCAGCTTTTCCGTTTTTTCTGTGTATTTTGTGTAATATTCTCCCGTTCCAGGACCAGAGAATCCAGTGTGAATTAAAACTACTTTTCCTGTTTTGTCTATAAAAAGGGTTGTGGGGAAAGAAACTATTTCGTTCAGCATATTAAATTTTTCTTGTGCAACTTGTTTGTCTGCGCAACCACCTACTAAGAAGGTAAAATCTAAGTTATGTCTTTGTTTTAATTTGCTAATTGATTCTATTCTTCCTTCGTTTGTTTTTGAGGTTTCATAACCTATAGAAATGATTTCTAATCCTTTAGAATGGTATTTATCATACATTTGTTTGAAAAAGATCGTCTCGTCTAAACAATTTGGACACCATGTTCCCATAATTTGAATAATCACTACTTTATCTTTCGTGTCTGCATTTGGGTAATGATAATCTTTGCCATAGATGTCTTTTAAATCAAATATAACGGGTAGATTATTAACTACAAATGTTATAGAATCTGGATCTCTTAGTTGAGAAGGTTTGTTTTTTATTGCGATCCAATCAGATTCCCAATGGTTTCCACTATAAAAATGTCCATGAATAGAATCGTTAGCGGCTGTTAATTTTCCAGTAAACAAAAAAGCATGTGAGCCATCGAAGCAACTTAGTTCAAAGATTTTTCCATCTGTTTCTCCTGCTAAGAAACGATAATCTCCCGTTTCTGTAAGAAAGGTTCCGGTTAATATGTTTCCTGTTTGATCAAAAACACCAAGAGCTGGTTCTCCGCTTTCTGAATTTGGTTCAAAAACAGTTGCCCAGTTTCCCGATAAATTATTTGGAACTCTTACTAATTCGTCTTTTTCTGTTTTAAAGTTTGCTTTAAATGGAATTTTGTAATGATCGCCTTTTGCTTTGTTGTACCAAACGCCATTCATTTCTGTTTTAGAATTTATGTGAATTCTAATAAATGAATTAAAGTTTGGAAAAACATAGTCGATAGAGTCGCTTGAGGTTTTTTGTCCATGTAAGTTAATTCTTTCTTCTCCGTTAAATATAGAAATAAGTTGAAATTCATTATTACTATTTTCTTCACCAGCAGTCATTAAAAAAGGCAAAACGGTTGCTGTGTTTAATTGTAAAAAGCCGGACCATGTTCCTGGAGAAACTCCTGCATTTGCATTGTTAATTAATAAAATAAATGCTAAAATTGAAAAGAAAACCTTCATAGGGTATTTAATTTTTTCGGTGAATTTAAAGATATATTATTAATTTTAGTGTTCATGCAACCAAAACATCTTTTTTATTGTCTTTATAGTTGTACAAATTGTTATGGATGAGGCCACGTTAATTAATGGGTGTGTAAGCGGAAGTCCAAAAGCTCAGAAGCAATTGTATGACAAGTTCTCTGGCAAAATGATGGGTGTGTGTTTGCGTTATACAAATTCTACCGAAGAAGCAGAAGATGCGCTTCAAGAAGGGTTTGTTAAAATTTTTTCTAAGATAAAGGATTTCAAACAAGAAGGTTCTTTTGAAGGATGGATTCGTAGAATAATGATAAATTGTTCGCTAGATTCCTGTAGAAAAAACAAAAAACACAACGAAAACGTAACGATTGATAAGGTCGACTTTATGCTAACAGATAACATTTCTGTTATTGAAAGCATAGCCGCAGAAGACCTTATGAAGTTAATACAAACGATTCCCTATGGTTATCGTGTTGTTTTTAACATGTTTGTAATAGAAGGATTTAGTCATAAAGAGATTGCTGAGCATTTAGGCATTAGTGAAAGCACCTCAAAATCACAATTTTTGAGAGCGCGTAATTATTTAAAAACGCGCCTTGAAGAATTAGAAAAAGTAAAAGAGTGAAAGAATTAAATGACATAGAAAAAGTATTGAGAGACAAGCTTCAAAATTTTGAAGCTCCTGTTCGTGATGGACTTTGGACGAACATCCAATCTTCTGTTTCGACTTCAGGCTCAACTGCTGCTGCCGCTTCATCTAAAATAGGTGCTATTTTATTGAAAACGGTTGCTGCTATTTCTGTTGTTGGTATCGGAACATATTTAGTGGTTAAAAATATGGATTCTTCTAAAGAGAAAGTCCCAACTACAATTGCTGTAGAAACTTCAAACCCTAACTCAATAGACGAACAAACATCAACACAAGAGATTAACAAAGTAAAATCAAATCAAACAAAAAATAATACGGAAGAGAAAGTTTCTACTCATACTTCAAATATAACCCCAACAGAATTAAATAAAAACAATAATTCAAATCCTATTTCTTCGCCGTTGATAAAAGAGACGAATAAGAAATCTGATGAGGTAAATGAAGGAGAACCAACATCTAATCCTACATCAACAAACTTGACATCAGTTGATAATAAAGAAGCTCTAGTAGAAAAAGAACCAAAATCAGCTGTGGATAAAGAAGCTAAAAACGCGCCAGCAGAGATAAAAACTTCTGCTGATGTTGACAGTAATATCGCACCAAAAGTTGATGAAGAAACGCCAAAAATTGCCAATCTAGAGCTTACTTTACCTAATGTTATTACTCCAAATGGAGATGGAAATAACGATGTTTTAATTATTAAAACCCCTGCATTGAAAAAATTCGTGATGGAAGTTTATAATAATAGAGCGGAACTTATTTTTAGATCTACAGATCAAAATATTGGATGGGCTGGACAAGATTTGAATGGAAATCCTGTTTCTGAAGGAAGTTATTTATACAAAATAGCCGCTGAAGGAGAAGACGGAACAGTTTATGGAACGAAAACACAAACAATACTAGTTACACGGTAACCCTATTACTACTACTGTGTATTTACAAAGCGACAACATTTATGTATGTCGCTTTTTTTGTAACCATTTATTTTATTTCGATTATATGAGTCTATTAATTATAAATATTGAAACATGAAAAAAGCTATTTTAAAGAGTGGATTAATCGTTGTTTCGCTTTTAACATTTATGTCTTTTGATTTGCCAAAAGACTGGTTTAAAGCAGGAAGCGCTCCTTATAATTATGAAATGGGGATTGATGTTGGCGCAGGACGAGACGGTAAGAATGCAGCAACTATTAAATCAATTAAGATTGACAAGAAAACAAAGCTATTTGGGACTTTAATGCAAAGTTGTTTGCCAGGAGAATATGTGGGAAAACGTGTTCGAATGACCGCCTATTTAAAAACAAATGATGTTTCTGATTGGGCTGGTTTGTGGTTCCGTGTTGACGAAAAAGAATCAACGAATCCATTGGCTTTTGATAATATGCACGATGGCAAAATAGATAGAGCAGTAAAAGGAACAACAGACTGGACAAAATATGAAATTGTGTTGGATGTGCCTCAAAATGCTTCTAATCTTGCTTATGGTGCTTTACTTTCGGGTGGAGGACAAATTTGGTTTGATAATTTGACTTTTGAAGTTGTAGATAATTCAGTTCCAACAACAGGAAAAGAGATGATCTCTCATAATAGACAAAACCCTTCTCCAGCCAATCTTGATTTTGAGAATTAGACATTGATGCCTTATAGAAATTAAAAAACCCCAATACACTATGTGCGTTGGGGTTTTTTATGAGGTCCCGAGCGGATTCGAACCGCTGTGGAAGGTTTTGCAGACCTCTGCCTAGCCGCTCGGCCACAGGACCCTATTTTAAAATGCTTCCTTTCGATTAAGGAAGTACAAAAGTAGTACTATTTTTTGTTTTAGAGCTATTCTTCGATGATTATCGCTACGTTTTCTACATCTCCATTTATTGGAGGGTTGATTTTCGTTACTTTAACACTCACTTTCTCTATGCTTTTTAGCTCTTTTTTAATTCTATTTACCATGCGCAAACCAACAGTTTCAATTAGTTTTGAAGGAATAGCCATTTCTTCTTTAACAATTTGATTTATAGTAACATAATCAACTGTTTTTGCTAAATTATCTTCTTTAGCAGCATCATAAAAATCAGTGTGAATTATGACATCAACAATGTATCTTCCACCAATAGCGCGTTCTTCATTTAAACAGCCGTGGTGTCCGTACAATTTTATTCCGTTGATTTCAATAATGTTTTTCATGTTTATTGATTAAGCTAAAGTTTCTAATCCTTTTTTCATTCTTGCCAAACAGCTATTTTTTCCAAGTAACTCACATATTGCAAATAAACTTGGACCCGCACCTTTTCCTGTAATCAATAATCTAAACAAAGGCATAACCGCTCCTGCTCCAACTTGTTTTTCTTCCATGAAGGTATGAAAATCTTTTTCAATATTCTCTGAAGTAAAATCTGCTATTGCAGCAAGTTTAGTATTCCATTCGCTCATTAAGCTAGCTGAATTTTCTTTCCATTTTTTGGAAACAGTTGTTTCATCGTAGCTTATTTTCTCTTCAAAGAAGTATGCGCCTTCTACCAACAAATCTTTTACGAATGTTGAACGTTCTTTCATTAATCCGCAAAAAGTAGCTAAAAACTCATCTGAGTATGCACTGAGATCTGCTTCTTTTTTAAGTTGTGTTGCTAATTCTTCGTTTGAAAGTGCTCTCAAATAATGTTGTTGAAACCATCTTGTTTTATCCGGATCAAATTTAGCTCCTGCTTTTCCAACTCGGTCTAAAGAAAATGCTTCTGCTAATTCTTTCAAACTAAAAATCTCTTGTTGCGTTCCAGGATTCCACCCTAAAAACGCTAACATGTTTACAAAAGCTTCTGGTAAATATCCTTGTTCTCTGTATCCAGTATAAATTTCTCCTTCTGCTGTTGTCCAGTTTGTTGGAAAAACAGGAAATCCTAATCTATCTCCATCTCTTTTCGATAATTTCCCATTTCCATCTGGTTTAAGCAATAATGGTAAATGTGCAAATTTTGGTGCAGTCCAACCAAAAGCTTCATACATAAATACATGCAATGGAGCTGACGGTAACCATTCTTCTCCGCGAATTACGTGTGTAATTTCCATGGTGTGATCATCTACAATATTTGCCAAGTGATAGGTTGGCATTCCATCGCTTTTGAACAGAACTTTATCGTCTAAGTTATTCGTGTTGACAACTACCCATCCGCGAATTTCATCTTCGAAACGGATATCTACGTTTCTCGGAAATTTAATTCTTATTACATAAGGTTCGTTGTTATCTAATCTTTTTTGAACTTCGTCTGCTGGAAGTGTAATTGAGTTTTTTAAATTCGATCTAGAAACACTATTGTATTGCCAATTCGGCATTCCCATTTTCTTTGCTTGTTCCCTTACTTCTTCTAACTCTTCTGGCGTGTCAAATGCATAATATGCTTTGTCTGCTTCAATTAATTGTTCCGCATAAGCGCGATACATAGATTTTCTCTCAGACTGAATATATGGTCCGTAATTTCCTCCAAAACCCGGTCCTTCGTCTGGAGTAATTCCACACCATTTCAGTGCTTCTATAATATATTCTTGTGCGCCTTCAACAAAACGAGTTTGATCGGTATCTTCTATTCTTAAGATAAAAACACCGCCTGTTTTTTTCGCTAATAAATAATTGTAAAGAGCCGTACGAACACCTCCGATATGTAATGGTCCTGTTGGAGAAGGAGCAAATCGTACACGAACCGCTTGAGTTGACATAATATTAATTTTGTGCAAAGATACACAATGTTGCAAAAGCCCTTCATTTTATTTCTGTTTTGATGAACGAAATTTGTACCTTAGTAAGTTATTTCAAGTTCTATCTATTTTTATGAGCGCGTATCAACAATTATTAAGTCAAATTGAATCCTTTATTAAACGGTTTTATCTTAACCGTATTCTTAAAGGTGTGTTTTTGTTTGTAGGTGTTTTTCTGCTGGCTTTACTCCTTTTTTCTTCCTTAGAATACATTGGTCGCTTCGGAAAATTGGTGCGTGGAACGTTCTTTTTTCTTTTTGTTGGACTCAATTTATTTTGGCTTTGGTTCTATGTAATCAATCCTTTGCTCAAACTTAATAAAATCGGAAAACGACTTTCTCCACTTGAAGCTTCAAAAATAATTGCTTCATTAATTCCGAGTATTTCTGATAAGGTTTTAAATACACTTCAATTAGAGAATCGTTTTTCTGTTGGAAATATAGAATTGATTGGAGCTGCTATTGAACAGAAATCTTCTGAATTAAGTACTATTTCTTTTGCTGAAGCAATTCCTTTAAAGGAAAATAAAAAGTATGCGAAATATGTCTTGCCTATTTTTGGAGTTTTCCTTTTGATTGTTTTAATTAATCCAAATATTATTGGAAGTGGTTCAAAACGTCTTATTAATTACAATCATGTTTTTGTCGAACCTGCTCCTTTTGAATTTGTTTGGAAGAATGCTCAAAATAATTTGGAAGAAGGAAAAGAACTCGTTTTATCGCTTGAGTTAAAAGGAAAAGGTTTTCCAGAAAAAGTATTTGTTGTTTCTAATTACGGTAAATTTTTATTGAACAGAACAGGTAAAAACACGTTTGAATATCAATTTCCCTCTCTTTCTAAGTCCTTAGATTTTCATTTTGAAGGTGGAGGATTTAATTCTAAAGAACATCTGGTGAGCGTCTTCGGAAGTTCTCAATTAGGCGAATTGAAAGTGAAGTTGCTCTACCCTTCTTATACAGGAAAAAAACCAGAGGAAGTGCTCAATCCTGTTTTGATGACTGTTCCCGAAGGCACTAAAATTCAATTTATGGGTTCTGCTGAAAACAGTGCTTTAATGAAATGGGTTTTTACCGATACACAAATGGTTTTTAAAAATCTGGATTACGATTTTTCTTACAAAGTATTTCATACACAAAAGTTAGCCGTAAAAATTCAAAATAAATATAGCAAGGCTTGGAAGAGCGAAGAAAAAATTATTGAAGTTGTTCCCGATGAGTTTCCTGTTATAAATGTGAAAGAAACGATAGATACAACAAATGAATTTCTACGTTATTTTGAAGGCTTTGCCAACGATGATTATGGTGTAAATGGAGTTTATCTTGTCACGCAAATTTCTAGAGGAAACGAGACACTTCCTGCAACCAAAAACAAAGTGAGTGGTGTTGGATTATCAGGAGGAGATTTCTATCATTATATTGATATTAGTAAGCTAAGTTTAACCGCTGGTGATGTGTTGAATTACTATTTTGTCGTGTATGATAATGATGGTGTTCATGGATCTAAATCTTCGTCTTCAACTCGTTTCTCTTATAAAGTTCCAACGAAAGAAATGTTGGAGGAAAACAGAGAGAATTCACTTTCCAATGCGCAATCTGGATTCTCCGAGGTTCAAAAAGAAATGCTTTCGTTCAAAAAGAAAATGGATGATTTACGCAAATCTAACATTAACAATAGTGATGTTTGGAAGAAGAAAGATTTGCTTTCCGATCTAATGAATCAACAACAAGAATTGGAAAAGAAACTCCAAAACATGAACAAGGATTTGGAGAAAACAATGAAAGAAAAGGAATTGTTTGACAAGTTAAATCCTGAGTTATTAGCTAAACAAGAACTGTTAAAAAAGATGCTCGATGAGGTGATGGACGATGAACTTAAAAAACTCCTTGAAGATCTTGCTAAGTTGATGGAGCAAAATAATACGGAGAAGATTGAAGAGAAAATGAAAGACATGGAGCTTTCTAACGAAGAGATGAATCGTGAGATGGATAGAACGCTTGAGATGTTAAAGAAAATGGAAGTGGATGAAAAGCTTGATAAAACCATTGACAAATTAAAAGAACTTACCCAAAAACAAGAGCAACTTAAAAAAGATATTGAAAATGGATTGGATAAACAGGATGCTAAATCTCAACAAGATTCATTGAATAAAAATTTCGAAGATGTAAAGAAAGACTTACAAGATTTAGAGAAGAAAAATGAAGCACTTGAACGCCCATTAAAATTAGATACTAAAAAAGAATTGCAGGAAAGTATTAAAAGTGAAATGCAAGATGCTTCGGATAAATTAGATAAAGGAAACGATAAAAAAGCGGGTCAAAGTCAACAGCAAGCGGGTGATGATTTGGAGAGTTTGCAAACGAGTCTACAAGCTCAAAAGGAACAAAATCAACAGCAACAAGCAAGTGAAGATATGGAAACCATTCGTGCTATTCTTGAGAATTTAATGACGCTTTCTTTTGATGAAGAATCTCTCATGAATACCATTGTGAGTACAAATACATCTGACCCAATTTCGAATAAATTAGCTAGAAAACAAAAAGGGTTGATGAGTGATTATTCCGTCGTAAAGGATAGTCTTGTTGCGCTCAGTAAACGTGTTCCTCAAGCGTCTAAATATATTGACGAGCGACTGAAAGTAATCGATGGAAACTATGCTTCTGTGATGTCTGTTTGGGGCGAAAAGGATTTCAGAACAGTTGGAACAAAGTTACAATTAGTGATGACAGCTTATAACGATCTTGCGCTTATGCTCAATGAATCGTTAGAGCAAATGCAAGCTAAAATGCGTCAGAAATCAGGCGGAAGTGGTTCTTGCAATAATCCTGGAGGGAAATCTCCTAAGCCAAATCCCGGAGAAGGTATGCAGGGAATGAAAGAAGCGCTTAAAGAGCAATTGAAGAAAATGCAAGAAGGCGAAAAAGGGAAAGGCGGAGAAGGAAATAAACCGGGCGAAGGAATGGGAATGCCAGGTGGAATGTCCAACAAAGAAATTGCAAAAATGGCTGCTCAGCAAAGCGCAATTCGCAAAGCGTTAGAAGACTTAAAACAAGAGTTAAATAATCAAGGAAAAGGAGCTGGAGATAAATTGAATCCACTTTTAAAGGAATTGGAACAACAAGAAAAAGACCTTGTAAATAAAAACACAAAACAACTTGTGGAACGCCAAAAGCAAATTTTAACGCACATGTTAGAAAGTGAAAAAGCACTTCAAGAAAGAGAGCAAGATAATAAAAGAGAAAGTAAAGAAGGAGAAAATTTAGAAAATAGTAACCTTATTCAATTTTTGGAGTACAAAAGAAAGAAGGAGGCTGAAATTGAGCTTTTACGTTCTAAGATTCCTTCTTTAAATTACTATTATCGTCAGCGTGCTGATGCTTATTTTAATAATGTACAAAGGAATGATTGATGAAGGTTTTTATTTGGTGGATGAGTTGAGGTTTTCCTCAGACATTGCTAATATTTCTGAGGTTGAAAATTTAATAGATCGTGTTGTTGCTAAATGCGATATCCATGAAGATGTTTATGGCAATCTACTTATCGGAGTAACCGAAGCAGTAAATAATGCGATTGTTCACGGAAATCATTCGGATGTTTCCAAAGAGGTTTTTGTTGAGGTGTTAGATAAAAACACGCAAATTTGTTTCGTCGTTCACGACAAGGGAAATGGTTTTGATTTTGCTCACCTACCCGATCCAACCGCACCAGAAAATTTGGAGAAGCCAAGTGGACGTGGTGTTTTTTTAATGCGTAATTTAGCAGATGAAGTTGAGTTTTTAAATGGAGGATCTTCCGTTGCGCTCACTTTTAACAGAGCATAAATGAGCATACATCTATTTCAAGAAGACGTTTCCGTTTCTATTATTAAAGAAGATTTTTTATCAACTTGGTTGTCTAAAACCATAGATTCTGAATCTAAAACTTTAGGAGAAATCAATATTATATTTTGTTCTGACGAGTATCTTTTAAAACTCAATCAAGAGCATTTAGACCACGATTATTTTACAGATATTTTATCGTTTGATTATACCGAAGGAGATATTATTTCGGGTGATTTATTCATCAGTTGGGATCGTGTTCAAGACAATGCTTCTACCGTAAAAGTTTCCGATTACGATGAACTTTGTCGTGTTTGTGTTCACGGCGTTTTACACCTCTGTGGTTATAAAGACAAAGCTGAAAAAGACAAAATCTTGATGACTCAAAAAGAAGATTTTTATCTGAATCTTCGTTAATGTTTCACGTGAAACACTTTTAATTTTTTCAAACGTGTATATATGTCTCAATATCCTTGTAAATTTGCACATATTTTTTTCGAATGTTAGGAGAGTACGATGTTATTGTTGTGGGTGCGGGTCACGCTGGTTGTGAGGCTGCAAATGCTGCTGCTAAAATGGGAAGTAAGGTGTTGTTGGTTACAATGAACATGAATACGATTGCACAAATGTCTTGCAATCCTGCGATGGGCGGAGTTGCGAAAGGACAAATTGTGCGTGAAATTGATGCGCTTGGTGGAGGAAGTGGAATTGTTTCTGATTTGAGTGCGATTCAATTTCGTATGTTGAACAGAAGTAAAGGTCCTGCAATGTGGTCGCCAAGAACGCAAAATGACCGAATGAAATTTGCCGAAGAATGGCGTTTGCTTTTAGAAAGAAACCCGAATGTTGACTTTTTTCAAGATACGTGTACGAGTATTTTGGTGGAAGGAGAAAAGGTAATTGGCATCAAAACTGGAATCGGAATTGAGATAATATCAAAGTCTGTTGTGCTTACAAATGGAACTTTTTTGAACGGGTTAATTCACCTTGGAGAAAAACAATTTGGTGGTGGTCGCGCTGCAGAAAAAGCAAGTTTTGGCATCACAGAACAACTCGTTGATTTAGGTTTTGAATCTGGCAGAATGAAAACAGGAACTCCTCCGAGAGTTGATGGTCGTTCACTCGATTACACGAAAATGGAAGTTCAAGATGGAGATGAAAACCCATCAAAATTTAGTTATTGGAATACAAAAGCATTGACGGTTCAACGTCCGTGTCATATTACCTATACAAATACAGCTACGCACGAAATGTTGCGAACTGGATTTGATAGAAGTCCGATGTTCAATGGAACGATTAAATCTATCGGACCAAGATATTGTCCTTCGATAGAAGATAAAATCAATCGTTTTGCTGAACGCGACAGACATCAAATTTTTGTTGAACCCGAAGGCTGGAATACCGTAGAGATTTATGTGAATGGATTCTCTACTTCCCTGCCTGAAGATGTTCAATACAATGCGATGAAAACAATTCCTGGTTTTGAGAATGTGAAAATGTTCCGCCCAGGTTATGCAATTGAGTACGATTATTTTCCGCCTACGCAATTGAAACCTACTTTAGAAACAAAGGTTGTTGAGAATTTATATTTCGCAGGACAGATAAATGGAACAACAGGTTATGAAGAAGCTGCTTGCCAAGGTTTGATGGCTGGAATTAATGCGCACAATAAAGTACACGAAAAAGAAGCGTTTATTTTAAATAGAAATGAAGCTTATATCGGAGTTTTGATTGACGATCTTATTACTAAAGGAACGGAAGAACCTTATCGTATGTTTACCTCGAGAGCCGAACACCGTATTTTGTTGCGTCAAGATAATGCTGATATTCGTCTAGCTTCTTTAGGGAATGATCTTGGAATGATTTCTTCGGAACAACTTCAACAAGTGGAAAACAAAATTGTTGGAACAAAACAACTAATAAATTCGTTGAACAAAGAAGGTGTGAAACCAGAAGTTGCCAACGCAATGTTGGAAGAAAGAGAAAGTGCTCCAATTACGCAGCAAGTTAAATTGACGAGTTTGTTAATGCGCCCAAATATTGCTATTGAAGATGTTTTGTCTTTAAGCGAAATTTCTAAGGAATTAGCGGATCAACTTAAAAATCAAAATCCAGATATCATTACGCAAGCTGAGATTCAAATTAAATACGATGGTTATATTGTACGTGAAGAAGCGGTTGCAAATAAATTGAATCGTTTGGACTCTGTTCTTATTCCAGATGATATGAATTATAGAAATTTGGAGTCTATTTCTACAGAAGCTAAAGAAAAGTTAACGAAAATAAAACCAACAAATATTGGTCAGGCAAGTCGTATATCTGGAGTGTCGCCAAGTGATGTGAATGTATTATTAATTTATTTAGGGAGATAGTTTCACGTGGAACAATTACAGAAAATAGAAAGATGTCCTCTTTGTGGAGGAGAAAAAACAAAGCTTGTTTTAGAACCGAAAGATTTAATGTTGACCCAAGAAACGTTTCCTATTGTTTCATGTGAAACATGTGATTTTTGGTTTACGAATCCTATTCCGACAGAAAATGTAATTGGTAATTATTATAAACACGAGTCGTACGTTTCGCATACTTCTTCTAACAAAGGAATTGTCAATAAAATTTATAACCTCGTTCGTAAAAGAACAATTGCGCAAAAAGTAAAATTAGTTGCCAATTTAAGCAAAGGTCAAAATGTATTGGATTACGGTTGTGGAACAGGACATTTTTTAAATGCGTGTAAAGAAGCTGGAATGAATGTGGTTGGTTTGGAACCAGACGAAGATGCACGAAAATTTGCTGAAACTAATTTTGGCTTGCGTGCTTTGCCAACATCTTCTTTGGATGAAATTGAAAATGCTTCTTTAGATAAAATTACGATGTGGCATGTCTTGGAACACGTTTATCATTTGCAACGTGATTTAACTGCTTTGGTTTCTAAATTAAAAAAAGGCGGATATTTAATTATCGCTGTTCCGAATAGAAATTGTTTTGACGCAAAACACTACGGATCTTTTTGGGCGGCTTATGATGTGCCACGACATTTATATCATTTTGTAGAGAAAGACATAAAATTGATTGCCGACCAACATGAAATGATTTTAGAAAAAACACTTCCAATGAAATGGGATGCGTTTTATGTTTCTATGTTGAGCGAAAAATATAAAAAGGGAAATTTGGTCTCTGCAGTTCTAACCGGACTAAAATCTAACCGAAAAGCAAAAAACAACGAATTTTCAAGCCAAATTTATGTGCTAAAGAAGAAATAAGCTCTTTTTTCGGGCGTTCACCTCTCTAAACAAACATTGCCATTCGTTTTTTCTAAAAACCTCGTAAACGCCAAATAAACGCTATGTTTTTTTGAGGGTTTTTGGGTGGTTTTTAACTTTTGGATGAATTGAACTTGTTTTTTAGTTGGAAATATTGGGTTATCAATATTTAGCTCCTTTATAAATAATGAAATGTTTAAAGTGAATTTTTGTTTTAACGTTTTGCTGCTAGGCGTCAGCGGGCTAACAGGTACAGTATGTTTCGCCCGTTGACGCCTAACAGCTGTTATATGCTGGTGTTTTCTGGTTATAACCTACCAAGGTCTTCCGTGTATTTTTATCTATCTAGTTTAATCTATTAATATTCATCCATATTTATTCTACCAATATATTCGTTAAATTCAAATACTCTGTTTTGAGTGATTTCAATATTTCTTGATAGCACAAACAGATTTTGAATTGTCCCTCCTCCAGAATATTTTTCTTCACTTACCAAAAAGTTGAATTGTTTTTCTGCTTCACGATAGTCTATCCATTTTCGTTGAGTAATTTTTAGAGTTTCTTTGTCTTCTGGTTTTAGAGCTGAAAGTAAAATTTTGTAGTACTTGTTTAACAATTTTTCGTAATCTTTTAGCATATACATACTTGCCATTTTCATACCATAGTCAGAATAATCCTGAGAAATATAAAGGTCAAAACGTTTTGCTATAATAAAAGTGTCAATTATAAATTCGATTATCATTTTCTTCTCAATGTCGCTCAAATATTCTCTGGCTTCAAGTTTTAACTTTAAACTATCAACTGAATTATCTATAATACTTTCAAACTTCAAAGAGTCTTCTCTATTTACTTCTTTTAGATCTAATTGTGAAAATGAAAAGTTAAACGAAAACAGTATCAATATAATAGTAATTATGTTTTTTTTCATAAAGTAGATTTTTTTCTTTAGTTTCCGAAAATTGATATCGAAGTGAGTATTTCAATATTTAAGTTTATTCTCAGCCCGAAGCGAGATTTTGTCACACTTGCATATAACATGCGGATAAGTTGCATGCAACTTATCCGCACTATAATATTATTCAAAAATAACCAAAAAACCATTAACTAAAACCAAATCAGATTGATGAGGGCTAAAAAAAGAAAAACCCAGCGCAAGTCGGGGTTTTAATTATCGAATTTTTAAGTGCAGCACAAAAGCGAATTTTGTGGGGTAGTGAAGTACAAATGTACAATTATTATTAAGTTAAAATGTTGTTTCTAAAATAGTTAGATTTTTTATTTCTAATAATTCTTTTAGTTATTAAGGTGTTAATATTTAATAATTAGTTGACAAGCGTGTGTAATTTTTGTATATTTGTCAACTAAAGAGAATAACTATGAAAGAAATAATCGCACAGAAAATTAAAAACGCTAGAACTTTGAAGGGGTTTTCTCAACAGGAATTAGCTGATATGATAGGTATTTCTAAACAAATGATCAGTAAATATGAAAAGGGAGAATCTATTCCTACAAGTTCAAATCTTTTAAAATTAGGGAAATCCTTAAAAGTAAAGATTGATTACTTTTTTAAACCAAGTAAGATAGAGCTTGGTGTTTTAAATTTTAGAAAAAAAAGTTCATTTTCATATAAAAAACAAGAATCATTAGAGCAACTAATAAAACTTAATCTTGAAAATTATCTTGAAATTGAAGAGTTGTTACAAATTGATTATTCTTTTAAAAATTCAATAGAAAATAAAATTATTAATAGCCTTGAAGATATTGAAAAGGTAGTTTTATCATTAAGAAATGAATGGGAAATAGGATTAGATCCGATACATAATATCATTCAACTTTTAGAGGACAATGAAATAAAAGTGGTCGAATTATTTGATGTAGAAGATAGTTTTGATGGGTTGGCAACTTTTGTAAATGATAAATTCCCAGTAATTGTTGTAAATGGCAATTTTTTAGTTGAAAGAAAGCGATTTACTTTATTACATGAATTAGGACATTTGCTTCTTAACTTACCAGAATGTAATCTGAAAGACGAAGAAAATTACTGTAATAAATTCGCATCAGAATTTCTTTTTCCTAAAAATCTTGTTGTAAAGGAATTTGGTGTAAAGCGAGATTTAATTTCTTTAAATGAATTGATAGAAGTACAAAAGAAATATGGAATAAGTATTCAAGCTATTATTTATAGATTAGTAGATGCTGAGGTTTTTACTGAAAACAGAAAAACTGATTTTTATAAAAAAATTAATTTTAACCCAAGTTTGAAAAGAGAAGTAAACTTATCAAGATTTCAAACACCCGAAAAATCAAATAGATATGAACAATTAGTTTATAGAGCCTTATCACAGGAAATAGTTTCTATTAGTAAAGCTTCTTCGTTATTAAATCAAAATATTAATTCATTAATTGAAAATTCATTGCTATAAATTTAATTGATGAGAATAATAATTAATGATGCTAACATTTTAATAGACCTAGTCCATTTAGGACTAATGAATGAGTTTATTCAATTAAAATTAGAACTAAAAACGACAGATTTCATTCTTGAGGAACTTAATGAAGATCAAAAAATTATTATTGAGAGATATATTAATTCTGAGCATCTTAAATTAATAACAACCGAAAGTACTGAAGATTTTGAAAGTATTGTAAATATTTTAGAAAATAGTTCTGGGTTAAGTTTTGAAGATTGTTCCGTTTGGCATTATGCAAATAAATTTAATGGTATTTTGCTTTCTGGTGATGGAAAATTAAGGAAGCAGGCGACAGCAGGAGGGATTTCGGTAAAAGGAATATTATATGTTTTTGATCAATTGCTTTTAAATAATTTAATAGGTTTTGATTATGCAATCGAAAAATTAGAACAACTTTATGAAATAAATCCAAGGCTACCAGTCAATTCAAAAAATGAAAGAATTTTAAATTGGTCATCTCAAAAACATGTAGATTAGTTTCTTTATTCATATTTTTCCTTTAATTCAAGTTTTTTAATACGAGAACTTATCGCTCCCTTATTTCTTTCAAAAATTCCAGCTAATTCTTTGACTGATTTACCTTCACAATAAAGTATTTCGAGTTGGTTGTCATCTTCTTCGTTCCAAGGTTTATATGCATTGCTATGAACTTTTCGTTTATCTAAAATAGAGTAGCTTTTGCCTTGCATTTGCTCGACTATTTCATTCATCTTTTCTGAAAATTTTTTAAGTCCTTCTTCGAGTACAATTATTTCTCTTCGTTCAAATTCGTTTTCTCCAACTCTTTTGCTTTCAGTTATTTTTAAATATTGATCACCATCTTTGGTTTCTTTTGAGTTCAGAAAATAAGTTCTATTTCCTATTTGAAATTTAGTTGAGTAGTTTTCTTTTTTATTCATGATTTGTAGGGTTTGGTTATTCAAAAATAATAAAAAAGTTACTTTGTTCCAAATCAAATCATTGCAAAAAAGAAAAACCCAGATTTGCTCTGGGTTTTAATAATCGAATTTTTAAGTGTAGCACAAAAGCGAATTTTGTTGGGCGGATAAAAGATTAAGTATTTCTAGATGAGATATCTTTTTTTCTCCAGTTCATTGAAAAATTATAGATTGGCATCGCGGAAAGTGTTGAAATAATAGCAATTAATATTAAAATAGAATATAATGCTGGGGTAATTACTCCGTACATTAAACCAATGTTGGCAATGATAAGCTCCATTAAGCCACGTGCATTCATTAAGCCACCAATAGCAGAAGAATCACGCCAGCTAAATCCAGATTGTTTCATCACTAGCACCGAAGCGCCGTACTTTCCAAGGAAGGAAAACAGTAAAATTATTACGCAGGGAATAAAGACATTCAGTTCGCCCAGTACCAGCATATTTGCATTCAATCCAGAAAATGTAAAAAATAAAGGTAATAGCAAGATGACTGTAAAATCTTTCATTTTATTGGAAATTTCTTTGATTACAAATTCTTTTCTTGGTATAACTAAACCAAAAATAAATCCGCCAAAAACCGAATATAAGCCAATGTAATCAGTTGCAAGTGCACACAATAGTAAAGTAATTATTATAAAAGCAAGATAATTCTGTGGAAGCGTTTTTTCATTCAGCTTGTTTGTTTTATATTTCAGTATTGGTTTTATAATAAAGAATACTATTAATACAAAAACAAATGCACCTGCAAGTGTGAAAATCCCAGCCATTCCTCCTTCATTTTTAGCATATGCCGTAACAAACGCTAAAAAGATCCAGGATACAACATCTTGAATACTGGCAGAGATGAGTGATAGGGCACCTATTTTTGTGCGGGTGAGATTTCGTTCATGTAGGATGCGTGCTAACATAGGAAAAGCTGTAATTGCTAATGCTGTCCCCATAAAAATGCAGAATGTAAGCATGTTGGCATTATTTCCATGTAGTTTTTCGAAATACATCATAGCGGCCATAATTCCAAATGCAAATGGTGTAATGACGGTAGAAGCAGAAAGAACCATCGAATTTTTTATGAGCTTTTTATCGAAGGTGCTGAAATCTATTTCAATTGCTACAATAAACATGTAAAATGACAAACCAATGTTGCTCAGCACAAAAAGAAAAGGCATTAGATCAGGTTTAAAGAGTTGCATTGACAGCTGTGGACAAAAATAACCAAAGCAACTAGGACCAAGTAAAACCCCACAAACCATTTCACCCACCACCTTGGGTTGCTTCATGAGTGTAAATAATTTTCCTAAAAGTTGAGAAGCAGTCAATATAATAATTACCGCAATCATTAAAGAAATAAAAATGTTTAAGTTTTGCATAATTCAAAAACGTTATTTTTCAAGCAAATATAAAATATTTTCTTTTGGTAACCTATGTTTTTTTAAACAACACATAATTAAAACCCAGTCTTGCGCTGGGTTTTAATTATCGCATTTTTAAGTGCAGCACAAAAGCGAATTTTGTGGTGAATATAAATAGTTAAGTGTTTGTAAATCAATACATACTAATCTGGTTTTATTCCTTTACGAATATCAAGTTTAAATATGTTTTCTATTTCTTCTTTTGTTTCGTATGATTTCCATAATTCTGTTCGTCGATCCGTTATAAACACCAATTGGATATTTTTTCGATATTTCTTCAAAACTTCGTGATTATAAAAAAGGTCTAAGTAGTTCATTTCATTATCAACCTGTTCGTTATTTATATAGATTACACAAAGCGTTTTTGTTAGCATATCTGGTCCGAGATTGTAATAATTTTCTGCTACTGAATAGCTACAATTTTCATTATTAAAGTCGATATAACTGTTGTATTCTATAATAAACTGAATGTCTTTTTCTATTTTTTCCACAGTAGTATAATGCGTATAATCACAAGGTAATGTGTCATAATCATCTTGACATAAAGCGTTTAGACTAAATAATAATAATGCAAATAATAGTAGATATGGATATTTGTTCATTTTTGCTTCTTAAACTTATTCAAAAATAGCCATATTATATGGCTATTTAGTTTTACCTAAGAACATGGTTGGTTTTCTGTCGTTGTATACACTTATTGGAAAAGTACCATCTAAACGCATTACTTTTCCATTTAAATTTATGATAAATGTCATACCAGGATTGCCTTTTAATGTGTTGATTTTTAGAGTGTCAGATATTAACTCAAAAGTCCCAAGAGTTACTAATTTGGGTCCCTTTATTTGATTAGATTTCACATCTACTGTTCCGTCTTCTTTAAAGATAAAGAATTCCTCATAAATAGCATTTCTTTTATTATATTTTCCATTTTCAGAAGTAGAGTCAATTCGCCAAATTCCAAATATATCATTCATTTCAATTTTTATATCTTCATTCGAAGCTTTTTGTTCACAGGACGCAAACAATAGGGACAATGAAATGATTCCTAACATATATTTCATTTCAAATATTATTTTTAATTAATTATATTTTCCTAGTAAACAAAACGTGTTCTTTCGCCGCACTATATATTCCCTCAAAAATAACCAAAAAAACTATTAACTAAAACCAAATCAGTGAGGGCTAAAAAAGAGTTTAAATATGATACATTTCTTTAATAAGATTTAGATTATTATTCTTTTCTATAAATTTTCCTGTTGTTGGATCTAACCAGTAGAGATGTAATGTAGAGTCAATACGTTTTAGCTTTATGAAAATATTTTTCTTTTCGTAATTTTCATAGCAATAACCATTTATAATTGAATCATTTGAATAAATAAACTTTGCATCGGTTTTTTCAATATCATTTTCACTACTATAATACCAAGCCCCTTGTTTCTTGCCTTTTTTGTATTTACCAATTCCTACAACAGTATATTTAGATGAATACCAAGATGTATCTTTGGTTGTTTGGGTTGTGCCATTTTTTACAATGTATGTTGTTTCCTTATTTGATGTGGTATCTGATAAGATGATAAGTCCTTTGCCGGTCAGTTTTCCATCTTTATCTTTTTTATTATAAATATTACCTTTGTATAAAATGAATTTTTCTTTAAACTGAATACTGTCTTTTTGAGAAAGACCATCAAATGAAAGAATTGTCAAGAAAAATAGGATAATTTTTAGTTGTTTCATATGATATTCTGATGTAATCACTTGTTTCTTCTTTTATAAATAGATATCTCATTGAATTTTAAGCTTGGTAAATCCTTTCTATCAATCCATTTTGTTTCTCCTATCATTATGAGTCTATTTCCTTTAAGGCTTATTATGTCTAAATTAATACATTCTAATCTAATAGATTTTTTATCAATTGTTTGTAGGTTGGGTATACAGGTTATTGTTTTTAATCCACGTTTTGGGTTATTTAAAATAAAGTATTTTCCAGAAGATTTATTTCCAACATCGTCACTCCACCATTCAAATGTATAATCAGTTTTGTCTACAAATTCTAAAATTTTCGTGTTTGGATATTTATAAAACTGATTGTTAGGATGAGACACACTATCAAGTGTCCATGAACCAATTAAATTATCTTTGTTCTTATCCAATTTATGATTACAACAAGAATTTGTAATAAGAGTTATTCCAAGTAAAATTAATAAATTTTTTATTTCGTTAGATTTCATGTGGTTAGATTTAGGAGTTTTTCTTTAATTTTTATCCAACTTTCTTCCTGCACTTTATCATATAAAACGCATAAACATCTTCTACTTCTGTGATTTCAATAAGTCCTGCGTTGCTAAATTCTTTTTTGATGGTTTCTAGATCATAAAAGAACATATTTACCCCAGGAAAAACTTCATAACAGTCTTTGCTAACGAGATTTCCTTGTCCGTATAAACTGGCTTTTTTCATAACAGTAATAAAAACCATATAACCATTTTCTTCCAGTTGATTATAGCAGTTTTCGATGAATTTTGCTCTTTCCTTACTGTCTAATAAATGTATGAGTGCATAACAAAATATTCCGTCGTATTTTTTTTTGTCGTAAGGCATGTTGTTCACAGAACCGTGATAAATAGTCATCTCAGTTCCATAATGTTTTCGAGCTAATTCTATCGCTGTTTTAGATATCTCTATTCCTGTAACGGTCATTTCATTTTCACGAAAAATTTGTGCATTTCTTCCGTAACCTACGCCTGGAATAAGAATGTTCTTTAACCTTTTCTCTACAAAGAAATCCTTTACCAATACAGCCGATTTTGCAGGTTCAAATCCCCACATTTCTTTTTTATTTGTAAAGCTTTCTTCCCAAAATTCTTTCATGATATTGTTTTTCTTAAAAGTAGATAAAAGCTAGCTTATTATTTAATTTTTCTCAAGAACTCATCCATCACCTGTATGTATTTTGAACCGTAATATTCACCTGACAAAACTGCGAAACCTTCAAGGTGATTTCCTGTAAATTCTACTAATTTTCTGTTCGGTTTTTGTTGAACGATAAGTTTACTGTCTTCTACAGTTGTGAAATTGTCTAATGTACCGCTAAACAATAACATAGGAATATCTATTTTTGGAATCAAATGAATGTAATTTTCACTACTTGCAGGGAGAACAATGTTCTTTTGCTTGAATTTAAATAGTTTTTCTTTGATCTCATTTGGATTTAACACAAAACCTTCGCCAATAATAAAATCTACTTTTTCATTTTGCACCGCAATAGTTGTTATAATTGTACCCATAGAAAGCGCTAAAATTCCTAGTTTTTTGAATTTCAAGTTTTGTTTTGTCCACTTTATAACCGTTTCTAAATCAGTTGCAAATTCATTGTAATAGAGTTGTTCCGGATTCATTTCAAAGTCAGAGCTTTGTCCAAATCCACGATAATCAAAAAGAACAACTGTAAAACCAACTTGACTTAAAATGGCTGCTTGGTTTAGCCAATAAGACATATTTCCTGCGTCGCCATAACTTAAAATCATTGTTGTTTCATTGTTTTGTGCTTCAAGAGGATTTATAATCCAAGCGTTTAAACGCGCGTTATCATCCGTTTTAATGACTTGTTTCGTATAATTTAATCCAAGTGAGTCAGGAGTTGTTTTATAAGTTCTATCGGGCTTTAATGCGAAACAAAAATTGGTCAAGAATGTCAAAAATGATATTGTTATGATTTTTTTCATTGTTTTAGTTTTTAATGGGAGGAGTTTTGATAAAATAATTTATCCTCACTAATTATATTCCATTTCTTGAGAAGCTTTGTCTTTAGCTCAGAGTCTTTGGGGGTTTCAATTATTGTCCAAGATAAAACAGTGCAATTTCCATCAAGTTTTACAATAGAATCTGAGGATTGAGCAATTTGCATAATCGCATTTCTTTCACATTTATTTTTGTTGAACATAGCTTCATCTGAGTTAGTGAAAATTACTAAAACCAAAACAATTAGAGGAATATACCACGTTTTTTGTCTTTTCGATATGTTTTTGAATATAAATAGTGTTGTTTTTCCAAAAATGAAGATTAACAAAAGTGTTATCGGCATGATGGTGTCGTATCTCAAAACGTTCGGACGATAAATTCGATATCCACCCAATGGTAAAAGGAGTATGTAAAGGAAAGAGAAAAACCCTATCCATTTAAATGCTTTTAGTATTTTATTTCCTTCTTCATTTGAATATTTCTTACGGATTATTAGCGTGTTAATCAATAAAATAAGGAGTAAAACTGGAAATCCCATTTTTTGAGTAAGGGAATAATAAAGTCCTTGAGGTAATCTTAAATAAAGGGTAGATAAAGGTATTTTTTCCCAAGCTAAGGCATTGTAACTTCCAAGAAATAATGAATACAGTGAAAAAATACTTATTGGAAGTAAAAAGAAATAATAATCCTTTGGTATTTCTTTCAATGCAAAGAAAACCCGACTGAATAGATTGGTTTTTTTACGGTTGCTCAAATTTTTATAGATAGCCTGAATAAATAATAATAAGGCGACAACTAAGGTAACACCAGGATTTAAAGGTCCACTTAAACTACAGACCAATGCTAATGGAATCCAAGCTATTTTTAGATATTTAAATTTTTTAAATTCTTTTTTATAATAGTATTTGAGAAAAAATGGAGTAAAATAGATCAACAAAATTGCGGCTGGTAGCGCATAAAAAAACGTATACGTTGTTGATGGATCGATAATTCCCATGTAATTATTGTATCCATTTGTTTGAAATAATGGCGTAATTAAAACAGCTGCGATTAAAAATTCGAGCTTGAAACGAAACTTCCCTGAAACGGCAAGAGCAAGTAAATAGATTATTAAAATTTGAATAGTAGTTTTTGCTATTGCGCAAGATAAATAAGCACTATTTAATGGATTTGTAGTTTTTTGTAATAAGAATGGAATGCTGTTGAAATAGGTATAGAAACTCCAATGACTAAAAAATCTATTGGGGTTTGCATAAGTTGTGTGCTCTTTGAAAATTTTAATTCCCAAAGGATTCTCTAAAATAGGCTTAACATATTCTGCTGGAACGATCCCTCCTGGCATATCGCCATCAAACGGCGTGTTGTAAAATTGCAGAAATGAATAACTTATGTCTACAAGTAAAAAAGAGATTAGAAATAGAATTATGATTTTTCTATTCATTTGTTGCTATTGCGATTATGAGTTTTCCAAAAATATATAAAAATTGCTTCATTATAACAAAGATATATTTGTATGATAATAATAGCATAACTAGTTTTTTAGTTAATATAGTTTTTTATCAAAATATACCGTTTCAAAGCGCATTATTTAGCGTAAGTATATATTTATCAATGTATAATGTTTTTTTCTTGGATTTATATTGTTGTATGTATCGTGGATGTTCCAGTACTTTTATTTGATCAAATAACTTTGCTTCTTTGTTTAACTTTTGAATAAAAACGGCATTTTTCTTTCCTAAAACATACACTTCTGAAGTATCTAAACCCAAAGCGATGTGATTTTTCAAGGTTGTAATCATAAAACCTTTGACCATTTCAAATAAATGTAAATCATCATAATAATTAGCATTTACCCATTTACCATCTTTGTTTTGAACTATAATCGCTAAAGGAAAAGGTGAGTTGATATAAAATTGATTGTAAAAAGATTCTACTCCACCATATTCAGAAATCATATCGTACATAAACACAGATGAAATTTCATGTGTATGAGCAGAATGCATAGGAATTCCACAAATGCCTTCTAATCTTTTTGTATCTGTGAAGGGAACACCAGTTACGCCAGCTCCATGACGACTAGGATTAATTCCAAGAATGAATTTTCGTGAATGGTAGTCATTGTAAAATTTATCGTAAAATTGTTGCATAACAACCAATGTTTCAGGGTTATCCATGAAAGGATTAACTACCCGAAACCCTTTAGGTAATTTGCCTTTAAACTCCAACTTACGGTTGAATTCAACTACTTTATCTCCAAATGTTTGCGACATTTTGTATGTATTTTACACTTTTGTTTAGGTATTCATTGCAAATCTATTTTCCTGCATCAATATGAATATTTCATAGAATACAAATCAAAATCTTCTGCCCAATAGTCTTTGATAATTTCTAGAATTTCAAATCCTTGTTTTTCATAAAATTTATAAGTGAGCTGGGAAGTCCGAACAATTATATGCTCAATACTTTCAATAGATTTCAGCTTTTCAATTCTGTAGGTCAATAGTTGGGAACCGAAAGATTTTCCTTGATATTCTGGATGTAGAATATCCCAACTGATGATTCCGGTCTTTTTATCTTCGGAAAAGTTTATTCCGCCACTTCCAATGATTTTATCTTCAGAAAGCAAGACATAATAGAGTTCTATTTCGTTTTCCAAATAGTTAATCAGTTCTTTTTCTTCCTCTTTAGCGAAATAGCTGGGTGTATTTGCTCTCAATAAACCAAATACAGTATTCTTGTCTGATGGATCGTACTTTCTTATTGTAATTGAGTTGTTCATTCGATTTGTTTGAGACTTTCTTTTTCTCTCTCAAAAATAGCGAATTTTTCAGAATATTCTCAAATCAACTTTATTTCTCTTATACTGCTTTTTTGTACGTTTTTAGACAGCGTTCACGGGCAAATGTATGCTCAACAATCATTGTTGTCCGATAAAAACTTTAAGGCATATTTTTTCCTTCTGTAAGCACTAGTAATACTAACTTAACTATAATTATAGATAAACCACCCCCCTTGTAAGCTATACAGATGAAAATAA
>Ga0164242_10000029_pt1 | contig 168668 bp, 150 predicted proteins | sample OricomgcompostMG_FD_108783 | JGI IMG/M metagenome (GOLD analysis project Ga0164242, IMG submission 108783) | Miracle-Growth compost microbial communities from Emeryville, California, USA - Original compost - Miracle growth compost (MG) ...
TAATGAATGTCGCTGTCCCCCTTTTATGATGAAGAGCCTCTACGTTCGCAAAGTGCGGATGTGGGTGGGGCAGGTGTTCGACTGGGCTATCGAGCAGGGCTACGCCGAAGCCAACGTCGCCACCACCATTAATCCAAAAAAAGCATTTGGCAAGACCCGTGTCAAACATTTTGCTGGCCGCCGTCTGGCGCAGGCGCCCGAAGACCGAGGTCATTGTCCATAGCGATCAGGGCGGCCAGTTCGGCAGCCACGATTGGCGCGACTTCCTAAAGACCCACCGGCTCAGACCCAGCATGAGCAGACGGGGAAATTGCCACGACAATGCGGTGGCCGAGAGCTTCTTCCAGCTACTTAAACGCGAACGGATCCGCCGTCGCGTTTATGCGACCCGGGAGCAGGCCAGAGCGGATATCTTCGATCACATCGAGATGTTCTACAACCCCAAGAGGCGGCACAGCCATGCTGGGGAGTTGTCCCCGGTAGAATTTGAGAGACGCCACTTTTTAAAAACCGGGACCGTCTAGAAAACCCGGGCCGATTCGCTTTGCCTGTCAGGAGTAGTCGTGTCTCGTTCTGCTGGTGCTGTTTCTCTGATTGTCGGCCTGGTATTCGTGGTCGCGATAGCGGGTTCGTCTCTATGGAACAAGGAAGAGCTTGCCCGTTACCAAGCTTTGAAAAATAAGCGAAGGTTCGGCGGGAAGCGTCTGTCTCCAGAAGATCAGGCTGAGTTCGAACGCCCATCAATAAAGTATTGGTGGTATTGAAGAATATCCTTGCTTGAGATTGGTCAGTTCGGGCCACCTTCGGGTGGCTATTTTTTTGAATCCCTTTTGACCGCAATGATGAGTTTGTCAGTGTCTGTCGGACTAGGCGTGTGCTGCTTGCCGGATGGCGTCGGCAACCCATTGGTTCAGACTTTCGCCACTGGCAGCAGCAGCAATCGTGGCGGCCTCATGAATGTCAGGGGCTACTCGCAGTACGAATTTTCCGGAAAAGCTCTTGCGAGGTTCGATACCGCGCTTTGCGCACTCGTCGAGAAATGCATCAAGAGATGCTTTCCCTTCACGATGAAGCCCGGCGACATCGGCGGCATAGAAGTCCGCGCCGCCGTTTAGTCCGACAAATTCACCTCTGAACATTTCAATGTCGGGGTCGTAGTTGATAACGGCCTGTTGACCGCTGATTATCATGGTGTTCTTCATGGTTTCACTCCGTTTTCTTCAAGCCACTTGCGCAAGGAGGCTACCGCGCCTTTGTCCATATCAGATGATGGGTGAGGGCGGTGCATGACTTTCACCTGCCCAAAAAGAAACACGGCAACTCTGCAGCCTTCTCGCTCGGTGATCTCAGCGCCAAGCTCCGTCAGTAATGCTGCGGCATCATTCCATTTCACCCCGGCTGGAGTTGGTCTGGAAAAGATCAATGCCAGTGTTTTGCGTTGTTTGGCCTTCGTGAACTAAATAGTATCATTATTTAGTATCAAATACAACTGAAACCTTCTATGTGGCTCTGCTTCGGTGGGGCCTTTTTATGCCCGCTAACCACCATCGCGCAAGCGGGCCGTCGTGCCGCAGCAGTCGCCCCTCAACTGACCGCCGAAGTAAACAAACTATCAGGAGCTCTTGAAGATGCGAAATCTCTGCCTGCTGACTGCCGTCCTTTGGCTTTGGCATTTGTGCTGCAAAACACCGACCGTCCCGTTCAGGTACGCATGACATAGTGGTTCTCCAGGAATGGAATTGGAATAGGTGCCGGTTACGTGTCCGGCACCGGGTGCCACTGGTTTGGGCTTTCGCCGCTTGGGCGAAATGTTTTGGGTCGCTGCCCCGCTGAAAAGGCCTGTTGCGGGCTGGAAAGGGCGTTATTTGGTAACAATGCTGGATTTATAGGGCGGCAGTCCCCATAGTGGTCATGGGGTATCTTTCCCTTTTACTTAGGACTTACATTGAAAACAGAAATCGGCATCGTGAAATGGTTCAACAATGACAAGGGATTCGGCTTTATCACGCCCGAATCCGGCGGCAAGGACCTTTTTGCGCACTACAGCGAGATTCAAGGCGACGGCCATAAAAGTCTCGAAGAAAACCAACGCGTGTCGTTTGTCGCAGCGCAGGGACCGAAAGGCCCTCAAGCGACCATGATTCAAGCGGTTTGATCGCTTCGCTCGCCAAAACCGGCGAGCAGACAGAGTAATTGAACAGATGGCCGGACCCTTTGAAAAATTGGGTTCGGCCTTTTTGATTATTGTCCCGACGCATCCTTGCGGGCGTTGTAGTCCTGGCGGCATTGTTGTTCCAGCATACGCACGCCCGCGCTGGACTTGCTGTTCAGTGCGGCCTGCCGCTGGCATTCCGACAGCATCTGCTTGTTGCGGTCTTGCGCCGCGGTGTTCGTGGGCTGGTGCGTGGACAGCGTCACGCCCGACGAGTCTTTCTGATAGGACCGGGACGGCGGCGTTTGCTGCGTGCTGAGCGTTTGTGCGTCGGCCGTGGACCAGGCCAGCGATGCCGCCAGTGTGGACAGAAGCAGCAAGGCAAGAGGTTTGCCTATGCGTGCGCCGCCGCACGTGGTTTGGGTGTGGGTCGTGTTCATGTTTGCGCCTTGTGCCGGCTTCATGCCGTAGTGACTTTCTTGATGAGGGGTTTGACGTTTTCCTGGCGAGCCGGCAGAACGGGATGGTGTTCGCGCGCGGCGTTCAGGATAAGCGCGGTGGATGTTTCGGTCAGCATGCAGAATTTGGTCACGACCGCGTCCAGGTGGGCGACGTCGATGACGGCGATCTCGATCAGCCAGCTGTCCTCGCCGGTGATGTTGTAGGCGTTCAGTATTTCGGGCGTCTGGCCTATAAGCTTGACCACCCTGGGGTATTCGGCGCGCGATACGCGCATCAGCGCCCGTATGCCGTAGCCCAGCTTGCCGATGTCGACCGTGGCCCGGTAGCCGGTGATCACGCCCGAGGCCTCCAGCTTGCGCACGCGCTCGCTGACGGCGGGCTGGCTAAGATGCACCCGGCGGCCCAGTTCGGACATGGAAATGCGCCCGTCGCCTTGCAGTTCCGTCAGGATGCGGGTGTCGTAATGATCCAGTTCGCAGTTCAAGGAAAACGCCCTTATTTACGTTCAAATCATCATGGCCGATGGGGATACTTCCTTCAAATTGTCATGTTTCCCCCACCGCTGAATCCGTAATATAGCGCTTTGTATATTCCTTTTCAGGGGCTTTCGATGTCCGGCGCTGTCTCTTCCTGCGCGCGCCCCGCGGCCGCGTCGTTGTCGTCCATGGTGATCCTGTGTCTGGCTGCGACCTGGCTGGTCTGGGGGTCGACGTACCTGGCCATCAAGCTGGCCTTGCCGGGTTTCGCGCCGTTCTACCTGATGGGCACGCGGTTCATCGCCGCCGGGGTCTTGCTGTTCGCGTGGGTGCTGGTTCGGCGTCAGCCGCTGCCCACGCGGCGCCAGTGGCTCAATGCGCTGGCCATAGGCGCCCTGATGCTGGGCGGCGGGATGGGCGGCGTGGCCTACGCCGAACAGACCATAGGTTCGGGCCTGGTGGTGGCGTTCATCGCGGTGGTGCCGCTGATGATCGCCGCCCTGAACCTGTTCTGGGGCGTGCGTCCGCGGCCGCTGGAATGGGCCGGCATCGCGCTGGGCCTGGCCGGCATCCTGATGCTGGCCAGGGGGGCCGACTTCAGGGCTTCGCCAGTGGGGCTGGCGGCGATGATCGTGGCCACGACAAGCTGGTCGCTGGGCAGCGTGCTTAGCCAGCGCGGCCTGTCGCCGGCCCCGGCCGCCCCGGGGTTTGCCAGCGAAATGCTGTGCGGCGGCATCGTGCTGCTGGCCCTGGCCTGGGCCCGGGGCGAGCCCATGACGTGGCCGGCGCCTTCCGTGGCGACCGCCGCCTGGCTGTATCTGGTGGTATTCGGCTCGCTGATCGCCTTCAATGCGTATATGGTGCTGCTCTCGCGCGCCCCAGCGGCGTTGGCCGCCAGCTACACCTTCGTCAATCCCTTGATCGCCATGTTCCTGGGGGTGGCGTTCGCGGGCGAGCACATCAGCCGCTTCGAATGGCTGGCCGCCGCCATCGTGTTGCTGGGGGTCGTACTTATCCTGGCCAGGAAACGCGGCTGACCTCCGGGCGGCGGTGCCGCGCCCGGCCGCCCGGAGGTCGGCCATGGCGGCCCCGGCCCGATCTGTGACACAATAAAGCCCAGGAGGGCGGCATCATGAACACGGAATTTCCGGGCTTTTCAGGCCCCACGGCCAGCACCGAGGCGCCGCTCGAGATGCTGGCCGCGTGCCATATCCGCATAGAACGGCAGTGCGCCACGCTGCGTCGGCTGGCGTCGCATCTGGCGCACAGCGGCTGCGACGGCCAGGCGCGCACGGCCGCCGAGAATATCATGCGTTATTTCGATACGGCCGCCGTGCAGCATCACGCCGACGAAGAGGTCGACCTTTTCCCCGCCCTGATCGAATCCATGGCGGGGTCCGACGCCGTTTGCATACGCGACATGACCGAAGGCCTGGCCGCCGAACACCGCGAACTTGAAGATATGTGGCGGGTCTTGCGCAAGCCGCTGGAACGCATCGCCCAGGGCGCGTCGGCCGACTTGCCCGCTTCCGCCGTGGAAGATTTCGCCGCCCTGTACGAACGCCACCTGAAGCGGGAAGACGACGAACTGCTGCCCATGGCCGCGCGCCTGCTGGCCGACGACGAACTGGCCCTGGTGGGCCGGGCCATGCGCCAGCGCCGCGGCATACCCGATGTGTGAACACGTTTTCCATGACGGGCCGGGTCGGCCCGGCCCGCTGCCCGACCGCCGCGAACGCCTGAAGGAAGCCCCATGCTGAAAGTCTATGCCATCAACGGCCTGACGCCGGTCGTGGACCCCACGGCGTACGTGCATCCCAGCGCCGTCCTCATCGGCGACGTGATCGTGGGTCCGGGCGTGTATATCGGCCCGCTGGCCAGTCTGCGCGGCGACTTCGGCCGCATCGTCATCGAGTCCGGCGGCAATGTCCAGGACACCTGCGTGCTGCACGGCACGGCCCAGACCGACACCATTGTCGAAGAAGACGGCCACATAGGCCATGGCGCCGTGTTGCATGGCTGCCGCATCGGGCGCAATGCCATGGTGGGGATGAACGCGGTGGTCATGGACCGCGCCGTCATCGGCGAATCCAGCATCGTGGGGGCGGCGGCTTTCGTCAAGACGGGCATGCAGGTGCCTGCGCGCAGCATGGTCCTGGGCGCGCCGGCGCGGGTCGTGCGCGAACTGAACGACGACGAGATCGCCCGCAAGACGCACGGCACGCGCCAGTATCACAAGCTGGCGCGGCGGTCCATGCAGACGCTGCAGGCCGTCGCGCCCCTGGCGCATCCCGAAGCCGATCGTCCGCGGCTGACGTCCGCGGTCATAGAACCCGGCAGCGACTAGCCCGCGGTCAGTTGCCGGGGGCGTCGAAGATTCCCGGATTCAGCAGTATCGAGCGGTCGACCTGGCCGATGTCGGTCTTGCCGCAGAACGCCATGGTGACGTCCAGTTCGTTGGCCATCAGTTCCAGGCAGCGCGTCACGCCCGCCTGTCCGAATGCGCCCAGGGAATACAGGAACGACCGGCCGATGAATGTGCCTTTTGCGCCCAGCGCCACGGCCTTGAGCACGTCCTGGCCGCCGCGGATGCCGCCGTCCATCAAGACCTCGATGTCTTTGCCCACTTCCTGGGCGATATGGGGCAGCGCCGAGATCGACGACGGCGCGCCGTCCAGTTGCCGGCCGCCATGGTTGGATACGATCAGGGCGTCGGCGCCGCTGTCGACGGCGAGGCGCGCGTCCTGGGCATCCATGATGCCCTTGAGGATCAGCTTGCGGCCCCAGCGTTGCTTGATCCATTCCACGTCTTTCCAGCTAAGGCTGGGATCGAACTGTTCTGCCGTCCACGACGACAGCGACGACAGGTCGCTGACCCCTTTGGCGTGACCCACGATGTTGCCGAATGTGCGCCGCTTCGTGCCCAGCATGTTCAGGCACCAGCGCGGCTTGGTGGCCAGGTTGACCAGGTTGGCCAGCGTGGGCTTGGGCGGCGTGGACAGGCCGTTCTTGATGTCCTTGTGCCGCTGGCCCAGCACCTGCAGGTCCAGGGTCAGCACCAGCGCCGAGCAGTTCGCCGCCTTGGCGCGGTCGATCAGGCCGGCGATGAAGTCTTTGTCGCGCATGACGTAGAGCTGGAACCAGAACGGCGCGTGCGTGTGCGCGGCGATGTCCTCCAGCGAGCAGATGCTCATGGTCGAGAGCGTGAACGGAATGCCGAACCTTTCGGCCGCCTTGGCGCCCAGGATCTCGCCGTCGGCGTGCTGCATGCCCGTCAGGCCGGTTGGCGCGATGGCGACCGGCATGGCCACGTCGGTGCCGACCATGGTGCTGCGGATGCTGCGTTTTTCTATGTTCACGGCCACGCGCTGGCGCAGCTTCAGTTTCTGGAAGTCGCGCTCGTTCGACAGGTACGTGCCTTGCGTCCAGGAACCCGAATCGGCGTAATCGTAGAACATCCTGGGCACGCGTCGCTGGGCCAGCACCCGGAAGTCTTCAACGCAGGTCATTTTGGATAAAGTGGGCAAGAGTCTCTCCTGGGTTTGCGGACGCGGGTTTACCGGCCTTGGGGCGCACGGCCGCCCGACGCGGCGGCCATCGCCAAGTCGTAAATAATAATGGATTGCGGGCGATTATGTCGCCGGGGGCGGACGGCGGCCCGCGCCCGCCGTGCCGCCCGGGTCCTGGACGGGACCCAGGTCGCGTCCGTCGCCGGCGACGATGGGCACGGCCGCGGCGCCGTTCCACCAGAATATTCGGGCCACCTTGACGCGGCGGGCGATGTCTATGGCCTGGGCGGCATCGCTTTCGACGAAGTGGGTGTGGCGGCGGGCGGCGATGGCGTCGGCCTTGTGCCGGGACGTTTCCTGCGCCGCATGGCGCGCGGGGTCGCGCATGACCAGCGGTCCGTGAAAGCCATGGCGGTTCAGCCAGGCCTGGGTCCGTTCGCGATCCGGTTCGGGGCGGCCCGTGATGATGGTGATGGTTGTCAGGTCCAGGCCGGGCAGCGCCGCGCAGGGCGGCAGCCGGTCGCGCCGGGCCAGCGTGGCGTCCAGGTCTTGCTGGTAGCCCTCCAGGGGCAGGTCGGGCAGCAGCACGCCGTCCAGGTCTATGGCCCACGATGCGTAGGTGTGCAAAGGCCGGCCGGGCAGGTTTCCGGTCGCCGCGAAGGCCGGGGTGATGGATTCACGTTCCCACGGAAACCAGGCGCGGTAGCCCGCGGGTATTTCGCGGCCGTACTCGGGGACGATGCGCGATTGCGCGTCGTGGGCCAGGGTGAAGATGGCGATGTCGTATCCCAGTTCCCGCAGGAACGCCGCGCAGTCCACCAAGGTGGTGCCGCGTCCGGCAATGTCCTCGACCAACAGCAGCCGCGCGCCCGGTGCGGGCCGCCCGGCGGTGAACCAGCTTGCCTCGCGCCGGGCGCGAACGTAGGACACGGCGAACAAAGGCAGGTCCAGCGCGGTGGCGGCCATGACGGCCGGCGCCAGCCCGCCGCGGGCGATGGCCACGACGCCGTCGAAGCCCCGCGCGAGCCATTGGGGCACGTATTCCATGACCGTGGCTTCGACGCGCTGGTAGTCGTACGGAAAGGCGATTGAAGGCGTGGTCATGGCGGGCGGCAAGAAGTGGCTACACCCCGATTTTAGGACGAGGGTAATATGGATATATCTATATATTTGAATCTATCGATTCATAAATCGATAAAACAAGATATATAATTCGAGAGAACTCGATTCGAAAGTCGGGCTTCCCGCCAGATTCCTCTTGTGGATACCGGTATTTTCCATGGATATTGACCTCATCATCAAGGCACTGGCCAATCCGGTGCGCCGCGACATACTGCGCAGGCTCAAAGACCCCCGGAAGCATTTCTCCGACCAGGAGCATTCCCTGGACGTGGGCGTTTGCGCGGGCCAGTTCGAACGCTGCGGCCTGTCGCAATCCACGATGTCGACCCATCTGGCGACATTGCAGCGGGCCGGGTTGGTCACGGCGCACCGTATCGGCCAGTGGGTTTTCTACAAGCGCGACGAGGACGCCATCGCCGCTTTTTTAAGCGCGCTGGACAAAGACCTCTGATTTCTCAACGACTCTCTTTCTTATTGGTACGAACCCTCATCATGCCCACTTTATTCGATCCCATTACCGCCGGCGACCTTGAACTGCCCAACCGCATCGTCATGGCGCCGCTGACCCGCAACCGCGCACCCGGCGCGGTGCCTTCCGAACACGCGGCGACGTATTATTCCCAGCGCGCCTCGGCGGGCCTGCTCATCACCGAGGCCACCGCCATTACGCAGCAGGGACAGGGCTACGCGCAGGTCCCCGGCCTGTATTCGGCCTCGCAACTGGCGGGGTGGCGCCGCGTCACCGATGCCGTGCACGCCGCGGGCGGCAGGATCGTGGTCCAGCTGTGGCACGTGGGCCGTATTTCGCATACGTCGCTGCAGCCCGGCAATGGCGCGCCGGTGGCGCCATCGCCGATACGAGCCCGGGCCAAGACCTATCTGGTGCAGGCCGACGGCACCGGCAGTTTCGTGGAAACGTCGCAGCCCAGGGCGCTCAGGCTCGATGAACTGCCCGGTGTCGTGGCCGATTTCCGCCGAGCCGCCCGGGCCGCCATCGACGCCGGCTTCGACGGCGTCGAGCTGCATGCGGCAAATGGCTATCTGCTGGACCAGTTCCTGCGCGCCGGCACCAACCAGCGCACGGACGCCTATGGCGGCAGCATCGAAAACCGCACCCGTCTGTTGTTCGAGGTGATGGACGCGGTCACGGCCGAAGTCGGCGGTGGCCGGACCGGCATACGCATCTCGCCGGTGACGCCGGCCAACGATGCCAGCGACCCGGATCCGCAGCCTTTGTTCGATGCCGTGGCCCGCAAGCTGGCCGGCTACGGCCTGGCCTATGTGCATGTGATCGAAGGCGCCACGGGCGGCGCGCGCGACTTCCAGCAGGGCGATGCGCCGTTCGACTACGCCGCGCTGCGCGGGGCCTATGCCGGCGCGGGCGGCACGGGGGCCTGGATGGCCAACAACGGGTATGACGGGGCCTTGGCGTCCCGCGCCGTCGAAGAGGGCAAGGCGGATCTGGTCGCCTTCGGCAAGCTGTTCATCGCCAATCCGGATCTGGTGCGCCGCCTGCGTGAAAACGCCGCCTTGAACGAGCCCGATCCGACGACGTTCTACGGCGGCGGGGACAAAGGCTATATCGATTATCCCGCGCTGGCCTGATTGCCCAACATTCACCCAGGCAAAGAAAAACCGCCTAAGGGCATGGCCTTTAGGCGGTTTCAACCTGCCGATTAAGCAGGGAAATTCTGGCGCGTCTGGCAGGATTCGAACCCACGACCCCTTGGTTCGTAGCCAAGTACTCTATCCAACTGAGCTACAGACGCGTTAAAAGAGGCAAAACTATAGCATAAATTCTAGCACGTGTCTTGCCTGGATAGGACGGCGGATTTTGCCGTCCAGATTTCAGATATGCATAAAACACATCGCACGATGCAGGGAAATCGCCAATGCTAATGGCCATGCTGCACTGCTTCCAGAAGTTCGTCTTGACTTCGGAACATGGCTCATATCATACTATTTAAGGGATTTAACGGGATTAATGTTCTTCAGATCATTCTGCATTGGATATACCCATCTACTAGGAGACATTCTTTGAAAAAAGAATCATTCACCACTCTGGCTGCCACCCTTGTCGCCGGCTTGGCGTTTACCGTTGGCGGCCAAACCGCCGTCGCGGCCCAGAGCCATGCCAAAAGCAATACCATCGTGGTAGGCGCCGACACGACGTTCCCTCCGTTCGAAACCGAACACAATGGCAAGGTAACCGGCTTCGATATCGACATGATCAAAGCCATTGCCAAGGTTGAACACCTGAAGGTCGAACTCAAGACCATGCCGTTCAACGGCATCATCCCCAGCCTGCAGGCCGGGTCCATCGACGCCGCCGTGGCGGGGATCACCATCAAGAAAAGCCGCATGGAAAACGTCGACTTCAGCGACGCTTACTACAAGTCGGGCTTGTCCGTGCTGGTCAAGAAGAACTCCAAGATCAAAAGCTTCGCCGATCTGAAGGGTCACGTCGTCGCCACCAAGAAGGCCACGTCGTCGGTCGACTACATGCTTGGCCACGGCATCGACACCAAGTACATCAAGCAGTTCCAGAATATCGACGTCGCCTATCAGGCGCTTGAAACCGGCGGGGCCGATGCGGTGGTTTTCGACAATCCGGTCAACGTCAATTTCAAGACGGCCCACAAGAACGTGAAGACCGTCGGCGACCTGCTTACCGGTGAATACTACGGTATCGCCATCAGCAAGAAGCGCCCCGAACTGGCCGACAAGATCAACGACGGTCTGGCCAAGATCAAGAAAAGCGGCGTGTATCACAAATTGTTCGTGAAGTACTTCGGCGGCGACACCAGCGGTGCGGTGAACGACGTCAAGAAACCTGCCGATGTTGCCCTGTAAGCTTCTGGGCATGTCCATCCGGTTTGGTTGACATCTCGGCTGCGCCCCCGCTTCTGATCCAGGCGCGGGGGCGTGATCGTCGCAAACGGGCGGCGCGTATCGCGTCCGGCGATTCACCGGGTTTCAAAACAGATTGCGCGCGGTACTAATGCTGTACTGCGCGCTTGTTTTTGCAAGACAATACTTATGAATGTAATCTGGCAGAATCTACCTGTAATCCTCGACGGCCTGCGCCTGACGATTCAGTATTCGATCATCGCCATTGTGCTCATGGTCGTCATCGGCCTGATCGCCGCGCTCATGCGGCTATCCCGGTTCAGCGTGCTGCGATGGATTGCCTCGGCCTACGTCGAGATATTCCGTTCCACGCCGCTACTGGTTCAATTGTTCTTCATCGTGCTGGGCCTGCCGGCCCTGCTGCCGGTGAACGAATGGTTCGGCCAGCTGGCGTATCCGATCATGGCCGCGGCGCTTACGCTTAGCCTGAACGAAGGCGCGTACGTCACCGAGATCATCCGCGCCGGCATTCTTGGCGTGGATCGCGGCCAGAAAGAGGCTGCGGCAAGTATAGGCATGACCGCCCTGCAGACCATGCGCTACATTGTTCTGCCCCAGGCGTTCAAGCGCATGATCCCGCCGCTGGTCAACCAGGCCGCCCAGACCATCAAGGACACGTCCCTGCTGGCTCCGGTGGGCATCATCGAACTGGTCTACAAAGGCGAAGTGGTCATCGCGGCGACATTCGCTTCTTTCACGATCTGGGGACTGATCGCTGTTCTGTATTTCATCATCATCTTCTCCGTGTCGAAATGCGCTTCTTATCTGGAGAGGAGGCTTCAAGTTGATAAACGTTAAAAATCTTCATAAATCCTTTGGCGATCAGGAAATTCTCAAGGGCATCGACAACCACGTCGACGAAAAAGAAGTCGTCGTCGTCATCGGTCCCTCGGGAAGCGGCAAAAGCACGTTTCTGCGCTGTTTGAACGGGCTGGAAACGGTCACCAGCGGCGAGATCGAAATCGCGGGCATGAACCTGACCGATCCCAAGACCGACATCCACAAGCTCAGGCAGCACGTGGGCATGGTGTTCCAGCAGTTCAACCTGTTCAAGCACCTGACCATCCTGGAGAACATCACCATAGGCCCGCGCAAGGTCAAGAAGATGCAGGTTGCCGAAAGCAACGAGATCGCGCGCGCATTGCTGGCCAAGGTCGGGCTTTCGGGCAAGGAAGAAAGCTATCCCGACGAGCTCTCCGGCGGCCAGCAGCAGCGCGTGGCCATCGCCCGGGCGCTGGCCATGGGGCCCAACGTCATGCTGTTCGACGAACCCACGTCGGCGCTGGATCCGGAAATGGTGGGTGAAGTGCTGCAGGTCATGAAAGACCTGGCGATCGAAGGCATGACCATGGTCGTCGTCACGCATGAAATGGGGTTTGCCCGCGAGGTCGGCCACCGGGTGATCTTCATGGACGACGGGTACATCGTGGAAGAGGGCAGTCCCAAGGATATTTTCTCGAACCCGCAGATGGATCGCACCAAGAATTTCCTGGCCAAGATCCTGTAGGCGAAGAACGGGTCACTTTTTCGAGACGAACCTGTTCCCGCGTATGTAGAAGCGCAACGGCTTGGCGGCCCATTCGCCGGCATAGTCCACGCCGATTCGCGGGCGTTCAACGATGTCGGCGTCTTCAACGGCCCGGGCCTGGGCGATGAACAAGGCGTCGCTGCACAGGTCGTGCCCGTAATGGCTCAGGTCTATGCCCATGGCCTTGCACAGGCGCCCCGGTCCGTTGGTGTTGTTCGACAGGCCGGCCACGGGCTCCAGTGCGCGCAGCAACACCGCGGTCCCGGTGCCTTCGGGTTCGGTGACGACGTTCATGCAATGGTGCATGCCGTATACCAGGTAGACGTAGATATGGCCCGGTGGGCCGAACATGGCCCGGGTGCGGGCGGTAAGGCCTTTGGACGTATGGGCGGCCAGATCCGAGGGCCCCAGGTACGCCTCCACTTCCACGATCCGGCCCATTCTTTCCTGCCCGTCGATCCGATGCACCAGGATCTTGCCCAGCAAGTCCCTGGCCACCGTCACGGTGTCGCGGTTGTAAAACCGCCTGGGCAGTTTGCGGGCTTGCGGGGTGGGTTCGGTGCGTGTCGCCATGGTGCGGGAAGGTCGTGTTCGGAAAGCCAGGGTAAATGGTAGTCCAAAATCCCGACGTTCGGCGCCGGGGTGTGGCGCCGCCGCGCAGGGGCCGTTGGCCCGGCATGGCTGGCCCGAAAACATAATGTTTGACTTTAATTTATGTAAAAACTATAATGGTCGGCCAGATTTTCAAGCTTGTTGACGTTTGTACAATCCAGTACCAGTACAGTACTTTTTTGCTCTTACCACTGTCTTGACGGTCTGTATTTGGGGCATATCGCTCTTAATTTTCAGGAATTGCAAAAATGCAAACAGAAACTGGTATTGTTAAGTGGTTCAACAACGAAAAAGGCTTTGGTTTCATCAAGCCGGAATCGGGCGGCAAAGATTTGTTCGCCCATCACACCGAAATCATCGGCACGGGCTTCAAGTCGCTGGAAGAAAACCAGCGCGTCTCGTTTGTCGCCGCCGAAGGCCCCAAGGGTCCTCAGGCCAAGTCGATCCAGGTCATCTGATCGATAGCCGACCGATGCGGTAAAAAAAGCCACCCCGCGGGGTGGCTTTTTCACGTGCGTTGGCAGCCGGTGCGGGCTGCGGCGTCAGGCCGCGTGGTCGTCGACGGCTTTTGCCAGTTGCGCGACTGCGCGGGATTTTTCCGCCTCCGGCAGGAATGACGCCGTCAGGCTGTTTTCCGCCAGGGCGGCCAGCTCGGCCCGGCTTAGATTCAGCGCGCTTGCGCTGGCCATGTAGTTTTCAAGCAGATAGCCGCCGAAGTAGGCGGGGTCGTCCGAATTCAGGGTAACCGCGATGCCCGCCCGCAGCATGCGCGCCAGGTTGTGATGGCCCAGGTCGTCGACCACGCACAGTTTCAGGTTCGAAAGCGGGCATACCGTCAGCGGGATGCGTGAATCGGCCAGGCGCCGCATCAGCCGCGGGTCGTCTTCGCTGCGCACGCCGTGATCTATGCGCTCGACGTGCAGCAGGTCCAGCGCGTCGGCGACGTACGAGGCCGGCCCTTCTTCGCCGGCGTGCGCCACCAGGCGAAACCCCAGGTCGCGGCAACGCTTGAACACGCGCGCGAATTTTTCCGGCGGATTGCCCCGTTCGGCCGAATCCAGGCCCACGCCTATCCACAGGTCGCCGTATTCGCCGCGCAGCGGCAGCGCCGCCTCCAGGGTCTGGAAGGCGTCCTCCTCGCTGAGGTGGCGCAGGAAGCTAAGCAGCAGGTAGCTGGTGATGCCGTAGCGTTGGCGGGCGTCGCGCAAGGCGCGCGCCATGCCCGCGAACACCGTTGCCATGGCGACGCCCCTGGCGGTATGGGTTTGCGGATCGAACATGATTTCCGCATGGACGATGCCTTCGGCGTGGGCGCGCTGCATGTACGCCATGGTCATGTCGTGGAAGTCCGCTTCGGTCACGAGCACGCTGGCGCCCGCGTAGTACAGGTCCAGGAACGATTGCAGATCGGTGAACGCGTAGGCGGCGCGCAGGGCATCGACCGTCTGGTAGGGCAGCGTCACGCCGTTGCGCCGGGCCAGGGCGAAGATCAGTTCGGGTTCCAGCGTGCCCTCGATGTGCACGTGCAGTTCCGCCTTGGGCAGGCGTCGGAGGAAGGCGGCAAGCGGGCTTGGCGCGGCGTCGTCGATGGATGTGGGCACGGTATGCGGCTTGGTCTATGGCAAGACGCCATTATAGAAACATTGCCTTTCAGGCTGGTTTGCGCCGCTTGCCTCTTAGGCTTTTCTTGGTTTTTTCCAGCACGCGGCTTGAATTCGTACCCTGCGCCAGGGCCACGCCCAATGCCAGCAGGTCGATGATGGCCAGGTGGACCAGGCGCGACAGCATGGGGCTGTACAGCTCGGTGTCTTCCTCGGTGTCGGCGCGCAGCAGCACGGTGGCCATCTGGGCCAGCGGCGTGCCGCCGGCCGTGATGGCGATGACGGGGCAGTCGTTCCTGCGCGCCACGGCCACGGCGTCGAGCAGGTCTTTGCTGCGCCCCGAATGGGAGATGGCCACCAGCACGTCGCGCGGCCCCAGCATGGATGCCGCCATCATCTGGATGTGCGTGTCGGCGTAGGCCACTGTGCAAAGATCGTAGCGGAAGAATTTGTGCTGGGCGTCGGCGGCGACGATGCCCGAATTGCCCTGGCCATAGAATTCGATGCGCCGGGCCTGCACCAGCAGGGCGACGGCGTCGTCGACCAGGTCGGTGTTCAGGTCGTTCCTGGCCCGCAGCAGGGCCGATACGGCGTTGTCGAACACTTTGCTGGCCAGCTCGGCGGTGGGTTCGCCGGCCCGCAACGACGAGTGCACGTACGGTATGCCGGCCATCAGGCTGGCCGCCAGCTTTACCTTGAAGTCGGGCCAGCCCCGGTATCCCAGCGAACGGCAGAAGCGTATGACGGTGGGCTGGCTGACCCGGGCCAGGCGCGCGATGTCGCCCACGGCGGACTTGGCCGCGTCCCTGGGGTGCTTCAGGACCAGTTCGGCCACTCTGCATTCGGCCGTGCTAAGACCGGGCAGCTGCTGCTGTATTTTGTCTAGCATGGTGGCAGATCCGGCAAGGTATCGATACAGGCGGCCGCGCCAAGCAGCGCGGCGTGCGGCGTGGTGATCAGGAATACGGGGATGCGGGCCAGGTAGTCGGAAAAACGCCCTTTGTCCTCGAAGCGCCGGCGAAACGGCGACTGCATGAAATAGTCGCCCAGCTTGGGCAGGATGCCTCCGCCCAGGTATATGCCGCCGCGCGCGCCCAGCGTCAGCGCCAGGTCGCCTGCCGCCGTGCCCAGCAGGGCGCAGAACGTGTCCAGGGCCTCGCGGCAGTGGGGGCAGGATCCGTCAAGCGCGTCGGCGCTGATTTGCGCGGCCGTCCGGTCCGGTGCGGCGGCGCCGGCAAGGCCGGCCACGGTCCGGTAGATGAATTCCAGGCCCATTCCCGATACCAGGCGTTCCATGGAAACATGGCCGAATCGGGCGTGGGCCGCCCGCCACAGGGCCAGTTCGCGTTCGGTGCGCGGCGCGAAGCTGACGTGGCCGCCTTCGCCGGCTATGGGCGTCCAGCGCCCGTCGGCGGCGGGCACCAGCGCCGAGACGCCCAGGCCCGTGCCGGGCCCCAGCAGGCCCAGGGGGGTGGCGGGCACGCGCTCCCGTCCGCCCAGTTGGCGCAGGTCGGCCTGCGCCAGCACGGTCAGGGACCAGGCCAGCGCCGTGAAGTCGTTGATGACGTGCAGCCGCTCCAGGCCCAGGGCCTGCCGCGTCGCGTCTATGGAGAACGACCATGGGGCGTTGGTCATCCGGATGCGGTCGCCCAGGACCGGGTTGGCGATGCCGAAGACCGCCTGGCGCACCGGCGGGGCGCCGCAGTCGTCAAGATAGTCTTTGGCGGCGCGCTCCACCGTGTCGTAGTCGGCGATGGCCATGACGCGAACGGCGCGCAGCGCGCGCCTGTCCTGGTCCGGACTCAGGGCGAAGCGCACGTGCGTGCCGCCTATGTCGGCGACCAGGCTGGCCGGCTCAGGCATGCCAGTAGACGTCGATGGGCGCCTTGTCCTGGTCCAGGACGTAGCTGACCGGAAATTCGGAGGTGGCGGCGCGCGCCGCCTGCTCGTATATTTGGCGTTTTTGCGGACCGGATATGGCCAGGATCAGCTGCCGTGTCTGCAGCAAGGCGGCCAGCGTCATGCTGATGCGCTCGTAGGCGGCCGATGGCGGCGTGACGTGAAGATAGCGTTGCGTCTGGCCGGCATCCAGCCCTTGCTGCAGCTGTTGCGCCTGGGGAAACAGCGATGCGGTGTGGCCGTCTTCGCCCATGCCCAGGATGGCCAGCGCCAGCGGATCGCGCTGCCGGTTGGCGTGCTCCAGGCATCGCGCCAGGTTGGACGGGTCGCTGACCAGGCCGGTGAAATGCGCGGCGGCGGCCTTGCCCTGCAGCAGGTGGGTGCGCACGAGGTGTTCGTTGCTGTCCGGGCTTTCGGGCGCGACGAAGCGTTCGTCCACCAGGCGTATCTGGACCCGCTCCCAGGAAATCGCGATATGGCTCAACGCCTGGAACAGGGCAATGGGCGAATGCCCGCCCGAGACCGCCATGGCGGCCTGGCCGTCTCGGTCTATGGCGTCTTGCAAAATGCCCGAGACCCGGGCGGCCAGGGCGGCGACGTAAAGCGCTTCGGTTTCGAATGGATGCCACATGATTCAGGTCTCCTCGTGCCAGACCACGCCCGCGCGCGAGAGCAGGCTGCTGGAGGCGGCCGGCCCCCAGCTTCCCGCGGTGTAGGTGCGTGGGGCGATGGCGTAATGTTCCCAGGATTCGATGATGGGTTCGACCCAGGACCATGCCTGGGCCAGTTCGTCGCGCCGCATGAACAGGGCCAGCTTGCCGCGGATCACGTCCAGCAGAAGACGCTCGTAGGCGTCGGCCCAGCGCGCCTTGAACATGGTGTGAAAGTCCAGGTTCAGGTAGGTGGACTGCAGGCGCATCGCGTCGCCGGGTTCCTTGGCCAGGAAATACAGGCGGATGCTTTCCTTGGGCTGCAGCCGTATGACCAGGCGATTGGCCGAGTGCAGATCCAGCGGCTTGGGAAAGACCGCGTGCGGCACGTTGCGGAAATTGATGACGATCTCGGCGACGCGTTCCTGCAGGCGCTTGCCGGTGCGCAGGAAAAAAGGCACGCCCGACCAGCGCCAGTTGGCGATTTCGGCCTGCAGCGCCACGAAAGTCTCGGTTTTGCTGTCGGCGGCCACATTGTGCTCTTCCAGGTATCCGACCACGGGCTGGCCGTTGATGGCGCCGCTTCGGTACTGGCCGCGTACGGTGCGGGTCACCACGTCTTCGGTGGTGAAAGGCTTGAGCGATTTCAGCACTTTCAGTTTCTCGTCGCGCACCGCGTCCTCGGCCAGGCTGGCGGGCGGCTCCATGGCCACGATGCACAGCAACTGCAGCAGGTGGTTCTGCAGCATGTCGCGCAGCGCGCCCGTGCGGTCGTAGAATTCGCCGCGCTCTTCCACGCCCAGTTGTTCCGCGATGGTGATCTGGACGTTGTCGATCCATTCGCGCCGCCACAGCGGTTCGAACAGGGCGTTGCCAAAGCGTATGGCCATCAGGTTCTGCACCGATTCCTTGCCCAGGTAGTGGTCGATGCGGTAGATCTGGTTCTCGGCGAAATGACGGCCCACTTCGGCATTGATGGCGTTCGACGATGCCAGGTCGTGGCCCAGGGGTTTTTCCAGCACCACGCGCACGTTGTCGTGATTGAGCCCGACGCCGGCCAGGTGCGTGCAGATGGATGTGAAAAGATGCGGCGCGGTCGCCAGATAGCACACCGTGACGCGGTCGCTCAGGCCGCCCAGCGCCTGCACCAGCGTGTCGTAGTCGGCGGCGTTGCTGGCGTCGAGCATCTGGAAATGGATGCGTTTGACGAATTCGGCCCAGATAACCGGATCGAAATCGCTGCCCAGGTTCGGCTTGACGTGCGATTCCATCAGGTCCAGGTAGCCGCCCAGTTCCAGATTGCGCCGCCCCAGCGCGAAGATGCGCCCATCAGGGTGCAGCACGCCGGCCTTGTGCGCCTGGTATAAGGCCGGCAGAAGCTTGCGCAGGGTCAGGTCCCCCGTGCCGCCGAAGAAAACGAGATCGAAACTGGGTGTCATGGCCATGGCCGGTTCCCTGGTGGTTGCCGCTATGCCCAGGATACTGGAGACGCAGCGGACGAGGTGTAAAGCGTTTGTTGCCGTATATGTAATTTAGCTACATGACGCTCCGCTTGTAAAGCGCCGGGCGGGTTTAAGGGTTAATCCCCGATTGAAGGCGGGGTTTTGCGATGAAATAATGTAATCGATTACATCCACTATCCGACGGAGCATGGCCATGCCGGATCCTTCCTGGTTCGTTTCTCCTGCGCTGCGTCGACGCGCAGGCCGGCAAAGGCGCGGCAATGCCTAAGCATGACCCTGGTCCGTCGCCGCGCGACAAGCCCGAGCGCGGGGTGTCCATTGCCCAGGTGGCGCGCCGCGCGGGCGTCTCGGTGGCGACTGTTTCGCGCGCGCTCAATGGCAAGCAGTCGGTCAGGGAACCGACCCGGCGACGGGTCGAGCAGGCCGTGCAGGCCCTGGGGTACCGCATCAATCACCTGGCGCGCAGCCTGCGCACCGATGAAAGCCGGCTGCTGCTGGCGCTGGTGCCCGACATAGGCAATCCATTCTACGCGCAGATCGTCCAGGGTATAGACCGCGTCGTCCAGGACAACGGCTATTCGCTGCTGCTGTGCGAAACCGGGGCCGACGCCAGCCGCGAGCGCCGCTACCTGGACCTGCTGCAGACGCGCCGCGCCGATGGCGCGATCTGCCTGGACCCGGATACGGTGCAGCAGGCATTGCACGAACAGGGCATGGCGTTTCCCTGGGTGGCGTGCTGCGAGTTCGACGATCAGTCCGCCGTGCCTTATGTGGGCATAGACAATCGGGCCGCGGCGGCCCAGGCCGTCTCGTACCTGATCGGCAAAGGACGCACACGCATCGCCCTGGTCAATTCCGACACACGCTTCATGTACGCCAGGCAGCGCCGGCAGGGCTATGTCGACGCGCTGTCGGCGGCCGGCCTGCCGGTCCAGCCGCGGTATTGCCTGGAAGTCGACAGCCTGGATTTCTCCGCGGGCCGCGCCGCCGCCGCGCGGCTGCTGAAGCTGAAACAGCCGCCCGATGCGATTTTCGCCGTGTCCGATACCCTGGCCATAGGCGTGCTGCGCGGAGCGCGCGAAGCGGGGCTGGATGTGCCCGGCGATGTGGCGGTCATGGGTTTCGACGACATCGCCCTGGCCCGGCAAACGTATCCCGCCCTGACCACGGTGGCCCAGCCCATGCGCGAACTGGGCGAGCAGGCGGCGCGTCTTTTGCTGGCCCGGCTGGCGGGCGATGCGTCCGGCGCCGCCGGTGTCGTGTTGCCGCACCGCCTGGTGCTCAGGGAGAGCGCCTGATGAGCCTGTCGATCCAGTTCCGCTCCATCTGCAAAGATTTCGGCGCCGTGCGCGTTTTGCACGATGTCGGTTTTTCCCTGGGAAAAGGCCGCGTCCATGGGCTGCTGGGCGAGAATGGCGCGGGCAAGTCCACGCTGATGAAAATCCTGGCCGGCTTCGAGCAGCCCACTTCGGGCGAACTGCTCGTCGACGGCCGTCCGACGCGCTTCGAGGGCTCGCGCCAGGCCGAGCAGGCCGGCATCGTGCTGATCCACCAGGAAATCAGCCTGGCCGAAGACCTGACCATTGCCCAGAACATTTTCCTGGGCCGCGAAATCCGCCGCGCCGGGTTCCTGGACAACAAGGCCATGAGCCGGCGGGCATCGCACTGGCTGGCGCAGGTCGGCCTGCGGATCGACCCCGACACCCGGGTAAGCCAGCTTATCGTGGCGGAAAAACAGCTGGTCGAAATCGCCAAGGCCTTGTCCAAGAACGCCAGGCTGCTGATCCTGGACGAACCCACCGCCACGCTGACTCCCGGCGAGACGCGGCGCCTGTTCGGCCTGATCGGGCAATTCCGCGAACAAGGGGTGACCCAGATATACATCTCGCACAAGCTCGACGAGGTCGAGCAGATTACCGACGAGGTGGTCGTGATGCGCGACGGACGCTATGTGACCCGGGCGCCGACGTCCGGGCTGTCGCGTCAGCAGATGGCCAATCTGATGGTGGGGCGCGAACTGGAAGACCTGTACCCGCCCAAGAATCCGGTGCCCCAGGACGCGCCGGCCCTGCTCCAGGTCAGGAACGTGACGGTTCCCGGATGGGCCAGCGATGTCAGCTTCGAGGTCCGCGCCGGCGAAATCCTGGGGTTCGCGGGGCTGGTCGGGGCCGGGCGCACGGAATTGTTCGAAGGCCTGCTGGGCCTGCGCCGGCGCGAGGGCGGCCGTATCCGCCTGCATGACCGCGACGTGCGCCTGCGCAGCCCGCTGGACGCCGCGCGCCAGGGGGTCACGTATTTAAGCGAAGACCGCAAGGGCAAGGGCCTGATCCTGTCCTTCGGCATGCGGCAGAACCTGACGCTGATGGCGTTGCGGCGCTACGCCAGGCCGTTTCTGCGGCCTTTCCTGGAAAAGCAGGCGCTGGCGCATGCCGTAGAGGAATTCGGCATCCGCACGGGCGACCTGGAAAACCTGGCGTCGTCGCTGTCGGGCGGCAACCAGCAGAAGCTTGCCCTGGCCAAGGTGCTGCACCCCGGTCCGGGCGTGGTCATTCTGGACGAGCCGACCCGGGGCGTGGACGTCGGCGCCAAGCGCGACATTTACTTCCTGATCCACCGGCTGGCCTGCCAGGGGCTGGCCGTGATCGTCGTGTCGTCGGAACTGATGGAACTGATCGGCTTGTGCCACAGGGTCGCCGTCATGCGGGCGGGCCATCTGCAGGCGACGCTGCAGGCCGGTCAATTAACCGAAAAGGAGCTGATTGCGCATGCAACCGGAACACACTGACGCAATCGCCGGCGACGCGGGTCCTGGCGCGCCGGAGTCCGTAACGCCGCACCGCGCCCCGGCGCGGAGCTGGTCGGCGCGCATGCAGGGCCTGGGTCCCATCGCGGGCCTGGTCCTGCTTTGCATCGCCGGCACGGCCTTGAACAGCAGTTTCGCCGACCTGTCCAACATCATGAACGTGCTGACCCGCACGTCGTTCATCGGGATCATTTCCGTGGGGATGTGCTTCGTCATCATCTCGGGCGGCATAGACCTGTCCGTGGGTTCCATGGTGGCCCTGATCGCGGGCAGCATGATCCTGATCATGAACGGGCTGGTCGCCGCGGTGGCTTCGCCCGTGTGGGTGATCGTCCTGGGCATGGCGTTCGCCCTGACCCTGGGGGCCCTGCTTGGGCTGGCCCATGGCGTGCTGATCACGCGGGGGCGCATCGAACCCTTCATCGTCACGCTGGGCACCCTGGGCATTTTCCGGGCCGTCCTGACGTATCTGGCCAATGGCGGGGCCATCACCCTGGACAACAAATTATCCGACGTCTACAGCCCCGTCTACTACGGCAGCCTGCTGGGAATACCCATTCCCGTCTGGGTGTTCGTGGCCATCGCGCTGTTCGGCGGCCTGCTGCTCAATCGCACGACCTTCGGGCGCTACGTGCAGGCCATAGGGTCGAACGAACAGGTCGCGCGCTACGCCGCCGTCAATGTCGACACGACGGTGACGCTGACCTATGTGTTCCTGGGCGTCTGCGTGGGCATCGCCACGGTCCTGTACGTGCCGCGCCTGGGTTCGGCCAGCCCGACCACCGGGCTGTTGTGGGAACTTGAGGCGATCGCGGCGGTGATCGTCGGCGGCACCGCCCTGAAAGGCGGCGCGGGCACCATTACCGGCACGGTGGTGGGCGCCATCCTGCTTTCGGTCATAGGCAACATTCTCAACCTGACCAGCATTATCAGCGTCTATCTCAATGCCGCGGTGCAGGGGGCGGTGATTATCGTCGTGGCCTTTTTACAGCGGCGCCGATCGTAATGTTTTCGCAACGCGGGCGTCGCGTTTTTTTGAAGAAGTCAATCGGGAGACAACACATGATGAAATGTTCAATTCGGAATCTGGCGGCGGGCGTGGCGACCGTCGCCGCGCTGGGTCTGGCCACGGGAGCGGCCGCGCAGGACAAGGTGACGCTTGGCGTATCCATTCCGACGGCCACGCACAGTTTCACCGCGGGCATCGTATGGTGGTCCAACCAGGCCAAGAAAGACCTGGAAAAAGCCCACCCCGGCCTGAAAGTCATCGTCAAGACATCCAGCGGCGCGCCGCAGCAGGCCAATCAGCTGCAGGATCTTCTTACCGTCGACAAGATCAATGCGCTGGTGATCATGCCGTTCGAGTCCGCGTCGCTGACGCAGCCGGTGGCGCAACTGAAAAAGAAGGGCGTCTACGTCACCGTGGTCGACCGGGGCCTGACCGACACCAGCGCCCAGGACGCCTATGTGGCGGGCGACAACAAGGCGTTCGGGCGCCTGGCGGCCCAGTACATGGCCAAGACCTTGAACGGCAAGGGCCAGATCGTGGCGCTGCGCGGCATCCCGACCACGCTGGACAATGAACGCATGAACGCGTTCGCGGCGGTCATCAAGAAGTACCCGGGCATCAAGATCCTGGACGCCAAATACGCCAACTGGAATCGCGACGACGCGTTCAAGGTCATGCAGGACTACCTGACGCGCTTCAAGCACATCGATGCGGTGTGGGCCGCCGACGACGACATGACGTACGGGGTGCTCAAGGCCATCAAGCAGTCCGGGCGCACCGACATCAAGGAAGTGTTCGGAGGTGCCGGCGCCAAGGGCATGGTCAAGATGATCATGGATGGCAGCAATCCCTTGATCAAGGCCGATGTTTCGTATTCGCCCAAGTTCATCTACGACGCCATCAAGCTCACGGCCGAGGCGCGCCTGAAGGGCCAGAGGCTGCCGGCCAACACCATCATTCCGTCGGTGCTGATCACCAAGCAGAACGCCAAGGAATTCTATTTCCCCGATTCGCCGTTCTAGAACATGCGATGGCCCGGCCGCGACACGACAGGTCGCGGCCGGGCCGTGGCGTGTGCGATCATAATGCCGACATCAAGGATGAAACATGAAGACTATTCGCGGCCCCGGCATTTTCCTGGCCCAATTCGTCGGCGCCGACGAGCCCTTCAATACCCTGGATGGACTGGCGCGCTGGGCGGGGGAACTGGGCTACAAAGGCGTGCAGATTCCCACCAACGATCCGGCCCTGTTCGATCTGCGGCTTGCGGCGACGAGCCAGACGTATTGCGACGAAGTGCGCGGCATGCTGGACGGCCACGGAGTGGCCGTCACCGAACTTTCCACGCATCTGCAAGGCCAGTTGCTGGCGGTGCATCCCGCGTATGACGCGATGTTCGACGGTTTCGCGGCGCCCGACGTGCGCGGCAATCCCAAGGCGCGCACCCAATGGGCGCATGACCAGTTATTGTTGGCGGCTCGGGCGTCGCGCAGGCTGGGGCTTACCGCCCACGCCACGTTCTCGGGGGCGCTGGCCTGGCCGTATTTCTATCCGTGGCCGCAGCGCCCGGAGGACCTGGTCGACGAGGCCTTTGCCGAACTGGCCCGGCGCTGGCGCCCCGTCCTGGATGCGTTTGCCGACGCCGGCGTCGACGTGGGCTTCGAGCTGCATCCCGGCGAGGACCTGCACGACGGCGTGACGTTCGAGCGTTTCCTGGGCGCCGTGGGCAATCATCCGCGCGCCAATATCCTGTACGACCCCAGCCACTTCGTGCTGCAGCAACTGGATTACCTGGCGTTCATCGATATCTACCATTCGCGCATCACGTCGTTTCACGTCAAGGATGCGGAATTCAATCCGACCGGTCGCCAGGGCGTCTACGGCGGGTTTTCTCCATGGATCGAGCGGGCAGGGCGCTTCCGTTCGCTGGGCGACGGCCAGGTGGATTTCCGGGCGATCTTCTCAAAGATGGCGCAGTACGACTATGCCGGCTGGGCCGTGCTGGAATGGGAATGCTGCCTGAAACATCCCGAACAGGGCGCGCGCGAAGGGGCGCCTTTCATCGCCGGCCATATCATTCGCGTGGCCGACCGTGCGTTCGACGATTTCGCGGGCAGCGGCCTGGACGACGCGCGGGTCCGGAGGTTGATGGGCCTGGGATCGTGACGGCTTTTTCAGGGACAATGCCGGAGAGGAAATGCAAGAGCGCTTGAAGTGGGGAATGGTCGGTGGCGGGCAGGGCGCCTTCATCGGCGCGGTGCACCGCATGGCGGCGCGCCTGGACGACCGGTTCGACCTGGTGGCGGGGGCCTTGTCGGGCAATGCGCGCCGCGCCGCCGACAGCGCCCGCGACGTGGGCATCGCCGGCGAGCGCAGCTATGCAAGCTGGCAGGATATGGCCAGGCAGGAAGGGCGGCGCCGGCGCGATGGACGCGGCGGTATCGAGGTCGTGTCCATCGTCACCCCCAATCATCTGCATGCGCCGATCGCCCAGGCGTTCCTGGCCGAGGGCATTCACGTCATCTGCGACAAGCCCATGGCGGTGTCGCTGGAACAGGCGCTGGAAGTGCGCGCCCTGGTCCGCAGCACCGGACTGGTGTTCGTGCTGGCCCATACGTACACGGGCTACCCCATGGTGCGTCATGCGCGCGATCTCGTGGCGCAAGGCGAAATCGGCGAACTGCGGCTGGTTCAGGTGGAGTATTCCCAGGATTGGTGGGCCGAGGCCGCCGCGCTCGAAGACAGCGGCTGGCGCGGCGATCCGGAGATCGCCGGTCCCGCGGGCACGCTGGGCGACGTGGGCACGCATGCCTATCAACTGGCGTGCTACGTAAGCGGCGCCCAGCCTACGCAGATCTCGGCCGAGCTGCATACGTTCGCGCCGGGCCGCAAGCTGGACGATCACGTCCAGGCCATGCTGCGCTATCCCAATGGCGCCAGGGGCACGCTGTGGGCCAGCCAGGTCGCCACCGGCTGCGAAAACGCGCTGACCCTGCGCCTCTACGGCACCCGGGCGCAGTTGCTGTTCCGGCAGGAATCGCCCAACGAATTGTGGTTGACGCCGCAGGGCGGCGCGCCCCAGAAGCTGACGCGCGGCCGCGTGGCGGGCGCCGGCGCGGCCATGCGCATCCCGGCCGGCCATCCCGAAGGCTATATCGAGGCGTTTGCGCAGCTGTATCGCGATGCGGCCGACCAGATACGCGCCAGGACGGCGGGCGGGCCGGGGCATGATGGCGCGGCCTGCCTGCCCGGCGTGGAGGACGGCGTCTCGGGCCATCGCTTCATCCAGGCCGTGCTGCTGAGCCATGCCCGGGACGGCGCCTGGGTCGGGATCGACGCCTGAAGGAATGTCTACAATACGGCATTGCCGGCCGGCTCCAGTGCTGATTCTGTTCTTATGACCAAAAGCTCCCATCGCGCGACCATCGCCGACGTCGCGCTTGACGCGGGCGTTTCCAAGGCGACGGTCTCGCGGTTCCTGAACCACCGCGACGCCTTGCTGACGCCCGAAATGGCCGCGCGTGTCGAGGCGGCCGTACAGAAGCTGGGTTATGTCCCCAGCCCGATGGCCCAGGCGCTCAAGCGCGGCCGTTCGCGGCTGGTGGGCCTGGTGGTGGCCGATATCACCAATCCGTATTCGGTGGCGGTATTGCGCGGGGCCGAAGAGGCCTGCCGGGCCGCGGGCTACCTGGTCATGCTGTTCAATCTGGGCAATGAAAGCGCGCGTGAAAGCGCCGGCATCCGCGCTCTGTCGTCGTATCAGGTCGAAGGTTTCATCCTGAATACGATGGGCCACGACACCGGCGCCATCGTGGAAACCGCCAGGCAGGGCAAGCCGGTGGTGCTGGTCGATCGCCTGCATCGCGGGCTGGACGTGGACTTCGTGTCGCTGGACAACCATCACGCCGTGTATCTTTGCGCCGGGCATCTGCGCGGCGCGGGATATCGCGAACTGCTGCTGGTGACCGAGCCGCTTGGCACGGTCAGTTCGCGCATCGAACGTTCGGTGGCGTTCAAGGCGTTCATCCAGGAAGAGGCGGAGGTGTCGGGCCGCCTGGTCGAATGCGATGACACCCATTCCGACAGGCTGGTCGCCGCGCTGCGCGATGCGCGCCGGCGCGCCGGCGGCGCCTTCGCCGTCATTTCCAGCAACGCCGTCGTCACGCTGCGCGTGGTCGCCGCCGTGGCGCAACTGGGCTGGAAGCTGGGGCGCGACGTGGGCCTGGTCGGCATCGACGAAACCGAGTGGGCGCCGTATGTGGGGCCCGGCATCAGCACCGTCTCGCAGCCCACCCACGAACTGGGGCGGCTGGCCACGCAATGCCTGATCGAACGCCTCAACGGCCTGGACGCCCCCGCGCGGATGATCCTGCTGCCGGGCACGCTGGTTCCCCGGGGCTCGTCCCGGACGCCGGCCCTTTGATATCTAGGGTAAATACTTATTCTTAATCGTTCTTTCCGGCCATTAAACTAGAAAAATCGGTATGAAACCGGTTTCAAGAGACGTCAAGCGTGAGTTATTCATTTCAGTTCGGCCCGGTCTTTCATGCCTGGCCTTTGCTGCTGCAAGGCACCTGGAACACGATACAGCTGTCCTTTCTGGCCATGCTGTTCGGCTTGCTGGTGGCCATAGTCTGCGCCTGGGGCAAAGTGGCCGGGCCCAGGCCGCTGCGCTGGCTCATCAACGCCTATATCGAACTGATACGCAACACGCCGTTCCTGGTGCAGCTTTTCTTTTTCTATTTCGCGCTGCCGGCCACCGGCGTGCGCTGGTCGGCGTATACCGCCGCGCTGGTCGCCATGATCGTGAATCTGGGCGCCTACGCCACGGAAATCGTGCGCGCCGGCATCGAATCCATTCCGAAAGGACAGATCGAGGCGGGCCAGGCCCTGAATCTTTCCCGTGTCGAGATTTTCCGTTTCGTCATTCTCAAGCCCGCCCTGCGCGCCATCTATCCGGCCCTGACCAGCCAGTTCATACTGTTGATGCTGGCCTCGAGCGTGGTGTCGGTGATCTCGGCCGACGACCTGACGTCGATCGCCGTGAACCTGGTGTCGCAGACGTTCCGCAGTTTTGAAATCTATATCGTGGTGACGGTCATCTACCTGTTGCTGACTTTGATTTTCTCGTATGTGTTCCGCCGGATTTTTCAGTGGGGCCTTGATTACCCGGATCGCCGATAATGCGCAGTTTTGGCTACAACGAGTTCCTGTATGTCCTGGAGGCCGCGCGCTGGACGGTGCTGCTCTCGCTCGTCGCGTTCGCGGGGGGAACCCTGGTGGGCCTGGTCGTGGCGCTTTCCCGCACCTCGGAGAACAAGGCGGTGCGGGCGCTGTCCATAGGCTACATACAGCTGTTTCGCGGCACGCCGCTGTTGCTGCAATTGTTCCTGATCTTTTTCGGGGCGCCGGTGATGGGCTGGGAAATCAACCCGTGGTGGGCCGCGGGCATCGCGCTGACTCTGAACAGCAGCGCGTTCCTGGGCGAGATCTGGCGGGGCTGCATCGAAGCCATTCCACGCGGCCAGTGGGAAGCGGCCGAGGCGCTGGGCCTGTCGTTCATCTGGAAGATGCGCGACGTCGTGCTGCCGCAGGCCTTGAAAATCGCCGTTCCCCCTACGGTGGGGTACCTGGTCCAGGTGGTCAAGGGCACTTCGCTGGCCGCCATCATCGGGTTCACCGAGCTGACCCGGGCCGGGCAGATCATGAACAATGTGACGTTCCAGCCGCTTTGGGTCTTTTCCGTGGTGGCGCTGATTTATTTCGTGTTGTGCTGGCCTTTGTCGCTGCTGGCGGCCTATCTGGAAAGACGTCTTTCCGTCGGGTTGTCCCGCTAGGCAATTCCTTTATCGGATGGGGCCTGGTTTTTTAACTGTTGTTTGGCTTTTCGGAGACGAGTCATGTTTTTTTCCAAGAAAATGCGTACGTTCGCAGGTGCCGCGGCATTGGCGGCTTTAGGCGCGCTGGCCCTGGGCGCGACAAGCTCGGCCAACGCCGAAACCATAGACCAGATCAAGAGCAAGGGCGTGCTCACCGTCGGCATGCTGGTCGATTTCCCGCCCTATGGGGTCTTGAACAGCGCCAACAAGCCCGACGGCTACGACGCCGATGTGGCGCGCCTGATGGCCAAGGACTGGGGCGTCAAGCTCAAGATCGTGCCCGTCAAGGGCCCGAACCGCATTCCGTTCCTGTTGACCAACAAGGTCGACCTGCTGGTCGCGTCGCTTGCGATCACGCCGGCGCGCGCCAAGCAGGTGCAGTTCTCGAAACCGTACTCGGCCGCCCAGATCGTGTTGTTCGCCAGGAAAGGCGATAAGATCAAGTCGGCCAAAGATCTGTCGGGCCTGCGTATCGGCGTGGCGCGCGCCAGCACGCAGGATGTGGCGGTGACCAAGATAGCCCCCAAGGATGCCAATATCCGCCGCTTCGACGACGACGCGTCGGCCATGCAGGCGCTGATGTCGGGGCAGGTCGATGCCATAGGCTGCTCGACCACGGTGGCCGCGCAGATCGCCAAGCGCCAGCCCGGCAAATACGAAGACAAGTTCGTCCTGAAACAGCAGGAAATGGCGGTCGCCATGCGCAAGGACGAACCCAAGACGCTGGCGGCGGTCAATGCGTTCGTAGAGAAGAACGTCAAGAACGGCCAGCTTAGCAAGCTCTATCAGAAATGGCTGGGTACCCCGCTGCCCGCCATGAATTAGGGGTTTTTCCATGGCACAGCGGTTTAGGGTTCGGTATGACTGACAAACAAGGTACTGGCGCCGCCGGCGCCGATGGTTCCGCCCGCAAGGGCGGAACCATCATCGAGGCGCGGGCGGTGGACAAATGGTACGACCAGTTCCACGCGCTGAAAAACGTGGATCTGGTCGTGCAGGCCGGCGAGCGCATCGTCATCTGCGGGCCGTCGGGATCGGGTAAATCGACACTGATCCGCTGTCTCAACGGTCTTGAAAAAGTCCAGAAAGGCCATATCACCGTCGACGGCATCGAGCTCACCAGCGGAGCCCGGCAGGTCGAGGCGGTGCGTCAGGAAGTCGGCATGGTGTTCCAGCAGTTCAATCTTTTCCCGCACATGACGGTGCTGAGGAACTGCATGCTGGCGCCCATGCGTTCCCGGGGGATCGGCAAGCACGAGGCCGAGGACCTAGCCATGAAATATCTGACCCGGGTGCGGATCGCCGACCAGGCGGGCAAGTACCCCAGCCAGTTGTCCGGCGGCCAGCAGCAGCGCGTGGCCATAGCCCGGGCGCTGTGCATGACGCCCAAGATCATGCTGTTCGACGAGCCCACGTCCGCGCTGGATCCGGAAATGGTCAAGGAAGTGCTCGATACCATGATAGGCCTGGCCGAGGACGGCATGACCATGCTGTGCGTGACGCATGAAATGGGGTTTGCGCGCCGTGTGGCCGACCGGGTGATATTCATGGCCGATGGCGAAGTGATTGAACAGGCCTCGCCCGATCAGTTCTTCGATCACCCCCAGCACGAAAAAACCCGCAGTTTCCTGGGCCAGATCCTGAATTCATAAAAAAAGTAGCATCCGATGAGTCGTTTCAAGCAAATCATTGTTTCCCTGTCTTCGTTCGGGGCGACCGGCGTTCGCCTGCACGGCCAGCGCCGCTATGTCGAGCTTTGCCACGAGGCGGGGGCCGACGGCGTGGAAATCCGGGGCGAGCTGTTGGCCGACCCCGGGCGCGAACTGTCCGGGTTGTCCGCGCTTCTGGACGATCTGGGCCTGGGCGCCGTCTATTCCAGCCCCGACATGTTGTGGGACAAGTCGGGCGCGCTCGACGAGGGGGCGCTGGAACGAGGCCTGGCCGCGGCGCGCATTCTGCGTGCGCCCGTCCTGAAAATGTCGATCGGCGGCTTCAGCGATCAGTCCTGGACGTCGTTGGCGCGGCTGCGCGATGGCATCGCGGGCCAGCAGACGGAGTTATTGATCGAGAACGACCAGACTCCGTGCGCGGGGTCCGTCATGGCGCTGCAGAATTTCTTCGATGTGTCCGACCGCGCGGGCATGTCCCTGGGCATGACGTTCGACATGGGCAACTGGCACTGGGTGGGCGAATCTCCCCTGCAGGCGGCCGGTGTTTTCGCCTCGCGCGTCCGGTACGTGCATTGCAAGGGCGTGCAGCGCCTGCCGCGCCAGTGGGTGGCGGTGCCGCTGCCGGATTCGGTCGCTCCGTGGCGCGCCGTGCTGCGCGGCCTTCCGGGCCAGGTGCCGTGCGCGATCGAATACCCCCTGGTCGGAGACGACATGCTGGCGGTGACGCGCGGCGCCGTCCAGGATCTGCGCGCCCTGGGAGCCGGCCTGTGACGCATCACTCTCTGGATGTCGTCACGTTTGGCGAGGCGATGATGATGCTGGTGGCGGACCGGCCCGGTCCGCTGGAGTCCGTGCCGGGTTTCCTGAAACGCACGGCGGGTGCCGAGACGAACGTGGCCATCGGTCTGGCGCGCCTGGGACTGCGTGTGGGATGGGCCAGCCGCCTGGGTTCCGATTCCATGGGGCGTTACCTGCTGGCCGAGATGCGCGGCGAAGGCATAGACTGTTCGCACGTGGTCTGCGATCCGGCCCAGCGCACGGGCATGCAGTTCAAGGGACGGGTCGTCGATGGCAGCGACCCCCCGGTGGAATACCATCGCGCGGGTTCGGCCGCCAGCCGCATGCGGCCCGACGACGTCGATACTCAATGGCTGTGCGGCGCGCGGCATCTGCATGCCACGGGCGTGTTCGCGGCGCTTTCCGCGGACTGTCTGGCCACCTCGGCCAGGACGATGACGCTGATGCGCGCCGCGGGCCGCACCATCTCGTTCGACCCCAACCTGAGGCCCGCGTTGTGGCCGTCCCAGGATCGCATGCGCGAATGCGTCAACCGCCTGGCGTTTGCCGCCGACTGGGTATTCCCCGGCCTGGCCGAAGGCCGGATACTGACCGGATACGACACGCCCGAGGCCGTGGCGTCGTTTTACCGCGAGCGCGGCGCCAGCCTGGTCGCGGTAAAACTGGGCCCGGACGGCGCGTATTTCGATGGCGAGCAGGGCCAGGGCTATGTGGCGGGCTATCCCGTGGACGACGTCGTCGACACCGTGGGCGCGGGCGACGGGTTTGCAGTGGGCGTGATCAGCGCTATGCTGGAAGGGTGCGAGATACGCCAGGCGGTCCAGCGCGGAGCCTGGATCGGGGCCCGGGCCGTTCAGGTCCCGGGCGATACCGAAGGCCTGCCGACTCGCGACCAGCTGGATCAGGCGAGGTTATGAATACGAATCGGAAACAGGTGCTGGCTTTCAAGGAACTGCCGGACGATCAGTTGGTCCGGCTGCGGGCCGAACACGATGTGGTCGTGGCCGACCCTCGCGTGCCCGGACAAGAAGACGCGTTCCGCCAGGCGCTGCCGACGGCGCACGCCATGATAGGCGCCAGCTACCGCTTCGACGACGCCCTGCTGGATGCGGCTCCCCATCTGCAGGTCGTATCCAGCGTTTCGGTCGGGGTGGACAACTACCCCCTGGCATCGTTGAAGGCGCGCGGCATTATGCTGTGCCATACACCAGGGGTCCTGACCGAAAGCGTGGCCGACCTGTATTTTTCCCTGATCCTGGCCACCAGCCGCCGCATCGTCGAATTGGCGCGTCATGTGCGCGAAGGCCGATGGACAAGCAACATCGGACCCGACTTGTTCGGCTGGGACGTTCACGGCAAGACCCTGGGAATACTGGGGTACGGACGCATAGGCCAGGCCGTGGCGCGCCGCGCCGTTCACGGGTTCGGAATGCAGGTGCTCTATTACACGCGTACGCCCGCGGCGGCTACGGAAGGGGGGCGCGTCATGCCGGCCTCGCTCGACGAGGTGCTGTCCGAATCCGACTTCGTGGTCGTGGTGCTGCCCTTGACCGACAAGACGCGCGGCCTGATCGGGCCGCGCGAATTCGCCCGGATGAAGCCCGGCGCCATCTTCGTCAACGGCGCGCGGGGAGCCATCGTCCAGGAAGACGCGTTGCTCGACGCCCTGGACCATGGCACGTTGCGCGCGGCCGGCCTGGACGTATTCGCCCGGGAACCCCTGCCGCCGGATTCCCCGTTGCGCGATCATCCCAAGGTGCTGGCCCTGCCGCACGCGGGCTCGGCCACGCACGAAACGCGCCATGCCATGGCGGAAATGGCCGTCTCGAACGTGCTTCTGGCCTTGAAGGGGCGCAGGCCCCTGGCCGTATTCGAAGCGTAGAAGCCGCGCTCCCGGCCTTCCCAGCCAGTCCGGATCTAGCTGCCGCTTTTGCCCAGCAGACAGGCCTCGCGGGCCAGTTGGGCAATGGTGTCCCATTGCCTGTTGGCCACCACCGAATCGGGCGTCAGCCACGACCCCCCTACGCACCGCACGTTGGGCAAGGCCAGATAGTTCTTGGCATTGCGCGGGTTGATGCCGCCCGTGGGGCAGAACGCGATGTCCGGCATGGGACCATATAGCGACTTCAGCAGGGCGACCCCGCCCACCGCTTCGGCGGGAAACAGTTTTTGCACCGTATATCCCCGGTCGGCCGCGAACATGGATTCCGACGGGGTGGCAATGCCCGGCAGGAACGCAATGCCCGATGCGCGGGCCGCGGCGGCGAGTTCACGGGTCAGCCCGGGACTGACGGCGAACTTGGCGCCCGCGTCCAGGGCCGCGTCGAACTGGCTGGTGTTGCGCACGGTGCCGACGCCGACGATGGCCTTGGGGACCGCCTCGCCGATCAGGCGTATGGCGTCGAAGGCCACGCTGGAGCGCAAGGTGATTTCCAGGCAGCGGATGCCGCCCGAGACCAGGGCGGCGGCCAGGTCGACGGCCGAGTCTATGTCTTTGATGACCATGACGGGGATGACGGGACTTTGTTCCAGCAGTTCAAGCGCGTTCATGAAATTGAGAGCCTGTTTTCAGTGTTGTTCGTGTAGCGACGACAAGATGCGATCTGTGCGCACGCGTGCGTCCCGCGAGAGGCCGATATGGCATTTTGACTCTGCCCGCCATGCGGGTCACGGGAAGTTGCACTTTGTTTATATCGGCGCCTGCGCCCAGTCGGGATGCCCGAACATGGTGGCGCCCTGTTCGGCCGTGCCGACGGACCGGCGCGCCGAGGCGAACAGCTCGCGTCCCAGGCCGGTTCGGTGCGCGCCGGAATCGGCCTGGGCCGGGGGGCGTTGCAGCCAGTCGTCCCCGCCCAGGACCGAGAGTTCTCCCGTCGCGGCGTCCAGCCTGATCACGTCGCCATCGCGTACCCGGGCCAGCGGCCCGCCCCCCAGGGCTTCCGGACAGACGTGTATGGCCGCGGGCACTTTGCCCGAAGCGCCCGACATGCGGCCATCGGTGACCAGGGCGACCCGCAGGCCCTGGTCTTGCAGCGACGAAAGCACCGGGGTCAGTTTATGCAGTTCGGGCATGCCGTTGGCGGCGGGGCCCTGGAAACGTATGACCGCCACGAAATCGCGATTCAGCCGTCCCTGCCTATAGGCGTGCAGCAGATCGTCCTGGTCGTGAAAGACCAGGGCCGGGGCCTGTACGACACGGTGTTCGGCGGCTACGGCGGAGACCTTGATCACGGCGCGTCCCAGGTTGCCGTCCAGAAGCTTCAGGCCGCCGTCATGGCTGAAGGGCCGGCTTGCCGGGCGGATGACGTCGTCGTCCCTGGAACGGGTTTCCCCCGCGCGCCATGCCAGCCGCCCGTCATCGAGGAATGGCTCGCGCGTATAGCGGCGCAGCCCGTCGCCCGCCACCGTCTTGACGTCGTCGTGCAGCAGGCCGGCGTCGAGCAGTTCGGCGATGACCAGCCCCATGCCGCCCGCGGCGTGGAAGTGATTGACGTCGGCCCCGCCGTTGGGATAGACGCGGGCCAGCAGGGGCACGACCGTGGAAAGTTGTGCGAAATCGTCCCAGTCTATGCGTATGCCGGCGGCCCGGGCGACGGCGACCAGGTGCAGCGTATGGTTGGTCGAGCCTCCGGTGGCCAGCAGGCCGACGATGCCATTGACCAGGGTTTTTTCGCTGACGACCTCGGCCACGGGCGTGAACGACTCGCCCTGGACGCCCAGCTCGATGGCGCGCCTGGCGGCGGCGCGCGTCAACGCGTCGCGCAGCGCGGTGCCCGGCGCGACGAAGGCGCTGCCGGGAAGGTGCAGGCCCATGATTTCCATGAGCATCTGGTTGGAATTGGCCGTGCCGTAGAACGTGCAGGTGCCCGGCGAGTGATACGACCGCAGCTCGGAGTCGAGCAGGGCGTCGCGCCCGACCTTGCCTTGCGCGAACAATTGCCGCGTTTTCGCCTTTTCGGCGTTGGGAATGCCGCTGGGCATGGGGCCGGCGGGTATGAACACGGCGGGCAGGTGCCCGAAGGACAGCGCCCCGATCAGCAGGCCGGGGACGATCTTGTCGCACACCCCCAGGTAGACGGCGGCGTCGAACATTTGATGGCTTAGCGCGATGGCGGTGGCCATGGCGATCACGTCGCGTGAAAACAGGCTTAGCTCCATGCCCGCCTGGCCTTGCGTGACGCCGTCGCACATGGCCGGGACGCCGCCCGCGAACTGGGCCGTGGCGCCGGCGGCGAAAGCGGCCTGCTTGATCGACAGGGGGTAGCTGGCGAAGGGCTGATGGGCCGACAGCATGTCGTTGTACGACGAGACGATCGCCAGGTTGGGGCGCTCGCCCTGTTTGAGCAGGGTCTTTTCGGCTGCGGGCATGGCGGCCATGGCATGGGCCAGGTTGGTGCAGCCCAGGGCGCTGCGCCGCGTCTGGCTGCCATAGGCCGACCGGGTGCGTTCAAGGTATTTTTGGCGTGTGGGGCGGCTTCGTTCACAAATGCGCTTGGTGACGATGCCAAGGATATCGTTCAGTGCCATGGACTGTTCGCCCGGATTGCCGGGCGCCCTGTAAAGGTGTAACCGTTAACAGGTTTTTATTGTAATTTAATTACATAGAAAATCAAGAGCCATATACAGGGCACAGGAATCAGCGTATAGAAGCCCAAACGCAGATGTCATGCACGGAAAAAGCGTACGGTGATATTTTTGCCAGCTTAATAAATTTTCATGTAATTAAGCTACATTCATGGTGTCCCGAAGGAGGGCGGCCGGAGCCGCCTGAACGCGAGGGTCCGGCAAGAAGGGGTCAACGGGATCGATAGGCGGCAAGCGCGACCATGGCCCAGGCCAGGATGAACGCCAGGCCGCCCACGGGGGTGACGGCGCCCAGCCATCGAACCCCGGTCAGCGCCAGCAGGTACAGGCTGCCGCTGAACAGCACGACGCCCACGAGCATGACCGCGCCGGCATGGCTTAGCAGGGGCGATCCGAATCGCGCCCCAAGCAAGGCAATCGCAAGCATCCCCAGGCCGTGGAACATCTGGTAGAGCACCGCGGTGTGCCATACGGCCAGCATGTCGGGACCAAGCACGCGCTTGAGCCCGTGCGCGCCGAAAGCGCCGGCGCCCACGCCCACAAGCAGCACCAATGCGGCGCAGATGATCAAGTGGCGATCTGTCATGATGGTGTTTCCTTTGCTCTCGTTCGGGGGCGAGCGCGTCTCGATGAGACCGGGCGGGCCCCGCGCCGCGCTTCATGCCCGGCGCGGACCAATGATATGATGAATTTCAGAATGGCGTCGGCGTCTGTGCCGATGCGTGCCGTCAACTGCGGGCCTGACTTCAGGCCGGCGCTTCCATAGCGAGTGCGTTCATGGCTGACTCCAGCAATGTGCCCGAAACGCCGGCAAAACCGGTGATCGCGTCGGTGTTGTACCAGACGGGGAAGCCCCCGCAAGATATCCCTCTCGACCAGATCGACCAGCACGTCGCACCGGGAAAGTTGCTGTGGGTGGGGCTTAAAGAGCCGGACGCCGGCATGCTGGAACAGGTCGGACAGAAACTGGGCCTGGGGTATCGCGCCATCGAGGAAATCGCCGAGTCGCACAAGCGTCCCAAGATCATGGAATTCGAGCAGATGACCCTTATCGTGGCCATCACCGTCGAGATCGACAACCAGCATCCGGTGTTCGGCGAAACCCAGTTGCTGATAGGCCAGGGGTTCCTGGTGACGGTGCGCCGGGGCGCGACGACCACGTACAACGACCTGCGCCAGCACCTGGAAGGCGTGCCCGAGCTTCTTGGCCGAGGCAGCGATTACGTGGCCTCGGCCTTGCTGGACCTGCTTGCCGACCGATACATGGCGGCCTTGGCGAAATTCGAAGCCAATGTCGAAGCGACGGAGCATAAATTCATGCTGCGCGGCTTCGGCGACATGGATGTGCGCAAGCTGTACCGCCTGCGGCGCGACTTGCTGCGCATGCATACGGCCATCTCTCCCATGACGGAAATATGCCGGCGCCTGTCGCGTGTCGACATGGTCCATGTGGACGCCAGTTGCCGGGGCTATTTCGGCGAAGTCGCCGACCGCGTGCAGCGTATCGACGAACTGATCAACAGTCTGCGCGAGGCGCTGGCTTTCGCCTTCGAGGCCGGGACCATGCTGGGGCAGTCGCAGCAGACCGACATTGCCAAGAAACTGGCCTCGTGGGCGGCGATCCTGGCGGTTCCCACCGCTGTCGCGGGCATCTACGGCATGAATTTCGCGTATATGCCCGAACTCAAGTGGCATTACGGCTATCCGCTGATGCTGGGCGTGACCGCCGTGGCGTGCATCATCCTTTACTGGAAATTCAAGAAATCGGGATGGCTGTAGCGGTCGCGGCCAAAAAGGGGGAGCCATCATGAATTGGACAACCCACCAGGTAAGCAACCAGGTGCCCGAGCTGTGCGACTACGACCTGTACCAGACCGACGTCGCCCTGCAGGAAGCGGTGGCGCGCGAGGGCGCCGGGGCATACGTCCCGGCGCTGCGGGAATACGGCGCGCTGCTGGGCCAAAAGAGCGCCATCGACCTGGCCAGCCAGGCCAATTCCTGCAAGCCGGTGCTCGACCGCTTCGACCGATGGGGGCGCCGTGTGGACCTGGTGCGCTTTCACGACGGGTGGCACCACTTCCTGGCGCTGGCGTTCCAGCAGGGAATGAATTCCGGCGCCTGGTTCGTTTCCGGTCCCGGCGCGCACGTGGCGCGCGCGGCCAATTACCTGATGCACGGCCAGATCGAGGCGGGGTCCCTGTGCCCGATCACCATGACCTCGGCCGCCATACCGGTTTTGCGGCGCGAGCCCTGGTTCGATGCGATGGCCGCGCAACTGGATTCGCGCCGCTACGATCCGCGCGATATTCCCGCCAGCGAAAAGACCGGGATGATGATCGGCATGGGCATGACCGAAAAACAGGGGGGGTCCGACTTGCGCGCCAACACGACCCAGGCTTTTCCCCTGGGACAGCCAGGCCGCGGCCGGGAATACCGGCTGGTCGGGCACAAATGGTTTTTCTCGTCCCCGATGTCCGACGCGCACCTGGTGCTGGCGGGATGCGGCGACGGGTTCTCGTGCTTCTATGTGCCCAGGTGGCGGCCCGACGGCACCCGCAATGCCGTGGTCATCCAGCGCCTGAAGAACAAGATGGGCAATGCGTCCAACGCCAGCGCCGAAGTCGAATTCCAGGACGCGTATGGCGTTCTGGCTGGCGAGCCCGGCCGCGGCATCGCCACCCTGGTCGAGATGGCCATGTTCACGCGCATGGACTGCGTCCTGGGCAGTGCGGCCTTGCTGCGCCAGGCCCTGGTCCAGGCGGCGCACCATGCCCGGCATCGCCGCGCGTTCGGGGGCGCCCTGGACAGCCACGCGCTGATGCGGCGCGTCCTGGTCGACCTGGCGCTGGAAAGCGAGGCGGCCACGGCCCTGTCGCTGCGTCTGGCGCGCACGCTGGAACCCGGGGCCGACGACCTGGATCGCGCCATGGGCCGGATACTGGTTCCGGCGGCGAAATTCTGGATATGCAAACGTACGGCGCAGGCGGTGGCCGAATGCATGGAAGTCTGGGGCGGCAACGGCTATATCGAAGACGGACCCATGCCGCGCCTGTATCGCGAGGCGCCGGTCAATTCCATCTGGGAAGGCTCGGGCAACATCATGTGCCTGGATGTGCTGCGCGCGCTGGAGCGCGAGCCGGACCTGGGCCGGGCGTACCTCGACGCCCTGGCCCGAGATTGTGTCGACGATCCCAGGCTGGCCCTTCGGGCCGGCCTGCTGCTCAGGGCGTTGCGCGGCCCCGGGCCCGAGCTGCGAAGCCGCGCGCGCTATATCGCGCAAGAACTGGTCTTGCTGGCCCAGGCCGTCCTGTTGCTGCGCCATGCGCCGACGCGGGTGGCCCAGGCCTTTCTGGACACGCGGCTGGGCGAGGTCGGCGCGGGGGTGTTCGGCGCGGGTTCGTCGGCGTGCGCGGATCAGGACATACTGGCCCGCGCGTGGCCCGAGTAGACAGCGGGCGATCGTGGCGAACCGGATGACTGGTTTTCTGAATCTGTTGACGCGCAGACTGCTGCGCCAGGTCCTGGGCAATCGGCGCGGCGGGGTCGTGGCGGTGGCGGCGGTGGTGATCCTGGCGATCTGGTCCGCCTTGTCGGGGGAATACGAGGCAACTTCCCGGGCGCCCGACGGGGGAGCCGCCGCCGGCGTCTACGCGCTGACCGGCAAGGTGGTGCACATCGCCGATGGCGATACCTTCACCCTGCTGGCCGGCCGCCGCCGGCAGAGAATCCGCCTGGCCAGCATAGACGCGCCTGAAACGGCCAAGGGCCAAGCCCGACCCGGCCAGTCCGCGGCCCGGGCGGCCGCGCGGGCGCTGGCCGATCTGGTGGCGGGAAAGACGCTTACGCTGCGTTGCTTCGAGCTTGACCATTACGGGCGCCATGTGTGCGACGTGCCGTTGGATGGCGGCTCCACCGCCAACGAGCGGCTGGTCGCCGCGGGGCTGGCCTGGGCGAACATGCAGGGGCATGGAAAATACATGCGCGATCCCGCCATGCCCGCGCTGCAGGCGCGGGCGCGCCGGGCCGGCAAAGGCATCTGGCGCGAAGCGGCGCCTGTGCCGCCCTGGGTGTGGCGCCGGCGGTGCTGGGGGCAGGGGCATTGCTGACCGGGCGCCTGCCCAGGCCTGGCTTGGGGCCTGTTCACGCCAGAAGCTGCCGCATGGCCGCAAAAGCCCGTACACTTTGTCGATGCCGCCCGTCTCCAGTCCGGTTCGTCCGGAGACGGGGGTTGACTATTTCCCGCTTGCCCTCATATTGATGGTATGTCACTAAAAGTATTCGATCTTCAGTGCGAGTCCGGCCATGTATTCGAAGGCTGGTTCGGCTCGTCCGGGCAGTATGAGTCGCAGCGCGCCAGCGGGTTGCTGACGTGCCCGATCTGCAATAGCCACAAGGTCGATCGCAAGCTGTCGGCCTCGCGCATCAATACCGGTCGCGGCCAGGAACCGGCCGGGCAACAGGCCGCCTCGACCCAGGCGGTGGCGGCGCCGGCGGGCAGGCAGATGGCGCAGTTGCAGGCCGAAATGCTGCGCCAGATCCGCGGCATGGTGCGCGGCGCTGAAAACGTGGGTGTGCGTTTCGCCGAGGAAGCCCGCCGCATGCACGACGGGGACGCGCCCGAGCGCACCATCCGGGGCACGGCCACCGAAGACGAGCGCGAATCGCTGGCGCGCGACGGCATCGCGGTGATGCCTATTCCCGATTTCCTGGACGACGAACAACTGCAGTGACGCGAGCGGCCGTCGCCGGCCGTTCGCATTGAACCTACATGACGCGGCTGCGGTATTCGCCCGTGCGCGTGTCGATTTCTATCTTGTCGCCGATTTCGCAGAACAGCGGCACATTGATGTCCATGCCGGTATTGGTCTTGGCGGGCTTGAGCACTTTGCCCGACGTGTCGCCGCGCACGGCCGGTTCCGTATAGGTTATTTCCCGCACCACGATGGTGGGCAGGTCGACCGAGATGGCGCGGCCTTCATGGAAGACGACTTCGACCGTCATGCCTTCTTCCAGATAGGCCAGCGCATCGCCCATGCTGTCGGCTTCGACTTCGTATTGGTTGTATTCCGCGTCCATGAAAACGTACATGGGGTCGGCGAAATACGAATAGGTGCATTCTTTCTTGTCCAGCACGACGATGTCGAATTTTTCGTCGGCCTTGACGACGGATTCGCTGCCCGAGCCCGTCAGCAGATTCTTGAATTTCAGCTTCACGACGGCCGAGCTGCGGCCCGATTTGTTGTATTCGGCTTTCTGAACGACAAGGGCTTCGTTGCCCACGGTGACGACATTGCCGACACGCAGTTCTTGTGCGGATTTCATCTCTAAAAATGCTCCAGATTAAATGGCTTCGCCAGATCAGGGCTGCAGGCTTGGCAAAGCGGAAAGTGCAAAACCGGCTATTTTAACCTTTTCGCCATTGTTCCGCGCAAAAGGCCAGAATCGAGCCGGCCAGGTCGGCCTGGCCCGCCAGCTGCCTGGACCATCGGGCGCTGGCGGCGCGCCAAGCCGACCAGGCGGCGGGTTCAAGCAGCCGATCCAGGCCGTCGCCGAAATCGGCGCCGTCGCCGGTATTCCAGGCGCGGATGACGGCGTGAACCTTGGGGCTGTAGGGCGAGCGGGCCAGCCAGGCGTCGAGCTTGTGCAGATGGACCTGGTCTTGCTGGGGATATATCTGCCAGACCAGGGGTTTGCCGGCCCAGAGCGCGCGCACCAGGGAATCTTCGCCGCGCACCAGGTTCAGGTCTGCGCTCCACAGCAGCTCGTCGAAGCGGTCCTGGTCCACGAACGGGGCTTCATGCACATACAGACTGTCGTCGCTCTGGCTGGAAAGCCCCGGGTACACGCCTTGCGGCACGACCAGCACGCAAGGCGGGTGCTGGCGCTTGAGGCTTTGGGCCAGGGCCTGGGCCGGAGCCTGCGGATAGCAAAACAGCAGCGCCTGGCGCGCGCCGTTGCGCAAGCGTTCGATTTGCGGGCGCGGCAGGCCTAGGGATTCCAGCAGTCGCCAGCGCAGCGCCGGATCGGCCAGCCACCGGTCGCGCCGATCCAGCAGGCCCTGTTCGCGCAGCAGCCCGCCGGTGGCTGGCGTGAATCCCGGGAAAAAGAAGGTCTTGACCATGCCGCTGGCCTGGCGCGAGGGCAGCGCATGGCAGCTTTCTATCCAGGATTCCGCGCTGAGATATTCCAGGTCGATCCATACATGGGGCCGCGGCTTCATGCGTTCGATGAAGCGGGCCGGCGGGTCGCAGGCGAATGCCTCGATGACGACGTCGGCGGGGTCCAGGTCGGGCGCCGGGTCGGTCCAGCGGATGATCTCGATGCCGGCCGCGGTCTGCCTGTCGCACTGCGCGAGAACGCCGGGCTGGATCCGGGCGAAAGCCTGCAGATTGTCCACCCAGAGGCGAATGCGGCAGGCGCCGGCCAGCGCGTGCAATTGCCGGGCCAGGCGCCAGCACACGCCTATGTCACCGTAGTTGTCGACGACCCGGCAGAAGATGTCGATGCTTTGCAAGGCGGATACCGTGCCCGGGCGGCGCTAGTGGAAATGCACCGGGTTCAGATCGACCTCGTCGGGCAGTTCGGGGTGCTGCATTTCGCCCTGGGGGTTGGGGAAGTACGGCGCGCCGCAGTCGTCGCAGTATTCCGTCGAATGCAGCCCCGGCAGGCGCCGTATGTCCTGCACGCCGAACTCTTTGAGCAGGGCGGCGATCTGGTCGGGAATGTCCGCCTGTACGGCGTCCGTGCCTTCGGGCAGCGCTTCTTCCTTGCTCAGTACCGGCCAGACGCATCCGTAGATGACGTCGTTGTTTTGCCGGGTGCTGAACCCGACGCGAAATTCTTCGGCCACCGAGTCGCCGCAGCCGGCGATGGTCGCGCGCAGTTCGTCGGCGGGCAGGGAGGCGGCGGTCTGCAGCCAGGTGATGGCCGCTTTCAGCGCCAGCGGCCGGATGCGCCGATCGGCTTCGCGGCTGTTGACGTAGTACGCGTCGGGCAGCAGGTATTCGATGGTGCAGCCGGTGAACAGGGGTGCCAGCGTCTGCGCGCAGGCTTCGGACCATTCCTGGAAGCAGTGATCCCGCGTCACGGCGCCCGGCGCGTCCGTCTGCCAGCGGAACAGGGGCTCGCCCCGGGAAGCCACGACTGCGCCGACCAGGAATCGGGCGTCGGCCAGCATGCCTTCGGCGTCCTCGGGCCGGTGGATTTCGCAAGATTCGCTCTTGACGCCCAGCGCCTGGGCGCCCAGGCGCTGCGTCCAGGCCCAGGCTTCCTGGAAGGTTTGCGGCATTTGATCGAAGCTGACGAGCTGGGGAATCAGGGCCAGCCTGGTGTCCCGGGCAAGGACGTGCGTGCGCAATTGACCGGCCAGCGCATCGAGGATGTCGGGGCCGAACGTCCCGTCGGGCAGCTGATAGCGTGTCCAGGCCACCAGCGGCGCCGAAAACAGCAGCGCATCGTAGTGTTTGTCGTCTACGTCGAGCACGGTCGATTCGGAAAACGTTTCGGCTTGCTCCACCAGAATTTCATAGGCGTCGATGTTCTCGGCCAGCAAGTGTTCCAGCACGTTTTCTATATGCTTGTTTTTGCGGCCTTGCAGCAGTTTGGTGATGTGCCGGCCCAGCAATGTTTCCCAGTAGGCGTCCTCGAGCCGGCAGCCCGAGCGCGACAACGCTTCTGTCAGGGTGACCAGGCGCTGGGCATCGCGGGACAGGCGGGATGGGTTGGAGGAAGAAGAAGTATGAGGCATGTATGTGAATGATGGTGTGCAAGGCAGCTAGTGTACCGCGACCCCGGCCTTGGGCCCGGCGCATGAACGCACGGCCCGCCGCGCCGGAATCGGGACGGCGGGCCGTGCGGGGCGGCGGCGGGCGTGGCGCCCGCGGGGTCAGGCCGCCAGCAGGTCGCGCAGCACGTACGGCAGGATGCCGCCATGCTGGTAGTAGTCGACTTCCGTGGCGGTGTCGATGCGCAGCAAGGTATCGACCTGCGTGGTGTCGCCATTCTTGCGATGGATGGTCAGCGTCACGTTCTGTTGCGGTTTCATCCCGTTTTCAATACCCGAGATGTCGTAGGTTTCTTCGCCGGTGATGCCCAGCGAATCGGCTGAATCCTGGCCGATGAACTGCAGCGGCAAGACCCCCATTCCGATCAGGTTGCTGCGGTGGATGCGTTCAAAGCTGCGCGCCACCACGGCCCGCACGCCCAGCAGCTGCGTGCCCTTGGCGGCCCAGTCGCGCGAGGAACCGGTGCCGTATTCTTCGCCGCCGAACACCACGGTGGGTGTGCCTTCGCCTACGTAGCGCATGGCGGCGTCGTAGATGGACAGGCGCTGCCCATCGGGCTGGTGCAGGGTTTCGCCGCCCTCGTAGCGGCTGCCGTCGGCGTTGGGGGGCAGCATCAGGTTCTTGATGCGCACGTTGGCGAAGGTGCCGCGCATCATGATTTCATGGTTGCCGCGTCGCGATCCGTAGCTGTTGAAGTCTTTCTTGGCCACGCCGTGCGCTTCCAGCCATCGTCCGGCCGGCGAGGATTCCTTGATGGAGCCCGCGGGCGAGATATGGTCGGTGGTGACGGAATCGCCGAATACGGCCAGCGCGCGCGCGCCCTTGATGGCGGGCATGGCCGCGGGCCGCATGTCGAAATCTTCGAAAAACGGAGGCTCGGCGATGTAGGTCGACGTCGGCCAATCGTAGACCTCGCCTTCGACGCCGTCGATGGCTTTCCACAGCTTCCCGGGGTTGGTCTTGATTTCGCCGTAGTTTTTACGGAATGCGGCCGGATCCAGGGCCTGGCTCATGAGGGCGCGGACTTCGGCGTTGCTGGGCCAGATGTCGCCCAGCCAGACGTCGCCGCGCTTGCCTTTGCCCACGGGTTCGGTCATCAGGTCGCGCAAAACGGTGCCGGCCAGGGCGTAGGCCAGGACCAGCGGCGGCGAAGCCAGGAAATTGGCCTTGATGTTGGGGTGTATGCGGGCTTCGAAGTTGCGGTTGCCCGACAGGACGGCCGCGCACACCAGGTCGTGCTGGTTGATGGCTTCGTTCAGGTCGGCGGTCAGGTCGCCGGCGTTGCCTATGCACGTCGTGCAGCCGTACGCCGCGACGTTGAACCCCAGCTTTTCCAGATAGGGCAGCAGGCCGGTCTTGGTCAGGTAGTCGGTCACCACGCGCGACCCCGGCGCCAGCGACGTCTTGATGTGGGGAGGGATTTTCAGCCCCGCCTCCACCGCCTTCTTGGCCATCAGGCCGGCGGCCAGCAGCACGCTGGGGTTGGAGGTATTGGTACAGGAGGTGATGGCGGCGATAAGGATGTCTCCGTTCCTGACCTGGGTTCCGGCGCTGGTGGTGAAGACCTTGCCCAGTTTCTCGGGGGGCTGGCTGAAGCCGTCGGTGGATGTCTCGGAGAAGAGCTCGGTGAACCGGCTTTTCAGGCTGCCCAGCTCTATGCGGTCCTGGGGCCGCTTGGGGCCGGCCAGCGAAGGCGTGACCGTGGACAGGTCGAGCTTGACCAGCTGCGAGTAGGCGATGTCTTTGGCTTCGGGAATGCCGTACATCTCTTGCGCCTTGAAATAGGCCTTGAGCGCGTCGATTTCGGCCGGCGTGCGCCCGGTGCCCTTGAAGTATTCGATGGTGCGGTCGTCGACGGGGAAAAAGCCCATGGTGGCGCCGTATTCGGGCGACATGTTGCCTATGGTGGCGCGGTCGGTCACCGACAGGCTGGACGTGCCCGGGCCGCAGAACTCGACGAATTTGCCCACCACCTTCTGTTTGCGCAGCAGTTGGGTGACCGTCAGGACCAGGTCGGTGGCGGTGACGCCGCCGCGCAGTTCGCCGGTCAGCTCCACGCCGACCACGTCGGGGGTAAGAATGTAGACCGGCTGACCCAGCATTCCGGCTTCGGCCTCGATGCCGCCGACGCCCCAGCCGACCACGCCTATGCCGTTGATCATGGTGGTGTGGCTGTCGGTGCCGACCAGTGAATCCGGATAGTACAGGTTCCTGTTCTTGTCATGATGCACGCCGCGGGCCAGGTGTTCCAGGTTGACCTGGTGGACGATGCCGAAGCCGGGAGGGACGACGCCCAGTGTATTGAATGCCTGCATGCCCCATTTCAGGAATTGATAGCGTTCCTTGTTGCGCTGGAATTCCAGCGCCATGTTCTGGCCCAGCGCGCGCTGGGTGCCGAAGAAATCGATCATGACCGAATGGTCGACCACCAGGTCCACCGGCACCATGGGTTCTATGCGCTTGGGGTCTTTGCCCATGCGCGCGGCCACCGAGCGCATGGCGGCGATATCGGCCAGCAGGGGCACGCCGGTGAAGTCCTGCAGCACGACCCGCGACACCACGAACGGGATTTCCTCGGTGCGTGTCGCATTCGGTTGCCAATTGGCCAACTGCCTGATGTGCTGTTCCGTGATGCGGCTTGCGTCGCAGTTGCGCAGAACCGATTCCAGAACGATGCGCAGGGTGACGGGAAGACGCCCTATGTCTATGCCAAGCTCTTTGCCTAGCGCCGGCAGGGAATAGAAGTGCGCGGATTTTTTGCCGATCTTGAATTGCTTCAGGGCATTGAGCGTGTTGTGCAACATAATGGACTCCGTGAGGTTGTGGGCCAAGGAAACAGGTTTCGAAGCTGGCGCAGTCGGTGTCGTTGCCTGTGAGGGCTGGGCGGGCTGGGACGCCGGAAAAACTAAGCGGGTCCGGTTATTTTAGGCTTGTTTGATCCTCGTGTGTGGCAAGGGAAAGCCCCCCGAACGCAAGTTGGCGCGCGGGGGGCCTGGGCATGGGCCGGGACCGGTTCCGGCCGTCGCCGGATCAGACTCCGACCGAGTCGGCGATTTCCCGGAAGTCTTCGATCTGGTCGAAATTCATGTACCGGTAGATCTGGCCGCTGTTCTTGTCCAGCACGCCCATGTCGAGCATGTATTCCTCTTTGCTGGGAATATGGCCCAGGCGAGAGCAGATGGCCGCCAGTTCCGCCGAGCCCAGGAACACATTGGCGTTTTTCCCCAGGCGGTTGGGGAAATTGCGCGTGCTGGTCGACATGACGGTGGCGCCTTCCCGGACCTGCGCCTGGTTGCCCATGCACAACGAGCAGCCCGGCATTTCCATGCGGGCGCCGGCGCCGCCCAGCACGCCGTAGTGGCCTTCCTCGGTAAGCTGCTTCTGGTCCATTTTGGTGGGGGGCGCGACCCACAGCTTGGCCGGAATGTCGCGCTTGCCTTCCAGCAGTTTCGATGCGGCGCGGAAATGCCCGATGTTGGTCATGCAACTGCCGATGAAGACTTCGTCGATCTTGGTGCCCGAGACTTCCGACAGGGTCTTGACGTCGTCGGGGTCGTTGGGGCAGGCGACGATGGGTTCGTGCACGTCGGCCAGGTCGATGTCGATGACGGCGGCGTATTCCGCGTCGGCGTCGGGTTCCAGCAGTTGCGGGTTTTCCAGCCAGGCGGTCATGGCCTTGATGCGCCGTCCCAGGGTGCGTTCGTCTTCGTAACCGTTGGCAATCATCCATTTCAGCAGCGTGATGTTGCTGTTGATGTATTCGATGATGGGTTCTTTGTTCAGGCGCACCGTGCAGCCCGCGGCCGAACGTTCCGCCGAGGCGTCGGTCAGTTCGAACGCCTGTTCGATCTTCAGGTCGGGCAGGCCCTCGATTTCGATGATGCGGCCCGAGAAGATGTTTTTCTTGCCCTGTTTCTCGACGGTGAGCAGGCCTTGCTTGATGGCGTACAGGGGGATGGCGTTGACCAGGTCGCGCAGGGTCACGCCGGGCTGCATCTTGCCCTTGAAGCGGACCAGGACCGATTCGGGCATGTCCAGCGGCATGACGCCCGTGGCGGCGGCGAAGGCGACCAGGCCCGAGCCCGCCGGGAAGCTGATGCCTATGGGGAAGCGGGTGTGCGAATCGCCGCCGGTGCCCACCGTGTCGGGCAGCAGCATGCGATTGAGCCACGAGTGGATGATGCCGTCGCCGGGGCGCAGGGCCACGCCGCCGCGCGTGCTGATGAACGCCGGCAGTTCGTGGTGGGTCTTGACGTCCACGGGCTTGGGATACGCGGCGGTGTGGCAGAACGACTGCATCACCAGGTCGGCCGAAAAGCCCAGGCAGGCCAGGTCCTTGAGCTCGTCGCGGGTCATGGGGCCGGTCGTGTCCTGGCTGCCCACCGACGTCATCTTGGGCTCGCAGTAGGTGTTGGGGCGTACGCCCTGGCCTTCGGGCAGCCCGCAGGCGCGGCCCACCATTTTCTGGGCAAGTGTAAAGCCCTTGGCCGACGAGGCCGGATCCTTGGGCAGGCGGAACAAGGTCGACGGCGGCAGGCCCAGGGCTTCGCGGGCCTTGGCGGTCAGGCCGCGGCCGATGATCAGCGGAATGCGCCCGCCCGCGCGCGCCTCGTCGAACAGCACGTCCGATTTAAGCTGGAATTCGGCGATGACCTCGCCGTTTTTCAGTGCGCGCCCTTCGTACGGACGCAGTTCGACGACGTCGCCCATGTCCATTTTCGAGACGTCCAGCTCTATGGGCAGGGCGCCGGAGTCTTCCATCGTGTTGTAGAAGATCGGGGCGATCTTGCCGCCCAGGCAGACGCCGCCGAAGCGCTTGTTGGGCACGTACGGTATGTCTTCGCCCGTGAGCCACAGCACGGAATTGGTCGCCGATTTGCGTGACGACCCGGTGCCCACCACGTCGCCCACGTACGCGACGGTATGGCCTTTTTCCTTCAGGCTTTCGATGAACTTGATCGGGCCGATCTTGCCGGGCTCCTGCGGCTCGATGCCGGGCCTGGGGTTCTTCAGCATGGCCAGGGCGTGCAGCGGGATGTCCGGGCGGCTCCAGGCGTCGGGGGCGGGCGAGAGGTCGTCCGTGTTGGTTTCACCGGTCACCTTGAATACCGTGACGGTCAGGCTTTCGGGCACTTCGGGGCGGCTGGTGAACCATTCCGCGTCGGCCCAGCTTTGAAGCACGGCCTGGGCGTTCTTGTTGCCTTTTCCGGCTTTTTCCTGGACGTCGTGGAACGCGTCGAAGATCAGCAAGGTGTTTTTCAGGCCGTCGGCGGCGACCGGACCCAGCGACGGGTGATCCAGCAGTTCTATCAGGGGGCTGATGTTGTAGCCGCCCAGCATGGTGCCCAGCAGTTCGGTGGCGCGTTCGGCGGAAATGAGCGGACAGACTTCCTTGCCCAGCGCCACGGCGGCCAGGTACGACGCCTTGACGTTGGCGGCGGCGTCCACGCCGGCCGGGACGCGGTGGGTGATCAGGTCCAGCAGGAACTTTTCCTCGCCTTTGGGCGGGTTCTTCAGCAGTTCGATGACGTCCGCGGTTTGCTGCGCGCTAAGGGGCAGGGGCGGAATGCCCAGCGCAGCGCGTTCGGCGACGTGTTGACGGTATGTATCGAGCATGGTGGGCACTCTTCGATTGGAGATTGATGAAATAGTACGGAATACCTTGCGCGTGGCACAAAAAAAGAACCCGCGCCCATCTTCTGTATTATATCTTATATAAGACTTAATGGGCGATTAAATGGGCAATGGGCGCCTGGCCGGATATGAGCGCCTGGATACGTATTGCGCTTGCACGTGCGGGCCCGGATTCGATCCGGCATGTGGCGGGTTCGATAGGCACGGGACATGCTCAAACGAGGCACGAGTCGAAGGCACGTACTCTTTGATCGCCGGGGCCACACGGCATGCCGTGCGGGCGGGAGTTCCGCCCGCGCCCCGCATTGAACTGCGCCCCAGAACCCGGGCAGTCTGGCGCAGCCAGACCGGGCAAGGCGAGCATGGGCCTGGGTGCTTCCTTCGGCGCGGCTAAAGAACCCAGACCCAAACGACTCACAAAAAACAGACCACCGTTACGCCAGCAGATCCTGATATTCAGGATGGCCCTGCATGAACCGATCAGCATACGAGCAGACAGGGTGGACTTTCCAGCCCCGGGTACGCGCCGTATCCAGCGCGAAACGGGTCAATTGGGCGGCAATCCCGCGCCCACGGAACTGTTCCGGCACCCATGTGCGCGTAATCGTCATAAGGGAACCGGACAGATCGTAGTCCAGCACGCAGGTCTGTCCGTTTTCGGTCCACGTTATCTGCCGCCCGGCTTCGTTATGCTCAATCATCAGATAACGTACAGATCCACGTAGTCATTGACCGGCATCGCCTCAAGCGTCTTCTGGTCCAGCGACGCATCAAGAATACGCTGCTGCTGCCTGGCCGGGAACTGGCGCGCCAGATTGGTGCGGAACTTGGCCTCGAGCAACGGGATGCCGTCCTTGCGCCGGCGCTTGTGGCCGATCGGGTATTCGCATACGACTTCATCGAACACCGTGCCGTCGTTGAATTCGACGGTAAGCGCGTTGGCGATCGAACGTTTTTCGGGATCGTGGTAGTCGGCCGTGAACGCCGGGTCCTCGACGCACGTCATCTTGTCGCGCAACGCGTCGATGCGGGGATCGGCGGCAATGCCATCCTCGTAGTCGCCGGCCGTCAGGCGCCCGTGTATGAGCGGGACGGCCACCATATACTGAATGCAGTGATCGCGGTCCGCGGGATTGTTCAGCGGCCCCTTCTTGTCGATGATGCGAATGCAGGCCTCGTGCGTGCGAATCGTGATCTTCCTGATGTCGTCGGTCGATTTGCCCGCGGCCTTGATCTTGCCGTGCAGATCCATGGCGCATTCCACCGCCGTCTGCGAATGGAATTCGGCCGGGAACGAAATCTTGAACAGCACGTTTTCCATGACGTAGCTGCCGTAGGGCCGCTGGAACTTGAACGGCTGGCCTTTGAACAGCACATCGTAGAAGCCCCAGGTTTTCGCGGTCAGCACCGACGGGTAGCCCATTTCGCCGGTCCTGGCGATAAGAGCCAGGCGAACCGCGCGGCTGGTGGCGTCGCCCGCCGCGCAGCTTTTGCGGCTGCCCGTGTTGGGGGCGTGGCGATAGGTGCGCAGGCTTTGGCCGTCGACCCAGGCCAGCGACACCGCGTTGATGGTTTCCTCGCGGCTAAGCCCAAGCATCTGCGACACGACGGCGGTGGACGCGACCTTGACCAGGACGACGTGGTCCAGCCCCACCTTGTTGAACGAGTTTTCCAACGCGATGCAGCCCTGGATCTCGTGCGCCTTGATCATGCCGGTCAGCACGTCGCGCATGGTCAATGGGGCCTTGCCCACGGCGACGGCGTTGCGCGAGAGCCAATCGGCGGTGGCCAGGATGCCGCCCAGGTTGTCCGACGGATGGCCCCATTCGGCGGCCAGCCAAGTGTCGTTGAAGTCCAGCCAGCGGATCATGGCGCCGATATTGAAAGCGGCCTGGACCGGATCGAGCTGGAACTGGGTACCGGGGATCTTGGCGCCGTTGGGCACCACGGTGCCGGGCACGATGGGCCCCAGCAGCTTTCTGCAGGCCGGGTATTCCAGCGCTTCAAGGCCGCAGCCAAGCGTGTCGATCAGGCAATTGCGGGCGGTCTCGTAGGCCAGTTCGCTTTTGATCTGGTAGTCGAGGGCGTAGTCGACAATATCGACCAGAACCGGGTCGGGCGTCGGGCGGATATTGGAAATGGGCGCGGACATAGGGTTTCCTGGAGCGAAAGGTTATTTGCGTTTTTCGAGGGGAACGAATTTCTGGTCTTCCGGGCCGACATAATTGGCCGTGGGGCGGATGATCTTGTTGTCGATGCGCTGCTCGATGATGTGCGCCGACCAGCCGGCGGTGCGCGCAATGACGAACAGCGGCGTGAACATGGCCGTGGGCACGCCCATCATGTGATACGACACGGCCGAGAACCAGTCCAGGTTGGGGAACATTTTCTTGACGTCCCACATGACGGTTTCCAGGCGCTCGGCGATGTTGAACATCTTCATGTTGTGCGCTTTTTTCGACAGCTTCTGCGCGACGTCCTTGATCACCTTGTTGCGCGGATCGGAGACGGTGTAGACCGGATGGCCGAAGCCGATGATGACTTCCTTGTTCTCGACGCGGCGGCGGATGTCGGCCTCGGCGTCGGCGGGCGAGTCGTAGCGCTTCTGGATCTCGAACGCGACTTCGTTGGCGCCGCCGTGCTTGGGACCGCGCAAGGCGCCTATGCCGCCGGCGATGGCCGAATACATGTCCGAGCCGGTTCCCGCGATGACGCGGCTGGTGAAGGTCGAGGCGTTGAATTCGTGCTCGGCATACAGGATCAGCGACGTATGCATGGCGCGCACCCAGTCGTCGCTGGGCGCGGTGCCGTGCAGCAGGTGCAGGAAGTGGCCCCCTATGCTGTCGTCATCGGTCTCGACGTTGATCACGCGGCCGTTGTGGCTGTAGTGGTACCAGTACAGCAGGGCGGAGCCCAGGCTGGCCATCAGCCGGTCGGCGATGTCGCGGGCGTCGGGAATGTTGTGGTCGTCCTTCTCGGGAAGGACGCAGCCCAGAACCGATGCGGCGGTGCGCATGACGTCCATGGGATGGCTGGCCGCCGGCAGGGCTTCCAGGGCCACTTGCAACTGGGCCGGCAGGCCGCGCATGCGGCGCAGCTTTTCCTTGTAGGCGGTCAGCTCGGCCTTGTTGGGCAGCTTGCCGTGGATGAGCAGGTGCGCGACTTCCTCGAATTCGCATGTTTCGGCGATGTCCAGGATGTCGTAGCCGCGGTAGTGCAGGTCGTTGCCGCTGCGGCCCACCGTGCACAGCGCGGTATTGCCCGCCACGATGCCCGAAAGGGCCACCGATTTCTTGGGCTTGAACGTCGCTTTCTCTGCAACCGCCTTGTTTTGCGCTGCCTTGTTTTTGCTGGATGTAGCCATTGTCGATCTCCCGAAAATTTATTTGGACTTGCCTTGTTGAAAAAGCGCGTCCAGCCTCGATTCGTATTCGTGGTAGCCAATGCGCTCGTACAGTTCCTCACGGGTCTGCATCGTGTCGATCACGTTCTTTTGATGTCCGTCGCGCCGTATGGCTTCATAGACGGTTTCGGCGGCCTTGTTCATGGCGCGAAACGCCGACAGCGGGTAGAGCACGATGCCGACTCCGGCGCCGGCCAGTTCGTCGACGGTGAACAAAGGCGTCTTCCCGAATTCGGTGATGTTCGCCAGAACGGGGACGCCCAGGGCCTGGGTAAAGCGCTGGTAGGTCGCCAGGTCGTACGAGGCTTCCGCGAAAATCGCGTCCGCGCCCGCTTCGACGCAGGCGGCGGCGCGTTCCAGCGCGGCATCCACGCCGGCCACGGCGATGGCGTCGGTACGGGCGATGATGAAAAAGTCGGAATCGGTGCGGGCATCGACCGCCGCCTTGACGCGGTCGGCCATTTCGGCGGTGGTGACGATTTCCTTGCCGGGACGATGGCCGCATCGCTTGGCGCCGACCTGGTCTTCTATATGGCAGGCGGCGGCGCCGAACTTGATCAGGCTTTTTATCGTCCGGGCGATGTTGAACGCCGACGGGCCGAAGCCCGTATCGATGTCGACCATCAGGGGCAGGTCGCACACGTCGGTGATGCGGCGCACGTCGGTCAGCACGTCATCCAGGGTGTTTATGCCCAGGTCGGGCAGGCCCAGGGACCCGGCGGCCACGCCGCCGCCCGACAGGTATATGGCGCGGTAGCCCGCGCGCTTGGCCAACAGGGCGTGGTTGGCGTTGATGGCGCCTATGACTTGCAGCGGCTGTTCTTCGGTCAGGGCCTGGCGAAACAGGGCGCCGGGGGAAGCGGGACGGGTCATGACAGGTTCTCCATGGGGGCGGGCCCCGAGTCTGGGTGCGCGGTGTTCGATCGGCGCGTGGCGTCAGCCAAGCAGGTCCTTGACGCCGTCGCGTTCTTCCAGCAGTTCTTTCAGGGTGAAGTCCATGCGTTCGCGCGAGAACGCGTCGATGTCCAGCCCTTCGATGCGCGTGTATTCGCCGTTGACCGTGGTGACGGGCACCCCATAGACGATGCCTTCGGGAATGCCGTAGGAACCGTCGGAAGGCACGCCCATGGTGACCCACTTGCCCTGGCTGCCCAGGATCCAGTCGTGGACGTGATCGATGGCGGCGTTGGCCGCCGAGGCGGCCGAGGACAGGCCGCGGGCTTCGATGATGGCGGCGCCGCGCTTGCCCACGGTGGGGATGAACGTGTCGCGGTTCCAGGCGTCGTCGTTGATCAGCTTGGCCAGGCTTTGGCCGCCGACCGTGGCGAAGCGGATATCGGGATACATGGTGGGCGAGTGGTTGCCCCAGACGATCAGTTTTTCAATGTCGCCGACCGCCTTGCCCGATTTGGCCGCAAGCTGCGAGAGCGCGCGGTTGTGGTCCAGGCGCAGCATGGCCGTGAAGTTCTTGGCCGGCAGGTCGGGCGCGGACTTCATGGCGATGTAGGCGTTGGTGTTGGCGGGGTTGCCCACCACCAGCACTTTGACGTTGCGGCTGGCGGCTTCGTTCAGGGCCTTGCCCTGAGCGGTGAATATCTGCGCATTGACCTGCAGCAAGTCCTTGCGTTCCATGCCTTTGCTGCGCGGGCGCGCGCCGACCAGCAGCGCCACGTCCGCGTCCTTGAAGGCTTCGCGCGGGTCGCTGTGGGCGGTCATGCCGGCCAGCAGCGGGAAGGCGCAGTCGTCGAGCTCCATCATGACGCCGTGCAGCGCCTTCTGGGCTTTTTCGTCCGGAATTTCAAGAAGCTGAAGGATCACGGGCTGATCCTGGCCCAGCATTTCGCCCGAAGCGATGCGAAAGAGCAGAGCGTAGCCGATTTGGCCGGCGGCACCGGTGACGGCGACGCGCATGGCGGGTTTGGACATGGATAATCTCCGGTATGAACGATAGGTGAAACGGATATGGAAAAGGGGATATAAGCAGTGTAATGCCTTTGGTCCGATCGGAATCCGGGCCGGCTGGCGCCGGGTGGGCGGGGCAAGAAACGGCCTGCTCGATTCTGACGGACATGACGGCGCAAGAGTAGTTCAAATTTCCGTTTACGTCAATTGTCTTATATCTTATATAAGACACAAGAGTATTAGACATAATTCCCCAGGCGTGCGAGAATAAAAGACTGTAGAAACCCCATATTTTCCCGTTTCAGGAAAACCCGCACGCCATGCCTGACGCGCCTTTGCCGGACCGATCTTCCGCTACCGAACGCAGCGCCCCGGGCGCCGCGTTCAGCCCGCTGTATCAGCAGATCAAGGCGCTGTTGCTGCAAAGCCTGGATCGGGGCGAATGGAAGCCCGGGGAAGCCATTCCCAGCGAATTCGAGCTGGCGGCGCGGTTCCAGGTCAGCCAGGGCACGGTGCGCAAGGCCATCGACGAACTGGCCGCCGAAAACCTGCTGCTGCGCCGCCAGGGGAAGGGCACGTTCGTTGCGACGCACAATGAAGCCAAGGTGCGTTACCGCTTCCTGCGCCTTGCGCCCGACGACGGCAAGCCGCCCGTATCCAGCAGCCGCATCCTGGATTGCCGTCGCGTCAAGGCGCCGGCCGACATCGCGGGGCTGCTGGAATTGCGCACGTCCGATATGGCGGTAAACTTGCGCCGGCTTCTGTCGTTCGACCAGGTGCCCACCATTCTCGACGACATCTGGCTGCCGGGCTCGGTGTTCCGGGGGCTCACGGCCGAATCCCTGGCCCGGTACCGGGGCCCGCTGTACGCCTTGTTCGAGTCCGAATTCGGCATCAGCATGGTGCGCGCCGACGAGAAAATCAAGGCGCTCGCCGCGTCCGCCGAACAGGCCGAACTGTTCGACATTTCGCCCGGCGTGCCGCTGCTCCAGGTCGAGCGCCTGTCGTACACGTACGGGGACAGGCCGGTGGAAGTGCGCCGCGGGCTCTATGTGACCGAACGGTTCCATTACCGAAACAACTTGAATTAACAGGGTTTATTTTGCCGGTTTGATACGTGCTGCCCAATGGGCGAAAATACCGGCAATGCTTTGCCATAAATATTGTCTGTCTGTCATAACCTCGAGGCCATCATGTCCGATTCCGCGCCCAAGCCGCGTCCTCAGTATCGCAACATCAGCGTACCCCAGATCCTGAGCTATCGCCTTCCCCTTGCCGGGAAGTCTTCGATCCTGCATCGCGTCAGCGGGGCGCTGCTGTTCCTTTGCCTGCCTCTGGTCCTGGTGCCGCTGTTCGCCCTCAGCGTCTCGTCGCCCGAAAGCTTCGCCGCGATGCACGCGTGGGTGTCCCATCCCGCGTGCAAGATCGTTCTGTTGATCCTGATATGGGGATTTCTTCACCATTTCTGTGCCGGGATCCGCTATCTGGCCTTCGATCTGCACATCGGGGTCGACAAGGTGTCGGGGCAAAAAAGCGCCGGCCTCGTATTCGGCGTCAGCCTGGCGCTGACCCTGGTTTTCGGTCTTAAATTATTTGGAGCCTGGTAATGACGACTCAAGAACGAATCGGCACCAAGCGTCTCGTCGTGGGCGCTCATTACGGCACGCGCGATTTCATCGTCCAGCGCATGACGGCCGTCATCATGGCGGTCTACACCGTGGTGCTGTGCGCGGCCTTGCTTTTCACGTCCAACCTCGACTTCGAAAGCTGGCGCCATCTCTTCACGTTTTACTGTATCGGGCTGCCCATGGGGCAGATTCTGGCAACGCTCGCGTTCTTCTCGCTGGCGTGGCATGCATGGGTAGGCGTACGCGATATCTGGATGGACTATGCCAAGCCGACAGGCGTGCGCCTGTTCCTGGAAGTGCTCACCATTCTCTGGTTGGTAGGCTCTGTCGTGTATTTCGTAAAAATTCTCTGGAGCTTATAAACCGTGGCCGCTGTCAAAAAATCCATACCTCGCCGCCAGTTTGATGTGGTCGTCGTGGGTGCCGGCGGAGCCGGCATGCGCTGTTCCCTGCAACTTGCACAGGCCGGCCTGTCCGTCGCGGTGCTCTCCAAGGTCTTTCCCACCCGTTCGCACACCGTGGCGGCCCAGGGCGGCATCAGCGCCTCCTTGTCGAACATGAGCGAAGACAATTGGTACTGGCACATGTACGACACCATCAAGGGTTCCGACTGGCTCGGCGACCAGGATGCCATCGAATTCATGTGCCGCGAGGCGCCCAATGCCGTCTACGAGCTCGAGCACTTCGGCATGCCGTTCGACCGCAACCCGGATGGCACCATCTACCAGCGCCCGTTCGGCGGCCATACCGCGAATTTCGGCGAAAAGCCGGTGCAGCGCGCCTGTGCCGCGGCGGACCGCACGGGCCATGCCTTGCTGCACACGCTGTATCAGCGCAACGTGGCCGCACGCACCCAGTTCTTTGTGGAATGGATGGCGCTCGACCTTCTGCGCAACGAAGCCGGCGACGTCCTGGGCGTGACCGCCCTGGAAATGGAAACGGGCGATATCTTCGTGCTCGAGGCGAAAACCACGGTGCTTGCCACCGGGGGCGCCGGCCGCATCTGGGCGGCGTCGACCAATGCATACATCAATACCGGCGATGGACTGGGCATGGCCGCCCGGGCCGGCCTGCCGCTGCAGGACATGGAGTTCTGGCAATTCCACCCCACCGGGGTGGCCGGCGCCGGGGTCCTCATCACCGAAGGCGTGCGCGGCGAAGGCGGCATCCTGCTCAACAAGGATGGCGAGCGCTTCATGGAGCGCTACGCGCCCACGCTCAAGGATCTGGCGCCGCGCGATTTCGTTTCGCGGTCCATGGATCAGGAAATCAAGGAAGGCAGGGGATGTGGGCCCGACGGCAATTATGTGCAGCTCAAGCTTGATCACCTGGGGGCCGATACCATCAAGAAGCGGCTGCCCTCCATTCGCGAAATCGCCATCAAGTTCGCCAACGTCGACCCCATCAAGGAACCGATTCCGGTCGTTCCCACGATCCACTATCAAATGGGCGGCATTCCGGCCAACTATACGGGTCAGGTGCTGACCACCGCCAACGGCGGCACCAAGGTGGTCAACGGCCTGTACGCCATAGGCGAGTGCGCGGCCGTGTCCGTGCACGGCGCCAACCGCCTGGGCACGAATTCGCTGCTGGATCTGGTGGTGTTCGGTCGCGCGGCGGGCAACCATATCGTCAGTTCGCACCCCGAACGCCAGCACGCGCATCAGCCGATTCCGCAATCGGCCATCGATCATTCCGTCGATCGCGTCGACCAGCTCGAAAACCGCAATTCCGGCGAAACCGTCGCCGAGCTCGGCAACGCCATCCGCAATTCGATGCAGCACCATTGCGGCGTGTTCCGTTCGCTCGATCTGCTCAACGAGGGTGTCGAGCAGATCGAAGCGCTTGCCAAGCGTGTGGCCGACGTATCGTTCAAGGACAAGTCCAAGGTGTTCAACACCGCGCGCGTCGAGGCCCTGGAACTGACCAACATGATCGAGGTCGCGCTGGCAACCACCAAGTCGGCGGCCAACCGTTTCGAAAGCCGCGGCGCCCACTCGCTGAAAGAATACCCGGAGCGCGACGACAAAGACTGGTTGCGCCACACCTTGTGGTACTCCGAAGGCCGTCGCCTCGAATACAAGCCGGTGCAGATGAAGCCTATATCAGTCGACAGCTTCCCGCCCAAAGCCCGGACTTTCTAAGCAGGATATCGAAATGAGCCAAACACGTACCGTCAAATTTGAAATCTACCGCTATGACCCCGATAAGGACGAGCGTCCTTATATGCAGAAACTCGATGTCGAACTGCAGCCCGGCGATAAAATGTTGCTCGACGCCATTTTGCGCATCAAGAACACGGTCGACGACAGCCTGACCTTGCGTCGGTCGTGCCGCGAGGGGGTCTGCGGTTCCGACGCCATGAACATCAATGGCAAGAACGGTCTGGCATGCACGACGAATCTGCTGGAACTTAAAGAGCCCATCGTACTCAAACCTTTACCCGGTTTGCCGGTGGTGCGCGATCTGGTCGTCGACATGACCGACTTCTACAATCAGTACCATTCCATCAAGCCGTTCCTGATCAACGATCAACCGCCTCCGGAACGCGAACGCCTGCAAACGCCGGAAGCGCGCGAAGAGCTCAACGGCCTGTACGAATGCATCCTGTGCGCCTGCTGTTCAACGGCATGCCCCTCCTTCTGGTGGAACCCCGACAAGTTCGTCGGGCCGGCGGGCTTGCTGCAGGCATACCGGTTCATCGCCGATTCCCGCGACGAGGCCACGCAGGAGCGTTTGGACAACCTGGAAGACCCTTATCGCCTGTTCCGGTGCCATACCATCATGAACTGCGTCGATGTCTGTCCGAAAGGCTTGAACCCGTCGCATGCAATCGGCAAGATCAAAGAGCTTCTGGCTCGTCGCAGCATATAGATTGGATGGTGGCCCTCCATGAGAAAACTATCCGGGCTCGAACGGGCGAGGTTGCGCTGGAGGGCCCGCCGGGGCTTGCTGGAAAACGACCTGATCATTACCCGGTTTCTGGATCAGTACGAAGACAGCCTGACCGATGCCGATGTCTCGGCGCTGTCGGCGCTGTTCGAGATGGGCGATAACGATTTGCTTGATGTCTTGCTGGCCAGGACGGAACCGCAGGGGGGCTACGATACCCCCGACATCCGCCGCCTGGTCTCGCGGATGCGAGAGCTGTAACTTTTGAGGAATTGTGATGCAATTGTCAGATAAAAAAGCAACCTTGTCATTTTCCGATGGCAGCGCGCCCATCGAATTTCCCGTCTACGAAGGCACGATAGGCCCCGATGTCATCGACATCCGCAAGCTGTACGGCCAGACCGGCATGTTCACGTACGACCCGGGCTTTCTGTCCACCGCGGCCTGCGAATCGGGCATCACGTACATCGACGGCGATAAAGGCCAGTTGCTGTATCGCGGCTACCCCATAGACCAGTTGGCGCTGAAATGCGACTTCCTGGACATCTGCTACCTGATCCTCAACGGCGACCTGCCCGACGTCCAGGAAAAGCAGACATTCGATTCGCTGGTCACGCACCACACGATGGTCAACGAGCAGCTGCATGTGTTCCTGCGCGGTTTCCGCCGCGACGCGCATCCCATGGCGGTGCTTACCGGGCTGGTCGGCGCGCTGTCCGCCTTCTACCACGACTCGACCGACATCACCAATCCGCATCACCGCGATGTCTCGGCCATCCGTCTCATTGCCAAGATGCCCACGCTGGTCGCCATGGCCTACAAGCATTCCGTCGGCCAACCGTACATCTATCCGCAGAACGACCTGTCCTACACGGGCAATTTCCTGCGCATGATGTTCGCCACGCCTTGCGAGGAATACAAGGTCAACGACGTCGTCGAGCGCGCCCTGGACCGTATTTTCATCCTGCATGCCGATCACGAGCAGAACGCCTCCACGTCCACCGTGCGCCTGTGCGGCTCGTCGGGCACGAACCCGTTCGCAGCGATTGCCGCCGGGGTGGGGTGCCTGTGGGGCCCGGCTCATGGCGGAGCCAACGAGGCCTGCCTGCAGATGCTGGAACACCTGCAGGCCAATGGCGGCATAGAAAAAGTCGGCCATTTCATGGAGCAGGTCAAGGACAAGAATTCGGGCGTGCGCCTGATGGGCTTCGGCCATCGCGTCTACAAGAACTACGATCCGCGGGCCAAGCTGATGCAGCAGACCTGCAAGGAAGTGCTTTCGGCGCTGGGCCTGGAAAACGACCCGCTGTTCAAGCTGGCCATGGAACTGGAACGCATTGCGCTGGAAGACTCCTATTTCGTCGAGCGCAAGCTGTACCCCAATGTCGATTTCTATTCCGGTATCGTCCAGCGCGCCATCGGCATTCCCACGTCGTTGTTCACGGCCATTTTCGCCCTGGCGCGCACCGTGGGCTGGATCGCCCAATGGAGCGAAATGCTCTCCGACCCCAACTACAAGATCGGCCGTCCGCGCCAGCTCTACACGGGCCAGGCGGTGCGCGACATCAAGCGCTAGGGCCGGCATGAAAAAAGCCGGGCCGTGCCGGCCCGGCTTTTCGCCGGTTTTTCCTCGAGCCGCCGTCGCAAGACGGCGGCTCGAGTTCATGGCGAGGCGGTCATGACGAAGCCACCGCCTGGCTGGCCTCCTGCTGGGCGTCGACCACGGCCAGCGCCGTCATGTTGACGATGCGCCGCACGGTGGCGCTGGTGGTCAGGACGTGGACCGGGCGGGCGGCGCCAAGCAGCACCGGACCCATGGCCACCCCGTTGCTGCCGGTCATCTTCAGCATGTTGTAGGTGATGTTGCCGGTATCCAGATTGGGGGTGATCAGCAGATTCGCCGGTCCCTTCAACGTGGAATCGGGGAAGGCCTTGAGGCGGATCTTTTCGGAAAGCGCCGAATCCGCGTGCATTTCGCCGTCGACCTCCAGGCCGGGCGCAAGCTGGCCGATCAGTTGGCGCGCGCGCGCCATTTTGCGCGACGATTCCGTCGGGCGGCTGCCGAAGTTCGAATGCGACAGCAGCGCCACCTTGGGCACGACGCCGAAGCGGGCGATTTCGCGCGCGGCCTGTATGGTCATGTCGGCGATCTGTTCGGCGTCGGGGTTTTCATTGACGTGCGTGTCGCAGATGAACAGGGTCTGCGTGGGCAGCATCAGCACGTTCATGGCGGCATAGGTCTTGGCCCCCGGTTTCAGGCCTATCACTTCCTGCACGTATTTCAGCTGATTGTCGAAGCGGCTGGCCACCCCGCACAGCAGGGCGTCGCCGTCGCCGCGCTGCAGCAGCATGACCCCGATCAGCGAATTGTGCTTGCGCACCATGGCTTTCGCGATTTCCGGCGTGACGCCGTTGCGCCCGCAGATCTTGTAGTAGGCCGTCCAGGTTTCGTTGAAGCGGCTGTCGTCCTCGGGGTTGACGATTTCGATGTCGGCATGAAGGTCCAGGCGCAGCCCGAATTTGCGCACGCGCATTTCGATCACGGCGGGGCGGCCGATGAGGATGGGGCGGGCGATTTTTTCGTCCACCACCGTCTGGGCGGCGCGCAATACGCGTTCGTCTTCGCCATCGGCGTAGATGACGCGCTTGGGGGCGCTCTTGGCCTGCATGAACAGCGGGCGCATGAGCTGGCCGGTGTGGTAGACGATGCTCATGAGCTTTTGACGGTAGCTTTCCATGTCCTCGATGGGGCGCATGGCCACGCCGGAATCCATGGCGGCCTGCGCCACGGCGGGCGCGATCTTGATGATCAGGCGCGAGTCGAACGGCCTGGGGATGATGTAGTCGGGGCCGAACGACAGTTCCTGGCCGACATAGGCGTTGGCGACCTCGTCGTTTTGTTCCGCTTCGGCCAGGGAGGCGATGGCCTTGACGCAGGCCAGCTTCATTTCCTCGTTGATGACGGTGGCCCCCACGTCCATGGCGCCGCGGAAGATGAACGGGAAGCACAGCACGTTGTTGACCTGGTTGGGATAGTCGGACCGGCCGGTGGCGACGACGCAGTCGGGCCGGGCCGCCTTGGCCACCTCGGGGCGGATTTCCGGTTCCGGATTGGCCAGCGCCAGGATCAGCGGCCTGGCGGCCATGGTCTTGACCATGTCGGCGGTCAGCACGCCCGGGGCGGAGCAGCCCAGGAACACGTCGGCGTCCTTGCAGACGTCGGCCAGGGTGCGGGCGGGGGTGTTCTGGGCGTAGCGGGCCTTGTTGGGCTCCATGTTCTGGTCGCGATCCTTCCAGATCACGCCGCGGGAATCGACCACGAAAATGTTTTCGCGCGCCACGCCCAGGTGCACCAGCAGGTCCAGGCAGGCGATGGCGGCGGCGCCGGCGCCCGAGCACACCAGCTTGACCTGGCCGATTTTCTTGTCGACCACCTTCAGCCCGTTGAGGATCGCCGCCGACGAAATGATGGCCGTGCCGTGCTGGTCGTCGTGGAAGACCGGAATCTTCAGGCGTTCGCGCAGCTTTTTCTCGATGTAGAAGCACTCGGGCGCCTTGATGTCTTCCAGGTTGATGCCGCCCAGCGTGGGTTCCAGCGCGGCGATGATGTCCACCAGCTTGTCCGGGTCGGTTTCGTTCAGTTCGATGTCGAACACGTCTATGCCCGCGAACTTCTTGAACAGGCAGCCCTTGCCTTCCATGACCGGCTTGGCCGCCAGCGGGCCGATGTTGCCCAGGCCCAGCACGGCCGTGCCGTTGGTGACCACGCCCACCAGATTCGCGCGCGACGTGTATTTGGCGGCCGCGTCGGCGCCGTCGGCGTGGATCGCCATGGACGCGACGGCCACGCCCGGGGAATAAGCCAGGGACAGGTCGTCCTGGTTGGCCAGCGTCTTGGTGGGGGTCACCGAGATTTTCCCGGGGGTGGGGTAGGCGTGGTAGTCGAGGGCCAGCTTGGCAAGGTCGGCGTTGGCGTCCATGATGGTGCAGCTCCTGTGGGTAAAAGGCATAAGTGTATGTCCGCGCGGGGGTTGGCGCACAAGTGTTTGTTAATGCCAACGCCCCGCCATTATTTGGCCCGGGCCGGCCGTTTCCGCGTTACGCGCCCAATAGTTCAAGGGTATACTACCGGGAATACGGCTTATCAAGGCGTCGTACGTTGCCTTCTGCCCTGCTATCCGCTATCCGGTCTGGCCGTGTCGCGGAAGGTTTTCCTGCATCATAACGAGTCAGACACTCGGATAGGTGAAGCGTTTATATGTCATCGGTACCAGAACTTCAGTCGAATTCATATCTATTTGGCAGCAATGCCCCCTATATCGAAGAACTCTACGAGTCCTATCTCGATAATCCGGGTTCAGTACCCGACCAGTGGCGCGATTACTTCGACCAACTGCAGCATGCCCCGGCCGTCGACGGACGCGAAATCACCCGCGACCAGGCCCATGCCCCCATCATCGAATCGTTTGCCCAGCGCGCCAAGGCCAATGCCTTCGTGGTCCGCGCCAAGGCGCCGGACCTGGCCGTGGCCGGCCGGCAGGTGTATGTCCAATCCATTATCGCGGCGTATCGCACGCTGGGTTCGCGCTTTGCCCAGCTCGACCCCCTGAAACGCCAGGACCGCCCCGACATCCCCGAACTCGACCCCGGCTTCTACGGCCTGACCGAAGCCGATCTGGACCAGGTCTATTCGGCCACCAATACGTATTTCACCAAAGCCGACACGATGACGATGCGCGACATGCTCAATGCATTGCGCGACACCTATTGCCGCAACGTGGGCGCCGAATTCATGCATATTTCCGATCCGGCCGCCAAGCGCTGGATCCAGGAACGCCTTGAATCCACGCTGGGCGTGCCGTCCTATTCGCCCGAGCGCAAACGCCACATACTGCAGCAAGTCACCGAGGCCGAAGGCCTCGAACGTTTTCTGCACACCAAGTATGTCGGGCAGAAACGCTTTTCGCTCGAAGGGGGCGAAAGCTTCATCGCCTCCATGGACGAAGTCGTCGGCCATGCCGGCGAGAACGGCGTCCAGGAACTCGTCGTGGGCATGGCCCACCGGGGCCGCCTGAACATGCTGGTCAACATCATGGGCAAGATGCCGGCCGACCTGTTCGCCGAATTCGAGGGCAAGCACGCCGACGGCCTGACCGATGGCGACGTCAAATACCACAACGGCTTCTCCAGCGACCTGTCCACGCGCGGAGGCCCCATCCACCTGTCGCTGGCGTTCAATCCGTCGCACCTGGAAATCGTCAACCCCGTGGTCGAGGGCAGCGTGCGCGCGCGCCAGGACCGCCGCCACGACGAAGAGGGCGCGGAAGTCCTGCCGGTGCTGGTCCACGGCGACGCCGCCTTCGCGGGCCAGGGCGTGGTCATGGAAACCCTGAACCTGGCGCAGACGCGCGGCTACGGCACCGGCGGCACGCTGCATATCGTCATCAACAACCAGATCGGCTTCACCACGTCCGATCCGCGCGACACCCGGTCCACGCTGTATTGCACCGACGTCGTCAAGATGATCGAGGCCCCGGTGTTTCACGTGAATGGCGACGACCCGGAAGCCGTGGTGTACGTCACCAGCCTGGCGCTGGACTACCGCCGCGACTTCCATCACGACGTCGTGGTCGACATCGTGTGCTTCCGCAAGCTGGGCCACAACGAACAGGACACCCCGTCGCTGACCCAGCCCCTGATGTACAAAAGCATAGGCAAGCATCCCGGCACGCGCAAGGTGTACGCCGACAAGCTGGTGGCCCAGGGGGTCCTGGCCGAGGGCGAACCCGACCAGATGGTCAAGGACTACCGCCAGATCATGGAAGACGGCCAGCACACCATCGAGCCCGTGCTGACCGACTACAAGAACAAATACGCGACCGACTGGTCTTCGTTCCTGGGCGCCAAATGGACGGACCAGGCCGACACCGGCGTGCCGCTCGCGGAACTCGCCCGCATCGGCGAACGCATCACCACGGTGCCCGACGGGTTCACGCTGCATCCCCTGGTCAGCAAGCTGCTCGACGACCGTCGCGCCATGGTGCGCGGCGAACACAAGCTGGACTGGGGCATGGGCGAGCACCTGGCCTTCGCCACGCTGGTGTCGTCGGGCTACGCCATCCGCATCACCGGCCAGGATTCCGGCCGGGGCACTTTCTCGCACCGCCATTCCGTCCTGCACGACCAGAAGCGCGAACGCTGGAACGACGGCACCTACATTCCCCTGCAGAACGTGTCCGAGAACCAGGCCTCTTTCACCGTCATCGACTCGGTGCTCTCGGAAGAGGCCGTGCTGGGTTTCGAATACGGCTACGCCACGGCCGAGCCCAATGTGCTGACCATCTGGGAAGCCCAGTTCGGCGACTTCGTCAACGGCGCCCAGGTGGTGATCGACCAGTTCATCACGTCGGGCGAGGCCAAGTGGGGCCGCCAGTGCGGCCTGACCCTGATGCTGCCGCATGGCTACGAAGGGCAGGGGCCCGAACACTCGTCGGCCCGCATCGAACGCTTCCTGCAGCTGTGCGCCGACAACAATATCCAGGTTGCCCAGCCCAGCAACAGCGCGCAGATCTTCCACGTGCTGCGCCGGCAGATGATCCGTCCGTTTCGCAAGCCCCTGGTCATCTTCACGCCCAAGTCGCTGTTGCGCAACAAGAACGCCACGTCCAGCCTGGACGACCTGGCCAATGGCGGTTTCCTGACCGTCATCGGCGAACAGGCCGACTCGATCGATCCGGACGGCGTCAAGCGCGTCCTGGTCTGCTCGGGCAAGGTGTACTACGATATCGTGCAGGCCCGCACCGACGCCAATCGCAATGATGTGGCCATTTTGCGCGTCGAGCAGCTTTATCCGTTCGCGCACAAGGCGTTCCAGACCGAACTGCAGAAATACCGCAACGCCAAGGAAGTCGTCTGGGTGCAGGACGAGCCCCAGAACCAGGGCGCCTGGTTCTACATCCAGCACCACCTGTACGAAAACATGGCCGAAGGCCAGAAGCTGGGTTATGCGGGACGGCCCGCGTCGGCGTCGCCGGCGGTCGGGTACCTGGCAAAACACCAGGAACAGCAGAAGAGCCTGCTCGAGCAAGCGCTTGCCGCCAAATTCAAGGGCTACATGCTCGCCAAGTAACTCATATTTTTCAAATTACGGAATCAAAACATTATGGCTATCACTGACGTTCTCGTTCCCCAGCTTTCCGAATCGGTGTCCGAAGCGACCTTGCTCAACTGGAAGAAGCAGCCGGGCGAGGCCATCGAGGCCGATGAAATCCTGATCGAAGTCGAGACCGACAAAGTCGTGCTGGAAGTGCCTGCCCCGGCCTCGGGCGTGCTGGCCGAGATCGTCAAGGGCGATGGCAGCACGGTCACCTCGGGCGAGGTCCTGGCGCGCATCGACACTTCCGCCAAGGCCGCCGCGCCCGCGGCGGCGCCCGCCGCCGCTGCAGCGCCTGCCCAGGCCGCCGCTCCGGCGGCATCGGCCGCGCCGGCCAGCGCGGCGCCGTCCTCGGCGGGCGCCGCGGCTTCCCCCGCCGCCGCCAAGATTCTGGCCGACAAGGGGGTCGACCCCGCGTCGGTGGAAGGCACGGGCCGTGGCGGGCGCATCACCAAGGGCGATGCGCTGCAGGCGGGCGCCCAGCCCGCCGCCAAGGCGGCGGCGCCCATGACGCCTCCCACACTGTCGCTGGACGGACGCCCCGAGCAGCGCGTCCCCATGAGCCGCCTGCGCGCCCGCGTCGCCGAACGCCTGCTGCAGTCCCAGGCCGAAAATGCCATCCTGACGACGTTCAACGAAGTCAATATGCAGGCCATCCTGGACTTGCGCGGCCGCTACAAGGAAAAGTTCGAAAAAGAACACGGCATCAAACTGGGCTTTACCTCGTTCTTCGTCAAGGCCGCCGTGGCGGCCCTGAAGAAATTCCCGCTGGTCAATGCGTCGGTCGACGGCAAGGACATCATCTACCACGGCTACTTCGACATCGGCGTTGCCGTGGGCAGTCCCCGGGGCCTGGTGGTGCCGGTGCTGCGCAATGCCGACCAGATGTCCATCGCCGACATCGAAAAGCAGATCGCCGATTTCGGCGCGCGCGCCCGCGACGGCAAGCTCAGCATCGAAGAGCTCACGGGCGGCACGTTCTCGATCTCCAACGGCGGGGTGTTCGGCTCCATGCTGTCCACACCCATCATCAATCCTCCGCAATCGGCCATCCTGGGCATTCACGCCACCAAAGACCGCCCCGTGGTCGAGAACGGGCAGATCGTGATCCGTCCCATGAACTACCTGGCGCTGTCCTACGACCACCGCATCATCGACGGGCGCGAGGCCGTGCTGTCGCTGGTCGCCATGAAAGAGGCGCTGGAAGATCCGCAACGCATGCTGCTCGAACTGTAAGACACACGCAAGCACCGGGTTTCTTCCAAATTCCCGTTCCTGGCACGCCAACCCTCGCGGGTTGGCGTCATCAATCCATAGCGAGTAATGAAAATGGCTAAACAATTCGACGTTGCCGTCATCGGCGCGGGCCCTGGCGGATATGTCGCCGCGATTCGCGCCGCGCAACTGGGTATGTCGGTGGTGTGCATAGACGCCTGGCAGAACGACCAGGGTAAGCCGGCCCTGGGCGGCACCTGCACCAATATCGGCTGCATCCCGTCCAAGGCGCTGCTGCAATCGTCCGAGCACTACGAGCAGGCCGGCCTGCACTTCAGCGAACACGGCATCGAAATCAAGGACATCAAGCTCAACCTGGGCAAGCTGCTCGGCCGCAAGAATACCGTCGTCAAGCAGAACAACGACGGCATCCTGTACCTGTTCAAGAAGAACAAGGTCACGTTCTTGCACGGAACGGGCTCGTTTGCCGCCCAGGTCGATGGCGGCTGGTCGATCAAGGTGTCGGGTCAGGCCGAAGAAGATCTGATCGCCCGGCACGTCATCGTCGCCACCGGCTCGTCGGCGCGCGCGCTGCCGGGCCTGCCGTTCGACGAAAAACAGGTGCTGTCCAACGACGGCGCCCTGGGCATAGGCGCGGTTCCCAAGAAGCTGGGCATCATAGGCGCCGGCGTGATCGGCCTGGAAATGGGCAGCGTCTGGCGCCGATTGGGCGCCGAGGTCACGATTCTGGAAGCCATGCCCGATTTCCTGGCGGCCGTCGACCAGGATGTCGCCAAGGAAGCCCAGAAAGCGTTCGCCAAGCAGGGGCTGGCCATCCACACCGGGGTGAAGATCGGCGAGGTCAAATCTTCGGCCAAGTCGGTCGCGATTGCCTGGACCGATTCGGCGGGCGCCGATCAGAAACTGACGGTCGACCAGCTTATCGTGTCCATAGGCCGGGTGCCGAACACGACGGGGTTGAGCGCCGACGTGGTGGGCCTCAAGCTCGATGAACGCGGCTTCGTGGCGGTCGACGGCGATTGCAAGACCAACCTGCCCAACGTATGGGCCGTGGGCGACGTGGTGCGCGGCCCCATGCTGGCGCACAAGGCCGAGGAAGAAGGCGTGGCCGTGGCCGAACGCATCGCGGGTCAGCACGGGCATGTCAATTTCGACACCATTCCGTGGGTCATTTATACGTCGCCGGAAATCGCCTGGGTGGGCAAGACCGAACAGCAGCTCAAGGCCGATGGCCGCGACTACCGCGCCGGCAGCTTTCCGTTCATGGCCAACGGCCGCGCGCGGGCGCTGGGCGATACGACCGGGTTCGTCAAGGTTCTGGCCGATGCCAAGACCGACGAAGTCCTGGGGGTCCACATCATCGGCCCCATGGCCTCCGAGCTGATTTCCGAAGCCGTCACCATCATGGAATTCAGAGGGGCCTCCGAAGACATCGCGCGCATCTGCCATGCGCACCCCACTTTGTCCGAAGCCGTCAAGGAAGCCGCCCTGGCGGTCGACAAGCGCGCGCTCAATTTTTAAAAGCCCTCTCAAGGGCGTTAGGGAAAGGGCGGGCCGCGGGTTCGCCCTTTTTTCTGGGATCCGATGTTCATGAATGTTCGCGAGTATTACGACAAGGCGCTGCTCGAGCGCGGCTACCAGCCCGACGCCGCCCAGCTTGCCGCGGTCGGGCGTTTGCAGCAGTACTACGACGAATGGGTGGCGTTCAAGCAGGTGCGCTCGACCCGATTGGGGAAGATGTTCCGCCACCCCGACGTTCCCCGCGGCGTGTACCTGTGGGGCGGGGTGGGGCGCGGCAAAAGCTTCCTGATGGATGCGTTCTACCTGTCGGTGCCGGTGCGCCGCAAGACCCGCATCCATTTCCATGAGTTCATGCGCGGCGTGCACCGCGAGCTGGGCGCGGCCAAGGGACAGGCCGACCCGCTGGACGTGGTGGCCGGGCGCATCGCCAGGCGCTACCGCCTGATCTGCTTCGACGAGTTCCACGTCTCCGACGTGGCCGATGCGATGATCCTGTATCGCTTGCTGCTGCGGCTGTTCGAGCTGGGCACGTCGTTCGTCATGACCTCGAACTACGAACCCTCCACCCTGTATCCGGACGGACTGCACCGCGATCGCATCCTGCCCGCCATCAAGCTTATCGAAGAACGCATGGATATCCTGAATGTGGATACCGGCATCGATTACCGGCGCCGCACGCTGGCCCAGGTGCGCACGTATCTTGCGCCGATCACCAAGCACACCCGGGACGAACTGCAGGCCGATTTCCGGCGTCTGTCGGACACGGCCGAGCAGGACCCGGTGCTGCGCATCGAGCACAGGGACATCAAGGCGGTGGCGCGCGCGGGAAGCATCGTGTGGTTCGATTTCGCCACCTTGTGCGGCGGACCCCGTTCGCAGAACGATTATCTGGAACTGGCAAGCCGCTTTCGCACCGTGATCCTGTCCGACGTGCCGCGCATGAGCGCGCGCGACGCGTCGGCGGCGCGCCGCTTCACGTGGCTGGTCGACGTGTTCTACGATCACAAGATCAAGCTGATCATGTCGGCCCAATGCGATCCCGAAGAGCTTTATACTCAAGGCCCGATGTTCGACGAATTCCAGCGCACGGTTTCGCGTATCATGGAAATGCAGTCGCTCGAATATCTTGAAGAAGAGCGGCGCCAGGCCGTGGTGCTGTAGCCGGCCCGGCTTCGCGTGCGCGCCGGATCCATCATGTATCACTCAACAGATCAAAACCTATGAATACCCGCGTTCTGACCGGAATCACCACTTCGGGTACTCCGCACCTGGGCAATTTCGCCGGCGCCATACGGCCCGCCATCGCGGCCAGCGCCCGCTCCGATGTGGATGCCTTTTTCTTTCTCGCCGACTATCATGCCCTGATCAAATGCGACGATCCGGGGCGCATCAGCCGCTCGCGTCTTGAAATCGCGGCCACCTGGATCGCGGCGGGCCTCGATACCGAGAACGTGACGTTCTATCGCCAGTCCGATATTCCGGAAATTCCCGAGCTGTGCTGGATGCTTACCTGCGTGACGGCCAAAGGCCTGATGAACCGCGCGCATGCGTACAAGGCCGCGGTCGACCAGAACCTGGCCAGACAGGAAGAGCCCGACGACGGCATCACCATGGGCCTGTTCTCGTACCCCGTGCTCATGGCCGCGGACATCCTGATGTTCAAGGCGCACAAGGTGCCTGTGGGACGCGACCAGATCCAGCACCTGGAAATGGCGCGCGACATCGCCCAGAGATTCAATCACCTGTATGGCAATGGGCGCGAATACTTCGTCCTGCCCGAAGTGCAGATCGACGACGAAGTGGCCACGCTGCCGGGGCTCGACGGACGCAAGATGTCCAAAAGCTACGACAACACCATTCCGCTGTTCGAAGGGGGGGCCAAGGCCACCCGCGACGCGGTCATGCGCATCGTGACCGATTCGCGCAAGCCGGGCGAGCCCAAAGACGCCCGGGATACCCCGCTGCTGACCATATACCGCGCGTTTTCCAGCTCCGACGAGTCGGCCGAATTCCGCAGCCAACTGGAACAGGGAATGGGCTGGGGCGAGGCCAAGAATCGGCTGTGCGACCGCATCGAACATGACATCGCGCCCATGCGCGACCTGTACCACCGGCTCATGTCCCGGCCCGATCAGATCGAGGACATCCTCCAGGCGGGCGCCGAAAAGGCGCGCCGCCTGTCGGGCCCGTTCATGCGGCAATTGCGCGAAGCCGTCGGACTGGGGGTCGACCGCGGGGCCCGGGCCGCCGCATCCGCGTCCGCCGGGAAGCCGGGCGGGCGTCGCGCCAGGTTCGTCAGTTTCCGCGACGACGACGGCGCTTTCCGGTTCCGGCTGATCGGCGCCGACGGCCAGGACGTCCTGCTTTCCCTGCCTTTCGAGAACCCCAAGCTGGCCGGCGCTGCGATGCGCCGCTTGCAGGCCGAACCGCTGGATTCGCTGGTGACCGAGCATGACGCGGTGGCCATCATCGCCATCGATGGCAAGCCGGTAAGCCGGTTCGACGCGGCCGATCGCGCGCGGGTGCTTGCCGCGCTTGCCGACCTGGGCGATAAGTAGAGGCGCGGCCCGGCGGCCGGCGCAAAAGGCGTCAGGGCGCCACGGTCTTGGCGTGCGCGCGGCCGCGCAGCCATTCCAGCGTCAATAGAAGCAGCACCGAAAACACGATCAGTATCGTCGCCACGGCGGCGATGATGGGGCTGATGTTCTCGCGGATGCCGGTGAACATCTGGCGCGGCAGGGTGACCTGCTCGGGCCCCGCCAGGAACAGCGTCACGACGATTTCGTCGAACGATGTCGCGAAGGCGAACAATGCGCCCGACACCACGCCCGGCGCGATGATGGGCAGGGTGATGCCAAAGAACGTGCGCACGGGGCCGGCGCCCAGGCTGTAGCTGGCGCGGGCCAGGTTTTCGTCGAAGCCCTGCAGCGTGGCGGTCACCGTGGTCAGCACGAACGGCGCGCCCAGCGCCGCGTGCGCAAGGATCAGGCCGATGTAGGTGCTGGTCAGCCCGTATGGCGCGAAGAACAGGTAGATGCCCACGCCGACCACCACCAGGGGCACGATCATGGGCGATATCAGCACCGCCAGCAGCAGGCTTTTCCCGGGGAAATCGGTGCGATGCAGCCCGGCCGCGGCCAGCGTGCCCAGTATCGTGGCGATGACCGTGGCCGAGGGCGCGACGATGAAGCTGTTTTTCGTGGCGCGTATCCAGGCGTCGGAATGGAACAGGGCGTGATACCACTTGAACGAGAAGGTGTGGATGGGGTAGAGCAGCAGCGAGCTTTCGCTGAACGAAAGCGGCATGATGACCAGGATGGGCAGCAGCAGGAACACCAGTATCAATATGCAGTAATACTGTTGCGTGTAGTGCCAGAGCTTTTCGATCCTGGACGTATATGGCGGGAAAATGGGTGCGCGCTTTTTCATGGTCTTACCCCAGGCCCAGTTCTCGGCCCGACAGCCGCCGATACAGCGAATACAGCAGCAGCGTGCCCAGCAGCAGAATGAACCCCAGCGCGCTGGCCATGCCCCAGTTGATGGTCTGGTTGGTGAAATAGGCCACGTAGTAGCTGATCATCTGGTCGCTGGCGCCGCCCAGCAGGGCCGGTGTGATGTAGTAGCCCACGGCGATGATGAACACCAGCAGCGTCCCCGCGCCTATGCCGGGGAAGGTCTGGGGCACGTAGACGCGCCAGAACGCCGAGAACGGATGGCTGCCCAGCGAAATGGCCGCCCGCTGGTACGTGTTGGGAACCGACTGCATCACGCTGTATATGGGCAGCAGCATGAACGGCAGCAGAATGTGCGTCATGGCGATGTACACGCCGGTGCGGTTGAACAGCAGGGCAAGCGGGGAACCGGTCACGCCCAGGTCCATCAGCGCCTTGTTGATCAGCCCCTGGCGCTGCAGCAGCACGATCCAGGCCGCGATGCGCACCAGGATGGACGTCCAGAACGGAATCAGGATGCAGATCATGACCAGGTTGGCGCGACGCTTGGGCAGCCTGGATATCCAGTACGCCAGCGGGTAGGCCAGGATCAGGGTAAGCAGGGTGACGACGATGCTGATCACGAAGGTGCGGCCGTATATGTCGCGAAACGCCGACGCGCCGGCGGGCACGTGCACGATGTCGCCGTTCATGTTGCGCTTCAAGTCCATGGACGCCAGCAGGTAATAGCTGGAATAGGCCGAGTCGTTCTTGACGATGGCGTGCCAGAACCGGGGTTCGGCCCAGCGCTTGTCTATCTGCATGAACCGGTCTTTTATGGCGGCTTCGCCGCTGGCGGGCGGGTTGCCGTCGGCCTGATCGTTCGGCGCCGGGCGCGCCAGGTGGCGCATGGTCTTGAAAAGCAGCGATCGGTAGCCGGGAATTTCGTAGTTCAGGCGGCGCGCCAGGGTGCCCGCGCTGGACGTGCCGCTGACTTTCTTCAGGTCGGAGTCCAGCGCCGCGAACGCGGCGGGATCCGGGGTGGTTTTTCCGTCCCAGGACTTCAGGGCGACCAGGGTGTGCGGCAGGTTGTCGATGACTTCCGGGTTGTCGACGGCGCGTTCCAGCAGGGCGCCGATGGGAATGACGAAAATGATGAGCAGGAACACGGCAAGAGGCGCGACCAGCAGGAATGCGCGCCACTTGCGCTTGCGCTCGGCGCGGCGCATGGCCAGTTTGATGGCGTGCGTATTGTGTTCGGGAATCGTGACCGTCATGCCGGGTTTCCGTCCAGGAAGCGACCCGTCGCCAGGGGCGACGGGTCAGTGCCAGTAAACAGGCAGGGTCTTATTGCGTCGACCACGCGGTAAAGCGCTGTTCCAGTTCCTCGCCATGGTCGGCCCAGAACTCGTAGCTGGACAGCAGCGCGTTCTTGCCGTTTTCCGGCGAGTTGGGCAGGTCGGCAAGGGTTTTCTTGTCGAGCTTGCCTATGGCGTGCTTGTTGACCGGGCCGTAGGGAATCTGCTGGGAATAGACGGCCTGGGGTCCGGGAGACGTGGCGAACTTGATGAACTTCTCGGCCAGGGCCTTGTTGGGCGAACCGGCGGGGATGACCCAGTAGTCCAGATCGTAGATGTTCTGGTTCCAGACGATCTTCAGGGACTGGCCGTCTTTGTTGGCCGCGCTGATGCGCCCGTTATAGGCCGTGGACATGGTCACGTCGCCGGCGGCCAGCATTTGGGGCGGCTGGGCGCCGGCTTCCCACCATTGAATGTCCGGCTTGAGCTCGGTCAACTTCTTGAAGGCGCGATCCACGCCGGCTGGCGTGCTCAGGACTTTGTAGACGTCCTTGGGGGCGACGCCGTCGGCCATCAGGGCGAATTCAAGATTGTAGCGGGCGCCCTTGCGCATGCCGCGCTTGCCGGGGAACTTCTTCACGTTCCAGAAATCGGCCCAGCTGTGCGGCGCCGTCTTCAGCGACTTGCCGTTGTAGGCCAGCACGGTCGACCAGACGAAAGCGCCGATCCCGCATTGGCGCACGGCCTCCGGGATGAAATCGGTTTTCTTGCCGATATGGGCCCAGTCCAGTTTTTCGTACAGGCCTTCGTCGCAGCCCCGGCCCAATTCGCCGGTCTCGACCTCGACCGCGTCCCACACGACGTTATGGGTTTCGACCATGGCCTTGACCTTGGCCTGTTCGCCGTTGTAGGCCACGACCAGGATGTTCTTGCCCATCTTCTTTTCAAGCGGCTTGATGAAGGCGACGTTCTGGGCGTCGCCGTTGGCGCCGCCGAAATTGACGACGGTCAGGTCACGGGCGTAGGACGCGCCGGTGCCCAGCGCCATGATGGCGGAACCGAGGGCCAGGGCGCAAAATACTTTGCAGGTTTTCATGCTTGTCTCCGTATGGATTTGATTGGTATGACTTCGGTGAAGCGGAAGGCGACTACAAGGGGCCGTCGTGTCAGGGAGAAAACGCCCTGGCATGCTCGGTACGTACAGCAAGGAAAATCGGGGAGCCGGTATTGGCGTTGGAAATCGAGTCTTTCTGGTCCAGGGGCAGTTTCACGAACAGGATGGTGTCGTCGCCGGTGCGGCAGCGCAGCCTGACGTGGTCGCCGAAATAGACCTGGTCCAGCGCCCGGGCGGCGATGGTGTTGGCCTGCGCCGCGCCGCCGGTGATGCGTATGCGTTCCGGCCGGATGGCCAGCACGCATGGCGCGCCGCCGGCCAGCTTGCCGATGTTCAGGGCGCCGACCAGTGACCCGTCGTTCAGGCGCACCGTGCATTCGTCGCCCCGGGCTTCGTCCACGACGCCCTGCAACTGGTTGCAGTCGCCCACGAAGCTGGCGACGAAGCGGTTTTCGGGCGATTCGTACAAGGTGTGGACCGGCGAGATCTGCTGGATGATGCCCTGGTCGAACACCGCGACGCGGTCCGACATGGTCAGCGCCTCGCTTTGGTCGTGCGTGACATAGACGAACGTGACGCCCAGCGACTTGTGCAGCGCCTTGAGTTCCAACTGCATGTGTTCGCGCAGTTGCTTGTCCAGCGCGCCCAGGGGCTCGTCCATCAGCACCAGCTTCGGGCTGAACACCAGCGCGCGCGCCAGCGCTATGCGCTGTTGCTGTCCGCCCGACAGCTGCCCCGGATAGCGCTTGGCGAAAGCCTGCATCTGCACCATGGCCAGGGCGTCGGCCACGCGCCGGGCGCGTTCGCCGGCCGGGATCTTGCGCACTTTCAGCGGATACTGCAGGTTCTTTTCCACGGTCATGTGCGGAAACAGGGCGTAGTTCTGGAACACCATGCCTATGTTGCGCTTGTGCGGCGGGACATTGTTCAGGCGCTGGTCTTCAAGGAAGATGTCGCCCGCCGTGGGAAACTCGAACCCGGCCAGCATCATCAGGCAAGTGGTCTTGCCCGAGCCCGAAGGTCCCAGCAGCGACAGGAATTCGCCGGGATAGATGTCCAGGTCCAGATTCTTGACGACCAGGTTTTCCCCGTCGTAGGACTTCTGGATGCCGCGGAAACTGACTAGCGGCTCTGAGTGCGGTTGGGTCAAGTTGGCGGTCCCTTTTGAAATACCGGGCCTTCAGGCCCGGATGGCCTCGGACAGGATGTGCAGCCCTTCATCCAGGATGGCGTCTTCGATGGTCAATGGAAACAGGAACCGGATCACGTTGCCGTAGACCCCGCAGGTCAGCAGGACCAGGCCGTTGCGCAGCGCGCGCCGCTGTATGGCGCTGGCCAGTTCGGGGTCCGGCGACTTGTCTTCGGGGTGATGGAATTCCACCGCGATCATGGCGCCCAGTCCGCGGATCTCGGCCATGGCCGGCGTGGACGCGGCCAGGTCGGCCAGCGTGGCGCGCAGTTTCTGGCCTGTGGTATTGGCGCGTTCGATCAGGTTTTCAGCGTCGATGATGTCCATGACCGCCAGGGCCGCCGCCAGCGCCAGCGGATTGCCGGCGTAGGTGCCGCCCAGGGCGCCGGGGATCGGAGCGTCCATGAGTTCGGCGCGGCCGCATACGCCCGACAGCGGCATGCCGCCGGCCAGGCTTTTGGCCATGGTCATCAGGTCCGGGACGACGCCCGCGTGCTCCATGGCGAACATTTTTCCCGTGCGTCCGAACCCGGTCTGGACTTCGTCGGCGATCAGGACAATACCATGCTTGTCGCAGAGGGCGCGCAGCGCCTGCAGGAATTCGGCCGGCGCGACATTGAATCCGCCCTCGCCCTGTATGGGCTCGACGATGATCGCCGCCACCCTGGCGGGGTCTATATCGGCCTTGAACAAGACGTCTATGGCCTTTAGGGAATCCTGCACGCTGATCCCGTGCAGGGCATTGGGGAAGGGGGCGTGATAGACCTCGCCCGGGAAGGGGCCGAACCCCGTCTTGTAGGGCTTGACCTTGCCCGTCAGGGCCATGCCCATGAAGGTGCGTCCATGAAAAGCCCCCGAGAACGCAATGACGCCGCTGCGGCCGGTGGCGGCGCGCGCGATCTTTATGGCGTTTTCGACGGCTTCGGCGCCGGTGGTGAAAAATGCCGTTTTCTTGGCATGGCTTCCCGGGGCGCGCTCGTTGATTTTCTCGGCCAGTTCGACGTAGCTGGAATACGGCGAGATCTGGAAGGCGGTATGCGTGAACCTGCCCAGTTGCTGCTGTATGGCGGCGACGATTTTGGGATGGCAGTGGCCGGTGTTGGTCACGGCGATGCCGGCGGCGAAGTCTATGTAGCGGCGTCCCTGCACGTCCCAGATTTCGGCGTTGCGCGCGCGTTCGGTGTAGAAGTCGCACATCACGCCTATGCCGTTGGGCGTCGCCTGGGTTTTCCTGGCCTGCCAAGTCTGATTGTCCATCTTTTCTTCCACTCGCCTGTGATCGGTTGCCGTTGGTTGGAGCTACTATAGCGGCTGTTTGGTCTACAATCTAGAGCCATTTGTGAAAATTTAATGGAGCCAATTTGGGTTCATTCACCCTGGCCGACTGGCTGCAGCAATGGCTGGACGTGGGCACCGGCGAGCCCGCGTACCGGCAGTTGTACAAGCTGATACGCAGCGCCATCCTGAAGGGCCACCTGCCTTCGGGGTCGCGCCTGCCCTCGTCGCGCGGGCTGGCGGCGGAACTGTCCATTGCCCGCAATACCGTGCTCCAGGTGTACGAACAACTGGAGCTGGAAGGGTATGTCGCCGCCGCCACGGGGCGCGGCACGTTCGTCGCCGATATCAGCCAGGACCTGTTCGACGAGCCGGGGGGCGCCCTGGCCGGGGCGGCGGCCGACGGCCAGCAGGCCCAGCACCGCGATCTTTCCCCGCGGGGCCGTTCGCTGGTCGAGAGCATGGGGTATTCCAGCCGGCAGTCCGGCGCCTTCATGCCGGGGGTGCCCGACGTGGCCGAGTTTCCCTTCAAGGCCTGGAACCGCATCCAGAGCCGCCATTGGCGCAGGGCGTCGGCGCAGTTGCTGACCTATTCGCCGGCGGGCGGGTACGAGCCCTTGCGCTACGCGGTGTCCGAATACCTCAACAGCGCCCGTTCCGTGAACAGCACGGCGCAGCAGGTGGTGATGACCACCGGCATTCACCAGGACGTGGACGTGGCCACCCGGCTGTTGTGCCAGCAAGGCGACCTGGTGTGGATAGAAGAACCCTCGTACTGGGGAGTGCGGAATCTGCTTTTATCGTCCGGGCTGAACGTGGTGTCGATCCCGGTGGATGCGGAAGGCATGTGTCTTGCCGCCGCCGACCTGTCCAGGCCGCCCAGGCTGATCGTGGTGTCGCCGTCGCATCAGTATCCGCTTGGCATGGTCATGAGCCTGGCGCGCCGGCGCATGCTGCTGGAATATGCGCGCCAGAACGGATGCTGGATCATCGAGGACGACTACGACAGCGAATTCCGCTTCGGCAGCCGGCCCCTGCCGTCGCTGCAGGGCCTGGACAGTTCCGACCTGGTCCTGTACGCCGGCAGCTTCAGCAAGACGCTGTTTCCGGGACTGCGCGTGGGCTATCTGGTGGTGCCCGCGCAAGTGGCGGGGCCGTTCGCCGGCGCCGTGGCCGAGCTGTACCGCGAGGGGCAGCTGATGACCCAGTCCATCCTGGCCGAATTCATTCGCGAAGGCTATCTGACGTCGCATATCCGGCGCGTCAGGAACCTGTATTCGGAACGCCGCGAATGCATGATCAAGGCCATATTCAGGCACTTCGGCGATGGCCTGGACGTCTTCGGCGGCCAGGCCGGCCTGCACCTGGTGCTGGGTCTGCCCGATTACGTCGACGACGCCCTGGTCGCGAAAGAGGCGTTCGTCCGGGGCGTCATTGTTCGCCCGTTAAGCAAGTACTACCTGAACAGGCGCAGCGCCAGGCAGGGCCTGCTGCTTGGGTATGCGTCGGTTCCCCTGGAACGCATAGACGCCGCGTTCGACGTGCTGGCCACGGTGATCCGCCGCCATTTGCGCGCCAGGCGGGCGTAGGTCGCCGCGCCGCCCGTCGCGCGCGGCCGCGCCTTCATTTTTTCAAGCGGGCGAACGCCGCGGCCATGGCGCTGGTGTCCTGCGCCGGAACGGGACGCGGGCCGCCGGGACGTTTCTGTCTTTCGCCGGCGCGGGACGCTTCCGGGCCGCCGCCGCGCCGGGCGGGCGTGTCGTCGTCCAGGCGCATGGTCAGGCCGATGCGCTTGCGCGCCGCGTCGACCTCCTGGACCTTGACCTTGACGGCCTGGCCGACCCGCACCACGTCGCGCGGGTCCTTCACGTACTTGTCGGCCAGGGCCGAAATATGGACCAGGCCGTCCTGGTGCACGCCGATGTCGACGAATGCGCCGAAATTCGCCACATTGGTGACCACGCCTTCCAGGATCATCCCCGCGCTCAGGTCGGCAAGCGTGTTGACGCCTTCCTTGAACGTGGCGGTCTTGAATTCGGGGCGCGGATCGCGGCCCGGTTTTTCCAGTTCGGCGAAGATGTCCTTGACGGTGGGCAGGCCGAACCGCTCGTCGGTGAATTCCGACGGCGAGACGCCCTTGAGCGCGCCGGGCTGGCCCATGACGCGACTGGCGTCCTGGCTTATCTTGCGTAGAATGCGCTCGGCCACGGGATAGGCTTCCGGATGGACGGCGGACGCGTCCAGCGGGTTTTCGCCGTTGAGTATGCGCAGGAAGCCGGCGGCCTGTTCGAACGCCTTGGCGCCGAACCGGGATACATCGAGCAGCGCCTTGCGGTTTCTGAAGGCGCCGTGCTCGTCGCGCCAGGTCACGATGTTTCGGGCCAGAAGTGAATTCAGGCCCGAAACCCGGGACAGCAGGGGCGCCGACGCGGTGTTGACGTCCACACCCACCGCATTGACGCAGTCCTCGATCACGGCGTCGAGCGAGCGCGCCAGTTCGCGCTGATTGACGTCGTGCTGGTATTGGCCCACGCCTATGGCCTTGGGCTCGATCTTGACCAGTTCGGCCAGAGGGTCCTGCAGCCGTCGCGCAATGGATACGGCGCCGCGCAGGCTGACGTCCAGGTCGGGGAATTCGTGGGCGGCCAGCTCCGACGCCGAATATACCGAGGCGCCGGCTTCGGACACCACGACCCGGGTCAGGCTCAGGCCGGGCGCGCGTTCAAGCATGTCGGCGACCAGTTTCTCGGTTTCGCGCGAGGCGGTGCCGTTGCCTATGGCCGCCAGTTCGACCGAATGCCTGCGCGCCAGATCGGCCAGCGCGGCCATAGCGCCCTCGCGGTCGCGGCGGGGCTCGAACGGGTATACCGTGGCGGTGTCCAGCAGTTTTCCCGTCGCGTCGATGACGGCCACTTTGACGCCGGTGCGTATGCCGGGGTCCAGGCCCATTACCGATTTCGGGCCGGCGGGGGCGGCCAGCAGCAGGTCTTTCAGGTTGGCCGCGAAAACGCGTATGGCTTCCTGTTCGGCCTGGTCGCGCAGGCGCGTGATGAATTCCGCCTCGAAGGCCGACAGCAGTTTCACGCGCCAGGTCCAGCGGCATACCTCGCCCAGCCAGAGGGCCCGCGGCCCGTCGCCGGGCGCAAAGCCCGCGCCGATTCCCAGCGCGCCGGCGATGCGCTCGACGCAGGGGTGGGGAGACAGGCCGTCCAGCTCGGGCTTGAGCCCGACGCGGATATCCAGCGCTCCTTGCTGGCGTCCGCGCAGCAGCGCCAGTATCCGGTGCGATGGCAGGGTTCTCAGGGCTTCGCTGAAGTCGAACCAGTCGCGGAAGTTCGCGCCTTCGTTTTCCTTGCCGTCGACCACCTTCGAGTACAGCAGGCCGGTATTCCACAAGTATTCCCGCAGGTTCGCCAGAAGATCCGCGTCTTCGGCAAAACGTTCGGCCAGGATGTCGCGCGCGCCGTCCAGCGCGGCCTTGCCGTCGCCAATCGATGCATCCGGATTCAGGAACCCCGCGGCCAGCCGGGCCGGATCGCAGTCCGGCTGGGCCAGTATGGCGTCGGCCAGGGGCTCCAGCCCCGCTTCGCGGGCGATCTGCGCGCGCGTGCGGCGCTTGGGCTTGTAGGGCGCGTACAAGTCTTCCAGGCGCTGCTTGGTATCGGCGGCGTCTATGGCCTGGCGCAGTTCGACGCTTAGCTTGCCCTGCTGGTGCACCGACTCCAGGATCGTCGTGCGCCGCTCTTCCAGTTCCCGCACGTAGATCAGGCGGGCTTCCAGGTTGCGCAGGACGGTGTCGTCAAGCCCGCCGGTGGCTTCCTTGCGATAGCGCGCGATGAACGGAACCGTGGCTCCGCCGTCCAGAAGATCGATCGTGGCCGCAACCTGGGCGGGGCGCACGCTCAATTCGCCGGCAAGCAGCGCGACGACGCGCGCCGGATCTTTCCGGAAGGATCCGGCGTCATCCGGGGTGGCGCGGGGCGCGGGCGGTGTCTGTAAAGAGATTTCGGTCATGGGCCAGGCATAAAAGTACGAATCAAGCGGGGCATTTTGCCACAGACGCGCCGCAACAGGGGGCGGACGCGGGTATCATCATGCCTGATTCCCTGACGTCTTATGACACGGGGCGGGCATCGCCCGTCCATTCCTCCATGTTTCTGCAAGAGCTCTCCGACATTTTCGCCGCCGACGGCCCCATCGCCGCGGCCGTGCCGAATTATCGCCCCAGGCCGGCGCAGCTGGAGCTGGCGCAAGCCATTGAAGAGGCCCTGCAGGAACGCGCGACACTGGTTGCCGAGGCCGGCACGGGAACCGGCAAGACCTGGGCCTACCTGGTCCCGGCTTTCCTGGGCGGCGGCAAGGTGCTGGTGTCGACCGGGACGCGCACGCTGCAGGATCAGTTGTTCCGGCGCGACCTGCCCAGGTTGCGCGACGCCCTGGCGCTGCCGATCAGCGCGGCGCTGCTCAAGGGGCGGGCCAACTATGTCTGCCATTACCATCTTGGGCGCCTGGCCACCGACGAACGCGCGCTGAAATCGCGCACCGAGATCGGGCAGCTGCGCCACATACAGGAATTCACCCGGCAGACCCGCACTGGCGACAAGTCCGACCTGGCCTCGGTGCCGGAAGACGCCGATATCTGGAACCGGGTGACCTCGACCCGCGAAAACTGCCTGGGCCAGGACTGCCCGCACGTGCGCGACTGTTTCGTGCTCAAGGCGCGCCGCGAAGCGCAGGATGCCGATCTGGTGGTGGTCAACCATGCCTTGTTCATGGCCGACCTGGCCTTGCGCGAAGAAGGCATCACCGACCTGCTGCCCGCGGCCGACATGGTCATTTTCGACGAGGCCCATCAATTGCCCGACGTCGCCACCCGGTTCCTGGGCACCAGCGTGTCCACCCACCAGTTGCTGGACCTGTCCCGGTCCATCGAGGCCGCGGGCCTGGCGCATGCCCGGGAAGCCACGAACTGGAGCGAGGCCGGGCGCCGCATCGAGCAGGCCGCGCGCGAATTGCGCCTGGCCGCCGCGCCGATAGAGAAACTGCCCGGTCGACGGGCCACGTACCACGCCATCCCGGATGCCGGCGACTTCGATGCCGCCGTGACGGGTCTGCTGCAGGCGCTGGACCGCGGCGCCGAGCTGTTGGGCGCCGTGGCCGTCAAGCACCCCGACCTGGATGCCGCATTCAAGAGCTGCCAGCAGATCCGGGCCCGGCTGTTCCAGTGGACGCAGCCCGATCGCACCGGCCACAACGCCTTGGCGCCCGCCGATGCAGCCGTCGCGGGACCGGGGCCGCAAGGCCCCCTGGTGCGCTGGGTGGAAGTCAGCTTGCGCGCGATGCGCCTGCACAGCGCGCCCTTGTCCGTCGCCGGCATATTTTCCCGCTACCGGCGCGACGACCAGGCCTGGGTGCTGACTTCAGCCACCTTGTCCGTCCATGGCCAGTTCGACTATTTCCTAAGCCAGCTGGGCTTGCAGGATGCGATCACGCGGCGCTGGGAATCTCCTTTCGATTACGCCACCCAGGGCGTCCTGTTCGTGCCCAGAAGCCTTCCCGTGCCCAGCGATCCGGGCTTCACGGAAGCGTTCGCGCAGGCCCTGATGCCGCTCATCCGCGCGTCCAGGGGCGGGGTTCTGGTCCTGTGCACCACGCTGCGCGCGGTCGATCGCATCGCTTCGGTGCTCCAGGACGAATTCGACGACTCGGACATGGGGCGCGCTCTGCTGCGCCAGGGGGACAGTTCCCGCCGGGTATTGCTCGACCGCTTTCGTCAGGAAAAGAACGCCGTGCTGGTCGGCAGCGCCAGCTTCTGGGAAGGCGTGGATGTGCCCGGAGACGCCTTGACCCTGGTCGCCATAGACAAGCTGCCTTTCGCGCCGCCCGACGATCCCGTGCTCGAGGCCAGGCTGAACCTGTGCCGCGCCAGTGGCGGCAACCCCTTCGCGGAATTTCAGTTGCCCGAGGCCGCCTTGTCGCTCAAGCAGGGGGCGGGACGCCTGATCCGTTCCGAGGACGATTGGGGAGTGCTCATGGTGGGCGACGTCAGACTGGTCGACAAGCCTTACGGCAAGCTGCTGTGGCGGGGGCTGCCCCCGTTTGCCCGGACCCGCGACCCGGCCGACGTGCTGGCGTTCTACGAAAAGAAGCAGGCGGGCTGACGCAATGGCCCGCCGGCCGGTCGCATGCGTCGGCGGGCCAGGGCCTGTTCACGCTAGAAGAACCAGTTGATCGGATTCCAGTAGTTGACGGGCGGATTCAGCCCCTGCGTGTAATACTTGCTGTGGGGGAAGTTTTTGTCCAGCACTCTCTTGGCGTCGTCGCGCAGCTTGGTCAGGCCCAGTTTGCCGTACGACAGGTACATGATGTAGAGCGCTTTTTCGGCGACGGGCACGCCCTGATAGTCGGTGATGACCTTCTGCGCCCGGTTTGCCGCGGCAACGTACGCGCCGCGCGTGTAATAGTATTGCGCCACGTCCACGTCGTGCTTGGCCAGGGTGCTGACCAGCCAGGCAAGACGCAGTTTCGCGTCCTTGGTATAGGGGCTGTCGGGGTAGCGCTTGACCAGCGTCTCGAACGCCGCGTATGACGCGCGCAGGCCCTTGGGGTCGCGCTCGCTGGGATCCTGGTGAGTGATGTCGCTGAACGCCGCGCTGGGCGGCGTGAACGTCACCAGCCCTTTCAGGTAGAGCATGTAGTCCGTGCCCGGATGATTCGGGTACTGCTGTTCGAATCGTTCTATCGTCGCCAGCGCCTGGTCCTGCTCTTCGTCTTTCCAGTCCACGTAGGCCAGGTCCATCAGCGCCTGCTGCGCGTAAATGCCAAGCGGATAACGGGACTCGATCGCCTCCAGACGCGCGCGGGCATCCTTCCAGTTCGAGTTGCTCATTTCGTCGCGCGCATCTTTGTACAGGCGTTGCGCGCTCCAGCCCGCCGTCGGATCGTAGCTGCCCTTGACCGCGCTGCAGCCGACGACGAGAGCGGTCGCGACGAAAACAAGCGTCAATTGCGCAAACCGTCTGAAGCCGGAAAAGCGAAGTGAATGAAGGGCTGTGCGAGTCACGAAAACGTCCTTGGTGTTAGCATTGCAGGCTGATTATATGATTTGTCGCTATGCCTGACACGGATATTCCCGAAGAAAGTGTACCCGATGCTCGACCACGGCGGTTCCAGCTGTCATTCAAGGCTTTGCCGGACCGGTTGGACAAAGTATTGGCGGGGCTGATCCCCGAACATTCGCGCAGCCGCCTGCAGGACTGGATCGGCGGCGGCCATGTCCTGGTCAACGGCAGCCAGGGCCGGGTCAGACAGATCGTCAACCCGGGCGACCGTATCGAGGTGTGGGAACAGGCCGCGCCCGAATCCCTGGCGTTTTCCCCCGAGCCGGTCGAATTCCGGGTGGTCGACCAAAGCGACGACTGGATCGTGATCGACAAGCCCGCCGGCCTGGTCACGCACCCCGGCGCGGGAAACTGGCAGGGCACGCTGCTCAACGGCTTGCTGTATCGCTTTCCCGAACTCGGGTCGGTGGCGCGCGCCGGCATCGTGCACAGGCTGGACAAGGACACATCGGGCTTGCTGGTGGTGGCGCGCCACGAGAAAGCCCAGACCCATCTGGTGCGGCAGCTGCAGCAGCGTTCGGTGCATCGTGAATATGTCGCCCTGGTGCACGGGACACTGGGCGCGGGCGGCACGATAAATCGCGATATCGGCCGGGACCCGCGCGTTCCGGTGCGCATGACGACAGACAGGCCCGTGGCGCCGAAACAGGCCGTTACCCACTATACGCCGTTGCGCGGGGGACAGGCTTCGGGCGGCGAAGAACTGACCGAAGTGGTGTGCCGGCTGGAGACCGGGCGCACGCACCAGATTCGGGTGCACATGGCCAGCATGCGCCATCCGCTGGTCGCCGATTCGCTGTACGGCGGGCGCGAGGTGGCCGGCGCCACCCGCCAATTGCTGCATGCCCGGGCATTGAGCTTCGACGATTTCTCCACGCAGCGCAGGGTCGCTTTCGAAATACCGCTGGCGGAAGATTTCCAGCATGTCCTGGAGGCCGTCTCATGGCGCAAATGAATCAGGGCGCCGCCTGCGGGCGGGTGTCGGGGCTGGCGTGGAGCGGGGTGCGCTATTTCACCACCACCCGTTGCGGCGGGGCAAGCGCCGGGCCTTTCAACTCGTTCAATCTGGGCGGGCACACCGGCGACGATCCCGCGTGCGTCGAGCGCAACCGGCGCGACCTGGCCCAGGGCCTGCCGGACGAACCGATATGGCTTGCCCAGGTCCACGGCAGCGCGGTGCTCGATGCCGACGCCTGGCAGGGCCGTGGCGCGCCTCAGGCGGATGCCGCCGTAACGACCCGTGCCGGTCGCGTGCTGGCCATCATGACGGCCGACTGCCTGCCTGTGGTGCTGGCCGATACGGGCGGCCGTGTGCTGGGCGTGGCGCACGCCGGATGGCGGGGCCTGGCCGGCGGCGTGCTTGAATCCACGCTGGACCGCATGCGTCTGGCGTGTCCCGACGCGTCCGGTTTTCGCGCCTGGGTGGGGCCGGGCATAGGCCAGCGCCATTTCGAAGTGGGCGCCGACGTGCTGGCCGCGTTCGCCGGGCGGGATGCCGATACCCGCCTATTCTTCGCGGAAAAAACACCCGGGGAAAAATGGCTGGCCGATCTGGCGTCCCTGGCGCGTCATCGCCTGTGCCGGGCGGGAGTGGGCGATGTGGAGCTAAGCGGCTATTGCACGTACGGACGGCCCGATCTGTTTTATTCGTACCGGCGCGCCGGCCGGACCGGCCGCATGGCGACGCTGGCCTGGCTGGCCGCTTGAATTACCGCGGCCTTCCGCGGTCCGGTGTATTCAGATTTACCCTGACTTACCCTGATTGACACCGATCCGATTGCCCTCCACCATCTGCTTAAAGGGTTTTATGCAAAGGTGTGATACGTGGGCGCCATGTCTTCTTCCGGCTGGTCTATACCGACAAGCATAGCGCCGGACCAGTTGGCCAGGATTCAGGCCGACTTCTCACGCGAATGGCTGCGCATCGCCGCCGAGGCGCAGCAAGGCATGCTCAAGGCGCCGTCCGATCGTCGTTTTTCGGGCCAGGCCTGGCAGTCGGACATGGCCAATCTGCTGACGGCGCATCTGTATTTGCTGTCGGCGCGCGCCATGGACCAGATGGTCCAGGCCGCTTGCGTGCCCGAAGCCGCGCGTAGGCGCCTGCGGTTCTCCGCCATGCAATGGGTCGACGCCGCCGCGCCCGCGAACTTCCTGGCGACCAATCCCGAAGCGCTGCAGGCCATGATCCACAGCGGCGGTCAAAGCCTGTTTCGCGGCATCGGAAACCTGCTCGACGATCTGAAAAAAGGACGCATGTCCCAGACCGACGAATCGCATTTCCGCCTGGGCGAGAATGTCGGCGCCACGCCGGGCGCGGTCGTGTTCCAGAACGAACTCATCCAGCTCATACAGTATTCCCCCCTGACCGACAAGGTGTACCGCAAGCCGCTGGTCATGGTGCCGCCGTGCATCAACAAGTTCTATATCCTCGACCTGCAGCCGCAGAACTCGTTCGTGCGCTATGCGCTGCAGCAGGGCTTTACCGTCATGATGGTGTCGTGGCGCAATCCTTTGCCATCGGATACCGACGGCATCGATACCGCCACCTGGGACGACTACCTGCAAAAAGGCGTCCTCAAGGCCCTGGACGTGGCCTGCGCCATCACCGGGCAGAAGCAGGTCAACGCCCTGGGTTTTTGCGTAGGCGGGACGCTGCTGGCATCGGCGCTGGCGCTGGCCAGGGCGCAAGGACGCGATCCGGTGGGTGCGCTTACCCTGCTGACCACCTTGCTCGATTTCCGCGAAACCGGCGTGCTCGACGTGTTCGTCGACGAATGGCACGCCCAGGCCCGTGAACGGCAGTTGGGCGGGGGCGGGTTGATGTCGGCGCGCGAACTGGCCACCACGTTTTCGTTCCTGCGCCCCAACGAACTCGTCTGGAATTATTTCGTCAGCAATTACCTCAAAGGCGAAGGCCCTCCCGCCTTCGACCTGCTGTTCTGGAATGCCGACGGCACCAACCTGCCCGGTCCTTTTTTCGCCTGGTACTTCCGCAATACCTACCTCGAGAACAATCTTCGGTCGCCAGGGCGGGTCAAGGTCGCGGGACATGCGCTGGACCTGCAGTCGCTGGCCATGCCCGCCTATGTGTTCGGCTCGCGCGAAGATCATATCGTTCCCTGGCAAAGCGCGTACGCCACGACCGGCATATTGCGCGGACCCTTGCGGTTCGTGCTGGGGGCCTCGGGCCATATCGCGGGCGTGATCAATCCGCCTGAAAAGAAGCGGCGCCACTACTGGGCGCATGCCGGCGCGCATGTCCAGGATGCGCCGGCCGACCCGCAGGCGTGGCTGGAAGGCGCCGAACAGCACCAGGGCAGCTGGTGGCCCGATTGGGCCGGCTGGCTTGCCGGACATTCCGGCGCGCGAACGCGTGGCCGGGCCTCGCTGGGCAACGCCCGCTACAAACCGGTCGAACCCGCCCCGGGGCGCTACGTGACGACCAGGGCGGTGTGAACGGTGCAAGGAATTCATATCACAAAGTGCTCAAGGAGACGGCAATGAGTGGCAGGCTAGCTTATGTTACGGGTGGAATGGGGGGTATCGGAACGTCGATATGCCAGCGCTTGGCCAAGGAAGGCTATATCGTGGTGGCCGGATGCGGCCCCAGCCGCAATTTCAAGCAATGGCTGGACGAACAGGGCGCCCTGGGCTACAAGTTTCACGCCTCGGTGGGCAATGTGTCCGACTGGGACTCCACCGTCGGCGCCTTCCAGAAAATCAAACAAGACTTCGGCCCCGTCGACGTGCTGGTCAACAATGCCGGCATCACGCGCGACGGCATGTTTCGCAAAATGAGCCAGGAAGACTGGCGCATCGTGATAGATACGAATCTCAACAGCCTGTTCAACGTGACCAAGCAGGTCATCGACGACATGGTCGAGCGCCAATGGGGGCGTATCATTAACATCAGTTCGGTCAATGGCCAGAAGGGGCAGTTCGGCCAGACCAATTATTCCACCGCCAAGGCGGGCATCCATGGCTTCACCATGGCGCTTGCGCAGGAAGTGGCCTCCAAAGGCGTGACGGTCAACACGATTTCGCCGGGTTATATAGGCACCGACATGGTGCGCGCCATCCGCCCCGACGTACTCGAGAAAATCGTCAGCACGATTCCCGTGCGGCGGCTCGGTACGCCCGAAGAGATCGGCTCCATGGTCGCCTGGCTGGCGTCCGACGACGCGGGCTTTGCCACGGGGGCCGATTTTTCGCTCAATGGCGGCCTACACATGGGCTGAGCCCGACGCCTGCCTTCTATCACCGTATCCGACTACTGACATGACTCAAACCCAATCGTCCGCTTCCGTCCGCCTGATCAAGAAATATCCGAATCGCCGCCTGTACGATACGCAGACCAGCGCCTACATCACCTTATCCGACGTAAAGCAACTGGTGCTCGATACCGAAGCATTCCAGGTGGTCGATGCCAAATCGGGCGAAGACCTGACCCGCAGCATCCTGCTGCAGATCATCCTGGAAGAAGAAAGCGGCGGGGTGCCCATGTTCTCGGCCACGGCGCTGTCGCAGATCATCCGCTTCTACGGCCATGCCATGCAGGGCGTCATGGGCACCTTTCTTGAAAAGAACATCCAGGCTTTCATGGACATCCAGCAAAGCGTCGCCGAACAGTCCAAGGGCGTATACGGCGGCGGCCAGTTCGGCCCCGAGGCCTGGGCGCAGTTCATGAACGTGCAGACGCCCATCCTGCAGAACATGATGAATAACTATATCGATCAAAGCAAGAATCTGTTCGTGCAGATGCAGGACCAGATGCAGGACCAGACGCGCTCCATGTTTTCGACGTTTCCCTTCGGGAAGACCGATTCCAAGAAGTAGGCGTCAGGCGTCCGCCTCGGGCGGCGCGTCGGCATCGGCCGCGTGCTTGAACGGGCTGTGCTGGCGCAGCACGTCCATATAGCCTTCCACGGCCGGCGTTTCCTGCCGTAGATACTGCTCTATGGCCTGGGCGTAGCGGCGGTCGCGCACCCAGTGCGCCGAATATGTCTTGACGGGAACCAGGCCCCGGGACAATTTATGCTCTCCCTGGGCGCCGCCTTCGAATACGGCGATGCCGCGCTGTATGCAGTAGTCGATCGCCTGCACGTAGCAGGTCTCGAAATGCAGCCCGGACACGAAGCGCGTCGCTCCCCAGTATCGGCCGTATAGCGCGGATTCCCCGACGACGTTCAAGGCGCAGGCTATCGGCAAGGCGTCCCGTTCGGCCAGGACCAGCATCAGGTTCCCGGGCATGAAGCGGTGTAGCCGCTGGAAAAAATCCAGGTTCAGGTAGGGGGGATTGCCGTGCTCCAGGTAAGTCTGGCAATAGCATCTGAAAAAGAACGTCAAGGCGTCGTCGTTGATCTCGGACCCCGTGAGCCAGCGGAAACGTATTCCCGCCTGCGCCACTTTCTTCTTGTCCTGCCTTATTTTCTTGCGCTTCTGCTGGCTCATGCCCGCCAGGAAATCGTCGAATGTGGCGTATCCCTGGTTGAACCAGTGGAACTGGACGTTTTCGCGGAACATGAAGCCGGCCTCGCTCAGCGCCAGGCGGTCCTCGGACGACGGGAACAGGACATGCAGCGAAGACAGTGCGTTCTCCCGCGCCATGTCCACCGCGTGACGCGCCAGCGATACACGATCGGCGTGGCTGCGGGCCAGGATGCGGGGGCCCGGGACAGGCGTGAAGGGAATCGCGCTCAGGAGCTTGGGGTAATAGTCCAGGCCGTTGCGGGCGAAGGCGTTCGCCCACGCATGGTCGAAGACGTATTCCCCCCGGGAGTGCGTTTTCAGGTACAGGGGCATCGCGCCGGCCAGGTTTTTGTCGCGCGTGAGCAGAAGATAATGGGGCGCCCATCCCGTGGCGGGCACGGCGCATCCGGCCTGTTCCAGCGCCAGCAGGTATTCGTGCCGCAAGAAGGGGCATGGCCCGGCCAGCGCGTTCCATTGGGACGCGTCGATGTCCGACAGGTGGCGGGCGAGTTGCAGTGAATGGGTCAAAGTCGTGTCGCTGAGGCCGGTGAATGAGGCGATATGTTGTATGGTAGCTGCTTGACGGCTGGCGGCAGTTGCATTCGTCATAGCGGGGTGGTGTAATGGTAACCTGATCATTAATTGCAGTGCGGGCCCCTTGCATGGTGGCCGCCTAGCAGCTGAAGATCGCGGCACGGCAGGTCCGTCGGGCTTATCCAATCGGGTTCGGGCAGGGCTTCTGGCCAATCGGCAAACGATAGGCTTCCGCTCTTTGGCCGCGGTAATTAAAACCGAATAATTTTTAGCAAATACCAGAACGCAAGCTTGCGTGTGCCTGTCGTCCCGCTTTGGGATTCGGGCGTGAATCCGACTGTCCATTCACCGATACGTCGCCGGCCCGGATTTCGGCCGGGGTGGCCGGGCAGGCCTCAACAGGTTGCCCGTCGCGGCCGCGAACCACGCAACGCGTTCCGGCCGTCCGACGGCATTACAGCATCGGCATTACAGCGTCACAACATGAATCGATTTATCGACAATTTCAGACCCCGAATCGGCCAGCCGGCTTGCACTGGCCTGGCGGCCCATGGCGTCTTCACCCAGGTTCCCGCTCTATTGGCCAAGACGGCCCAAGCCAAAAATGACACCAAAAATGAAAATCGGCCAATGGCATTGCGCCATTGGCCGATTCAAAATACTGGTTGCGGGGGCAGGATTTGAACCTACGACCTTCGGGTTATGAGCCCGACGAGCTGCCAGACTGCTCCACCCCGCGTCTGGAAAGAATAAGAGTATAGCCTCCTTTTGAACCTCATGCAAACCGGTACGGTTTACCTCATCTACGAATGACAGACTCAGAGATCATCCGTGTGCTGGAAACGGCGCTTCTGTGCGCCGACCAGCCTATGTCACTGCCCGAGCTGCGCGCCTTGTTCGCCACGCAGCAGGAAATCTCGAACGACGATCTGCGGCGCCAACTGGCATTGCTGCAGCAGGACTGGTCGGAAAAAGGCCTGGAACTGCGCAATCTGGCCGGAGGCTGGCGCTTCCAGAGCCGGCCCGAAATGCAGCGCTACCTGGAACGCCTCAGCCCGGAAAAGACGCCCAGGTATTCGCGCGCGGTCCTCGAGACGCTGGCCATCATCGCCTGGCGTCAGCCGGTCACCCGGGGCGACATCGAAGACATTCGCGGAGTGACGGTGTCTTCGCAGATCGTCAAGACGCTGGAAGACCGCGGCTGGATCGAGGCGCTGGGACATCGCGATGCGCCTGGCAGGCCGGCTCTTCTGGGTACGACGCGCCAGTTCCTGGACGACCTGGGATTGAAGGCGCTCGACGAACTGCCCGAGCTCGAGTCGAACCAGGGGGTGGAAATGCTGGCGGGGCTGGATCTGGGCGGGCCTGTGGTCGAAGACGCGGGGAATGAAGCGCCGCCGGAATCCGCGGTCGAACCAACGCCGCCCGAAGCCGCCCCGGACGCCGGGCGGGAACCCACGATGGTTGACGGCGACGCGCCGCCGCCGGAACAGAATAATGATACGGAGTACCTGGAAAAAAAATGAGTGAATCAGATCAACACGACGCCCCCTTGGCCGAAGCGCCGGTGCAGGACAATGACGCGATGGGCCCCGCGGATTCAAAACCGTCCGCACAGCGCGGGCGCGGACGCAAACTGAGAACGCCGTTTCGCCGCCGCCGGGGCGATGCGCTGGCCGATGGGGCCGCGCCCGACGAAACGCCGGCGGTGGCCGCGCCGCGCAAACCGCGCGCGCGCAAGGGTGATCGCGGCGGCGCACCGGTCGACTATGGCGGCGCCAATGAAAAAGACGCCGATCAGGCGCTGGCCTATCTAGAGCGCGAGGACAAGCTGGAGCAGCGGCTGGGCAAGTACTTGAACAGCGAGGCGGTGGCGCCCAAGCTGCACAAGGTCCTGGCCGAGGCCGGGATAGGGTCGCGCCGTGAAATGGAAGAGCTCATCGTGGCCGGCCGCGTTTCGGTCAATGGCGAGCCCGCCCATATCGGCCAGCGCGTGGGAGCCAACGACGCGGTCCGGGTCAACGGGCGCGTCATTACCCGCGTCAGCACGCGCAAGCCGCCGCGCATCATCCTGTATCACAAGCCCGCCGGCGAGATCGTCAGCCACGACGATCCGGCCGGGCGCGCGACCGTTTTCGCGCGGTTGCCCAAGATGAAGGTGGGCAAATGGCTGTCGGTGGGGCGACTGGACCTCAATACCGAGGGCCTGCTGATCCTGACCACTTCCGGAGACCTGGCCAATCGGCTCATGCATCCGCGCTACGGCAACGAGCGCGAATATGCGGTCAGGGTGCTCGGAGAGCTCCTGCCCGAGCAGCAGGCCAGCCTGACGGCGGGCATCGAACTGGAAGACGGCCCCGCGCAGTTCGGGTCGCTGGAATTCCTGGGCGGTGAAGGAAGCAATCGCTGGTATCGCGTCACCTTGAAGGAAGGGCGCAATCGCGAAGTCAGGCGCATGTTCGAAGCGGCCGGTGTGACGGTCAGCCGCCTGATCCGGACGCGCTTCGGCGATGTGGTGCTGCCCAGGGGGCTGCGCCGCGGACGCTGGGAAGAGCTCGATCCCGTGCTGGTGACCGCGCTGATGGTGCGGCTTGGCCTGATCCGCGAAGACGGCGAAGGCCAGGCGGGCGACGGCCCCGGCCGTTCCAGCCAGCCCTTGTCGCACGACAGCGCATTGCCTCCGGGGTTCGGCACGCTGGAACGCAACGGCACCAACGGCGCCCGGGTGGGGCGCCGGGGCAAGATTTCCGGCGGACGGGCGGCGCCCGCGGCTTCCGGCCACACGTATCCGTCCGACCCCTATGGCACGGGCCTGATGTTCAGCGGCGGCCTGCCCAATGGCCACCCGGATGGCAACAAGGCGCCCAAGGGCGCGGGCAGGCACAAGCGCGGACCGGCCGCCTCGGGTCCGCAAGGCGAGGGCGCTGGTGGGCGCCGGGCGCCGGGCGCGCGCTCGGGCAAGAAGCCCGATTCGAAAGCCAAAGGTTCGGCCGACGCCAGGCCGGCCAGGAAGAAGCGCGGTCCGGGCGACAAGCCCGCCTCCAGAAGCTCGGATGACTGGCAGCCGCGCAGCGCATCGGCCCATGAATCCCATCTTGGCAACCTGGGTGGGCGAGGACGTAATTTCAGGCCGTGACCGGCTGGCGCGGGTGTTCCGCGCCATTTCACGCGGCCCCAGGCGCCGCCGGCCTTCTTTTTTTGTGTAAGGCTGTGACTTAGCAGGAATTTTTCCAATTTTCTGCTAAAATTAGGGGCTTTACTGGTTGTATTGCATCAAGCGTTGGGCCGCGTCAGGCTTGGCGGTGCGGCGGGCGTGATAACGATGGGCTGGGCGTACAGCCCATTTTTTTTTGAATTTCGAATTTCGTATGGCAGATATTTTCGCATTGACTCAGGAAGCGCTGGCGGGCATGGACCTTGAACTGGTCGACGTCGAACGCGCGCCGCTTGGGTTGCTGCGTGTCACGATCGATCGGCCCGATGGGGTTCGAATCGAGGACTGCGAACAGGTTTCGCGGCAGTTGTCGCGTGTTTTCGATGTCGAGAATATCGATTACAAACGCCTGGAGGTCGGCTCGCCCGGGGTGGATCGCCCGCTGAAAAGCGTGGCCGATCTGGTCCGGTTCGCCGGCCTGCGTGTCGAGATCAAGCTGCGCCAGGCCGTCGAGAACCGCAGGGTTTACGTCGGCGTGCTGCGCGCGCCCAATCCTGCCGGTGCAGCCGATGCGAATAGTGATCTTGTATTCGGTCTCGATATCGAGACCGAATCCGGGGAGGCCCGGGAGCTTGGCTTTACGTTCAATGATATTGAACGCGCCAAGCTGAACCCTGTTCTTGATTTCAAAGGTAAAAAGCGATGAGTCGCGAAATTCTTCTGTTGGTCGACGCCCTGGCGCGTGAAAAAAATGTGGCGCGGGAAGTGGTTTTCGGTGCGCTCGAAAACGCGCTGGCCTCGGCGATGAAAAAACGCTTCAAGGAAGAGGCCGACGTGCGCGTCTCCATTGACCGCGTCACGGGCGAACACTCGGGTTTTCGTCGCTGGCTCGTCGTGCCCGACGATGCCGGCCTGCAAGAACCGGACCAGCAGGAACTGCTCTCGGACGCCGAGGAAATCGTGCCCGGCATCCAGGTCGGCGAATACATAGAAGAACCCCTTGAACCGGAAGAATTCGGTCGTATCGGCGCGCAGGCCGCCAAACAGGCGATTCTCCAGAAGATTCGCGACGCCGAGCGCGAGCAGGTGCTGGCCGACTTCCTGGAACGCGGCGAAAACATTATTTCGGGCTCGGTAAAGCGCATGGACAAGGGCGATGCCATCATCGAAACCGGCAAAATCGAAGCCCGGCTGCCCCGCACCGAAATGATCCCCAAGGAAAACATCCGCGTGGGCGATCGCATCCGCGCCTGGGTGCTCAAGGTCGATTACGCCGCGCGCGGCCAGCAGGTGATCCTGTCGCGCACCTCCTCCGAATTCATCCGTCAACTGTTCGAGAACGAGGTTCCGGAAATTGAACAGGGGCTGCTTGAAATCAAGGCGGCCGCCCGCGACCCGGGCGTGCGCGCCAAGATCGCCGTCGTGGCCTACGACAAGCGCATCGATCCCATAGGCACATGCGTGGGCATGCGCGGTTCCCGCGTCACGGCGGTGCGCAACGAACTCGGCGGCGAACAGGTCGACATCGTCCTGTGGGCCGAGGATCCCGCCGAATTCGTGATCGGCGCGCTTGCGCCGGCCCATGTCGAGTCGATTCTGGTCGACGAGGACAAGCACGCCATGGATGTGGTGGTCGACGCCGAAAACCTTCCCAAGGCCATCGGGGCGCGAGGGCAGAATGTCCGGCTGGCCTCCGAGCTGACCGGTTGGCAGATCAACATCATGACCCCCGAAGAAAGCCAGAGCCGCCAGGAACAAGAGCGCACCGAGCTGCGCCAGATGTTCATCGACCGCCTGGATGTCGACGAGGAAGTCGCCGATATTCTTATCGACGAAGGGTTTACCGGGCTGGAAGAGATCGCGTATGTTCCCATGCAGGAACTGCTTGAAATCGACGCGTTCGACGAAGACACCATCAACGAGCTTCGCACGCGCGCCCGCAATGCCTTGCTGACCGAGGCCATCGCCCAGGAAGAACGCGTTCAGCAGACCATGCCCGATCTGCTGGAAGTCGAAGGAATGACCGCCGAGCTGGCCGCCAAACTGGCCGAGCACGAAGTCTTCACGCGCGACGACCTGGCCGAGCTGGCCACCGACGAATTGTCGGAAATGACCGCCCTGGGCGAGCAGGATGCCAGCGAATTGATCATGCGCGCCCGCGCCCACTGGTTCGAGAACGACGATGAGGCCTGATCGCCTTGTCTTGTACGCCGATGCGGGCCGTACTTATTGAAATAGTTGTAGCAAGCAAGAGAGAGTCGAATGCCGAGTAATACCGTCGCCCAGTTCGCCACCGAACTGAAAATGCCCGCCAACGTGCTGCTGGAGCAGCTGCGTTCGGCTGGTGTTGAACTCAAGTCGGTCGACGATTCCGTCACCGACGCGGACAAGGCGAAACTGCTCGATTCGTTGCGCCGGTCGCACGGTGGCGACGAGAGCAAGAAAATTACCTTGACGCGCCGGCAAACCTCTGAAATCCGCCAGGCGGATGGATCGGGCCGGTCCCGCACTATCCAGGTCGAGGTCCGCAAGAAGCGCGTGTTCGTCAAGCGCGATCCCGCCGACGTGCTGGCCGAAGCCAAGGCGGCCGAAGCCGCCGGGCAGGAAAGCGACCAGCCCGCGGCCGCGGCCCAGGACCAGAACGGCTTCGTGCCGCCGACAGATGCCGGCGTAGCCGCCACCGCGGCCCAAGAGTCCGCGCCCCAGCCCGCGCCGGCCGTCGATGCTTCGCCCGCCGAAGCCGTGGACGCCGTCGAGCCGCCGGAATCGGCCCGGCCCGTCGTGGATGCGCCCGATTCCGGACAGGACGATGCCGTCCGCGAAGAACAGCCCGTGTCCGAGCCGCAGGCGGTCGACGCCGAATCCGAGCCCGAACCCGAGCAGGTCCAGGCTGAACCCGCCGTCCAGGCCGAACCGGCCAAGCCCGCGAAGACCGGCCGCGCCGCGCCCAAGACGCGCGCCGCGGCGCCGGCGGAACCCGAATCCGAATCCGACGAGGTCCGTGATCGCGCGCGCCGTGCCGCCGAGGCCGAGGCCGCCGCATTGCGCGCCATGCTCAATCGTCCGCGCAAGGTGCTCAAGGCGCCCGAAACGAACGCTTTGTCGGGCACGCTGCACAAGCCCGCCTCGGCCAAGGGCGCCGGCAAGAAAGACGGCAAGGCAACGGGCCCCGATGCCAAGAAAGTCATCAAGACGGCCGATGTGTCGTCTTCCTGGATCGACGACGGCAGCCGCAAGAAACCCGCCGCCCGCGCCGATGCGCCGCCGTCCAGTCCCAGCCGCGACGGCTGGCGCGCGGGCGGCAAGGCCGGCAAGGGGTCCAAGGGCGGCCGCGTCGGTCGCGGCGCCCGGGGCCGCAATGCCCAGACCGAATACAAGGAAACGCAAGCGGCCGAATTCATCGCCCGCGAAGTCCACGTGCCGGAAACGATCACGGTGGCCGATCTTGCCCACAAAATGTCGGTCAAGGCCGCCGAGGTCATCAAGCATCTGATGAAACTGGGCCAGATGGTCACCATCAACCAGGTGCTCGACCAGGAAACGGCCATGATCGTGGTCGAGGAACTGGGCCATACCGCGATCGCGGCCAAGCTCGACGATCCGGAAGCGTTCCTCGATGTCGACGACGGCGACCAGTCCGAAGCCGAAGCCGTGGCGCGCGCGCCCGTGGTCACGGTCATGGGTCACGTCGACCATGGCAAGACCTCGCTGCTGGACTATATCCGCCGCACCAAGGTCGCCTCGGGCGAAGCCGGCGGCATCACCCAGCACATTGGCGCCTACAACGTGCAGACCAGCAAGGGAATGATCACCTTCCTGGACACCCCGGGCCACGAGGCGTTCACCGCCATGCGCGCGCGGGGCACGAAGGCCACCGATATCGTCATCCTGGTCGTCGCGGCCGACGATGGCGTCATGCCGCAAACCAAGGAAGCCATCCACCACGCCCGCGCCGCCGGCGTGCCTTTGGTGGTGGCGATCAACAAGATCGACAAGACCGATGCCAACGCCGAGCGCGTCAAGCAGGAACTGGTGGCCGAAGAGGTCGTGCCCGAAGAATACGGCGGCGACATTCCGTTCGTGCCCGTGTCGGCGAAAACCGGCCAGGGCATAGACGATCTGCTCGACAACGTCTTGCTGCAGGCCGAAATGCTGGAACTCAAGGCGCCGATCGAGGCCCCGGCCAAGGGCATCGTGATCGAAGCCCGTCTGGACAAAGGGCGCGGCCCCGTGGCCACGATCCTGGTGCAAAGCGGCACGCTGGCCCGCGGCGACGCGGTGCTGGTCGGCGCCACCTACGGCCGCGTCCGGGCGATGCTCAACGAAAGCGGCAAGCCGGCCAATAGCGCCGGGCCGTCGATTCCCGTCGAGATACAGGGCCTTACGGAAGTTCCGGCCGCCGGCGACGAACTGATGGTTCTGGCCGACGAACGCAAGGCGCGCGAAATCGCGCTGTTCCGCCAGGGCAAGTTCCGCGACGTCAAGCTGGCCCGCCAGCAGGCGGCCAAGCTGGAATCCATGTTCGACAATATCGGCGAAGGCGCCCAGACCCTGGCCCTGATCGTCAAGACCGACGTGCAGGGCTCGCAAGAGGCGCTGGTTTCGTCCCTGACGAAGCTCTCCACCGCAGAGGTCCGCGTCGACGTCGTCCACGCGGCCGTCGGCGGCATATCCGAGAGCGACGTCAACCTGGCGATCGCCTCGCATGCCGTGGTTATCGGCTTTAACGTGCGTGCCGAGCAAAGCGCCAAGAAACTGGCCGAGCACAACGGCATAGACCTGCGCTACTACAACATCATCTACGATGCCGTCGACGATGTGCGCAGCGCCATGTCGGGCATGCTGGCGCCCGAGAAGAAAGAAGAGATCATCGGGCTGGTCGAGATCCGCGAGGTATTCAACGTGTCGCGGGTCGGCAACATCGCGGGCTGCATGGTGCTCGACGGCCTGGTGCGCCGCGACTCCCAGGCGCGCCTGCTGCGCAACAACGTGGTGCAGTGGACGGGTACGCTCGATTCCCTGCGCCGCTTCAAGGACGACGTCAGGGAAGTCAAGTCGGGCTTCGATTGCGGTATCACGCTCAAGGGCAATAACGACATCGCCGTCGGCGACCAGCTTGAAATCTTCGAAATCAAAGAAGTGGCCAGGACGCTATAGGCATGGGCCGAAACAAGTTCAAGCCCAACCCCGGCCGCAATACCCGGCTGGCCGACCAGATCCAGAAAGATCTGGCCGGCCTGATCCAGCGCGAGCTCGATGTATCGCGGGCGGGGATCATCACGCTTACCGGTGTCGAGCTCTCTGTCGATTATGCGCACGCCAAGGTGTACTTCACGGTCATGGGCGCGCAGCCCGAGGTCGCGACGGCGGCGCTGGCCGAAAAAGCCGGCTGGCTGCATTCCCTGCTGTTCAAGCTGCTGCATATCCATACGGTGCCCACCTTGCGGTTCATCCACGATGACCAGCTGGCCCGCGGCATTGCGCTGTCGCAGCTCATTGACCGGGCCAACCAGTCTCCGGCCGGCCTATTCACGCCTTCGGTTCCCGAAGACCCCGACGAGCAGCCGTAAGGCTATCGTTTCCCAAGGTTAAACGATGGCTTCGCGACGCGGGCAGGCGCTCGATGGTGTTTTGTTGCTGGATAAACCGGAAGGCTTGTCCAGCAATCATGCGCTGCAGCGCGCCAAGCGCGCGCTGGATGCGAAGAAGGCCGGCCATACGGGAACCCTGGACCCGTTTGCCACGGGCTTGCTGGTGTGCTGTCTTGGCCGTGCGACCAAGATCGCGGGCAGCATGCTCGAGGCCGACAAGGTGTACCACGCCACGCTGCGCTTCGGCGAAGAGACCGATTCGGGCGATCTGACCGGCCATGTCCAGTTCCAGGCGCCAGAGCCGTTCGCCGGCGTGGACAAGGATCAGCTGGAAGTGGCGCTGCGGGGTTTTCGCGGCGAAATCGAACAGATCCCGCCCATGTATTCGGCCTTGAAGCGCGACGGCAAGCCGTTGTACGAATACGCCAGGCAGGGGATAGAGCTGGAGCGCCAGCCCCGGCGGGTCACGATCCACAAACTGGACATCCTGGATTTCACGGGTGTCGAGGCGCGGTTGCTGGTGCATTGCAGTAAAGGAACATATATACGGACGCTGGCGCAGGATATCGGTCGCCAGCTGCGTTGCGGGGCGCATTTGCAGGCCTTGCGGCGCACCCGGGTCGGCCCGTTCGATGTGAATGACGCGACCGCCCTCGAGGCCTTGCAGTCCATGGCGGACCCCAAGGCGGCGCTGATGCCGCTGGACCGCCTGCCTTCGGGCCTCTTACCCGATACTTCAAAACGAAAGGACGCATTATTATGAATCGCGCTTTGCGCAATGTAGCGATCATCGCTCACGTCGATCACGGCAAAACCACGCTGGTGGATCAATTGCTGCGCCAGTCGGGCACGTTTCGCGACAACCAGCAGGTTACCGAACGCGTCATGGATTCCGGGGATATTGAACGGGAACGCGGCATTACGATTCTTTCCAAGAACTGTGCCGTGGAATACGACGGCACGCACATCAACATCGTCGACACCCCGGGGCACGCCGACTTCGGCGGCGAAGTCGAACGCGTGCTGTCCATGGTCGACGGCGTGCTGTTGCTGGTCGACGCGGTCGAAGGCCCCATGCCGCAGACGCGCTTCGTCACGCGCAAGGCGCTGGCCCTTGGCCTGAAGCCCATTGTCGTGGTCAACAAAGTCGATCGTCCGGGAGCCCGTCCCGATCACGTCGTCAACGCCACGTTCGACCTGTTCGACAAGCTTGGCGCGACGGAAGATCAGCTTGATTTCCCCGTGATCTACGCCTCCGGCCTGGCCGGCTACGCCGGCCTGACGGCCGACGTGCGCGAGGGCGACATGCGTCCGCTGTTCGACGCGGTGCTCAAGTACGTGCCCCAGCGCGAGGACGACCCCGACGGCGCGCTGCAATTGCAGGTCATTTCGCTGGACTACAGCAGCTACGTGGGCAAGATCGGCATAGGCCGCATCAACCGCGGCCGTGTGCGCGCGGGCCAGGACGTGGTGGTGAAATTCGGCCCGGAAGGCGACCCGATCAAGGGGCGCATAAACCAGGTGCTGACGTTTCACGGCCTGGAGCGCAAGCTGGTCAACGAGGCCCAGGCCGGCGATATCGTGCTGGTCAACGGCATCGAGGACATCGGCATAGGCTGCACGATCACCGACCCGCTCCAGCAGGAGGCCTTGCCGCTGCTGCGTATCGATGAACCCACGCTGACCATGAATTTCATGGTCAATTCGTCGCCGCTGGCCGGCCGCGAAGGTAAATTCGTCACCAGCCGCCAGGTGCGCGACCGCCTGGATCGCGAGCTCAAGTCCAACGTGGCGCTGCGCGTCAACGACACCGATGACGACATGGTGTTCGAAGTTTGCGGCCGCGGCGAACTCCATCTGACCATCCTGCTCGAGAACATGCGCCGCGAAGGCTACGAGCTGGCCGTGTCGCGCCCCAGGGTGGTGCTCAAGGAAGTCGACGGCGTGCGTATGGAACCCTACGAACTGCTGACGGTGGACCTGGAGGACGGCCACCAGGGCGCCGTCATGGAAGAACTGGGCCGGCGCAAGGGCGACCTGCAGGACATGGCCGCCGATGGACGCGGCCGCACCCGCCTGGAATACCGTATCCCGGCGCGCGGCCTGATCGGCTTCCAGGGCGAATTCCTGACCCTGACCCGGGGCACGGGCCTGATGAGCCATATCTTCGACGACTATGCCCCGATGCGCGAGGGCGGTGTGGGCGAACGGCGCAACGGCGTGCTGATCAGCCAGGACGACGGGGCCGCCGTGGCGTACGCGCTGTGGAAGCTGCAGGAGCGCGGCCGCATGTTCGTCAGCCCCGGAGACGCGCTGTACGAAGGCATGATCATCGGGATACACAGCCGCGACAACGACCTGGTGGTCAATCCCATCAAGGAAAAGAAACTGACCAACGTGCGTTCCTCGGGCAAGGACGAACACATCGACCTGGTGCCGCCCATACGCATGACGCTGGAATACGCGGTCGAATTCATCAGCGACGATGAACTGGTCGAGGTCACCCCGAAATCCATTCGCCTGCGCAAACGCTACCTGCAGGAACACGAGCGCCGACGGGCCTCGCGCGAAGCGAACTGACGCGGTGTTGCCGGCATGGCGCGCCCCATGCCGGCAATGGCCGGAATTGCGGGATGGATGGGGTAATATTTGAAGAAATAAGTTATTATTACCTGTTGTAAAGGGAGCACTTCGGCAGCGTCGGGACAGAGCGGCGCGCCGGCGGTCTGACGAGGTTTGCGCTGTTGTCCTGGCAGGCACGCGGCGGCTTTGCCTTGCTTTCATAATATGAAAAACAGGTGCTCGCGCTTGCTTTTCGATAAAACAGAGAGACATTCGCATGACGATGACGGCTGAACACGCGCTGCCTGTATCGGATAATCTGGCGCCCATAGATTTCGAGACCGATCTGCCTGCCTTGCGGATACACGGAAACATGCCGAAATCGCTCAACGGCGTTCTGGTGCGTAACGGCCCCAATCCCTTGTTTCCCAGCCCCGACGCGCACTGGTTCAGCGGAGACGGCATGCTGCATGCCTTCAGCCTGGCCAATGGCACGGCGTCGTACCGCAACCGCTGGGTTCGCACACAGCGCTGGGAAGCGCAGCGCGTTCGCAACCAGAGCCTGGACTTCGGGTTCGCCCCGCCGCAGGGCCAGTCCGACGAATTCAACGACGGCGCGGCCAACACGAACGTCATCTGGCATGGCGGGCGCTTGCTGGCTCTCGAAGAGGCGCATCTGCCGGTCGAGATCGCCCTGCCGCTGTTGCAGACGCAGGGCCAGCAGAATTTCGGCAAGCGCCTGACCGGCTGTTTTACCGCGCATCCCAAGAAAGACCCCGCCACCGGCGACCTGCATTTTTTCGGCTACGGCACGCCCCAGCCGTTCTCCACGGGAATGGTGTACGGGGTCGTCAACGCCAGCAACGAGGTCGTGCACCTGGAAACGTTCCAGGCGCCTTATGCCAGCATGGTGCACGATATGGCGATCACCCAGAATTACGTCGTCATCCCCATCATGCCGCTTACCGCCAGCATGGATCGGGCCGGCAAGGGCGAGCCGCCGTTCGCCTGGGATGCCAGCTTCCCGAACCAGATCGGGGTTTTCCGGCGCGACCTGGGCGTCAAGAGCCTGCGCTGGTACAAAGGGCCGGCCAGCTACGTGTTCCATTTCATGAATGCCTGGGAAGAGGGCATGCACCTGTACGTGGATGGCATGCAGTTCCAGCAGGCGCCCCTGTTTCCCAATGTGGATCGCGCGGCTCCGCCGCCGGCGAAACCGTCGGCAAGCCTGTGCCGCTGGCATTTCGACCTTGAAGCCGATGGCGGGTCGTACGGCCAGACCTGCGTGGACGATTTCCCCGGCGAATTCCCCCGCATCGACGACCGCTATACGGGCCGCGTGTATCGGCACGGCTGGTTTACCGGCCATGCGGGGCACGAACACGGAAAGTTCGGCTGCATCGTGCATTTCGACCATAGACGCAGGAAGCGCGCGGTGTATCACCTGCCTCCAGGAGACTCCTCGTCCGAGGTCGTCTTCGTGCCGCGCTACGATCGGGCCGACGAAGGCGACGGCTGGCTGCTTGCGGTGGTGTTTCGCGCCGGACAGGGCCGCAGCGACCTGATGGTGCTCGACGCGCTCGAGGTCGAATCCGGGCCGGTCGCCCTGGCCGAACTGCCGCACCGGGTGCCCGACGGGTTCCATGGCAGCTGGATCGACGCCGCCGATCTGTCCCGCGTCGCGGCCTGAATTTGTCTGTTTCCAGCCGATCTGTTGAAATACGCTTTTTTATCGCGGCCGGCGCTTGCCTTGCCGCATGACGACACGGGAAGCGGACATGGGCATGGAACACAAAGTGGCGCTGGTGACTGGAGCGGGCAGCGGTATCGGCCGGGCGGTAAGCCTTGAGCTTTTGGCCCATGGATATCGCGTCGTCCTGGCGGGACGGCGCCGCGACGCCCTGGACCAGACCCGTCAGATGGCGGGCGACGCATCCGCACAGGCCCTGGCGGTGCCCACCGACGTCAGCGACGAACGGGCCGTCGACGACCTGTTCGCCGAAATCGAACGCGTGCACGGCCGGCTGGACGTGCTGTTCAATAATGCGGGTCGCGGCGCGCCCGCCGTGCCCATAGACGAGCTTCCCGTCGACGTGTGGCGCGAAGTGGTCGAGGTCAATCTGACCGGCATGTTCCTGTGCGCGCGGGCGGCGGTGCGGCTGATGAAGACCCAGCGCCCGGGCGGCGGGCGCATCATCAATAACGGGTCGATTTCCGCGCATTCCCCGCGTCCGGACACCGTGGCCTATACCGCCACCAAGCATGCCGTCACGGGCCTGACCAAATCCCTTTCCCTGGATGGCCGGGCCAGCAATATCGTGTGCGGCCAGATAGACATAGGCAACGCCGCCACCGACATGACCCAGCGCATGGCCGCCGGCATAATGCAGGCCGACGGCAGCAAGCGGGTCGAGCCGCGCATGGATGTGCGGCAAGTGGCGCGGGCGGTGCGGCACATGGCCGACCTGCCGCTGGAGGTCAACACGCAATTCATGATGATCATGGCCAGCGCCATGCCGTACGTGGGACGGGGCTAGGCGCTTATTTCAGGTTGCCCGACAGGAACTGGCGCAGGCGCGGGCTTTGCGGGTTGTCGAAGACGTCCGCCGGCTTTCCTTCTTCTTCCGTCAGGCCCTGATGCAGGAACATGACGTGGGTGCCCAGGTTGCGGGCGAACCCCATTTCGTGCGTGACCACCAGCATGGTGCGGCCTTCTTCCGCCAGGTTCTGCATGACTTTCAGCACTTCCCCGACCAGTTCGGGATCCAGCGCCGAAGTGGGCTCGTCGAACAGCATGATTTCCGGCTCCATGGCCAGGGCCCGGGCGATGGCCACGCGCTGCTGCTGCCCGCCCGACAAGTGCGACGGATACTGTTTTTCTACCTGCGGCGAAAGCCCGACCTTGTTCAGATAGGCGCGCGCGCGTTCGATGGCCTCGGCGCGGCTGATCTTGAGCACATGCATGGGTGCTTCGATGACGTTGCCCAGCACATCCATGTGCGCCCACAAATTGAAGTGCTGGAAGACCATGGCCAGCTTGGTGCGCAGTCTTTGCAGCTGTTCGGGGCTGGAGACGCACAGGTTCCCCCGGCTGTCGGGCTTGACCGAGATTTCCTCGCCGTTCAGGGCGACGCTGCCCCGATTGGGCTGCTCCAGGAAATTGATGCAGCGCAGGAACGTGCTTTTCCCCGAGCCGCTGGAGCCTATGATGCTGATCACGTCGCCCGCGCTGGCCTGCAGGGAAACCCCTTTCAGCACTTCGTTCTCGCCATAGCGTTTGTGGATGTTCTGGACGTCTAGCTTGTACATGGCTTGGTCAGTGGTTGGGGGCTTTCAGGTAGGCCAGGGTGCGTTTTCCGACGCGGCGGAACAGGCCGATCAGGGTAAAGGAAACCACCAGGTATATCAGCGCCGCCAGGCCGTAGGCGGCGAAAGTCTGGTACGTGGCCGAATTCGCGTCGCGCGCCACTTTCAGGATGTCGGGCACGGTGGCGGTGAACGCCAGCGAGGTGGCGTGCAGCATCAGGATGACTTCGTTGCTGTAGGCCGGAAGCGCGCGCCGCAGCATCGAAGGCAGGATGATGCGGCGGTACATCGTGAATCGGGACATGCCGTAGGCCCGGGCCGCTTCGATCTCGCCCGGCGGCGTGGCCCGGATGTAGCCGGCGAATATTTCGGTGGTGTATGCCGCGGTGTTCAGGGTAAGCGCCAGGATCAGGCATTTATACCCGCTTTGGAAGAAGTGGTTCAGCAAAGGCGTGGCCCGGACGAACTCCAGGCTGTACAGGCCGGCGTAGATGAACAATATCTGCACGTACAGCGGTGTGCCGCGAAATACGTATCCGAAGACCCAGATCGGCGCCGAGACCAGCCGGTTCGACGAGACGCGGCCCACGGACAGGAACAGCGCCATCACAAACCCCAGCGCCACCGAGACCACCAGCAGCCAGAGGGTCACGGCCAGCCCCGACGGGGCGCCGGCGCTGGTGTACAGGTAGGCCCGCCAGAACTGGTGGATGACGTCGTTCATAGCCGCACCTGGCGCACGCCCACGGAATAGCGCTTGTCCAGAACGTGCAGCACCACGTTGGACAGCGTCGTCAGGGCCAGGTAGATCAGTCCGGTGACGCCGATGAACAAGTACATCTTGAAGGTGGCGTTGCCGGCGTCCTGCGAGACCTTGACCAGGTCGGACAGGCCTATCAGCGAAACCAGCGCCGTGGCCTTGAGCAGCACCTGCCAGTTATTGCCTATGCCCGGCAGGGCGAAGCGCATCATCTGGGGAAACAGGATGCGCCTGAACGTCTGGAACCGGGTCATGCCGTAGGCGGTGGCGGCCTCCAGCTGTCCCGCCGGAACCGACAGGAACGCGCCGCGAAAGGTTTCGGCGAAATAGGCTCCGTAGATGAAGCCCAGGGTAAGCACCCCCGCGCCGAAAGGGTCTATGTTGATCACGTCCATGTCCAGGGCGTCGGTGATGTGGTTCAGCCCTATCTGCATGCTGAAAAAAATCAACAGCATCAGCACCAGGTCCGGGACGCCCCGGATCAGTGTCGTATAGGCGGTTGCCACGGACTTGCACAGGATATTGCGCGATAGCTTGCTGGATGCCCCCAGCAGGCCGAGCAGCAGGGATACCAGCAGCGACAACACGGCGAGCTTGACGGTTTCCCAGGTCCCCGTCAGGATGAGTGGGCCGTATCCGTCCAGAAACATGTCAGGCCTTTGGTGCTTGTGCGAGGGGCGCGGCTGCCGGGGGCGGCCGCATGCACCCCGTACCCGTTATTTGCTCGGGGTGGGAATGACGATATTGCCGGGCTCGAAATATTTTTTCGAGAATTTCGCAATGGTGCCGTCGGCCAGCATGGCATTGATGGCTTTGTCGACGGCCGATTTAAGCTGGGTGTTGTTCTTGCGGATGCCGATGGCGATGGGCTCGTTGAGAATCTTGCTGGACTTGATGACGTCGCCAACCAGTTCGAAATCGGCGCCTTCGGGTTTCTTCAGGAACCCGTCGGTGGCGCTTTGCGCTTCCTGGAAGGTCGCGTCCAGGCGTCCGGAGGCCAGATCGGCGAACGCCTGTGTATAGCTGGGGTACGGAACCACGATGACGCCCTTGGGCGCCCATTCCTGACGCGCGTAGGTTTCCATGGTGGTGCCTTGCTGCACGCCGACCCGCTTGCCCTTGAGGGACTTGGCGTTGGGAAGCAGGTCGCTGCCCTTGCGCGCCGCCAGCTTGACCGGGACGACATACAGGGGCACGGTGAAATCGATGACTTTGCGCCGGGCTTCGGTGGCGGTCATGGTCGAGTCGGCCAGATCGAATTTGCGCGCCTTCAGGCCGGGGATCAGGCTGTCGAACGATTGGTCTATCCAGACGCACTTGGCCTTGAGGCGGGCACAGATTTCATTGCCGATGTCGATATCGAAGCCTTCGAGCTGGCCCTTGGTGTTGCGGTACTCGAATGGCGCATAGCCGGCTTCGGTCGCGATTTTTATTTCTTTCCATTGTTTTGCGCTGGCAAGGCCGGGTAGGGTCATGGCGGTGGCCGCCGCAAACAGCGCCAGGCTGATTCCTAGTTTTTTCAAGATTGTTCCTTTCAAGACATGGTTCGCGCCGCATGCCGGGCATGCGGGGCTGCACGGGGTCGATCTTAGCGCACAGGAAAACCGTTCCACATTGTGCTTAACCCTAGTGTTGCCGAATTGTAACCGAGTCTTGGCCGGCGGCGACGGGGCGCCGGGCCCCGTCGGAACGCGTACCGGGTTAGATGCCGCCCAGGCACACGTACTTCATTTCCAGGAAGTCGTCCATGCCGTAGACCGAGCCTTCGCGGCCCAGCCCCGATTGCTTGACGCCGCCGAAGGGCGCCACTTCGTTGGAGATCAGCCCCGTGTTGACGCCGACCATGCCGTATTCAAGCGCTTCGGCGACCCGGAAGATGCGGCCCACGTCGCGGCTGTAGAAATAGGATGCCAGGCCGTATTCGGTGGCGTTGGCCAGTTCGACGACGTGGTTTTCGTCGGTGAACTTGACCACCGGCGCCAGGGGCCCGAAGGTTTCCTCGTTCATGCACAGCATGTCCTGCGTGACGCCGGTGACGATGGTCGGTTCGAAGAAACGCCCGCCCAGCTTGTGCGGCTTGCCGCCGGCCAGCACGGTGGCGCCTTTGGCCAGCGCGTCGGCGACGTGTTCCTTGACCTTGGCCACGGCGGCATCGTCGATCAGGGGCCCCTGATTGCTGGCGTCGCTGGCGCCGTGGCCGACGTTCAGTTCCTTGACCTTGGCGGTGAATTTGGCCACGAAGGCGTCGTAAGCCCCGGCCTGCACGTAGAACCTGTTGGTGCAGACGCAGGTCTGTCCGGTGTTGCGGTATTTCGAGATCATGGCGCCTTCGACGGCGGCATCGATGTCGGCATCGTCGAACACGATGAACGGAGCATGGCCGCCCAGTTCGAACGACAGCTTCTTGATGGTCGGCGCGCATTGCTGCATGAGCAGGCGGCCAACGGCCGTCGACCCGGTGAAGGTGACTTTCTTGACCACGGGGCTGGCGCACAGCGTCTTGCCGATGTCCACCGATTTGCGGCCGTCGGCGGCGATGATGTTGAGCACGCCCGCGGGAATGCCCGCGCGGTGCGCCAGTTCGGCCAGGGCCAGCGCCGAGATCGGGGTTTGTTCGGCGGGCTTGAGCACGACCGTGCAGCCCGCGGCCAGGGCGGGAGCCACCTTGCGGGTGATCATGGCGTTGGGGAAATTCCAGGGCGTGATGGCGGCGCACACGCCGATGGCCTGGCGCATGACCAGCATGCGGTTGGCCCCGGGCGAAGCCAGGATGTCGCCGTTGACCCGCTTGGCCTGTTCGGCGAACCATTCGACGAACGAGGCGCCGTAATTGATTTCGCCGCGCGATTCGGCAATGGGCTTGCCTTGTTCCAGCGTCATGATCTGGGCCAGGTCCTCGGCGTTGGCCAGGATCAGGTCGAACCAGTTGCGCAGCAGCCTGGCGCGGTCCTTGCCGGTGCGCGCGCGCCAGGCGGGCAGGGCGCGGTCGGCGGCGTCTATGGCCGCCTGGGCCTGCGCCGGGCCCAGATTGTCGACCTGTGCGATGGTCGAGCCGTCGAAGGGGTTGTCCACGGCGAAGGTGGAGCCGTCGTCGGCGCGGGTCCACGCGCCGTCGATGTAGGATTGCGTCTTGAAAAGAGCGGGGTCGTTCAGGTGAATGGGAAGGGAACGGGTAGTCATGGTGTCGAATGCCTGGATGATGGAAAATGAATCAGACCGCTACGTTGGTGTCCTCGGTGTAGTGGCCGCAAGAGGTCTCGATTTGCCGCATGATCGAGTCTATGTCGTCGCACAGCGTGAATATGTCCAGATCGTGGGCGCTGATCAGCTTGTGCGCAAGGGCCTGGTCCTTGATCCAGTCGATCAGGCCCGCCCAGTACGACGTGCCCACCATGACGATGGGCACGCGCGGAATTTTCTTGGTTTGCACCAGGGTGATGACCTCGAACAGTTCGTCCAGCGTGCCGAAGCCGCCGGGCAGTACGATATAGGCCAGGCTTTGCGAAAAGAACGTGGCCTTGCGCGAACTGAAGTGCTCGAAGTGCAGGCTGTGGGTCTGGAACGGGTTGTCGCCGGTTTCGCGCGGCAGCCTGATGTTCAGGCCCACGCTTTTGCCGCCCGTCTCGAAGGCGCCGCGGTTGGCGGCTTCCATGATGCCCGGGCCGCCGCCCGCGATGACGGTGATCCCGGCCTTGGCAAGCCGTGCGCCGATTTCCTGGGCGATGGCGTAATAAGGGGATTCCTGATGAATGCGCGCGCTGCCGAAAACGCTGACGCCGTAGCCGATTTCCAGGAATTGGTCGGCAGCTTGCCGCATCTCTGACATAATTCCGGGAATCTGCTCGGATTCGGGCGTACGGACTATTTTATTTATTGTCATGAAAAAAACCTTGTTGCTTGTAGATGGGTCGAGTTACCTGTATCGAGCCTACCACGCCATGCCCGACCTTAGAAATGCCAGGGGCGAGCCCACCGGCGCATTGTATGGCGTGATATCCATGTTAAGGAGACTTCTGCAGGATTACAAGGCGGATTATGCCGCGTGCGTGTTCGATGCGCGGGGCAAGACTTTCCGCGAGGAAATGTACCCCCAGTACAAGGCGCAGAGGCCGTCGATGCCCGAAGACCTGGCCATGCAGATCGAACCCATACACAAGGCGGTGAAGGCGTTGGGCTGGCCCGTGCTGGCCGTGCCGGGCGTCGAGGCCGACGACGTCATCGGCACGCTGGCCAGGATGGCCGGCAAGGCCGGTGTGCATACCGTCATTTCGACGGGCGACAAAGACCTGGCCCAGTTGGTCGACGACAGCGTAGAGCTGGTCAATACCATGAGCGGCGATCGCCAGGATGTGGCCGGGGTCATCCGCAAGTTCGGTGTGGCTCCTGATCAGATTATAGACTTTCTGATGCTGACCGGCGACGCCGTGGACAATGTGCCGGGGGTCGAGAAAGTCGGGCCCAAGACGGCGGCCAAATGGCTTGGCGAATACAAGACGGTGGATGCGCTGGTCGCCAATGCCGACGCCATCAAGGGCGTGGCCGGGCAGAACCTGCGCAAGGCCATTCCGGAATTCGCCCTGACGCGCAAGCTGCTGACCGTCAAGACCGACTGCGACCTGCCCGCTCCCGCCGACGGCCTGGACGGCCTGGTGCTGGCGCCGGCCGATAGCCAGGCGCTGATCGAACTGTACGATCAATACGGGTTTCGCTCCTGGCTGCGCGAGCTCAGCGGCGATGAGCAGCGTATTCCCGAACAGGACAGCCGGCAGGCGGCCGAGCCCCCCGATGCTCCGGCCTCGGTGCAGTACGACACGATTCTCGATTGGGCGGCGTTCGATCTGTGGCTGGGCCGCATCGAAGGCGCCGGCCTGGTGGCCCTGGACACCGAGACCACCTCGCTCGATCCCATGGCGGCCCGGCTGGTGGGCATATCGCTGTCGACGCAGCCGGGCGTGGCCTGCTATATCCCCATCGGGCATCGCGGCACGGACATGGTCGACCAACTGCCCCGAGCCGAAGTCCTGGACCGCCTGCGTCCGTGGCTGCAGAACCCCGATGCCGCCAAGCTCCTGCACAACGCCAAGTACGATGCCCATGTGTTCGGCAACGAGGGCATCGCGCTGGCCGGCATCGCCGAAGACACGATGCTGCAGGCGTACGTCCTGGAATCGCATCGCCGGGTCAACCTGCAGGAGCTGGGCCAGCGCTGGCTGGGGCGCACCGGCGTCACGTATGAAGATTTGTGCGGCAAGGGGGCCAAGCAGATCGGCTTCGACCAGGTCGACATAGAGAAAGCGTCCTATTACGCGTGCGAGGATGCCGACTTCACGCTGCAGCTGCACCGCGCCTTGCGCGGCAGGGTGGCGCAGGACCCGGGGCTCGAAGCGATCTACAAGCTGGAAATAGCGACCTCGGCGGTGCTCACCACCATAGAGCGCAACGGCGTGCGCATAGATGCGCACGTGCTGGCCATGCAAAGCCACGAACTGGGCGAACAACTGGTCAGCCTTGAAAAAAAGGCCTACGAATTGGCGGGGCAGCCGTTCAATCTGAATTCGCCCAAGCAGCTTGGGGAAATCCTGTTCCAGCGCATGCAGTTGCCGGTGGTGCGCAAAACGGCCAGCGGCGCGCCGTCCACCGATGAAGACGTCCTGACGCGGCTGGCGCGCGACTATCCATTGCCGCAGGTGCTGCTGGAATATCGCGGCATAGCCAAGCTCAAGTCCACCTACACCGACAAGCTGCCCAAGATGATCAATCCCGATACGGGACGCGTCCACACCCGGTATGCGCAGGCGGCGGTGATCACGGGCCGCCTGGCGTCGTCGGACCCGAACCTGCAGAACATCCCCGTGCGCACGGCCGAAGGGCGGCGCGTGCGCATGGCGTTCATCGCATCGGGCGGCCAGATCGTGTCGGCCGATTATTCGCAGATCGAACTGCGCGTCATGGCGCACGTCTCGGGCGACGAGAACCTGCAAAAAGCGTTTTCGCAGGGCGAGGACATCCACCGGGCCACGGCATCGGAAGTCTTCGGGGTCGCCCTGGGCGACGTGTCCTCCGAGCAGCGCCGCGCCGCCAAGGCCATCAATTTCGGCCTGATATACGGCATGGGGGAATTCGGCCTGGCATCGACCCTGGGCATTACGCGCGATGCGGCCAAGGCGTATATCGACCGGTATTTCGCGCGCTATCCCAAGGTGGCGCAATATATGGAAAAAATACGCCAGCAGGCGCGCGAGAACGGCTATGTGCAGACCGTTTTCGGGCGGCGCCTGTGGCTGCCCGAGATCCGCGGCGCCAAGGGGCCCAGGCTGGCCGCGGCCGAGCGCGCGGCCATCAACGCGCCCATGCAGGGCACCGCGGCCGACCTGATTAAAATGGCCATGGTTGCCGTGCAGGACTGGCTCGACGCGCAGCGGCTCGCCACCTTGATGGTCATGCAGGTGCACGATGAACTGGTGCTGGACGCGCCGGCCGACGAGGTCGAACTGGTCGCCCAGAACCTGCCCGGCCTGATGTGCGGCGTGGCCGAACTAAGCGTGCCGCTGGTCGCGGAAGTCGGCGTCGGCTCGAACTGGGAGCAGGCGCACTGAATAAACCGTCCCGTCTTCTTTGATCGCATCGTCCCATTTACGGAGGTCTTTTTCCATGTCATTGCCATCCACCATACATACTTCCGCCGAAGGCCTGCAGCAGGGCCTGTTCGACCTGCCGGTCGACGACGGCATGATCAAGGCCTGTTTCGCCAGGCCCGATGGCGCCGAAAAGCCGCCGGTGATTCTGGTGGTGCAGGAAATCTTCGGCTTGAACGAACACATACAGGACGTATGCCGGCGTTTTGCGCATGACGGCTATCTCGCCGTCGCCGTCGAGCTCTTCCAGCGCCAGGGCGATGCGGCTTCTTATACCGATGTGGCCGCGCTGGTCAGGGAACTGGCCGCCATGGCGCCCGACGAGCAGGTCCTCTCGGACCTGGACGCCAGCGCGCGCTGGGCCGTATCCCAGGGAGGCGATCCCGGGCGCCTGGGCATTACCGGGTTCTGCTGGGGAGGACGCCTGACGTGGCTGTATGCGGCGCACAATCCGGCGTGCAAGGCGGCGGTGGCGTGGTACGGGCGCATCGCCAGCGGCCATGGCAAGATCCAGGTGCGTCAACCCATCGATCTGGCGCACGAACTGCACGCGCCCGTGCTGGGTTTGTACGGCGGCAAGGACACCGGCATTCCGTTGGACGACGTGCGCAGGCTCGAAGCCTTGCTGGCGCAGGGCAATGCCGCCGCCCAGGCCTCGCGCATCAAGGTCTATGCCGACGCGGGGCATGCTTTCTTTGCCGATTACCGTCCAAGCTACCGTCCCGAAGATGCCGGCAACGCCTGGGATGCGACGCTGGACTGGTTCAAGCGCTACGTCTAGGCCCCGCCGCGCCCGCGCCATGCCGCTTTGGGCGCGAATAGGCTCTAGCTGCCGGCCTCCCGTAGCCGGTTGGGCAACAATTCGTTGTGCTTGGCCAGAACGGGATAGGCGGCCGCGCCGACCAGGTACGAGTTGATGGTCTTGATGTCGCGCAGTATTTCCAGATACAGCGACCCGACTTCGGCCGAATCGATTTGCCCCGATTTGATCTTGTGCAACTGCCGTTCGGCCGCCTGGGCCTCGATGGAACGGAATTCGTCTTTTTCGAAAGCCAGCTGACGCGCGCTTTTCAGGTCTTCGGCCACGAACAGCGCGGCGGTCTGGCGCTGGTTGCGTATCAGCCTGTCCAGGGTGTGGGTCAGTTCCTGGCGCTGTTCGCCGCCCAGGGTCCAGCCTTTTTTCCTTAGCGTGTTCGTGTGGCCCAGCAGGCCGTTGGCCGTGATGCTGGCGGCATGCGTGATATTGGCGCAGAACGTCAGTATTTCGTCCAGGCGGCGCAGGTCGTCCTGGTTCATGCTTTCTTGGTCGAGTGTGGCCAGGTAGGCCGTGATCCGGTTGTCCAGCCGCGTCAGGCCGTTGTTGATGCCGTGCGCCTGGGCCACCCGGTGCCGGTTGTCGCGCAGGTATCCGGCGCGGGCGATGTTCAGCAGGGTCTGCAGCATGTCCGACAGGCGCAGTGCTTCTCTGGCCGCGTTGCCCAGCGCGACCGCGGGCACCTCGTGCGCGGATTCGTCCAGGTACAGCGGCTTGGACGGGTCGTTGGGGTCGACCCGCTTGGGCAGCAGGCGGATCAGCAGCTTTGAATAAGGCTTGAGCAGCGGCAGGAACACCAGCGCGATGACGACATTGAAAAGCGTATGGAAATTGGCGATGGCCCTGGCCGGGCTGGATGTCAGCAGGCTCATGAGCGTGGGCAGCCAGGGCAGCAGGACAAGTCCCAGGACGCAGCCGATGATGCGTGTGCCCAGGTTGCCCATGGGCAGGCGCCGCGCCGCGGGGTCGCTGTCGCTGACGCCTTCCAGGATAGGGTTGATCGCCGTGCCCAGGTTGGCGCCCAGCACCAGCGCGTACGCCACTTCCGGGGCCACCAGCCCGTGTTCCGACAAGGACATGATCAGCACGACCACGGCCACGCTGGAATGGGCCGCCCAGGTAAGCACGGTGGCCAGCAGCAGGGCGATGAAGGGCTGGGTGGACAGGGCGTCGAGAACGGCCTGGAACAACTGGGCGTGCTGGATGGGCGCAAAAAGCGTGACCAGGTCGTGCAGCGACAGCAGCAGCAGGCCCAGGCCGATGAAGACGCGCCCCAGGTCGCGGCGCCTGCCCGGCTGGTGCCGCCTGAACAGCCAGACGCCCACCAGGATCAGGGCCGGCGCCAGCGCCGTCAGGTTGAACGACAGGATCTGGACGATCAGCGTGGTGCCGACGTTGGCGCCCAGCATGGCGGCCAGGCCCGGGACGAGCGCCACCAGGCCGCCGGCGGCGAATCCGGTGATCATCAGGCCGGTGGCGGTGCTGCTTTGCAGCGCCGCGGTAATGCCCAGGCCGGCGAGAAAAGCGCGCAGCCTGGTGCCCAGCGCATGGCTCAGGGCGTGGCCCAGGGCCGCGCCGAAGGCCCGCTGCACACCGCTTTGCACCATGTGCACGCCCCACAGCAGCAGGGCGACATAGCCGGCGAAATCCAGTAATGCGAAAACTTCGCTCATATAGGCATCATAATTCAGTCCAGGCCGCGTCAGGCGCGGATCGCAGATTGTAGCGCTTCGATCCGCGCCTCGATGGGCGGATGCGACGCGAACAGGGCGCCCATGGCGCGCCCGCCCGATATTCCGGATGCCTGGAACGCCTTGGGAAGTTCGCCCGCGCTCAGGCCGCCCAGGCGCCGCAGGGCGCCTATCATAGGTTTGCCCGAACCCAGCAGCGCGGCCGAGCCGGCATCGGCGCGGTATTCGCGCTGGCGCGAAAACCAGGCCACGATGATCGAGGCGAGAACGCCGAAGACGATCTCGCACAGGATCACGCCCAGGTAGTAGCCTGGGCCGGCGTTTCTGTCGTTCTTCATCAGGATCCGGTCTATGAAATAGCCGACGATGCGCGACAGAAACACGACGAACGTATTGACCACGCCTTGTATCAGCGTAAGCGTGACCATGTCGCCGTTGGCGACGTGCGATATTTCATGCCCCAGCACGGCCGTGACTTCTTCTTCATTCATGCTCTCGAGCAGGCCCGTGGACACCGCGACCAGGGCGGCGTTGCGAAACGCGCCCGTGGCGAACGCATTGGGCGCTCCGTGGTAGATGGCCACTTCGGGGTGGCCGATCCCGGCCCTGTCGGCCAGCTGGTGCACGGTGTCGACCAGCCACGCTTCGTGCGCGTTGGCCGGCGCCTGCGGGTCGATGACGTGCGCGCCGGTGCTTTGCCTGGCCATCCATTTGCTCAGCAGCAGCGAAACGATGGCGCCGGCAAAGCCCAGCACGGCCGAGAAAGCCAGCAGCTGTCCAAGGTTCAGGCCGTTGGCGTCAAGATAGCGGCCAACGCCGAAAAGGCTCATGGTGATGCCCAGGACGACCATCACGGCGATGTTGGTCGCCAAAAACAGAACGATGCGTTTCATGGCAGGAAGTCCCCGGATTCTGGTGCGCGACGATGTGGGAAAACCACCGGAGCCGGCCGCCCGGAATGAAATCGGGAGCCTGTTCCAAATGGTTGAAATTGCAGAGTATAGTATCGGTTTTGCGGCTTTTCATCTCGAATCCCGGTTAATCGCATGCAGTCTCTGTGGATGTTGTTGGCGTGTGTCATGTTTGCTGCCATGGGGGCTTGCGTAAAGGTTTCGTTCGGCTATGGGGCGTCGCTGCCGGAAATCGTCCTGTTCCGGGGGGTTCCCTCCGTCATCCTCCTGTTTTTCTGGGTCCGGCTTACCCACAGGTCGGCCCGGCCCATCAGCTGGAAATTCCATATCTGGCGCAATGTCGCGGGCATCACGTCCATGTGGCTGGGGTTTTACGCCCTGGCACACCTGCCCCTGTCCACCGCCATCAGCCTGAACTACACGGCGCCGCTGTTCATCGCGGGCTGGATGCTGGGCTGGGGCGCGGGCCAGCGCGATCCCGTGCGCATTCTTGCCGTGCTGCTCGGGTTCTTCGGCGTGGTCGGCGTGCTGCGTCCCAGCATAGAACACGATCATTGGCTGGCGGCGGCGTTCGGACTGGGCGCGGGGGCGCTGTCCGCGGTGGCCATGCTGCAGATCCGCCAGTTGGGGCGCGTGGGCGAACCCGAGTGGCGCACGGTGCTGATTTTTTCGTCGGCGGTCTGCCTCAGCAGTTTCGGCGGGCTGGGCATCGAAGGCTGGGCGCACCTGGACGTCAAGGCCTGGCTGGCCCTGACCGGGCTGGGCGTCGTGGGCATGGTGGGGCAACTGGCCATGACCCGGGCATTCGGTCTGGGTTCGGCGCTGCTGACGGCGGCGCTTCAATATACGACGATCATTTTCGCCGCCTTGCTGGGAATCATCTTCTGGGGCGATCATCCCGACCTGATCGCCTGGGCCGGGATGGCGCTGATCATCGCCTCGGGCCTGCTGTCGATCTGGCGCACATACAGCGAAGACCGCATCATGCGCGGGACGACGACCACGACGGTGGTGCAAAACGGTGCCCCCCGGTAGAATCGAGCGTATCGCCCGACCCGGCACAACGCAGGAGATCTCCCCGTGTTCAAATTGCTGATCAGCGTCCCTGAACTCCAGGAAAGGCTCGCCCGCCCCGACTGCCTGGTCTTCGACGTGCGCCACAGCCTGGCGGACCATCAGGCGGGGCGGCGGGCATATGAAAGCGCCCACATTCCCGGCGCCCTCTATCTCGATCACGAACAAGATCTCTCGGCGCCGCGCACCGGAGGCAACGGGCGGCATCCGCTGCCCGACCTGGCCGATTTCTCCGCGCTGATGTGCTCGCAGGGGCTGACGTCCGGTTCGCAGGTCGTCGCCTACGACGACGGCGGCGGCATGTTCGCGGCGCACCTGTGGTGGATGCTGCGCTGGCTGGGGCATGAACGCGTCGCCGTCCTTGACGGAGGCTGGGCCGCCTGGCTGGCCCGGGGCGGGGCGACCGAATCGGGGGCGAACAGCCCTTCCGTGTCGGAAGGGCGGGCCTTGCAAAGCATCGGTTCGTCGCGCCAGGGGGCCATGCCGGTGGTCCGGGCCGACGGGGTGCTGGCCAATTTGCGGGAACCGGTGTTTTCACTGCTGGATGCGCGCGCCGAGAACCGCTTCCGCGGCGAAGTCGAACCCATGGATCCGGTGGCCGGCCATATTCCCGGGGCGTTGAACAGGCCTTGTTCGCTTAATCTGCGTCCCGATGGACGCTTCAAGGCCCCCGATGTCCTGCGCGCCGAATTCGAGGCGGTGCTGCGGGGCCGGGCCGCGGGCCAGGTCGTGCATCAGTGCGGGTCGGGCATCACGGCCTGCCACAATCTGTTCGCCATGGAACTTGCGGGCTTGCCCGGCTCGGCCCTGTATCCCGGTTCGTGGAGCGAATGGTGCAGCGACCCCGCAAGGCCGACGGCTAAAGGCGCTTGATTCCCACAGGGCCACGCATCATGCGGCGGTACCATTCATGGAAATGCATCATGCCGTCTTCCATGGGTGACTGGTACGGCCCCGCGTCATTGACGCCCCGCCGCCACAAGGCTTTGCGCCCGGCGTCCATGCGTTCCGCTATTTCGTCGTCCTCTGCCGCCGTTTCCATGTAGGCGGCGCGTTGCGCCTGGACGAATTCGCGCTCGAACGCGGCGATGTCTTCGGGGTAATAGAATTCCACGACATTGACCGTTTCCTGCGGGCCGATCGGATGCAGCGTGGACAGGACCGCCACGTGCGGATAGAGCTCTATCATGTGGGTGGGGAAGTAGGTTGCCCAGACCGCGCCGAAATCGGGCGCGGCCCCGTCGCGGTAGTCGAGCAGGCGGTCGTGCCAGGCCTTGTATGTGCCGGTGCCGGGCTGCGACAAGGCGTCGTGCACGCCCACGCGCTGCAGGCTGTACCAGTCGGAAAATTCCCAGGCCAGGTCGTCGCAGGTAACGAATTGGCCCAGTCCGGGGTGAAACGGCCCCACGTGATAGTCTTCCAGGTAGACCTCGATGAAGGTTTTCCAGTTATAGCGGCAATGGTGGATTTCGACGTGATCCAGCACGTAGTCGGCGAAATCGAATTCGGGCCTGGCGAACAGCGCGGCCATGTCGCGCGCGGGGTCGCGGGGGCCTTCGAAAAGCAGGCCGTGGCAGTTTCGCAGCGTGAATTTTTCCAGGTCCAGGCAGGGCGGTTCGGGAAATTGCGGCGCCCCAAGCAGTTTCCCCTGCTGGCTGTACGTCCAGCGGTGCACCGGGCAGACGATGTTGCCGCCCGTGTCGCGCAGGTTGCCGCACGCCTTCAGCGGATTGGTCACGTTGCCGGTTTCCCCGCCAAGAATGACGGCCTGCCGGTGGCGGCATACGTTCGAGAGCAATTCCACGCCTTGCGGGTTGCGCACCAGTACGCGACCCGCGTTTTCGTGCGCAAGCGTGCGCCAGTCTCCGGAATCCGGGACCAGTTTTTCGTGCCCCACGTACAGGGCGGACCGCTTGAATATGAGTTCTTGCTCGAGCGCGAAAATGGTGTCGTCGAGATAGCTGTCGACGGACAGTTGTGTCTGTGCCGGCGCGACATGCGCTTCACGACCGATGTCGGTCATGGGTCCCCCCGCTGTGATGAAACCAGGGCAACACAAGCCTGGTGCGAAGAAAAAAACGGCCTGGCCGATGGAGAATTTCAAGGATTTAGGATTGTACCTTAAATTTTTTCTTATAAAACAACGCATACCGCCGGCCCGGGTGCCCGCGGCCCTGTATCTCGTACAATGGATGCGTGAATCGGGCTCTACAAGTGGAACATGTTATGGCTGATAAGAATACCGGCGCTGGCGCGCCGTCGGGGCGGCCCGGCGACGCCGCCCCGATCCCGCAAGACCAGGACGCGTTGCCGCAAGATTTCGAAACCGCGCTGGCCCAGCTCGAAGCCCTGGTCGCGCAGATGGAAGACGGGAAACTGGCCCTGGATGACTCGCTTGCCGCCTACCAAAAAGGGGTGGAACTGGCCCGAATCTGCCAAAGCCGCCTCGATGCCGCCGAGCAGCAGGTCAAGGTTTTGCAGGGCAACCTGCTCATGCCCTTGAACGACGCCGCCGATACGGCCGGGGACTAGGCATGGGAGCAAGGCCCATCGCGTTCGATGCCTGGCTGGCGGCGCGCGTCCAGCATGTCGAAACCGTGCTCGATCAATTGCTGCCCGAGGCCGCCGTCGTGCCCCAGACGCTGCATCAGGCCATGCGCTACGCCGTGATGGGCGGGGGCAAAAGGGTTCGGGCCGTGCTGGTGTACGCCGCCGGCGAGGCGTCCATGCCGGCGGGAACGGCCGTGTCCGCCCAGGAAATCGCGCTGGATCACGTCGCCGCGGCGGTCGAGCTCATCCACGGGTATTCGCTGGTGCATGACGACCTGCCCTGCATGGACGACGATGCGCTCAGGCGCGGCCGCCCCACGGTGCACGTGCGTTTCGGCGAGGCGGTGGCCATGCTTGCGGGCGACGCCTTGCAGCCCCTGGCGTTCGACCTGCTGTCGCAGATGCCGGTGGCGCCCGCCCTGATCGTGCAGGCGACGCAGATTCTGGCGCGCGCGGCGGGCAGCCTGGGCATGGCCGGCGGCCAGGCCATCGATTGCGAAAGCGTGGGCGTGGCCCTGACCGGCGAACAACTGCAGGTCATGCACGGCATGAAGACCGGCGCCATGCTGGAAGCCAGCGTCGTGCTGGGGGGCGTGGTCGCGGGGGCCAGCTCCACGGTGCGCCAAAGGCTGGAAGACTACGCCGCGGCGATCGGGCTGGCGTTCCAGGTGGTCGACGACATCCTGGACGTGACATCGGACACGGCGACGCTGGGCAAGACCGCGGGCAAGGACGCCGCGGTCGACAAGCCCACATACGTATCGGTCATCGGGCTGGAGCGCTCGCGCGAATTGCTGGAATCGCTGCGCCTGCGGGCGCACGAGGCCTTGCTTCCGCTTGGCCCGGCCAGCCATCGCCTGGCCGAAATCGCCGACTATATCGTGGGGCGCGACCGCTGACGCCGGTTGCCGCGCCCCCATTGCCGCCCGGCGCTGGCTTTGTCCGCCATACGCTCTAAAATACAGACACGGATGCGGGCCGTTTTGGCCTGAATGCCCGCCGACCTCGCCAAGATGATTCGTATGACTACTGTAATGCTCGACCAAATCCGTTCTCCCGCCGACGTGCGAACGCTGGATCGGCGCGAACTCAAAGAGCTTGCGGGGCAATTGCGGGAATTCGTCTTGCAGTCGGTATCGCGCACCGGCGGCCATTTATCGTCGAACCTGGGCACCGTGGAACTGACCATTGCCCTGCATTACGTGTTCAACACGCCCGACGACAGGCTGATCTGGGACGTCGGGCACCAATCCTATCCGCACAAGATACTGACCGGGCGACGCGAACAGATGGCCCGCTTGCGCCAGGCCGGCGGCATTTCGGGTTTCCCCAGGCGTTCCGAATCGGAATACGACGCGTTCGGGACGGCGCACTCGTCCACGTCGATATCGGCCGCCCTGGGCATGGCGGTCGCCTCGCGCAATCTTGGCGTCGATCGCCAGCATATAGCGGTCATCGGAGACGGCGCCATGACCGCGGGCATGGCGTTCGAAGCGCTGAACAATGCGGGAGTCACCCCGGGTGTGAATCTGCTGGTGGTGCTCAACGACAACGACATGTCGATTTCTCCGCCGGTGGGGGCGTTGAACCGTTATCTCGCCCGCCTGATGTCCGGGGGTTTTTATGCCGCCGCCAAGAACGTGGGACGGGCGGTATTGCAGCACGTCCCGCCCATGCTCGAGCTTGCCCGGCGCTTCGAGGGGCACGCCAAAGGCATCGTCGTCGCGCCGGCCACCTTGTTCGAGGAACTGGGTTTCAACTATGTCGGGCCGATAGACGGCCACGACCTGGACGCCCTGGTGCCCACGCTCGACAATCTGCGCACGCTGGGCGGCCTGCAATTCCTGCACGTCGTCACCCGCAAGGGCCAGGGGTACAAGCTGGCCGAGGCCGATCCGGTCCTCTACCACGGCCCCGGCAAGTTCGACCCCGACGTCGGCATCCAGAAGCCGGCCACGCCTCCCAGCCAGACGTTCACGAAGGTGTTCGGGCGCTGGCTGTGCGATATGGCGCTGGCCGACAGCCGGCTGGTGGGCGTGACGCCGGCCATGCGCGAAGGCAGCGGCCTGGTGGAATTCGAGCAGCGCTTTCCCGAACGCTATTTCGACGTCGGCATCGCCGAGCAGCATGCCGTGACGTTTTCCGCCGGGCTGGCGTGCGAAGGGCTCAAGCCGGTGCTGGCCATTTACTCCACGTTCCTGCAGCGCGGCTACGATCAACTGATTCACGACGTGGCGCTGCAGAACCTGGACGTCACGTTCGCCCTGGACCGCGCGGGCATCGTCGGGGCCGACGGCGCGACCCATGCCGGCAACTACGATATCGCGTTTTTGCGCTGCGTCCCCAATATGGTGGTGGCCGCGCCTTCGGACGAAAACGAAGCGCGGCTGCTGCTCAGCACGTGCTATCGACACCCCGGCCCGGCCTGCGTGCGCTATCCCCGGGGCGCCGGTTGCGGGGCGCAGGTCCAGGAAGGCCTGGATACCGTCGAGATCGGCAAGGGCGTGGTCCGGCTCCAGGGACGGCGCATTGCCATCCTGGGCTTCGGCACACGCGTGCCCCAGGCTCTGGAAGCCGCCCGCGTCCTGGGCGCCACGCTGGTCGACATGCGTTTCGTCAAGCCCCTGGACGAAGCCCTTGTCCTGGCCCTGGCCGATACGCACGAGGCGTTCGTCACGGTAGAGGAAGCATCCATCATGGGCGGGGCGGGCAGCGCGGTGCTGGAATGCCTGGCCGCGCATTCGCTGGAGCGTCCCGTGTTGCAGCTGGGCCTGCCGGACCGGTTCATAGACCACGGCGACCAGGCCGCGCTGCTGCGCGAACTGGGCCTGGATGCCCAGGGGCTGGAACGTTCGATTCGGGCCCGTTTCCCGGAAATCGTGCCTGGCTAGGCGTTTTCCGGATGGTATCGGGCGCGCCGTGGCTGCGTGGCCCGGGCCTGGGCGTGCCATAATACGCCATCCCTTAATCCAAAGCGTCCGCCTCGCCGCCAGGCGCTTGCAAAGGCTTTCTTTTGGTATGAATTCCCCGACAGACCCTTCCGTCGCCATGCCCGACGTGCAAAGCAGCATCGACGGCCGTCACCTGTCCATTGACCGCGTGGGGGTGCGCGGCGTGCGCCATCCCATGCTCGTGGCCCAGTCCGACGGCGCCGCTCTGCCGACCGTGGCCCGCTGGGAACTCACCGTGGCGCTGCCCGCGCACGAAAAAGGGACGCACATGTCCCGGTTCGTCGCGCTGCTGGAAACGTACCGCACCCGCCCCATGACGCCGGCCGTGTTTTGCGCAATGGCGCAAGACATGCTGCCTTTGCTCAATGCCCAGAAAGGCGATATCTCGGCGCAGTTCCCGTACTTCCTGTCCAAGAAGGCCCCGGTCTCGGGCGTTGAAAGCCTGCTGGACTACGACGTCGTCTGGACGGCCCGGGCCGATGCCCGGTCCACGGCGTTCGAGCTGTCCGTGCAGGTGCCGCTGACCAGTCTGTGCCCGTGCTCCAAGGCGATTTCCGACTACGGCGCGCATAACCAGCGTTCCCATGTCACGGTGGTGGCGGCCTTCGAATCGCCCGAACAGGTGCGCCTCGATACCCTGATACGCGCCATCGAACAGCAGGGGTCGTGCGAACTGTGGGGGTTGTTGAAGCGTCCGGACGAAAAATTCGTCACCGAGCATGCCTACGACAATCCCAAGTTCGTCGAGGACCTGGTGCGCGACGTGTCCGCGCAGGTTCGCGATCTTCCCGGCGTGTCGCGGTTTCGCGTCGAGGCCGAGAACTTCGAATCCATACACAATCATTCCGCCTATGCCGTGATCCAGGGCTGACCCGGGCGCGAATGTGGCGTGCGCGCCGCACCCGGCGCCTCCATGCCGCCGGATTCCCGGCCGTCGCGGGCGCCGGCCCTGGTTGCGCTGGTAAATCGTGGTAGAATTTACGGTTTCTTGCTCGATACGAATCGATGCCGATGTCGTACGGGCTGCCCCTTTCGCCTTATGCGGGCGCGCCAATGGCGCGCAGGCCATGGGCGGAAGATATCCTCAAGGAGTGTAGTTCATGCGTCACTACGAAGTAGTGTTTATTGTGCACCCCGATCAAAGCGAGCAAGTGCCCGCGATGGTCGAGCGCTACCAGGCCCTGGTCACCGGAAATGGCGGCCAGGTGCATCGTCTGGAAGACTGGGGCCGGCGTCAGCTGGCGTATCCCATCCAGAAGCTGGTCAAGGCCCATTATGTTTGCCTGAATATCGAATGCAATCAGGAAACCCTTGACGAACTCGAGCATTCTTTCCGCTACAACGATGCCGTGTTGCGCCACTTGGTCGTCAAGGCCAAGCACGCGGAAACCACGCCCTCGATCATGATGAAGTCCGTCGAGCGCGAGGAAGCCCGCAAGGCGACCGCCGAGCCCGCCGGCGCGACGCAGGCGAAATAATCGACAATCATTCCCGGGCCGCCAAGTGAACAGGCTCGCGCTGGATGCCACGGTAGTCGAGGTAACGCCTTTGCGCTATACCCCGGCGGGATTGCCGGCCATCGAGTTGCAGCTCAATCATGAATCGGATGTCCTCGAGGCGGGCGTGGCCCGCCGGGTGGAACTGGTTCTTTCCGCGGTGGCGCTTGGCGATGTTGCGATCATGCTGGCCGGCACCGCTCTGGGTTCCGTCCTTTCGGTGGAAGGGTTTCTGGCCCCCACCAGGAAAGGGTCTCCGAAGATGGTGCTGCATCTGCAGCAGGCAAGTCGCCAGGTTTCCGCCGGTACGTAGCACGGGTTCGCAGTCAGTATGGATTATGGGGCGCAGCCCCGAAAAAATTAACGAGGCACATTATGGCTTTCTTCAAGAAAAGCAAAGAAAAACGCAAGTACAATCAACAGAACCCGCTGTTCAAGCGGCGCAAGTTCTGCCGCTTCACGGCGGCCAACGTCGAGCAGATCGATTACAAAGATCTGGACACGCTGCGGGATTTCATCCAGGAAAACGGCAAGATCATTCCCGCCCGCCTGACTGGCACCAAGGCTCACTACCAGCGCCAGCTCGACACGGCCATCAAGCGCGCCCGCTTCCTGGCGCTGCTGCCGTACACCGATAACCATAAATAATCCGGGGTCTATCGTCATGCAAGTCATTTTGCTCGAAAAAGTCGTCAAGCTGGGTAACCTCGGTGAAGTCGTGCGTGTGCGCGATGGCTACGCCCGCAATTACCTGATTCCCCAGAAAATCGCCCGCCGCGCCACCGCCGCCGCCCTCAAGGAATTCGAAGAGCGCCGCGCCGAGCACGAAAAGATCCAGACCGAAAAGCTGGCTCTTGCCCAGTCCCTGGCGGGGAAGCTGGCCGGCTACACCCTGACCGTCTCGCAAAAAGCGGGCGTGGACGGGCGCCTGTTCGGTTCGGTCACCAATATGGATCTGGCCGCCGCGTTGGCCCGGGACGGGTTCGACTCCGTCCAGAAAACGCAAATCCGCCTGCCCGACGGTGCGTTCAAGGCCATTGGCGAGTATCCTGTGCAAATCGCGCTACACGCCGACGTAGTCGCGGACATTACCGTGGTGGTGCAAGGCGAAATGGTCTAGGCCCCAACCCCGGCCATGGGTTGACCCCGCGCTTTGGCGCGGGGCGCATCTGGTGATGAAAGAACAAAAAGCCGGCGTATCCCGGCTTTTTGCTTCTATGGCGGTCCGACAAGCCCGAGGTGCTGACATTGGAAAGCGTGAAAACAGGTACTGATCCGCAACTGGATTATTTACGGGTTCCCCCCCATTCGGTCGAGGCCGAGCAATCCGTTCTGGGCGGGCTGCTGCTGGATAACGCCGCCTGGGACCGGATCACCGACGTACTGTCCGAGGACGATTTCTACCGTTTCGACCACCGCCTTATCTGGCAGCACATCACGCGGCTTGTGGGCCTGGCCCGGCCCGCCGACGTGGTGACCGTGCATGAATCGCTGGCCAGCGCGGGCAAGGCCGAAGACGTGGGCGGCCTGGCGTACCTGAACGCGCTGGCCCACAATACGCCCTCGGCGGCCAATATCCGGCGCTATGCCGAAATCGTGCGCGAGCGCGCCATGCTGCGCAAGCTCATCACCGTGGCCGATGAAATCTCGGCGACCGCGTTCAGTCCCCAGGGAAAAGAAGCGCGCCAGTTGCTCGATGAGGCCGAATCGAAGGTATTCCAGATCGCGCAGGAAGGCGCGCGCGGCGCCACCGGCTTCCAGGAGATCAATCCGCTGCTCAAGCAGGTGGTCGAGCGCATCGACGAGCTCTACCACCGCGAAGGCGACAGCGACGTCACCGGCGTGCCGACCGGCTTTACCGACCTGGATCGCATGACTTCCGGGCTGCAGCCGGGCGACCTGGTGATCGTGGCCGGCAGGCCGTCCATGGGCAAGACCGCTTTTTCCATGAACGTGGGCGAATATGTGGCCATCGAACAAGGTTTGCCGGTGGCCGTGTTTTCCATGGAAATGGGCGCCGTGCAGCTGGCGATGCGCATGGTGGGGTCGGTGGGCATGCTCGATCAGCATCGCATGCGCACCGGCAAGCTCAGCAGCGAAGACTGGCCCCGCCTGACCCATGCCGTGCAGCAGGTCCAGGAGGCCCAGATCTACATAGATGAAACCCCCGCGCTCAACGCCATGGAAGTGCGCGCCCGGGCGCGGCGCCTGGCGCGCCAATGCGGGCAGCTGGGCCTGGTGATCATCGACTACATGCAGTTGATGTCGGCGACGTCCTCGGGCGAGAACAGGGCCACGGAAATCTCCGAAATCAGCCGCTCGCTCAAGAGCCTGGCCAAGGAATTGAACTGCCCCGTGGTGGCGCTGTCCCAGTTGAACCGGGGGCTGGAACAGCGCCCGAACAAGCGCCCGATCATGAGCGACCTGCGCGAATCGGGCGCCATCGAACAGGACGCCGACCTGATCCTGTTCATTTACCGCGACGAAGTCTACAACCCGGATTCCCCCGACAAGGGCACGGCCGAGATCATCGTGGGCAAGCAGCGCAACGGCCCCATAGGTTCCGTGCGGCTGACGTTCCAGGGCGCCAGCACGCGGTTCCTGAACCACACGGGCGCCGCGTACTGACGCGCCAGGCGTTCAGCGTCGGCGCGCGTAGGCCCCCGCGATCATGGCGCAGACGACCAGCTGGATCTGGTGGAAGATCATCAGCGGCAGCACGATCGCGCCCACGGCGTGGCCGGTGAACATGATGTTGGCTATCGGTATCCCGCTGCTCAGGCTTTTCTTGGACCCGCAAAACAGCAGCGTGATGCGGTCCTCGATGGCGAAGCCCAGCATGCGGCCCATGGCGTAGGTCAGCCCCAGCACGCAGCACAGCAACACCACGGACACGCCAAGCAGCGCCGCCAGCGCCGACAAGGGGGTATTCGCCCACAGGCCGCCGATCACCGCTTCGGAAAACGCCGTGTAGACGACAAGAAGAATGGACCCCTGGTCCACCGCTTTCAGCAGCTGGTTGTGCCTGAGCACCCATTTCCCGATCCAGGGCCGCAGCAGCTGCCCCGCGATGAACGGCAGCAGCAGTTGTTCCATGATCTTGCCGACCGCATCGAACGAGATCGCCGGCGAACTGCCCGCGGCCAGATCCGACACCACCAGCCCCACCAGAAGCGGGGTCAGGAACACCCCCAGCAGGCTGGATGCCGACGCGCTGCACACGGCCGCCGAGACATTGCCGCGGGCGATCGATGTGAAAGCGATCGACGACTGGACCGTGGACGGCAGGCAGCACAGGAACAGGATGCCCAGGTACAGCTCGGGCGTCACCATGGGCGCGATCAGCGGTTCGGCGATCACGCCCAGAATGGGGAAAATAATGAACGTGGACGAGAAAATGCTTAGGTGCAGGCGCCAGTGCGACAGCCCCGCCACGATCGCGTCGCGCGACAGCCGGGCGCCGTGCAGGAAGAACAGCAGGGCGATCGCAACGTTCGTGCTCCAGCCGAAGATCGCCGTGCCCACGCCATGGGCCGGCAGCAGGCTGGCCAGCGCCAGGGCGATGAACAGTTTCACCAGGAACGGATCGATGGAGAAGCGGGGCTTCATCTGCGCGGGGCAGTCCGTGGTGGGCGGGTCCCGGCGCCGGGCGCCGGGGACGCGGCGGTCATGTCCAGGGCAAGGCGATAGGCCTCGCGTAGTGAATCGGGGTCGGCGATACCCTTGCCGGCGATGTCGAATGCGGTGCCGTGGTCGACGCTGGTGCGCACGAACGGCAAGCCTATGGTGATGTTCACGCCGTGCTCGACGCCCAGGTATTTCACCGGAATCAGCCCCTGGTCGTGGTACTGCGCCACGACGACGTCGAATTCGCCCTGCCGCGCCCGCATGAAAATCGTATCGCCCGGCCACGGCCCGCTGGCGTCTATGCCTTCGGACCGCGCCTGCGCGATGGCCGGCTCGATGACGTCGGTTTCTTCCCGGCCGAAGCGGCCGTTCTCGCCCGCGTGCGGATTCAGGCCCGCGACCGCCACGCGCGGCGCGGCTATGCCGGCTTGAAGGCAGGCGCCGTGCGCCAGGCGTATCGTGGCCAGTTCCGTTTGCGCGGTGATCAGGGCGGAAACCGCCGTCAGCGGCACATGGATGGTGGCCAGCACGACGCGCAGTTCGTGGTTGGCCAGCATCATGGCGTAGTGGCGCGTGTGCGTGCGCTCGGCCAGGATTTCAGTGTGCCCGGGGTAGTCTATGCCGCCGGCCTGCATGGCTTTTTTGTTCAGCGGCGCCGTGACGATCGCGCGCAACCGTCTCGCCACGGCGTCGTCGATGGCCTGGCACAGGTATTCGTAGGCGGCCCGGCCGGCGCGCGCGTCGATTCGGCCCATGGGCAGGTCGGCGGGCAGCGGGCGCCAGCGGTTGACGACGTGAATGACGTCGGCCCGGCCGGAGGCCTTGGCCGGGTCGTCTATCGATTCAATGGCGATCCGGTCGTGCAGGCCCAGCCGCTGGGCCGTGGCCGACAAGACGCCGGCGTCGCCGTAGACCACGCAGGGGTGGGGCAGCCCGGCGTGGCACAGCTTGACGATGATTTCGGGCCCGATGCCCGCGGCATCTCCCAGGGTGATGGCAACGGGCGGGCCGCCGGTCGATGGGACGGTCATGAGGCGGCTACAGGGCTTCGCTGGCGTAATCGGACAGGCGCGAACGTTCGCCGCGCTGCAGGGTGATGTGCCCCGAATGCGGCCAGCCCTTGAACCGGTCGACCACGTAGGTCAGGCCCGAGCTTCCCTCGGTCAGGTAGGGCGTGTCGATCTGCGCGATATTGCCTAGGCAGACGATCTTGGTTCCGGGTCCGGCGCGCGTCACCAGGGTCTTCATCTGCTTGGGCGTCAGGTTCTGCGCTTCGTCTATGATCAGGTACTTGTTCAGGAAAGTGCGCCCGCGCATGAAGTTCAGCGATTTGACCTTGATGCGCGATCGGATCAGTTCCATGGTCGAATTCTTGGACCAGTCGGCTCCGGGCTGCGCGGCCGCGAGTTCGGCGCTGCCCGAACCCAGGTGCAGCACTTCCAGGTTGTCTTCCAGGGCGCCCATCCAGGGCAGCATTTTTTCCTCTTCCGTGCCGGGCAGGAACCCGATGTCGTCGCCCACCGGCACGGTTGCCCGGGTGATGATGATTTCGCTGTAGCGTTTGGTCTCCAGTGTCTGGGTCAGGCCGCTGGCCAGCGCCAGCAGGGTCTTGCCCGTGCCCGCCTGGCCAAGCAGCGAGACGAAATCGCATTCGGGATTCATCAGCAGGTTCAGCGCGAAGTTCTGTTCGCGGTTGCGCGCGGTGATGCCCCAGACGTTGTTCTTGCCGTGGCTGTAGTCGCGCAGGGTGGCCAGCACGGCGCTCTTGCCGTTGACTTCGCGCACCTGGGCGTACAGGGGCAGGTCGCCTTCGAAGTAGACGAACTCGTTGACGATGAATTCCGCGCACAGCGGGCCCTTGACCCGATAGAACGTGGTGCCGCCCTGTTGCCAGGATTCCACGTCCTTGCCGTGCCGGGTCCAGAAATTTTCCGGCAGGGCCAGAGCGCCTTCGTAGAGCAGGTCGGAATCGTCGAGTACGTGATCGTTGTAGTAGTCTTCGGCCAGCAGGCCCAGCGCGCGGGCCTTGAGCCGCATGTTGATGTCTTTGGACACCAGGATGACGTGGCGCTTGGCGTGGATGGCCTGCAGGGCATGCACCACGTTCAGGATGGCGTTGTCGGCTTTGCCTAGGGGAAGCTCTATGGGCAGCGTCGAATGGATGGCGGAGGTCTGGAAGTGCAGCGTGCCCAGCGCTTCCTGGTGGCCGGCGGAATCCAGCGCCACGCCCTTGTCCAGGCCGGTCGCGCCGCCCACCAGGACGTCCAGGAAACGGCTGACCTGGCGTGCGTTGCGGGCGACTTCCGACATGCCTTTTTTCTGGTGGTCCAATTCCTCCAGCACGATCATGGGCAGGAAGATGTCGTGCTCTTCGAACTTGAACAAAGAGTTCGAGTCGTGCAGCAGCACGTTGGTGTCCAGCACGAACAGCTTGCGCCTGGATACGGGCAGGCGGGTTTTCTTCCGGGTTTTCGACGCGACGATGGACAGGCGCGGCGATGCTTCGCGCTGCCCGGTTTTGGCCGCGGCCGGCGCGGCCGGTTTTTTTGTCGCGGGAGCCCTGGCGCGAACGGGCTGCGCCTGTTGCGCCTGCGCCTCGGGTTCGGCGCTGGCGCTGGCGGCGTCGCCGGCGTGGATCGAATCGCCCAGGCGGGCAGGCAACGTGGGTAGCGGCATAAGTGGTGTGCTCCGGGCGTTGTGAATCTTGGCTGGACGGTCGCGCCAGCGTATGTGTGGTCAGGCTACGCTGCGCACGGCCTGCAGCACTTCGTCGACGTGGCCCGGCACGCGCAGGCCCCGCCATTCCTGCACCAGGACGCCGTGGGCATCGATCAGGAAAGTGCTGCGCTCGATCCCCCGGACCTGCTTGCCGTACATGTTCTTGAGCTTTATGACGTCGAACAGCTGGCAGAGCGTTTCGTCGGTGTCCGCGATGAGGGGAAACGGAAGGTTTTGTTTTTCGGCGAAGCCCAGGTGCGATTTCAGGGAATCGCGCGAAACCCCGATGATCTGGCAGCGCGCCGCCATGTAGTCGTCGTAGCGGTCGCGGAAATTCTGGGCCTCGGTCGTGCAGCCCGGAGTGTTGTCCTTGGGATAGAAATACAGCACGATCCGGTTCCCCTTGAGCGAGGCGCTGTCTATGTCGCCCTGCGTGCTTTGCGAGGTGAAGGAGGGCACTGGTTTTCCTACGGCGGCTTGATTCATTCTTGCTCTTCCTCGTGGGGTAGCAGCGCCACGACGACGTGGCGCCCTTCGGCCATCAAAATATTATAGGTTCGGGCCGCCGCCTGGGTGGTCATGGCCTCCACGCCTATGCCCAGGCGGGTCAGCGACTGGGTGACCGAGTGCGGCAGAAACTGCTGGGTCAGGCCCGTGCCGATCAGGACGACCTCGGGGGCGTTCTCCGGCTTGGCGGGGGCGCTGTCGGCGTCCAGGAACGCCATCGGGTCGACGGGGGTTTCGTCCAGGCCGGCGATCTTTTTCAGCAATGCCTCGCCGATGTCGGCGGCGCGGGCCACATCCAGGGGCGAAATGGCGCCCTCGGGGGCGAAATACACGGCGTGCTCGTAGGAAACCGCGTTGATTTCGATGTAGCCGCGCCCGTATGCGGTGACCGTATTGAGCGCGGGGTTCGATTCAGATTGTAGTAGCACAAAAAACTCCGGTAGTCGTTGGAATAATAGCGCAATCTGTTTCGCGCAATCGCGCCGAATTAATTTTTCTCCTTCGTATAAACTATCGGATTCATTGTCCAGGATCGACCATGACCCGCTTTCCCCGCATAGAACGCTTGCCCCCTTATGTCTTCAACATCACCGGCGAGCTGAAAATGGCGGCCCGTCGGCGCGGCGAAGACATCATCGACATGTCCATGGGCAACCCGGACGGCCCGACGCCGGCCCACATCGTGGCCAAGCTGGTCGAGGTGGCCAATCGCCCCGACACGCACGGCTACTCGGTTTCCAAGGGCATTCCGCGTCTCCGCAAGGCGATCTCGGACTGGTACCAGCGCCGCTACCTGGTGCCCATCGATCCCGATTCCGAGGCCATCGTCACCATAGGCTCGAAAGAAGGGCTGGCCCACCTGATGCTGGCCACGCTCGATCGCGGCGACACGGTGCTGGTGCCCAATCCCAGCTACCCCATCCATATATACGGCGCGGTCATCGCCGGGGCCAACATCCGTTCGGTGCCCATGACGCCGGGGTTGGATTTCTTCGACGAAATCGAACGGGCGGTGCGTGAAAGCATCCCCAAGCCCAAGATGATGATCCTGGGCTTTCCCAGCAATCCCACCGCGCAGTGCGTCGATCTGGCGTTCTTCGAGCGCGTCGTGGCCCTGGCCCGGGAACACAATATCCTTGTGGTGCACGATCTGGCCTATGCCGACATCACCTTCGACGGCTATGTCGCCCCGTCCATCATGCAGGTGGAAGGCGCGCGCGACGTGGCGGTGGAATTCTTCACCATGAGCAAAAGCTACAATATGGCCGGCTGGCGCGTCGGCTTCATGGTGGGCAATGCGCAGCTCGTCAACGCCCTGGCGCGCATCAAGAGCTATCACGACTACGGCACGTTCACGCCCATACAGGTGGCCGCCATTGCCGCGCTGGAAGGCCCGCAGGACGGCGTCGCCCAGGTGGTCGAGCAATACCGCAACCGCCGCGACGTATTGGCCAAGGGCCTGCGCGAGGCCGGCTGGGTGGTCGACATCCCCAAGGCGTCCATGTACATCTGGGCCAAGATTCCCGAACCTTACCAAAGCCTGGGTTCGCTGGAATTCGCCAAGCGCGTCCTGGCCGACGCCAAGGTGGCGGTCTCGCCCGGAATCGGCTTTGGCGAATACGGCGACGCGTATGTGCGGTTCGCCCTGATCGAAAACGAGCAGCGCACCCGGCAGGCGGTGCGCGGCGTCAAGGAAATGTTCCGCAAGGACGGATTGATCAAATGAGTCCCATAAAAGTGGGCCTGCTGGGCCTGGGTGTGGTGGGTGCGGGCACCTGGAAGGTATTGACCGGCAATGCCGAGGAAATCGCCCGGCGCGCGGGGCGGCGCATCGAAATCGTCGCGGTCGCCGTGCGCGACGTGGACAAGGCCCGGCGGCTGGTGGGCGACGATATCCTGGTGACCGGCGACGGCATGGAAGTCGTGCGCCATCCCGACATAGACATCGTGGTCGAACTGATAGGCGGCGATACCGTGGCGCGCCAGTGGGTCATGGAGGCCATTTCCCGGGGCAAGCACGTGGTCACGGCGAACAAGGCGCTGCTGGCGCTGCATGGCAACGAAATCTTCTCGGCGGCCCGGAAGAACTCCGTCATGGTGGGGTTCGAAGCCGCCGTGGCCGGCGGCATCCCCATCGTCAAGGCGATACGGGAAGGGCTGACCGCCAATCACATCCAGTGGCTGGCGGGCATCATCAACGGCACCACGAATTTCATCCTGTCCGAGATGCGTTCGCGCGGGCTGTCGTTCGGCGAAGTGCTGGCCGAGGCGCAGCGCCTGGGCTATGCCGAAGCCGATCCCACGTTCGACATCGAGGGCATCGACGCCGCGCACAAACTGGCTCTGCTGGCATCGTTGGCCTTCGGCATTCCGGTGCAGTTCGACAAGGCCTATGTCGAAGGCATTTCCGGCCTGGCGCAGGAAGACATCGCCCACGCCGAACGCCTGGGCTATCGCATCAAGCTGCTGGGCATCACCCGGTACCGGCCCGAGGGCATAGAGCTGCGCGTGCATCCCACCCTGATTCCCGCCGAGCGCCTGCTGGCCAATGTGGAAGGGGCCATGAACGCCGTGCTGGTCAGCGGCGACATGGTGGGCCCCACGCTGTACTACGGACAGGGTGCGGGCGCCTTGCCCACGGCGTCGGCCGTGGTGGCCGACCTGGTCGACGTGGCCCGCCTGGATTCGGCCGAGCCCGGCCATCGGGTGCCTCATCTGGCATTCCAGCACGACGCGCTCGACGACACCCCCGTGCTGCCCATCGCCGATGTGCTCTCCTCGTATTATCTGCGCTTGCGCGTCGAGGACCGGCCCGGCGTGCTGGCCGATCTTTCCCGGATACTGTCCGACGCGGGCATATCCATCGGCTCCATGTTCCAGGAACCGCATGGCGAAAACAGCGCCGACATCATCTTCCTGTCGCACGAAGCGCGCGAAGGCTCGGTCGATTCCGCCCTCGCGCGCATCCGGACGCTGCCTTTCGTCAAATCCGACGTCACCCGCATCCGGGTGGAACATCTGCTATGAAATATTGCTCCACGCGCGGCGGCATGGCGCCGCAATCGTTCTCCGACATCCTGCTCGAGGGCCTGGCGCCCGACGGCGGCCTGGCCGTGCCCGAGACCGTGCCCGAAATCGGCCGCGATACGCTCGAATCCTGGCGCGCGCTGCCGTATTCCGAACTGGCCGTCCAGGTTCTGGGCCTGTACATCGACGACATTCCCCGGCCCGACCTGCGACGTCTGGCCCAGGCTTCGTACAACCCGGACGTCTTCGGCAGCGCGGACATCGTACCTTTGAAGCCGCTGGACGGCGGCCTGGCGCTTCTGGGGCTCTCGCAAGGCCCGACGCTGGCCTTCAAGGACATGGCGATGCAGTTCCTGGGCCAGGTCTTCGAATATGTCCTGGACAAGCGCGGCCAAAGCCTGAACATCCTGGGCGCCACGTCCGGCGACACCGGGTCGGCGGCCGAATACGCCTTGCGCGGCAAGCACGGCGTGTCGGTCTTCATGCTGTCGCCCTATGGACGCATGAGCGAATTCCAGCGCGCCCAGATGTATTCCCTGCAGGACGCCAACATCCACAACCTGGCCATCAAAGGCGTGTTCGACGAATGCCAGGACATCGTCAAGACCCTGGCGGGCGACCTGGAATTCAAGTCGGCGCACCGCCTGGGCGCGGTCAACTCCATCAACTGGGCGCGGATCGCCGCGCAGATCGTGTATTACTTCTGGGGCTGGCTGCGCGCCACCGACACGCTGTCCGGACGCGATCGCGCCGGCGCCCTGGTGTCGTTCGCGGTGCCCTCGGGGAATTTCGGCAATATTCTGGCGGGCCATTTCGCGCGCATGATGGGCCTGCCCGTGCGGCGCCTGGTGCTGGCGACCAACGAAAACAACGTGCTGGAAGAGTTTTTTCGCACGGGCGTGTACCGGCCGCGTTCGGCCGCCCAGACCCATGCCACGTCCAGTCCGTCCATGGACATTTCGCGCGCGTCCAATTTCGAGCGTTTCGTGTTCGACCTGGTCGGGCGCGACGCGCACCGGGTGCGCGCCCTGTGGGACGAGCTTGGCGCGACGGGCGCTTTCGATCTTGGCGCCATGCGGCCGGAGTTCGAGGCGCGTTACGGATTCACCAGCGGCGTCAGCACCCATGCCGACCGCCTGAACACTATTGCTTCCGTATACCGGGAATCTGGCGTGCTGGTGGACCCTCATACCGCCGACGGCATCAAGGTTGCGCGCGCCCATGTCGAACCGGGGGTTCCCATGCTGGTGCTGGAAACCGCCTTGCCGGCCAAGTTCGGCGAAACCATCGAGCAGGCCGTGGGCCGGCCGGCTCCGGTGCCCGACCATCTGCGCGATCTGGCCTCGCTGCCCCAGCGCGTGCAGGTCATGGATTGCGATATACGCCAGGTGCGCGACTACATCGCGCGGCATGCGGGCGCCTGACGCCGTCCGTCACGCCATGCGGTAGGTTTTCAGGTGGAAGCTGGTCTCGGTGCTGCTGATGCCGCGGATCAGCCGTATGCGTTCCAGCACCAGCGATAATTCCGCCAGGTTTTCCGCGCGCAGTTCGGCCAGCAGATCCCAGCGCCCGTTCGTGTCGTGCAGAACGGCCACCCCCGGCTCGCCCAGAAGGCTGGCGATCACCGCCCGGGTCTCGTTGCCTTCTATGGCGATGCTCATCCAGGCGTGGATTTCATTGGGCTGCGCATCCGGACGCAGCTTTACGGTATAGCCCACGATAACGCCCGCGTCCTCCAGCCGCGCGATGCGGTTGGTCACCGTGCCCCGCGATACGCCCAGTTTTTTCGCCAGTTCCGCCACGGTGACGCGGGCGTTTGTTCGCAGGCAGGATATAAGCGCGTGATCTGTGGCATCCATGGTTGACGTTTCGATAGAAATTGCTATCTAAATGATAGAAATATATCAGAAAGCTTTCAGTATTGCCGATTTACAGCCGCAGCATGGCCCTGATCGGCAATGGCGCCCAGGCCGATTTCCAGGCCCTGGCGTTTCACCACCTGCTGGGCATAGACGAGATCCGCCTGTTCGACGTCGACGAGGCGGCCACGCGCAAGCTGGTGCGCAATCTGGGTAAAACGGGTATAAGATTTCCGACGTGCGGCAGCGTCGCCCAGGCGGTCCGTGGCGCCGATATCGTCACCACGGTCACGGCCAGGCACGTTCATGCGCGGGTGATGACCGTCGATATGCTGGAGCCGGGCATGCACATCAACGCGGTGGGCGGCGATTGCCCGGGCAAGACCGAGCTCGACCCCGGCATACTGCGCCGCGGATCGGTTTTCGTCGAATACGAACCGCAAACGCGCATCGAGGGCGAACTGCAGAATATGCCGGAAGATTTCGCCGCCACGCCTTTCTGGAAGGTGTTGGCCGGCAAGGAGGCGGGGCGTGTCAGCGCCGATCAGGTCACGATATTCGATTCCGTGGGGTTTGCCCTGGAAGATTATTCCGCCTTGCGGCTCATGCGCGACCTGGCGCAGGAACTGGGCTACGGCAAGACGATAGGGCTGGTCCCGGACCTTGACGATCCCAAGGATGTGTTCGGCCTGATCGGCGCCGGCCCGGCCCAGGCTTTGCCGGCCGCGCCCATCGCGGCCAGCGCTTGAACAGGAGGTTTCCTTCATGCGGGAACGACATTGCGCTGTAAGCCTGGTCGGGGCGCCCACCGACGTGGGCGCCGGTTGCCGCGGGGCGGGCATGGGCCCCGAGGCCCTGCGCGTCGCGGGTATCGCCCGGGCGCTTGAAAACCTGGGCGTGCCGGTGCGCGATGGCGGCAATCTGAATGGGCCGGTCAATCCCGATACGCCGCCTCGCGACGGCTACAGGCATTTCGACCAGGTGCTGCAGTGGAACCGCCTGCTGTTCCAGGCGGTATATGCGGAACTGGCCGATGGCCGCGTGCCGGTGATGCTGGGCGGCGATCACTGCCTGGGTCTGGGGTCGATCAGCGCGGTGGCGCGCCATTGCCGCGAACGGCGCCGCGCCTTGCGGGTGCTCTGGCTGGACGCGCACGCCGATTTCAATACCGCTTCGATCAGTCCCAGCGGCAACATGCACGGCATGCCCGCGGCCGCCCTGTGCGGCTACGGTCCCGACGAATTGACGCGGCTCTCGGGCGCCGGCCCGGCACTGTCGGCCGGCGATCTGCGCCTGATAGGCGTGCGCAGCGTCGATTCTCAGGAAAAGCGCCTGGTCCGGGACGCCGGCATCGAAGTCCACGACATGCGCGCGATAGACGAGAAAGGCATGCGCCAGGTCATGCGGACCGCGCTGCGCGACGTCGAACGGGGCGTGCACCTGCATGTCAGTTTCGACGTCGATTTCCTGGATCCGGAGATCGCGCCGGGTGTGGGCACCACGGTGCGCGGCGGCCCCGGCTACCGCGAAGCCCAGCTGTGCATGGAGATGATCGCCGACACGGGCTGCCTGGCGTCGCTGGACATCGTGGAATTGAATCCCGCGCTGGATGTGCGCAACCAGACCGCCGAGGTGGCGGTGGACCTGGTGGCCAGCCTGTTCGGCAAAAGCACCCTGATGCAGGCAAAAGACTGAATACGCTCAGGTCGAGTGTATGGGTTCGCAGACGACGTCGGTCTTCACGGAGCTGGCGATGAAGCATTCCTCGTGCGCCTGCTCGTGCATTTCGTTGATCTGCACCTGGGACGGTATTTTGTCGCCTGAAAAAAGAACCTCGGGCTTGAGCGTCACGCGTATCATGGCCCAGTCGCCTTCCCGGTTCTCGCCCATGACGCCCGTGGCCCTGTCGACGTAGCGGTCCACGCAAAAGCCCTGTTTGGCGGCGACCGCCAGAAACCACAACATATGGCAGCTGGACAGGGCGGAGACGAAAAGCTCTTCGGGGTCGACCGCCGTGGCGTCGGACATGGGCACGGGCACCATGTGCGGCGAGGCGGATGCCGTGATCTGGGCGCCGCCATCGAAACGCAGAACGTGTTTGCGGCTGTATTTCTTGCCCAGAAAATCATCGTCGTTGCGTACCCAGATGATTTCGGCGGCGTACTCTGTCATGGCTGCTCCCCGTAATGACCGGCATGGATGGCAAAATCGCAGGCGTCGCTCAGGCCTTAATCATACATCTATGGCGCGGGCCGACTTCGCGCGGCGCCTGAGTTCGAATTTCTGTATCTTCCCGGTGGACGTCTTGGGCAGCTCGCCGAATTCGACCTGCCGGGGCACCTTGAATCCGGACAGGTGCCGCTTGCAGTGCGCCACGATGTCCTGGGCGGTGACCTGGGCGCCGCTTTTGATTTCCACGAACGCCACGGGCGTCTCGCCCCATTTGGGGTCGGGCTTGGCCACGACCGCCGCCGCCAGCACGGCGGGATGGCGGTACAGAACGTCTTCGACCTCTATGCTCGATATGTTTTCTCCGCCCGAGATGATGATGTCCTTGCTCCGGTCCTTGATCTTGACGTAGCCGTCCGGGTCCAGCACGGCCAGATCGCCCGTGTGGAACCATCCCCCCTGGAAGGCCGCTTCGGTCGCCTGGGGGTTTTTCAGGTAGCCCTTCATGGTGATGTTGCCGCGGAACATGACTTCGCCCATGGTCTCGCCGTCGGCGGGCACGGGCGTCATGGTTGCCGGATCGATCACCTCTATGGCTTGTTGCAGGTGGTAGCGCACGCCCTGGCGCGCGTTCAGGCGCGCGCGCTCGCCCACGTCCAGGCGATCCCATCCGTCGCCCCGGGCGCAGACGGCGGCCGGCCCGTACACCTCGGTCAGTCCATAGACGTGGGTCAGTTCGAACCCCAGTTTTTCCATGCCTTCGATCATGGATGCCGGAGGCGCGGCGCCGGCCACCATGGCGTGGACCTTGTGGTGTATGCCCGCCTTGTATTCGTCGGGCGCGTTGATCAGCAGATTGTGCACGATGGGCGCGCCGCAGTAATGGGTCACGCCTTCCGAGCGGATCAGGTCGAATATGGCCTTGGCGTCCACCTTGCGCAGGCAGACGTTGAGACCCGCGCGCGCGGCGATCGTCCATGGGAAACACCAGCCGTTGCAATGGAACATGGGCAGCGTCCACAGGTAGACCGCATGCTTGGGCATGTCCCATTCCAAGATGTTGCTGATGGCGTTGGTGTAGGCGCCGCGGTGATGATAGACCACGCCCTTGGGGTCGCCCGTGGTGCCCGATGTGTAGTTCAGGCAGATGGCGTCCCATTCGTCGGCCGGCGGCGTCCAGGGGAAATCGGGATCGCCGCCGGCCAGGAATGTTTCATAGCCGGTCTCGCCTATGGCGTCGCCCGCGCCGGTATAGAGCGGATCGTCGACATCGACGACCAGCACCGGGTGATCCACCTGCTTCAGCGCCTGCGCGGCCACGCCGGAGAATTCCCGGTCCACCAGCAGCACCCTGGCCTGGCCGTGGTTCAGCATGAACGCCACCGTCGCGGCGTCCAGGCGCGTGTTCAGCGCGTTGAGCACGGCCGCCGCCATCGGCACGCCGAAGTGCGCCTCGAACATTTCGGGCGTATTCGGAAGCAGGGCGGCGACGGTATCGCCTTTTCCCACCCCGTGCGCGGCCAGGGCCGAGGCAAGCCTGCGCGCCCGTTGTAGCACTTCCTTCCACGTGCGCCGGACCGCGCCGTGCACGACGGCCGGACGATCGGGATAGACGGCGCCGGCGCGCTCGATGAAGTCCAGCGGGGTCAGCGCCGCGTAGTTGGCCGGATTTTTCCCCAGCCCGTCGGTGTACATGCCGTTCATGGTTCGTCTCCTTGCCCGGGGCTGCGTCCGGACCGTTTTATCGTTCTCGCTCCGCTGGCGCTTCAGGGCTTTTGTCGCACCATCATAAAACCAAATCCGTCCGTACGGCTCCAGGCCGCGTTTCTAATCCCGCGCGTCTGCCTGGCCCAGGACGTGCAGGGCGGCGGCCCGTCCGCTGCGCACCGCGCCTTCCAGCACGGCCGGATATCCCGTGTCGGTCCAGTCGCCCGCGGCCCAGATTCCCGGCCAGGGCGTGTCGTTGCCCGGCCGGTCCAGGGCGGGCGTGGCGGCGAAGGCGGCCCGTTTTTCCACGATCAGTTCGTGGCCCAGTATTTCCGGCATGGCGGCGGCGTGCCGGGTCTGTTCCCGGATCTGCCCGATGATGCCGTCGACGACGCCCTGGCGCGGCGCTTGCGCCAGGGCGCGCGCGTCGCTGACGACGACGGTGGCCCAGCCCTCGCCGCGCGGTTGCTCCGCCACGGCGCCAAGATCGAACAGCCATTGTCCGAAACCGAGGCGTTGGGGCTCGTCGTCGAGCATCAGCATGGGGTGCGGCAGGCCCCAGGGCCGCGCCAGCTTCAGCGTCAGCGTGGCGATCGGCAGGTATTGGAAAGCGTGCAGGCGGGCCAGGTAATCCCGGGCCCCGGCGGGCTGCGGCAGCCCGCGCAACAGGCGCGCCGCGGCGATGGGCGGGCAGGCCAGTATGACGGCGTCGAATTCCTGTCCGTTGACGGTGTTGCGCGGTTCCCGGGCCGACAGGCGGGTCGCGGGCGTGGAGAGGCGGACGTCTATGGCGTCGGGCAAGTCCGCGATCCACAGGTCGGCCAGGTTCCGGCGCGGAATCAGCATGTCGCTGGCCTGGGCGGGCCCGCCCAGGCTGTCGCCCAATACGCGCGCGAAGGTCCTGGCGCAGGCCTGGTCCACGGGGGTGTTCAGGGCGGCCAGGCACAGCGGCTGCCAGAGCCGGCGCACCAGCGCCGGCGGCTGCGCGTTGCGGTGCAGCCATTGGGCCACGGTCGGGCCGGCCGGCACGTCCCAATGCCGGCGCGCAAGCCGCCGGCACAGGCCGGCCATGCGCAGGCGCTGGCCCAGGGTCAGCCCCCGGGCGCCAAGAACGGCCGCCAGCAGGTGCCAGGGGGCGGGCAGGGAGCCCGCCTTCATGGCGAAACGGCCATCGGCCGAATACAGCGCCAGGGGCTGCCGGTACAGGCGCGCCGGCGCATCGGGCGCCAGTTGGCGCATCAGATCCAGCGTTTCGGTGTAGGCGCCCAGCAGGATGTGCTGGCCGTTGTCGATCCGGGCGCCCAGCTTGGGCGACCAGACGCCGCGGGCGCGTCCGCCCAGCGTGGCCGAGGCCTCGAAGACCACGGCTTTTTCCCCGGCCCGCGCCAGCGCGACGGCGGCGCTCAGGCCGGCCCAGCCGCCGCCGACGATGGCCGTTTTCATCGACGCAGGCGCCGGATCACCCCGCGCCCGCCGCCGACCCAGGCCTTCCAGGCCAGCCAGAACTTGCGGATCGGGGTCAGGGCGATGCGCTGGTCCAGGACGTGCCATTGGTCCCGCTGCAGTTCGTCGAGCAGGGTGTGGTAGATGGACGCCATCATCAGCCCGGGGCGCTGGGCCCGCCGGTCGGCCTCGGGCAGGGCCAGCACCGCCTCTTTGTAGCAGGCGCGTGCGCGCTCCGTTTCGAAGCGCATCAGTTCGACGAAACGTTCGGAATGCTGCCGGTTCATGATCTCGGCCGACGTCACGCCGAATCGTTCCATGTCCTCGACGGGAAGGTAGATGCGCCCGCGCCGGGCGTCGTCGCCCACGTCGCGGATAATGTTGGTCAGCTGGAAGGCAAGACCCAGTTTTTCCGCGTAGACCAGGGTGGCGTCGTCCGTATAGCCGAAGACGCCGGCCGACAGTTCGCCCACTACGCCGGCGGCGTGCCAGCAGTATTTTTTCAGGCTGGGCCAGTCGGGGTAGTCGTACTGATCCAGGTCCATCTCCATGCCCTCGATCACCGCCTGCAGGCGCTCGGCCGTGATGCGGCACGACTGCAGGTGCGGCGCCATGGCGGCCATGACGGGATGCTCGGTATGGCCGGCGAACATCTGGTCGACCTGCGTGCGCCACCAGGCCAGCTTGATGCGCGCCACCGACGCGTCCGTGGTTTCGTCCACGGCGTCGTCCACCTCGCGGCAGAACGCGTACAGCGCCGTGATCGCGCTGCGTCTCTGGGGCGGCAGGAACAGGAAGGAATAATAGAAGCTGGAACCGCTGCGCGCGGCCTTGTCTTGGCAGTATTCGTCGGGACTCATGTTTTTCCTGGGTCCGGGTTGATGCGCGTCGATTCACGGCCGGGACGCACGGCGCGCCACAGCATCAGTGCCCAGTCGCGTTTGCCCAGCGTCGGACGGCGCCGGAACATATCGTAGTGTAGTTGGTCCAGGCGCTCGAGAATGCGCAAGCCGCCCTGGACGACCAGGGCCAGTTCGAATCCCGGCCGCAGGGGCAGGCGCCGCGCAAGCGGCAGCCCCGATACAAGCAGTTCCCGGGCGCGCCCGGCCCGGGCCCGCATCAAAGCGCGCCAGGCGGCCCCGGTTTCGTCCCATGCCGCCGGCGGCTTCGCGCCGGCGCCCGTTTGCGCCGGGCGGGCGTTTTCGGCGATGAAACGCTCGTCGATGCCGTGCCGGGCCAGCGCGTCCTGGGGCAGGTAGACCCGGGCCTTGCGCCAGTCCACGGCGATGTCCTGCCAGAAATTGACCAATTGCAGGCCTGTGCAGATGGCGTCGGACCAGGCCAGGTTTTGCGGGCTTGCCGCGCCGTACAAGTGCAGCATCAGGCGGCCCACCGGGTTCGCCGAGCGCCGGCAGTAGTCCAGCAGGGCCGGTTCGTCCGGGTAGCGGTGTGTGGTGACGTCCTGCTCGAACGCCGAGAGCAGGTCGAAGAACGGGGCCAGAGGCAGCGAAAACCGGGCTATGGTCCGCCCAAGGGGGGTGAAGATCGCGCTACGCGGATCCTGTGCGGGCAGATCCGGCGACCCGGCTCCGATCCGTTCCAGCGCCTGGCGATAGCCCGCCAGCTTGTCCAGGCGCTCGCGCGCCGGCGCGTCGCCTTCGTCGGCGACGTCGTCGGCGCTGCGGGCGAACCGGTAGATGTCCCGGACCGGCCCGCGCAGCCGGGCCGGCAGCAGAATCGATGCGACGGGAAAGTTTTCGTAGTGGTCGACGGACATGGGCGGGGATGGACGGGGCAGGGCTGATTATTTTACTTAACGCCGGGCGGGGAACTGGATTAGACTCTGGCTCTCGGGAGGAAAGTATGCCGCGACCGATTCTGGCCACGATCTCATTGCCGTCTTTGAAACACAATCTTGCCACGGTCATCGATCGCCTGGACCGGGAAGGCGCCGCCGCCGGCCGGGCGCGCCCGTTCGTGTGGGCGGTGATCAAGGCCAATGCCTACGGGCACGGCGTGGACAACGCGATAACCGGTTTTGCCCAGGCCGACGGCCTGGCGATGCTCGATCTGGACGAAGCCGTGCGCTGCCGGCAGGCGGGCTGGAGCAAGCCCATTCTTCTGCTGGAAGGCTTTTTCCAGCCCGGCGACATTGCCGTGATCGACCGGTACGGCCTGACCACGGCCCTGCATTCGCAGGCGCAGCTCGACATGCTGGAGAAGGCCGCGCCGGATTCGCCCATCGATGCGCTGGTCAAGCTCAATACGGGGATGAACCGCCTGGGCTTCCAGCCCGGCCAGTATCGCGCCGCGTACCGGCAGGCGCTGGCGCTGAGCCAGCGCGGCATCCTGGGGAGCCTGGGTAAAATGACCCATTTCGCGCGCGCCGACGACGACCCCGGCGTCACCAGAACGCAATTGCGGGTGTTCGACGACGCAACCCGCGATCTGCCCGGCAAAGTCAGCGTCTGCAATTCGGCGGCCACGCTCACGCCGGGGCTTTGGGCCGGCCTGCCCGACCAGGCCGAGCACTGGGTGCGCCCCGGGATCTGCCTGTATGGCGCTTCGCCGTTCGCCAACGACCCCGCGGCAAGTTTCGGCTTGCGTCCGGGCATGACCCTGTCGGCCGAAATCATCAGCGTGCGCGACATCGATGCCGGCGACGGCGTGGGCTACGGGCATGTCTTCACGGCGTCCGGGCCCACGACGATAGGCGTGGTGTCTTGCGGCTATGCCGACGGCTATCCCAGGCACGCGCCCACCGGCACGCCGATCACCGTGGGCGGGGTGCGCACCCGCCTTCTGGGGCGTGTGTCCATGGACATGCTGGTGGCCGATCTGACCCATGTGCCCGGGCCGCATGTGGGCATGCCGGTGGTGTTGTGGGGCGAAGGCGGCCCCTCGGTCGACGACGTCGCGCTGGCCTGCGGCACCATAGGGTACGAACTGGTGTGCGCGGTCGCGCCCCGTGTGCCGCGGCAAGTCGTTTCGGGCTGAATGCAAATCGCGCCCGTCCAATCCAAAGGAGAATCCGTGAAAGACAAATGTGTGCTGGTGACCGGCGCGACCAAGGGAATAGGCTGGGCGATCAGCCGCCGGCTGGCCGACCAGGGCCACCACGTCGTGGGGCTTGCGCGCCATACGCAGGATATCGACTTCCCCGGCTTCCTGTATTCCTGCGACCTGACCAATGCCGGCGAAACGGAAGAAATGCTGCGGGTCATCAGGGAAAAATACCCGGTCGACGCCGTGGTCAACAATGTGGGCGTGGTCATGCCCGAGCCCTTGGGCGACGTGGCCCTGGGGTCGCTGTATGAAGTCTTCGACCTGAACGTGCGGGTCGCCGTGCAGACGACCCAGGCGTTCGTGGCGTCGATGAAAGCGCGCAAGGAAGGACGGATCGTCAATATCTGCAGCCGCGCCGCGCAGGGCGCCTTGAACCGGACCAGCTATTCGGCCGCGAAAAGCGCGCTGATAGGCTGTACCAGGACCTGGGCGCTGGAACTGGCCGAGTACGGCATTACCGTCAATGCGGTGTCGCCCGGCCCGATCGAGACCGAACTCTTTCGCGCCGGACACCCCGTGGGCAGCGAACTCGAGGCCCACGCCCTGGCATCGATTCCCATGAAACGCCTGGGCCAGCCCGAAGACGTGGCCGCCGCCGTCGCGTTCCTGCTTGGCGACGAGGCGGGCTACATCACGGGCCAGGTCCTGGGCGTGGACGGCGGAGGCAGCCTGTAGCGTCCGACGGTTAAACTCGCCCCATGGCTAAATCCAAGACAGTGTATGTATGCAGCGAGTGCGCCGCCTCGTATCCCAAATGGGAAGGCAAGTGCGCGCAGTGCGGCGCGTGGAATTCGTTGCAGGAATCCGTGGCCGCGGATGCCGGCGAACACCGGTTCGCCGCGCTTGCGGGCACGGCTCCCGTGCGCAGCCTGGGCCAGATCGAGGCGCGGGAAATGCCGCGCCAGCCCACGGGCCTGGCCGAGTTCGACCGCGTCCTGGGGGGTGGGCTGGTCTGCGGCGCGGTCGTGCTCATAGGCGGCGACCCGGGTATCGGCAAGTCGACGTTGCTGCTGCAGGCGCTGGCATCGCTGTCGCGCGCCGTCGACGTGCTGTACGTCACGGGCGAGGAATCCTCGGAACAGGTCGCCTTGCGCGCGCAGCGGCTCGACCTGCCGTGCGACAAGGTCAATTTGCTGGCCGAGATCCGGCTTGAATCCATTATCGACGCCCTGACCGCGCATCGCCCCAGCGTGGCCGTGATCGATTCGATACAGACTTTGTATTCAAGCGCCCTGAGCTCGGCGCCGGGCTCGGTGTCGCAGGTGCGGGAATGCGCCGCCCAGCTTACCCGGCTGGCCAAGCAGACCGGCATCACGATCGTGCTGATCGGCCACGTGACCAAGGACGGGACGCTGGCCGGGCCTCGGGTGCTGGAACATATCGTCGATACCGTTTTGTACTTCGAAGGCGATACGCATTCGTCCTTTCGCCTGGTAAGGGCCTTCAAGAACCGGTTCGGCGCGGTCAACGAACTGGGGGTCTTCGCCATGACCGATCGCGGCCTGCGCGGCGTGGCCAACCCGTCCGCCCTGTTTTTGTCGCAGCACGACCAGGATGTGGCGGGTTCCTGCGTCATGGCCACGCAGGAAGGCACGCGTCCCCTGCTGGTCGAGATCCAGGCGCTGGCCGACGGCGCCCATGTTCCCAATCCCAGGCGCCTGTCGGTGGGGCTGGAAGGCACCCGGCTGGCCATGCTGCTGGCGGTGCTGCACCGGCATGCGGGGGTGGCGACCTTCGACCAGGACGTGTTCGTCAACGCGGTGGGCGGGGTGAAGATCACCGAACCCGCCGCCGACCTGCCGGTATTGCTGGCGATCGTATCCTCGCTGCGCAACAAGCCTTTGCCCAAGGGCCTGATCGTATTCGGGGAAGTCGGGCTGGCGGGCGAAATCCGCCCCGCGCCGCGCGGGCAGGAACGCCTGAAAGAAGCCGCCAAGCTGGGATTCGGCGTGGCGCTCATTCCCAAGGCCAATGCGCCCAGGCAGGCCATAGAAGGGTTGGAGATCTGGGCGGTGGACCGGGTGGACGCGGCGCTGGCGCGGCTGCGCTAGCCGGCGCGGCATCGGACGGGACGCGCGCCCGCGGAACCATCCGGGGTCCGCGGGAAATCATTTGCAAGAGGTGGTTCGTTGGAGTGGTATGTGATTGTGCCGGCGTGTCTGGCAGCCGGGGCGGCAATAGGGTTCACCGGCGGCGTGCTGGGTATAGGCGGCGGGTTGCTGGCCATCCCTCTTCTGGGACTGGTGCTGGGCATGCACCAGCAACAGGCCCAGGGCACGGCGCTGATCATGGTGTTGCCGGCCGTTCTGATGACGGTCAGGAAATACAACCAGAAGGCCCGGATCGATCTGCGCGCGGCCGCCGCCGGAGCCATGGGCTCCATCGTCTTCACCTGGGTGGGCGCCAAGATCGCGCTGGGCATAGATCCCATCTTGCTGCGCCGCATCTATGCGGTATTCATCCTGTGCATAGCGGTTTTCTATTTCTACCAAAGCCTGTGGCGCAGGCCCCGCGCCGCGGCCAGGCCGCCCGCGCCGCCCGGCGCCCCTCCGATCAACCGGGCCTGGTTCGCCCTGGTCGGCGTGCTGGCGGGACTGATAGGGGGGGTGTTCGGGGTGGGAGGCTCGGTGATGGCCGTGCCGTTTCTGACCACGTTCTTTCGCTTGCCCCAGACCAGCGCCCAGGCGCTGGCCTTGACCATGATCATTCCGGGCACGTTCGTGGCGTTGTTCACGTACGCCGCGCACGGGCAGTCCGACTGGCTGGTCGGGCTGCCGCTGGCGGCCGGCAGCATCTTCATCATCCCCCATGGCGTCAGGTTCGCCTATGCCTTGCCCGAACCCAGGCTGAAAGTCATTTTTGCCTGTATGCTTCTGGTCATCATGGTCATGTTGCTGGCAAAAACGTGAATGCCGAGTCGTCGACGATTTCATCCATGCCGTGCCTCGCCCTGGCGCACGGCGCCATGCGCTACGATCCCGAGCGGGTGGCGGCGCCGGGCGGCTATCTGTTCGATCCGGCCGATTCCCGCCTGGGCGCGGTTGCCGTAAGCGATGGCGGACGCCAGGCCGCCTGGTTCGTGGCGGGCGATTTCGGCCAGGGCGTGTTGCGTCATTACCGGCGCGGGGGGCTGATCGCCCGCCTCAGCCGCGATCGCTACGTCTGGGGCGGCGCATCCCGCACCAGGTCGTTCGCCGAATTCGACCTGATGCATGCCATGCACGCGCGCGGGCTGCCCGTTCCCAGGCCCCTGGCCGCCGCCTATTGGAGACGGGGGGCGGCGTATCGGGCGGCGATACTGGTCGAACGCATTCCGGGCGTGACGGCGCTGGCGTCGTCGTTGGACCCCGCGTCCTGCGCCACGGTGGCAAAAGCCATTTTCGCCATGCACGAGGCCGACGTCTGGCACGCCGACCTCAATGCGTTCAATATCCTGCTTGGGCCCGATGGGCGAGCCTGGCTGATCGATTTCGATCGCGGCCGCAGGCGGCGTCTGACGGATCGGCTGCGCCAGGCGAATCTGTTGCGATTGCGCCGGTCCCTGGTCAAGACCCGGGGAGCGGAGGGTGAACGGTATTGGCTGAACCTGGATCGGGCGTACACAGAACTTCGGACGGATTGAGCATGCAGCAAGTACAGATCTACGGTTTGACCAAGTGCGATACCTGCCGCAAGGCGCGCGCGTGGCTCGACGGGCATGGCGTGGCCTACCGGTTTATCGATTATCGGGAACATCCCGTACCGCCCCGGACGCTGTACGCCTGGGCAGCCGCCTTGGGAGGCTGGGAAAAGCTGGTGAACCGGGCGTCCATGACGTGGCGCGGCCTGGCGCCGGAAAGAAAATCCCCGCAGACCCGGGAGCAGTGGCTGGCCCTGATCGCCGAATTCCCCGCGCTGATCCGCCGTCCGGTGCTGTCGGCGCCGGGCCAGGACGTGCTGGCGGGTTTTTCCGACAAGAAATATGGTGAAATATTCAAATGATGAAAGACCATCGCATCAATAATTTCTTTACAAGGCCGTTGGCATGCTGACCCAGCAAGAACTCAAGCAGAACGCGGCGCGCGCCGCGCTCGATTACATACTGCCTTTGCTTGGACCCGACGTGGTGCTGGGCGTGGGCACGGGCTCGACAGTCGACCTGTTCATCGATGAACTGGCGGCGCACAGGGGGCACCTGCGCGCCGCGGTATCCAGCTCCGAGCGCAGCTCGGCGCGTCTGCGCGCGCACGGCATAGACGTCCTGGACCTGAACCAGGTCGAGTCCATGCCTTTGTATGTGGACGGCGCAGACGAAATCGACGATGCCCTGAACATGGTCAAGGGCGGGGGCGGGGCGCTGACGCGCGAGAAAATCGTGGCTTCGGTGGCCCGGCGCTTCGTCTGCATCGTCGACGAGAGCAAATGCGTCAGGCGCCTGGGACGGTTTCCGCTGCCCATCGAAGTCATTCCCATGGCCCTGGCGGTGGTCTCCAGGCGCCTGTCCGAGCTGGGCGGGACGCCGGCTCTGCGCCAGGGCTTCGTCACCGACAACGGCTGCCAGATCCTGGACGTATCGGGGCTGGACATCGCCGACCCCAAGCGGCTCGAAGCCCGGATCAACGATATTCCGGGCGTGGTCACGTGCGGGCTGTTTGCGATGGCCGGGGCCGATCTGGCGCTGGTCTCGACCCAGGATGGCGTGCGCCGGGTTGAGCCGGGCGCGTCACAATAGCGTCATGATTCACCGGTAAACTCGGTTCGCTTTCAGTGTAATAAGGGCAATACGGGTATGTTCGAGCACACAAACAAACAGTTCCACGTCGATCTGGAAACGACGCGATCCCAGTTCCTGCAGATGGGCGGGCTGGTCGAGTCCATGGTTCGCGACGCCATGGTCGTGCTGACCACGGGCGATCTCAGCATCGTCGATCGCGTGCGCGAACATGAAAAAGCCGTGAACAAGTTCGAAGTGGACATCGACGAGCGCATAGGCCTGCTGATCGCCCGTCACCAGCCCGCGGCGGGCGACCTGCGCCTTTTGCTGTCCATCTCGAAGATGCTCACCGACATGGAGCGCTGCGGCGACGAGGCCGAGAAAATCGCCAAGGTCGCCCGGCGCCTGTACGAGGCCGACGGCCGCTATACGCCCGCCGTCGACCTGGACCACATCGCCAATTGCGTCACGGCGATGATACGCGATTCCCTGGACGCGTTCGCGCGCGAAGACCCCCTGCATGCCGCCGTGGTGGTGCGCAACGACAAGGCGGTCGACAAGGAATGGAAGGCCTCGCTGCGCCAGATGATCACCTACATGATCGAAGACCCGCGCACGATCTCGCGTTCGATCGACCTGATCTTTATTGCCCGTTCGCTGGAGCGCATAGGCGACCACGCCAAGAACATGTCGGAGCGGGTCATCTACATGGTGCGCGGCGACGATGTGCGCCATACCGGGGTCAAGAACACCGAACGCATGGCGCGCGGCGAATCCGACCCGGATCAGGGCTGATCCGAATCGGATTGCGGCGGGATTACGGCGCGGGCGGCACGAACCCCTGCGCCTCGACGTCGGCGTCGTCGAACAGAAAGCTTTCCATTTGCGCGGCCAGGAACTTGCGCGCGGCCGGGTCGGCCAGGTTCAGATGGTTTTCATTGACCAGGCGCGTCTGGGTGGCGATCCACTGCGCCCAGGCTTCCTTGGAAATTTGCTGCCATATGCGTTTGCCCAGATCGCCCGGATACGGAGGGAAATCCAGCCCCTCGGCCTCGCGCTTGAGTTTTGCGCATTGAATCATGCGTGCCATGTGAGTCTCGCTTTCGAATCGTGATGATCGTCAGCGCGTATTGTACTGTTTCGTCGCCCGCGGCCGGGCGCCCGGCTTACAGCCTTTTGATGAATATCAGGCTGTTGCGCGAGCGGTTGTAGTGAGCCTGCTTCTCGTGAGGCAGATCGGATATCCCCCCCTGGACGAAGCCGCGCTTGATGAACCAGTGCGAAGTGCGGGTCGTCAGCACGAACAGGCGCTTGGCGCCCAGCGCGCGGGCCTGGGATTCGGTGTGCCGAAGCAGGATTTCCCCTTCGCCCGCGCCCTGCCATTCGGGATTCACGATCAGGCAGGCCATTTCGGCCATGCTGTCCTCCAGGTACGGCATCAGGGACACGCAGCCGTATATGACGCCGTCGTGTTCCAGCACGGTGAACCGTTCCACGTCGCGCTCGATCACGGCGCGACCGCGCGGCACCAGGGTGCCGTCCTCTTCCAGGGGTTCGATCAGTTGCACGATGGCGCCCACGTCGTCGACCGTGGCCTGGCGCAGGTCGTCCAGGGTGTCTTCCACCACCATGGTGCCCACCCCGTCATGGGTGAAGATTTCCAGCAGCACGCTGCCGTCCAGGGTATAGGGCACCAGATGGGCGCGGGCCACGCCGCGCCGGACCGCCCGCGAAGCATGGCTGAGAAACGACGCCGTGTCGGAATCCAGGGTGTTCCTGGAAAGCAGTTCGTCGGCGTCTTCGCGCGCCAGCTCGGTGTCGACGGTGCCGTCGGTGTTGAGCACCGTGCGCCCCTGGGTCAGGAAAATCAGTTTTTCGGCGCGCAGCGCCACGGCGGCGCTGGTGGCCAGGTCTTCCATGGCCAGGTTGAACGCTTCGCCCGTGGGCGAGAAGCCCAGGGGCGAGAGCAGCACGATGGCGCCGTGGCCGATGATGTTGCGGATGGCGTCCAGGTCCATTTTGCGCACCGCGCCGGTATGCTTGTAGTCCACGCCGTCGATGACGCCCACCGGGCGCGCCGTGACGAAATTGCCCGAGATCACGCGTATCTGGGCATGCGACATGGGCGTGTTGGGAAGCCCCTGGCTGAAAGCGGCCTCGATGTCCAGGCGGATTTCGCCGGCGGCCTCCTTGGCGCATTCCAGCGCTTCGGCGCTGGTGGGCTCGGTGCCGCGGCCGAACTGGACCTGGTAGCCTTTGAGCTTGAGCTGTTCGTTGACCTGCGGGCGCGACCCGTGCACCAGTATCAGCTTTACGCCCAGCGCCGAGAGCAGCGACAGGTCCTGCACCAGCGCATTGAGCGCGCCGTCGCCCACCAGTTCGCCGCCGAACGCGATGACGAACGTCTTGCCGCGGAAATCGTGGACGTACGGCGCGACGTCGCGAAACCAGCGCACGAACTGGGCCGGTGCGTATTCGGGGGCGTCCTGGGCGGATAAGGTGTCTTCGGTCGTGGCCATGTCTTTCGCGGTGCTGGAACGGCGCGGGATTGCGCCGCCTGGAACAAAATTATAATGAGCCGCAGTCAATACAAAGCGATTTTATGCAAGAGCCAGTCAGTTTGTCGGGAAACACACACACTCGCGTCGCGCCAGGCGGCGAACGCACGCGCCGTCCCCTGCCCAGGATCGAATACCCGGAAGACTTGCCGGTCAGCGCGCGCCGCGACGAAATCGCCCAGGCTCTGCGGCATCACCAGGTCATCATCGTGTGCGGCGAAACGGGCTCGGGAAAAACGACGCAGATCCCGAAAATCTGCCTGGAGCTCAGCCGCGGGCAGACGCGCATGATCGGGCACACGCAGCCGCGCCGGCTGGCCGCGACGTCGGTCGCCAGGCGCCTGGCCGACGAACTCAAGACCGGCCTGGGCGACTGGGTCGGCTACCAGATCCGTTTCAACGACCGCAGCGGTCCGGGCACGGCCGTCAAGCTGATGACCGACGGCATCCTGCTGGCCGAGACGCAGCGCGATCCCATGCTGCGCCGCTATGACACCATCATCATCGACGAGGCGCACGAGCGCAGCCTGAACATCGATTTCCTGCTGGGTTTCCTGTTGCGGCTTTTGCCGAAGCGGCGCGACCTGAAACTGATCATCACGTCGGCGACCATAGACGCGGACCGTTTCGCGCGGCATTTCTCCAGCCAGGGCAAGCCGGCTCCGGTGGTCGAGGTGTCCGGACGCCTGTATCCGGTCGAGACCCGGTATCGCCCCATTCTTGCCGACAAGAGCCCGGGCGCGGCCGATGGGGCCGAGCGCCGTCCGGGCGGCGACGAAGAACGCGACCTGGTCGATGCCGTGGTCGATGGCGTGGACGAGTGCGCCCGGCACGGCCCCGGCGACGTGCTGGTTTTCCTGCCGGGCGAGCGCGAGATCCGCGAGACGGCCGAGGCGTTGCGCAAGAACCATCCCGCGGGGGCGGAAATACTGTCGCTGTACGCGCGCCTGTCGCAGTCCGAGCAGGAACGGATATTCCGTCCGCAAGGAAATGCCCGGCGCATCGTGCTTGCCACCAATGTCGCGGAAACGTCCTTGACCGTCCCCGGCATCCGCTATGTGGTCGATACCGGCCTGGCCCGCGTCAAGCGGTATTCGTGGCGCAACAAGGTCGAGCAACTGCGCATCGAGCCCATCAGCCAGGCCTCGGCCAACCAGCGCGCGGGACGCTGCGGCCGCACGGGTCCCGGCGTGTGCCTGCGCCTGTACGACGAGGCCGATTTCGCCGGCCGCGCCCGTTTCACCGACCCGGAGGTCCTGCGCTCGTCGCTGGCCTCGGTCATCCTGCGCATGAAGGCGCTGGGCCTGGACGCCATCGAGGACTTCCCGTTCGTCGACCCCCCTTCGGGGCGCGCCATCGCCGACGGCTACCAGTTGCTGCAGGAGCTCGACGCGCTGGACAACGCCAACCAGTTGACCGAAACGGGCCGGCTGCTGGCCCGGCTGCCGGTGGATCCGCGCCTGGCGCGCATGATCCTGGCCGCGCGCGAGCACCAGTGCCTGGATGAAATGCTGATCATCGCCTCGGCGCTGTCCGTGCAGGACCCCCGCGACAGGCCCATGCAGGAACGCGAGGCGGCGCAGGCCGCGCAGGCCCGGTTCCGGGACGACAAATCGGAATTCCTGTCTTTCATCAAGCTGTGGCGCTGGTACGCCGAGCAGGTCGCGCACAAGGCGTCGCAGCGCAAGCTGGTCGCCTTGCTGCGGCAGAGTTTCCTCTCGCCCCTGCGCCTGCGCGAATGGCACGACGTGCACAGCCAGTTGTCCGGCCTGGTGGGCGAGCAGGGCTGGCGCGTCAACACGGCGCCGGCCACGTTCGAGCAGGTGCACATGGCGCTGCTTGCGGGCCTGCTGGGCAACATAGGCGCAAAGAACGAAGAGGGCGGCGGCTACCTGGGCGCGCGCGGCATCCGTTTCCTGGTCCATCCTGGGTCGAACCTGGTCAAGAAGGCGGGGCGCTGGATACTGGCCGCCGAACTGGTGGAAACCAGCCGCCTGTATGCGCGCTGCGTGGCCTCGATAGACCCGGCGTGGATCGAGCGCGCGGCCAGGCACCTGATCCATTGCGCCTGGTCCGATCCGCGCTGGGAAAAGAAAGCGGGCCAGGTCGTCGCCAACGAGCGCGGCACGCTCTACGGCCTGACTGTCTACTCGAGCCGGCGCGTCCATTACGGCAGGATCGATCCGGCGCGCGCCCGCCAGATTTTCCTGCGCGACGCCCTGGTCGGCGGCGACATCGACACGTCGTTGCCTTTCGTGGTGCACAACCGCAAGCTGATCGCGTCCATCGAGAAGCTGGAACACAAGGCCCGGCGTCCGGACATCCTGGTCGACGACGACCTGATCCACGCGTTTTACGACAGGCAGATTCCCGCCGACGTCTGCCAGACGGCGACGCTGGAGAAATGGGTCCACGGCCTGGATCAGGCCCGGGCCGAGGAACTGCTGCTGACGCGCGACGCGTTGATGCGGCATGAAGCGGCCGGCGTCACCACCGACGTCTTTCCGAAGAAAATGTCGTGGCAAGGCCTGGACATGGCGCTGGACTACCACTTCGAGCCCGGTTCGCCGCGCGACGGGGTGACGCTGACGGTGCCGCTGTTCGCCCTGAACCAGATCGACGCCGCCCGGTGCGAATGGCTGGTGCCCGGCATGCTCAAGGAAAAAGCGCTTTTGCTGCTGAAGTCCCTGCCGCAGAAATTGCGCCGGCATTGCGTGCCGTTGCCCGACTATGCCTCGGGGTTCCACGAGCGCTGGTTCGAACGCGCGCATCATCCCGAAATGAGCCTGATCGACGCCCTGGCGCAGGACATGTGGGAACAGTGCAAGGTCAGGCCGGCGCGCACCGATTTCAAGCTTGAAACGCTGCCGCCCCATCTGTTCATGAATTTCAAGGTGGTCGATGAGCACGGCCGCATGCTCTCGGCGGGCAGAAACCTGGACCAGCTCAAGGCGGGCCATGCGCAGCAGGCCCAGGAGTCGTTCCAGAAAATGGCGGCGGCCGACGCGAATCTGGTCCAGGCGCTGGATCACCAGAACCTGACCGGCTGGACGTTCGGCGTTTTGCCGGAAATCATGGAAATCCGGCGCAACAACCAGTCGGTGGTGGGGTATCCCGCCTTGATCGATCGCCAGACGCATTGCGACCTGGATGTCTTCGACGATCCGCAGGAGGCCAGGCAGCGGCATCGGGCGGGCCTGCTGCGGCTGTTCCGGCTGGCCTTGCGCGAACAGTTGAAATTCCAGGAAAAGAACCTGGGCGACCTGACGCGCATGAGCATGCTCTACATGAGCCTGGGCACCCGGGACGATCTGAAGGACCAGATCGTCGAAGGCGCGCTGGAACAGGCGTGCCTGGCGCCGCCCTGGCCGCTGGACGAGGCGCAGTTCGACCAGCGCTGCGCCCAGGGCAAGGCCCGGTTCGGCCTGCTGGCCCAGGAGCAGGCGCGCCTGGTGGGCGATATCCTGGACGAGTGGTCGGCGCTGCAGAAGAAGATCCCGCAGGCCAAGGCGTGGAAAACCAGCTACGCCGATCTGGCCGCGCAGCTTGGCCAGTTGATGACCCGGTGGTTCGTGCGCGATACGCCGTATGTCCAGTTGAAACAATTTCCCAGGTATCTGAAGGCGGCGCGGCTAAGGGTGGACAAGCTCAAGGCCGATGCGCAGCGCGACCAGAGGCTGATGGCGGACATGGCTCCACTGCTGGCGCAGTACCAGCGCGCCAGGTCGTCCCTGAAGGGGGCCCCCGACGCGCACCTGGACGAATTCCGCTGGCTGCTCGAAGAGCTCCGGGTGGCGCTGTTCGCGCAGGAACTGCGCACGCCCATGCCGGTGTCGGTAAAGCGCCTGCAAAAAGCCTGGTCCAGCCGTCAGGGCTAGGTACAATCGCACCATGACAGACACGAATTCCGCTTTTCCGTTTGTGCATTTGCGCGTCCACTCCGAATTTTCCGTGGTCGACGGCATTGTGCGTATTCCCGACCTGATCGACAAGGTGGGGGAATACGGGCAACCGGCCGCGGCGCTGACCGACCTGGCCAATGTGTTCGGCCTGATCAAGTTCTACAAGGCCGCCCGCAAGGCGGGCATCAAGCCCATAGCCGGCTGCGACGTTTATGTGCAGAACGACCAGGACCGCGACAAACCGTACCGGGCGCTGCTGCTGGTCGCCAATCGCCAGGGGTATCTGAGCCTGTGCCGGGTGCTGACCCGGGCCTGGCTGGACAACCAGTACCGGGGGCGCGCCGAAGTGCGGCGCGAATGGTTCCAGGGGCAGGACGGGCTGATACTGCTGTCGGGGGGGCGCGCGGGCGACGTGGGCCACGCGCTCGAAGCCGGAAGAATGCCCGAGGCCATATCGCTGGCGCGGGAATGGTCCGCCCTGTTTCCCGGCAGCTACTACATTGAATTGCAGCGCGCCGGGGCCGAGGGCGACGAAACCTACGTGCAGGCCGCCATGCGCCTGGCCGCGCAGCTGGATCTGCCCGTGGTGGCCACGCATCCGGTGCAGTTCCTCGAACCCGGCGATTTTCGCGCGCACGAGGCGCGCGTCTGCATCGCCGAAGGCGAACAACTGGGCAATCCGAAACGTTCGCGGCGTTTCACTCCCCAGCAATACCTGACCAGTTCCCAAGAGATGGCCGAACGGTTCGCCGACGTGCCGTCGGCCCTGGCCAATACGATCGAGATCGCCCGCCGGTGCAATCTGGTGCTGGACCTGGGCACGCCGCGCCTGCCCGAATTCCCGACCCCGGACGGCATCACGCTTGACGATTACATGGTCAAGCTGGCCGAGGAAGGCCTCGACGTGCGCATGCGCCAGCTGTTTCCCGAACAGACACAGCGGGATGCGAACTATCCGGGCTACCGCGACCGCCTGCAGCTGGAATGCAAGACCATCACGGGCATGGGCTTTTCGGGCTATTTCCTGATCGTGGCCGATTTCATCAACTGGGGCAAAAGCAACGGCGTGCCGGTGGGGCCGGGCCGCGGTTCGGGCGCAGGCTCGCTGGTGGCGTTTTCGCTGGGCATCACCGACCTGGATCCCATACGCTACGACCTGCTGTTCGAACGTTTCCTGAACCCGGAACGGGTGTCCATGCCCGACTTCGACATCGACTTCTGCCAGGACAACCGCGAACGCGTCATTGAATACGTCAAGCAGAAATACGGCAAGGACGCCGTCAGCCAGATCGCCACGTTCGGCACGCTGGGCGCCAAGGCCGTGGTGCGCGATGTGGGCCGGGTGCTGGAAATGCCGTATTCGCTTTGCGACGGGTTGTCCAAGCTGATTCCGTTCAACCCGGCCGATCCGTGGACTCTGGAGCGCACGCTGGCCAACGAGCCGGCGTTCAAGGAACGCTACGATCAGGACGAAGAGGTCCATGCGCTGGTCGATCTGGCCAGGCCCCTGGAAGGCCTGACGCGCAATATCGGCATGCATGCCGGCGGGGTGCTCATCGCCCCGGGCAAGCTCACCGATTTCTGCCCGCTGTACTGCCAAAGCATCGACGGCAGCGCCGTCTCGCAATTCGACAAGGACGATGTCGAAGCGGTCGGCCTGGTCAAGTTCGACTTCCTGGGCTTGCGCAACCTGACCATCCTGGACTGGGCCGTGCGCTATGTGCGCCAGTTCAACGCGGACAGGCGCGACTTCGACATCATGGCCCTGCCGCTGGACGATCCCGGCACGTACAAGCTGCTGTGCGACGGCAACACGACCTCGGTGTTCCAGCTTGAATCGCGGGGCATGAAAGACCTGCTGGGCAGGCTCAAGCCCAACACGTTCGAAGACGTCATCGCCATGCTGGCGCTGTATCGTCCGGGGCCGCTCGAATCCGGCATGGTCAACGATTTCGTCGATCGCAAGCACGGCCGCGCCACCGTCGATTATTTCCATCCGGACCTGGAACCGGTGCTCAAAAGCACCTACGGCGTGATCGTCTACCAGGAACAGGTCATGCTGATCTCGCAGATCGTCGGCGGCTACAGCCTGGGCGGCGCCGATCTTCTGCGGCGCGCCATGGGCAAGAAAAAGGCCGAGGAAATGGCCAAGCACCGCGCCATCTTCGAGGAAGGCGCGGTCAAGAAAGGCCACGACGCGAACCTGGCGGTCAAGCTTTTCGACCTGATGGAAAAATTCGCCGGATACGGCTTCAACAAAAGCCATTCCGCCGCCTACGCCCTTATCGCCTATCAGACCGCCTGGCTCAAGGCGCACCATCCCGCCGAATTCCTGGCCGCGACCATGTCCTCGGACATGGACGATACCGACAAAATACAGATTTTCTGGAAGGACGCCCTGGCCAATGGCGTGGCGGTGTTGCCGCCCGACGTCAATGCCTCGGGCTACCGTTTCGAGCCGGTGGTCGATGCCTGCGCCCAGCAGGGCCAGCCGCCGCGCACCATACGGTACGGCCTGGGCGCGATCAAGGGCACGGGGCAGGGCGCCGTGGAAGAAATCATCCGCGTCCGCACCCAGGACGGTCCGTTCTCGGGGCTGTTCGATTTCTGCCGCCGGGTCGATCGCCATACGGTCAACCGCCGCACCATAGAGGCCTTGATACGGGCCGGCGCGTTCGACGCCATCGAAGCCAACCGCGCCGCCCTGCTGGCCACGGTGGGCAGCGCCATCGAGGCGGCGGAACAGGCCGAGCGCAGCGCCAACCAGGTATCGCTGTTCGCCGACAACGCCGACGACATCGTCGCCGATGAACTGTCCGGCGTCGCCCCGTGGGATCTGCAGACCAACCTGACCCAGGAAAAATCCGCTCTGGGGTTCTTTTTCAGCGGCCATCTGTTCGACGCGTGGCGCGACGAAGTGCGCCGCTTCGCGCCCAAGCCGCTGGCCCGGCTGCAGGCCGCGCGCGGCCTGCAATGGTTCGCGGGGGTGCTGGCGTCGGTTCGGGTCAAGATGACGCGTCGGGGAAAGATGCTCTACGCCCTGCTCGACGACGGCTCGGCCCAGGTCGAGGTGGCGATCTTCAACGAACTCTACGAGCAGCACCGCGCACGCCTGAAGGAAGACCAACTGGTCATCATCTGCGGCAAAGTAAGCAACGACGACTACACCGGCGGCTTGCGGGTATCGGCCGAATCGGTGTTCGACCTGCAACTGGCGCGCGAGGCCAAGGCCCGGTCCCTGCGCATCGCCTTGAACGGCAATGCCGACGCGGCGCGCCTGCGCACGCTGCTCAATCCCTACCGCGCCGAGCCCGAAAACGGCGTGCCCGGCGTGCCGGTGGAAGTGCGGGTCAGCCGCAAGGGGTATTCGTGCGCCGTGCGGCTGGGCGAAGACTGGCGCGTGCGCCTGGCCGACGCCATGCTGGATCAGTTGTCGGGCTGGGCGTCGTCGGACAATGTGGAGATCGATTACTCATGAAGCCATTGCGCATTCTTCACGCCGAGGTGGCGACCAGCTTCGGCGGGCAGGAACACCGCATCTACAAGGAAATGCTGGCCATGCGCGAACGCGGCCACCATCTGGAACTTGTATGCCAGCCGCAGGCCCAACTCGTCGGGCGCCTGCGCGACCAGGGCTTTACCGTGCACGACATGCCCATGGCCGGGCACGTCAACTTCCTGAAAAGCGTGGCGAAGATACGAACCATCCTGCGCCGGGGCCGATTCGACGTTCTCAACACCCACAGCCGCCGCGATACCCTGATAGCCGGGCTGGCCGGACGACTGGCGGCCACGCCCCTGATCGTCAGGACCCGCCACCTGGCCATCAAGCCCGGCTCGCTGCTGTCGTACACCTGGATTCCGCATCGGGTCACCACGGTCAGCGACTACGTGCGCAACAACCTGGTCAAGGCCGGGGTCAGGCCCGATCGGGTCGAGACCATCTATTCGCCGGTACAGGCGCCGCCGGTCGTCGAGCATTCCTCCCTGCGCCAGGAACTGAACCTGGCGCCCGACGACGTGGTGGTGGGGTGCGTGGCGGTGATGCGGGCCAAGAAAGGGCATAGGGTGCTGCTCGAGGCCATCGAACCGCTCATCGGGCAGTATCCGAACCTGCACCTGGTCCTGGTCGGATCGGGTTCCCCCACTTTCGAGCAGGTGCAGGCCCGCGTCGCGGAAAAAAATCTGGGCGGCCGGGTTCATCTTATGGGCACCCGGCGCGACGTCCCCAATCTGCTGGCCGGCTTCGACCTGTTCGCCCTGGCGACCGAACAAGAGGCGTCGGGCACGGTGTTCGTCGAAGCGGCGGCGGCGGGCCTGGCCGTGATAGGCACCGATGTGGGCGGAGTCTCGGAAATGCTGCAGAACGGCGTGACCGGGCTGCTGGTGCCGCCCAGAAATCCGGCGGCGCTTCGAGACGCGCTCAAGGCCCTCATCGACGACCCGCAGCGGCGCCGGGAAATGGGCCTGGCCGGCCAGCGTCAATTCCAGGAAGAGGGCAAGTTCAGCCTGGATACCCTGGCGGCGCACACAGAAACCTGCTACGGCCGCTGGCTGAAAGAAAGACGGCCATGAACGGCGCCCAAACGGTCCCGGTGCTGATGTACCACCACGTGTCCCCGTCCGACGGCATGATCACGACCTCGCCGGTCAATTTCGAGCTGCAGCTGGCGTGGCTGGCGCGGCACGGCTACCGCTCCATTTCCAGCACCGAATTCGCCGGGCACCTGGGTGGCCAGCCCGTGCCGCCCAGGTCCATCCTGATCACGTTCGACGACGGGTATCTGGACAACTGGGTCTATGCGTATCCGCTGCTGAAGAAGTACGGGTTTTCGGCGCTGATCTTCCTGGTGACGTCGTGGATGGGCGACGGGCCGCCACGCCATTGCCTGGGCCAGGGCGAACTGCCGCCGACCCCGTCGCACGGGGAATGCGGCCGCCTGGTGCAGCAAGGCGACACCGACGCGGTCGCGCTGCGCTGGAGCGAGATCCTGGCGATGCGGGAATCGGGCGTCGTCGAATTCCACAGCCACACCCATACCCACACGCGCTGGGATAAAAGCGAGCGCGCGGCGCAAAAGAACAGCCTGATGGCGGAAGAGCTGGCGCTGTCGCGGGCCGCGCTGCAGGCGCAACTGGGGGGCGTGTCCCAGCACTTGTGCTGGCCGCAGGGGTATTTCGACGCGGACTACATACAGATCGCGCACAAGGCGGGCTTTCGCTATCTGTACACGACCCAGGCCTTCGGCCAGAACCGGGCGGGGACGGATCCGGCCGGAATCTACCGTTTTGCCGTGCGCAACACGTCGGGGGCTTCCCTGGGGCGGCGCGTGCGCATCGCCGCGCATCCCGTGATGGGGCCTTTGTTCAATCGCTGGAAGCTGTGGAAGCGGGCGCGAAGGCAAAAAGCATGACGCTATCGGTCATCATCATCACGAAGAACGAATCCGCGCATATTGCCGACTGCCTGGATTCGGTGGCCTTCGCCGATGAAATCATCGTCGTCGATTCGGACAGCACCGACGATACCCGGGATATCGCGCAGGCCAAGGGCGCGCGCGTCGTCGTCACACAGGACTGGCCCGGTTTCGGGCCGCAGAAGAACCGGGCCCTGGATCTGGCGAGCTGCGACTGGGTCTTGTCCGTGGACGCCGACGAGCGCGTGACCGCCGAGCTGGCTCAGGCCATACAAAGCGAACTGCGCCAGCCCCGGGCCGATGGCTACCGGATCGCCCGCCTGTCCAATTTCTGCGGCCGCTGGATTCGCCATAGCGGCTGGTGGCCGGACCATGTCCTGCGGCTGTTCAGACGGGAATCGGGCCGGTTCAGCGACGCCGCGGTGCACGAAAGCGTCCAGTGCGCGGGGAAGGTGGCGGTGCTGCCGGGACATTTTCTGCACTATCCGTATCCGGATCTCGATACCTTGCTGGCCAAGATCAATCGCTATTCCACGGATGCGGCGGCCATGATGCACGCCCGCGGCAAAAGAACGGGCGTGCCCGGCGTCATCGGCCATGCCCTGTGGACGTTCATTCGCATCTACGTCATCCGCAAGGGCTTCCTGGATGGCCGTGAAGGGTTCGTGCTGGCCGCGGCCGGGGCCGCCGGCAGTTTTTTTCGCTACAGCAAGCTGATGCTCCTGGGCCGGAAGAAGTAGGCAACCACGGCGTGCGCAGACAGGCCCGCAAGGAACCGCATTTCCCATGAAAATCCTGTATACGAACTTTCATCGCCGCAATGGCGGGGGCCATGTCACCTATATCGTCAATCTGCTGAAAACGCTGGGCGGCGCGCATCGGTTGACCGTGGCGACCCCGGGCTCCAGCCGCCTGTACCGCTATGCCGGGCAGGTTCCGGGCGTAACCGTGGTCGACATGAGCTTCACGTCCAGGGCGCTTGCCATGGCGGGAGAGGTCCGGCGCCTGCGGGCCCTGCTGAAAAAGGAAAAATACGACGTCGTGCATGTCAACGCGTCGGCCGACCATCGCCATGTGATGCTGGCCTGCGCCGGGCTGCACCCGCGCCCGCGCATCGTCTGGACCAAGCACAACGACCACCCCGTTCAAAGCCTGGGGCATTGGATCCGGGCGCGCCTGGCGACGGACCAGGCCATTGCCGTCAGTGCGTTCGTCAAGGACATGTTGCTGGCTTCCGCGTATCGCCGCGTGCCCATGCACGTGGTGCGCCATGGCATCGACACGGATTATTTCTCTCCGCCGGATCCGCAGGAAAAGCGCGAGCTGCGGCGGCGGCTGTTCGGCCCCGTGCCGGACGGCCTGTTCGTTCTGGGAAGTTCGGGCGGGACCGACTACGACAAGGGCTGGCTCGATCTGCTGGCGGCTGTCGCGCGCTTGCCCGCCGAACGCCGCGCCAGGGTGCGGGTGGTGGTGGCGGGCGACCCTCCGGACGCGCGCAAGATGCGCCGCGTCAGCGATCTCGGGCTGGCCGGGCAGGTGGTTTTCCCCGGGCTCGTGGACGACGTGCGTCCCGTGCTGGGCGCCTGCGACGCCGGGTTCGTGCTGTCGTACCGGGAAGCCTTGTCGTATGCGTGCCGTGAAACGCTGTCGCTGGGGCTGCCGACGCTGGTATCGGATGCGGGAGGGCTTCCCGAGAATGTGCAAAACGGCGTCGACGGCTGGATCGTGCCCGCGCGCGGCGTGGCCGAAATCGTCCTGGTCCTGGAACAGATGCTGGCCGAGCCCGGCGGACTCGCCCGGATGGCCGATGCGGCGCGCAGGAAAAGCCGCGACGAATTCACGCTGGAGCGATTCGCGCGAAGCACGCTGGACGTCTATGAACAGGCGTGTTTGGGCCCTTCGCCAGCCGCGCGCCGTTGAAAATATAATATCCGCATGATTCCCATCCTGATGTACCACCAGATCGCCGAACCGCCTCCCCGGGGCACGCCGTACCGTGGCCTGACGGTGCACCCGTCCGACTTCCGGCGCCAGATGGCCTGGCTGCGCCGCCTGGGTTGGCGCGGCCTGTCCATGCGCGATCTGCTGCCCTACCTGCGGAGCGGATCGGACGCGAAGGTATTCGGCATTACATTCGACGACGGCTATCGCAATGTCTACCGGTACGCCATGCCCGTGCTCGACGAGCTGGGCTTTACCGCGACGAATTATTTTGTCGCGCGCCAGCTCGGCGGGGCGAATGTGTGGGACCTGGACAAGGGAATTGCGCCTTCCGCATTGATGACGGTGGCCGAAATGCGCGGCTGGGCCGGCGCCGGGCACGAAGTCGGTTCCCATACTCTGGACCATGTGCATTTGCCGGCGCTGTCCGCGGAGCTGGCCCAGTACCAGATCGCGCAGTCCAAGCTGGAACTGGAACAGGCCCTGGGCGCCGAGGTCGGCGCATTTTGCTATCCGTATGGCGACGAATCCGCCGAAGTGCGCCAGATGGCGCGCCGCGCCGGCTATCTGAACGCGACGACCACCGAGCGGGGGCTGGTTCGCGCTTCCGACGACATGTACGGCCTGCCGCGCGTCACCGTGTCGGGGTCGACGAATATCCTGCGTTTCTTGCTGAAATGCCTGACACGCCAGGAAGACCGGCGACGCATGGCCCGGATTTCAAGCCCGGGCTAGGGCGCGGCACGGGTTCAGACCCAGCCGCGCAGCCAGTACACCAGCAGCCCCACGTATTCCTTGATGATGGACCGGCTGGCGTCCAGCGCCCTCATGTCGGGCAGCCAGAACGAGAAACCGGGCGTGCCGGGCACGTAGATTTGCGGGGCGGACGGGGCGGGAATGGCCATGAGTCCCTGCTTCCTGAAGACCGCCAGGGCCCTGGGCATGTGCAGGGCCGAGGTCACCAGCAGTATCCGGGAAATATGCAATGCCCGCAGCTTGGCCGCGGTGTAGACGCCGTTCTGGTGCGTGTTGTGGCTGCGATTCTCCAGGACCAGGACCTGCGGGGGAATGCCTTGTTCTTCCAGCGCATGGGCCATGGACTGGGCCTCGCTGACCTTGCCCTCCAGCGCCGCTCCGGAAACCACGATAAGAGGCGCGCGCTTGGCCTTGTACAGCAGCGCGGCGGTGTCCACGCGCGGTGAAGCCGTTGCGCTGTTGTAGGGTTCGAACCAGTTCAGGCGGTTGTTGGCCGTATTGCCGCCCAGGACCACGATCGCCTGCGCGGTGGGCAATTCGGCGGGCAGCGTGTGGGGGTACAACTGTTCCAGCCGTCCTCCGGCCCATAGCGACGAGGCCGGCAGCGACCAGAACATCGCCCAGCCCAGTCCGGCGGCGGCGATGGCGAACGCCGTTTTGCGGCGGTGGAAAATGAAGAGCAGCGTTCCGATCACCAGGCATGTCACGCACAGGTTCAGGGGCACGATCAGGTAAGTCAGGAAACTCGAAAAAGTCATGCGTGGATTCGGGTTCTAGCGTAAGAGAGAGTCGATACGCTGCTCGACGTCGGCCAGCGACGGCCATTTGTGCGCCGATCCCAGGCAGGCGGCGTTCCGCGACCATGGGCCTGTGCGTTCCTGGTGCGTGACGCCGAACAAGGTCAACTGCCTGGCATTGCTGGCCGCGGCAAGATGCGATACGCCGGAATCGTTGCATACGACCAGCAGGGCCAGCCGGGTCAGTGTAGCAAACGCGCCCAGGCTTAGCGCGGCAAGGCAGTGCGCCGTGGGCGCGTTGCGCCGCGCCGCGTCCAGTTCGGATGGCGGAGGGCACATCGCCACATCGTGCCCCCGGCTTTGCAAAGATCGGGTCAGGCCGTCGAAATCGGGCCAGACCTTGACTTTCCCGCGATGCAGCCCCGTCGCGGTCGGGGCGATCAAAATGAAGCGCCCCGGCGCCAGGCCGGCGGCAGCCAGCGCGGCCAGAGCCTCGTCTCGTTGGCGCGGCGTTGTCTTCAGGCCCAGCTCGGGGCCGGGCTCGACCGGATGCGCGGGCAGGTTCCAGCGTTTCAGCGCCTGTGTCGTGATGTGGTGCCACGAACGCACCGCGTGCATGGGGGCCGCGGGTTTGTCTATGGGCCAGCGCAGGATCAGGCTGCGCCCGTCGTCGCGGTATCCGGCACTGGGCACGCCGGCGAATTTGAACACCATGGCGCTGGACAGCGAATCGGGCAGCAGCAGGCCGCGCGCGTGAAGGTGCCTGGCGCGCTTCTTGTGGATGCTGACGGCGGCACGGTCTTCGTGCCAGCGGCCTTTCATTTCAATGAAATCGGCATGATCGAAGCCCGAAAGCAGCTCTCGCGCCCAGGGGCGCGCGCATATCGTCACGGGGAGGCCCGTATTGAGCATGGTTTGCAGGCTTGGCAGGCTCATGCAGACGTCTCCTATCCAGTTGGGGAGACGCATATATAGGGCGGAAATTGTCGGCATCGAAAGGTGCGGCGCGCCAGGGCGCCGTGTGGGTGTCAGCACGCATTTTTACCTGTTTTTGCATAACGGTAAAATAGGCGCTATTTTGCATAGTATAAAAGCGAGACAATTTTTGAATTCCCAGTCATCGTCAGCACCGTCCCATGCCGATCCGGTCAACCTGGATGTATGGAAGCGCATTTATTCTCGTCTGGGACCCTACTGGAAGGGCGTGATCGTTGCCATGGCCCTGCTTGCCGCGGCGGCCGCCACCCAGCCCACGCTCGAGGTCATCATGAAGCCGCTGCTCGACGGGGGGTTTTCCGGGCAGAAGCCGTCGTATATCTGGTCGATCCCGCTGGCGGTGATCGGCTTGATGCTGATCAGGGGCATTTGCAGTTTTTTCAGCGATTACCTGCTGGCGTGGGTTGCGAACAACGTTTTGCTGGGCCTGCGCCGTGAAATGTTCGAACGCCTGCTGGGGCTGCCCGATGCCGAGTTCAAGCGCGGCGAAACGGGGCGGCTGCTGAACCGGTTCACCATCGACGCGGGCAATGTCGCCTCGTCGGCCACTACCGTCATCACGGTGCTCGTGCGTGAAACTTTGGTGGTCGTGGCCTTGCTGTGCGTCTTGTTGTACATGTCGTGGCAGCTTACCCTGATCGTCCTGGTCATGCTGCCCTTGTCGGTCGCCATTTCCCGCATCTTCATCCGGCGCCTGCGCCGCATCAACCGCGATACGGTCAACATGAATGCCGAACTGACCCACGTCGTGGGCGAAGGCATAGACGGGCAGCGGGTGATCAAGCTGTTCGACGGGTACGACCGGGAATCGAAACGGTTCCAGCACGTCAATGGACGCTTGCGCCGCTTCGCGATGCGGGCCGCCGTGGCCAATGCCGCCATGTCGCCTTTCGCGCAATTCCTGATCGCGCTTTCCGTCGCCTCGGTGATCGCGGTAGCCCTGTACCAGGCCAATTCAGGCGCGCTCACGGTCGGCACCTTCGCTTCGTTCATGGCGGCGCTTGCCCAGATATTCGATCCCATCAAGCGGCTGACCAACATCGCGGGCCGCATGCAGCGCATGCTGGTGTCGGCGGAAAGCGTTTTCACCCTCATCGACCATGAACCCGAGCGGGACACCGGCGCCCGCGTGTTCACCCGCGCCGTCGGCAAGGTCGAATTCAAGGGAATCGTCCATCGTTACGACAATGCCCAGTCCAATACCTTGTCGAATGTATCGTTTGCCGTGGAATCCGGGCAGACCGTGGCGCTGGTGGGACGTTCGGGCAGCGGCAAGACCACGCTGGTCAACATGCTGCCGCGCTTCATACTGCCTACCGAAGGGCAGGTTCTGATCGACGACCAGGATATCGGCCAGTTCACGCTGCGCAGCCTGCGGGCGCAGTTGTCCCTGGTCAGCCAGGATGTCGTGCTGTTCGCCGGGACCATAGGCGAGAACGTGGGCTATGGCGCCTTGCACGAAGCCAGTCCCGCCGAAATCCGCAAGGCGCTCGAAGCGGCCAATCTGGCCGGCTACGTCGACAGCCTCCCCAATGGCGTGGACACCATCGTGGGCGAAAATGCCAACTTGCTCTCGGGCGGGCAGCGCCAGCGCCTGGCCATCGCCCGCGCGCTGATCAAGGACGCGCCCATACTGATTCTGGACGAAGCCACCTCCGCGCTCGATAACGAATCCGAGCGCCAGGTCCAGGCGTCGCTGGAGCTCCTGATGGCCGGGCGCACCACGCTGGTCATTGCCCATCGCCTGTCCACCGTGCAGAAAGCCGACAAGATCGTGGTGCTCGATGGCGGTAGAATCGTCGAGCAGGGCAGGCACGAGGAATTACTGGCCCGGGATGGCCTGTACGCGTCCCTGTATCACATGCAGTTCCAGGACGCGCCGGCCGTTTTATAGCCCCCGACGCATTGTTCCACCGCACTAGGATCAAGGTTGACGATGAAAAAGCTGTTGCTGTGCATTGCCGTGGCCGCGCTTGCCGGCTGCACGACCGCGCCCCGCCAGATCCGCCTGATGGATTTGCGCACCGATATCCACGTGCGCGACCAGCGCCGCCTGCCGCTCGATTTCCCCAAGATCCAGATGGCTTTGTTCAAGCACCAGAAAGCCTGCGGGTCCGCGCCGGTGTTCGCCGTCGACCCCAACGACCCCAGCTACGCCACCATTACCCTGAAAACCCGCCCCGACGCGGGCTGGGACCGGACCATACTGGTCGATCTGACCTTGCTCAGCAACTTTACCGTCAGGACCACGACCTACTCGTATTATCCGGGGGTGGACAAGCAGATCGGCCAGATCTTCAACGCCATCACCCACCCCGCGGTCTGCCCCAAGCCCTGATTCGCGGGCTCCGCGGCAGGGCGCGGGTCAGGTCAGGACGATGTCGTACTGTTCCTGGGAATACTGGGTTTCCACTTCCAGCGATACGCGCTTGCCTATGAAGTCGCCCAGCATGGCCAGGTGGGCGCTTTCTTCGTCCAGGAACATGTCCACGATGGCCTGCGAGGCCAGGATGCGGAATTCCTTGGGGTTGAACTGCCGCGATTCGCGCAGGATCTCTCGCAGGATCTCGTAGCAGACCGTGCGCGCGGTCTTGACGTCGCCGCGCGACTGGCACGTGGGGCATGGTTCGCACAGCTGGTGCGCCAGGGAATCCCGAATCCGCTTGCGCGTCATCTCCACCAGCCCCAACTGGCTGAAATCGCTGACGGTGATGCGGGTCCTGTCCTTGCTCAACGCCTTGTTCAGCTCGGCCAGCACCGAGGCGCGATGCTCGGCGTTTTCCATGTCGATGAAGTCCAGGATGATGATGCCGCCCAGGTTGCGCAGCCGCAGCTGGCGCGCCAGCGACACGGCGGCCTCCAGGTTGGTCTTGAAGATGGTGTCGTTGAAATTGCGCCCGCCCACGAAGCCGCCGGTGTTGACGTCCACCGTGGTCAGCGCCTCGGTCTGGTCTATGATCAGGTAGCCGCCGGACTTCAGGTCGACGCGGCGCGACAGCGCGCGCGCGATCTCTTCGTCCACGTTGGCGGTGTCGAACAGCGGCCTGTCGCCGCTGTAGTGGCTGATGCGATCGCGCACGGAAGGGGTATAGCGCTGGGCCCATTCGACCAGCGACTGCGTGGTGGTGCGCGAATCGACCAGAATCGTGCCGGTTTCGGGGGTCACCATGTCGCGCAGTACGCGCTGGGCCAGTGTCAGGTCTGTATACAGCACGGAGGGCGCCGACTGGCGCTTGGCCTTGTCCTGGATGCTGTTCCAGATGGTGCGCAGGTACGACTGGTCGGCGCGCAGTTCGTCGTCGGTGGCGATCTCGGCCTGGGTGCGCACGATATAGCCGCCCGCTTCGTCTTCCGGCATCAGGTTCTGGACGCGTTCGCGCAGTTGGGTGCGTTCCTGTTCGGACTCGATCTTCTGCGATATGCCGATATGGGGTTCGTGGGGCAGGTACACCAGCATGCGCCCGGCGATGCTGATCTGGGTGGACAGGCGCGCCCCTTTGGTGCCCAGCGGGTCCTTGATGACCTGGACCATCAGCGATTGGCCTTCGAACAGCAATTTTTCTATGGGGGTCACCACCCCGCCATTATTGCGTTCGCTGCGGTTTTGCCGCAGGTCGGCCACGTGTATGAACGCGGCGCGCTCCAGGCCCACGTCGACGAATGCGCTTTGCATCCCGGGCAGCACGCGCACGATTTTTCCCAGGCAGATATTGCCCACATGGCCGCGCTGTATGCTGCGTTCTATGTGAAGTTCCTGGACCGCGCCTTGTTCTATCAATGCGACGCGCGTCTCGAAAGGAGTGACATTTATCAGGATATCTTCGGTCATGGGGCGGATCGTTTCCATTAAGAGCGCTCGCCCGGGTCTTCCCGGGCGAAAAGGTCGAACAAAGAGATTATCACGCCGCCCCGGCCAGCCGGTTGCCGGGAGGAGATGGGGGGCGTTTGCGGTGCCGTGAAACGGTGTGCTATAGTTCGGATCTTTCGCGGGGCGGTCTCTGGGGTTAACCCGCACGGATGGTAGATAAAGCCTTGATTTAATGGGGTTTTATGCCGATGTGCCGAGGTCGTCAAGCGCGAGTGGTGGGCAGTGGATCGAGGCGCTGGGTTTTTGACAGGGCGTGGGAGTCGGGCGTATAATTTTGGGCTCGGCGCGAGGTCGCTGAAGTGGGACGCAGCAGGTAGCAAAAGCGGCGAAGGCGGTGAAGTGCGGGGTGGTTGGTGATCCGATGAAACGGATTTGACAGGCCCTAAAAACTACTTCATAATCTCGCTTCTGTGCTTGAGACAGGCCCTAGGGTAACTACTTAAAAGGCAGTGATTTTAGGTAGGGGTTCTA